>Ga0335074_10016596_pt1 | contig 10370 bp, 4 predicted proteins | sample Lox_Sample_23_FD_206715 | JGI IMG/M metagenome (GOLD analysis project Ga0335074, IMG submission 206715) | Soil microbial communities from Loxahatchee National Wildlife Refuge, Florida, United States - Lox_Sample_2.3 | ecosystem: Environmental > Terrestrial > Soil > Wetlands | place: USA: Florida...
ATTCGATTTCGGCACACCGGACAGCTACAAGTTCTTTCTCCAGGCGGGAAACGTGGCCAGCCTGGACAAATACCTGGGCGGCGCGAGCTGGATGTGGGACGACCAGTACAAGCACGATACTTACGACGACTACTGGCAGTCGCGCGATTTGTCACGGCACATGAAGAACGTCAAGTGCGCGGTTCTTGTGGTGGGGGGTTGGTACGACGCCGAAGATCTCGAGGGGCCGTACCGGACCTTCAACGCGATACGAAAATTCAATCCCGATACGCCAGTCACGCTAGTCGAAGGGCCGTGGGTGCACGGAGGCTGGGCGCGCAACGACGGCGACCACCTGGGTGACGTGCAGTTTAACGCAAAAACATCTTTATACTTTCGCGCCAACATTCAGTTTCCATTTTTTGAACACTATTTGAAGGGCGCAGGCAAAACGCTTCCCACAGCTATCGTTTTTGAGACCGGAACCAACGTGTGGCGCCGGTACAATGAGTGGCCGCCCAAGAATGTGGTGGCGAAGACGCTCTACTTTCACGCCGGTGGCAAGCTCAGGTTCGATCCACCGGTTGAGACCGCGAGCGTAGACGAATACCTAAGCGACCCCAATCATCCGGTGCCATTCGTGGGTTACACCACGGACACGGTGCCACAGCGCTACATGGTCGACGACCAGCGCTTTGCCAACTACCGGCCCGACGTGCTGACGTACGAGACCGACCCGCTTGCGGAGGATGTGACGATTGCCGGCCCCATTTCGCCGCATTTGAAAGTGGCGAGCTCGGGGACAGACTCGGATTTCGACGTCAAGCTCATCGATGTTTATCCCGATGAGGACCCCGACGACGCCTCGATGCCGAACAAGCACGTGATTGACGAAGCGCCAGTGCACATGGGCGGTTACGAAGAACTGCTGCGCGGTGAACCGATCTGTATCACACTTTCCGCCGCGGTCATCGCATCATGGTTCAAGTGCAGAGCTCCTGGTTCCCGCTCACCGACCGCAACCCGCAAACCTTCACCGACATTCCCTACGCGAGGCCGGAAGATTTTCGCAAGGCCACCGAGCAGGTCTTTCACCAGAAAGACGCAGCCTCCGGTGTCGAGGTGCTGGTGTTACCGCGACCATAACCGCGAGACACTTAATAGCGCCAACAAATCGAAATGGATATTATGACCTTTCGTGTTCTTCGCTCCGTATTTCTAATTCCCGCGTTGTCTCTCGCGATCGTTACGCCCACGTGCGCCGAAGAGGGCATGTGGACGTTCGACAATCCGCCGCTCAAGGACCTGGCGGCGAAGTACAACTTTCACCCCACCCAGGAGTGGCTCGATCATCTGCGCCTCTCGAGTGTGCGGTTCAACGACGGCGGATCCGGCTCATTTGTCAGCCCCAATGGCCTTTTACTTACGAATCAGCACATTGCGCGAGACCAACTGCAAGAGAGCTCGACAGCTGAGCACGATTATGTGCGCGACGGATTCTACGCCGCGAGAGAAGATCAGGAGCTGAAATCGCCGGATTTGGAAATCAATGTGCTGGTGGGCATGCAGGAAGTGACCGCGCGCGTGCAGGGCGCTGCCAGGGGCGCCAAAGACGACGCCGATGCGCTGAAGGCGCGCGATGCAGAAATTGCCGCCATCGAGAAGGAGAGCAAAGACAAGACCGGCCTACGCTCCGATGTGGTTACGCTCTACAACGGCGGCGAGTATTGGCTTTATCAATATCGGGCGTACACCGATGTGCGCCTGGTGTTTGCGCCTGAGGAGCAGGCGGCCTTTTTCGGCGGCGATCCGGATAACTTCACCTATCCGCGCTATGACTTCGACATGGCGCTCTATCGCGTGTACGAAAACGGCAAGCCCCTGCACACCCCTAACTACTTGAAGTGGAGTGCGAAGGGCGCCGCACCCGGGGATCTCGTTTTCGTTTCCGGGAATCCGGGCTCGACCTCGCGGCAGGACACCGTTGCGGAATTGCTGTTGCAGCGCGATGTGACCGAGCCTGCTTACATCGACTTTCTAGAGCGGCGCATTTTGGCAGCACAGGAGTTCGCAAAGCAGAGTGTCGACAACGAGCGACGCGTTGATAGCACAATCTTTCTCCTTCAGAACAGCCTCAAGGCGTTTCTGGGCATGAAAGAAGCGCTCTCGGATAAAACGATTCTCGAAAAGAAGCAGGCCGAAGAGAAAGATCTGCGCGACAGAGTGGCCGCAGATCCCGAGTTGCAGAAAGAGTACGGCGACGCATGGGATGAAGTAGCGCGTGCGGTCGAGTTGGCCAAGCCCGAAATCAAAGAGCTGATTTTCCGCCGGAGCGACAGCCAGCTTTTCGTGCTTGCCATGGAGATTGTGCAGTACGTAGCGGAAGTGAAGAAGCCTGACGGCAAGCGGCTGCCGCAATATCACGAAGCGGGGCTGGACTCGCTGCGCTACCAGATGCTGTCTCCCGCGCCTATTTATCCGTCGGTTGAGAAGATGTTCATGAAGGCGGCGATGGATCTCGTGAAAGAAAAACTCGGAGCCGGTGATCCATACCTGCAGGCGATCGTGCAAGGCAGCGACATCGACAAGGCAGTTGATTCGCTGGTGGACGGCACGAAGCTCGGCGATCCTGCATTTCGCAAGAGCCTGATGGATGGAGGCGAAGCCGCCGTGGCTGCTTCAAACGATCCCATGATTGCGGCCGCACGACGCGTGGATCCGGTGTGGCGCGCCAACTATGTGTACATGCGCGACAAGGTTTACAGCATCTTTGATGCTGGAAGTGAGAAGCTGGGCAAGGCCCGCTTCGCCGTCTATGGCAAGAATGCGTATCCCGATGGCACGTTCACGCTGCGACTGAGCTACGGCACAGTCGATGGTTATCCTTACAACGGAACGATCGCTCCGCCCTTTACTACGTTTTATGGCCTCTATGACCGCGCAGCCAGCTTTAGCGATCACGCGCCGTGGAATCTGACTCCCAAGGAGGAGACGGCCCGCGACAAGCTCAACCTGGCTACGCCGATGGATTTTGTCTACACCTGCGATTTAACCGGAGGCAGCTCGGGCTCACCTGTCGTGAACCGCGACGGAGAGCTGGTGGGGCTTGATTTCGACAGCAACATCGAATCGCTGGCGGGTGAGTACGTCTACGACGAAACGAAGAATCGCGCAGTCGCGGTGCACTCCGCCGGCATGCTTGAGGGCCTGCGCAAGATCTATGGTGCGGGCGCGCTAGCCGACGAGCTCGAGGGTAAGCAATAGAATAGATCCACTGCGTGAAGAGAGCGCGGGCCGCGCGCTTCCGCTTTCTGACCGCAGGGCCAGCTGGAGCCCGGCATGCCGAGAATCGGCTCATTTCGACGTACAATCAAAAATGGCCGGCAGACCGCGGAGAGGTGGCCGAGCGGTTGATGGCTCCGGTCTTGAAAACCGGCATACCCGAAAGGGTATCGGGGGTTCGAATCCCTCCCTCTCCGCCATTGCATGCTGCAGCCGCTCGCTGGTCGCTCGCACGGGCATCTTGCTTCACGATTCTCTTTCCGTGTTCCTTCGTTCGCTGCGGACTCGATATTTCACCTGCGGGCTCGCGCTTAACTCATGTCCGCAAAACGCCTCAAGTTCAAATCAATCAAAAGGCGATAAAATCAACGACTGCTGGGCGACCGCGCTCGACCTACGCGTACGTCACCTGCCCAAGAATCACAGGCTGCGTTGCGCCGGTCGCGCTGGGCAAATTGCCCGGCAAGTGATGCCATGTCTGCCAGGCCAGAAGCGCAAATGCCATGGCCTCCTTGGCTTCAATCGGAAAGCCAAAATCTCCGCTGACCGCCAGCTTGCAACCGAGTGGCTCGAGCCTTTCGGCGAGCATGGCCATCAGCGTTCCGTTGCGCGCTCCACCACCGGAAACGATGGTGTCGACCGCGGCGCCTCTCATCCCGGGATGAGCAAAGGCTTTGTAACTTCGCGCAATGGTTTCGGCGCTCAGCGCGGTCGCTGTTGCCAGCGCATCCTCAGGCTGTTTGCTATTCCGTTTGCAGGCGGCGAGAAAACTCGCTGCGTACTCGCGCCCGAACTGCTCGCGACCTGCCGTACGGGGCGGATTGAGAATGAAGTAAGGATTGCTGAGGGCCCTTCTCAAGACCGGCAGCAGCACCTTGCCCCGCGCGGCGAATCTGCCGTTGGGATCGAAGCGCTTGCCGAAAAGCGTTTGCGCGAGCGCATCGATAACCATATTTCCCGGGCCGGTGTCGAAGGCGATGACTTTATCCGCCTTGGCACCCGCGGGAATCGCAGTCAGGTTGGCGATGCCGCCGATGTTCAGCAGCACCCTGCCGCGTTTCATGTCGGCAAAGAGCGCATAATCCAGCAGTGGAACCAGCGGCGCTCCCTGCCCGCCGGCAAACATATCCGCGGGTCGAAAGTTCGAAACCACCGGAACTCCAGCCACCGCTGCAATCGCCGCTGCCTCGCCCAGTTGCCAGGTGCAGGCGAAGCGCCGGCCGGCATAGACTTCCGCGCGCGGCTGATGATAGAGAGTCTGCCCGTGACAACCAACGAGGTCGAGCTTCACCGTGTGCCGTTCGAGCGTCGCCTTCATCGCATCGGCATAGGCCAATCCCAGCCGCCAGTTCAGGCGCGCCAACTCTGCCGTCGAAGTTGCCGCCGCGTTCATGGCCCGGAGCACCGCACGCCGCAGGGCAGCGGGAAATGAAAAGGTCTCATGAGCCAGAAGGGTCAGCTTCACTCGCTGCCTCTGCGGCGCAATCCGCACCAGGGCCACGTCGATCCCATCGGCCGATGTGCCGCTCATGATGCCGGCAACCGTCATCGTCTTCGCAGGCATAGTTCGTAATCCCAATCTAAACCTTGGCGGCGGGGCCGCATTTTTCCCGGGGCCCGGTAAAGCTTCTCAACCCATCGGAAATGTTCAACTTTACGCGGCCTCAGCCCCGTGAAATGTTCGATGATCTTCGAACAAAACGGCCCAAATGTTCGAGGATTCTGTTCCAAAAAGCTGAGTAGAGGCCAGGAGAATTCCCTGAAATTGGGGTAAGTAGTCCAGGATGATTGAACATTTCGGGGCAAAAGGTCGCGAACAATTTCATGGATTGACGCGATAGCGCGCGTTAATATATCGCCCAAAATCCATTGAGGGCCGGGTTGGCCGACTCGCCCGGACAGTATCCCCATTGCTACGGATATCTAGCGAAGAGGAAGGCCAACAGGGGCTGAAGCCCAGGTTATTTCCTGCTGTTCATGCGGCATGACTGAAGTCAAGCCCTGATACAAGGCACAAACGCGGTCCCGGTTGCGATACTCATAAACTTCTTGCTCATCCATCATCCGCTGGTCCCTCTCCCTTTGATCTTCTCGCGCCGCGCCCGGATCGTCGGCAACAAACTTTCGTCAAGCCCCGCCGACCAAGCCACCTCGCCATCTCCGCCTCAGGTCCTTCCTTTTCTGCTCGCTGGCTCCTGCACTTTTCTTTCCCCAAGTTTGCCGATCATTACCCCTCCCCGGCGCATACTCGTTTCTGTGGACAATGGACAGTGGGCGGTGGACAGTGGTCAGCTTATCGCTGCAGCTTCCAGGGAACCGAGCCGCAATGAGACCAAATGTTGAGCAAAGAGTACAATCCGGGCTGAAAATGGCGCCGAACTCTTTTAGATGGAGGACTCTGATATACCAAATCATTTGAAATCAATGGTCTACGGCGAATGGTGAAAAGTACAGGTGACTGAAAATAAACCCCTTAGCCACAAAACGGGGCGGCGGGGGTATATCGAGAAAGGCAACACCCCGCCACCTGCCGGCGGCGACCTGCGCCCTCCACAGTTCAGCTCTCGATCGTCACGAACCGTGCGTTCAGTTGCGCCTTGAGCACGAGCTCGGCGGCGAGCAGGGCCTCGTCCTGATTTTGGGCCGTATGCGTGCGGTTCACGATGTCGGACACAAACTGCGGTCCGAAAGGCAAGGGCATGGCATTGCAGTCGATGTACCGCGCCTGCTTGCTGTCAACGACGAACAAATTGTTGCCCTGGTGGCTCACGGCGATGTTGGTGTACTTGCGCACTTCCATATAGCCGTCGGTGCCGAGAATGAAGAGGCGGCCGTCACCCCAGGTTCCCACGCCGTCGGGCGTAAACCAGTCGAGGCGCACATAACCGAAACCGCGATTGCCGCGCAAAACCATGTCGCCAAAATCCTGGAAGCGCGGGTGCTCGGGATGGCGTACGTTTGCAATCTGGGACTCCGCGACTTCCGCCTCGGTCGATCCCGTGTAGAAAAGGAACTGATCCACCTGATGCGAGCCGATGTCGCACAGAATTCCGCCGTATTGATCCGGATTCCAGAACCAATCGGGCCGCGGGCTTGCGCCGCCGGAGTCGCCGCCGTGCTGGAAGATTTGATGTGGAGCGATATTGATGGTCTGGATCACTTTGCCGATTGCGCCCTGGCGGACGAGAACGCCCGCGTAGACAGCAGCCTTTACTTCGAGCAGCTCGCTGTAGAGGATGGCGTAAATTCGCTTTGTAGCCGCGATGGTTTTGCGCACGTTGGCCAGCTGCTCGAGCGTTGTCATTCCCGGCTTGTCTGAGAGAAAATCCTTGCCGCGCTTCATGGCGCGCACGGCAAGCGGGGCGCGCTCATTGGCGATTTGCGAGGTGAGGACGAGCTGGACGGAGGGATTGTCGAGGATCTCGTCCTGCGTGGCAACGATCTTGACATCGGGATAGCGCTTGCGAAATTTCGCCAGCTTGTCGTCCTCGCCGCCCCATGCCGCCACCAATTCTCCGCCGCCGCGCTGGACGGCGCCGATCATGCCGTAGATGTGATCGTGGCTCATGCCACAGACGGCGAACTTGATGTGATACTTGGGTGCGGCTTCAGCTTGCGCGGGTTGAACGGCGTCTTCGAGGATGCGCGGCGAGCCGGCGCCGAATGCCATGGCGCTCTCCGGCAGGCAGGCCATCATTGCCGCCGATCCCAGCGATCCCACCTGCCTTAAGAAATCGCGCCGCTCGGTCAAATTCGTTGTCATCTCTGCTCCCTATTTATTTAGGCTCCCGTCAGACTTGCGGCGACTTGCGATCATCGATCATAGCTGAGCTGGCGGCCCGGAGTGAATCTATGCAGAATCCTGGTCGCATGCCGGTTTGAAAAATATCGTTCAGGGGCTAAAGCCCCGGTCTTTTCATGTGCTCTATTCGGCCCGGCTAAAGCCGTGCCCTGATTACAAAACGCTCCTGGGCGACTCACACGCTCAACTGGGTTCTTCGGCCGTGCCCTGATTACAAAACTAACTAGAGGCGGTTGCATAAATGGCTTGAGGCAATGGTGAAGCGTCCGTCAGGGGCTAAAGCCCCTATTTATGCGCCCTTCACGGCACGACTGAAGTCGTGCCCTTTCGAAACGGCATTTATGCAACCAGTTCTAGGGCGGAATATTTTTCGCGGCCTTTGCAGACGCGTCTCCATTATTGACTGTGCCCAGGAACTCTCGTGTGGTTCGGATGAAGACCGCGATGCGCTCTGCGAAAATGGAGTTTCATGCTTGCACTTCTACATGCCGGCAAGCGGTTCGGGCCGCGGGTGCTGTTTCTCGAGGCTGACTGGCTGATCCGCAAAGACGAAAAGACAGCGCTGGTGGGCGCCAACGGTACGGGCAAATCCACGCTGATGAAGACTCTGGCGGGTCTGGAAACGCTGGATTACGGGACGCTCGAAAAAACGCGCGGGATCAGCATCGGCTATCTGCCGCAGGAGGGGCTGCAACTCGCAGGGCGCACGGTGTTCGAGGAATGCCTGACTGTCTTCGACGAGCTGCACGAGATGGAGCACGAGATCGAGCAACTGGCCGGGCAGATGGCCGAACTCGATCATGAAGGCGCGGAGTACGAATCTGTAGCCGAGCGCTACTCGCTGCTTCAGGATCGCTTTCACGCGCTCGACGGGTACGCGCTTGACGCGCAGGTGGGCAGCGTGCTCACCGGGCTGGGATTCGGCAAGGAGGATTGGACGCGGCAAACGGACGAATTCAGCGGGGGATGGCAGATGCGCATCGCGCTGGCCAAGCTGCTGCTGGCCAAGCCCAATCTGTTGCTGCTGGATGAGCCAACAAATCATCTGGATCTTGAGACGCGCAACTGGCTCGAGGGCTACCTGAAGAGCTATCCCTTCGGCTACATCCTCATTTCGCACGACCGCTATTTTCTCGACGTGACGATTGATCGCACGGTGGAGATCTGGAACAAGCGGCTGACGATCTATCAAGGCAACTACACAAAATATCTGAAGCAGAAGGACGAGCGGCGCGAGCAGCTCATGGCCGCCTATCGCAATCAGAAGGAACGGATCGAGCATCTCGAAGCGTTCATTAATCGGTTCAGGTACCAGGCAACGAAGGCCAAGCAGGTGCAGTCGAGGATCAAGGAACTGGAAAAGATCGAGCGCATCGAGGTGCCGGAAGAAGAGCCTGTCATCCACTTCAGATTTCCGCAGCCGCCGCCTTCGGGGCGCATCGTCGCCGAAGCCGATGGCCTGGCGAAGAGCTACGGGCCCAAGCAGGTATTCAGCGGCGCGCGATTCAACATCGAACGCGCTGACCGTGTGGCGCTGGTGGGCGTGAACGGAGCGGGCAAGTCTACGCTGATTAAATTGCTTACCTGCGAGGAGACGCCAACCGCGGGATCGATCCGGCTGGGCCACAACGTCGCGGCCGAGTACTTTGCGCAAGATCAGTACAAGGTGCTCGACCCTGAGGCGCGCATGCTCGACGATATGGGCCGCGCCGCCCGTCGCGTGCCAGAGGTTCAGCTGCGCTCGCTGCTCGGCTGTTTTCTCTTTTCTGGCGATGACGTTTTCAAGCCGCTGGGCGTGCTCTCAGGCGGGGAGCGCAACCGCTACGCGCTGGCGCGGATCCTTGTTTCGCCCGCAAACTTCCTGCTGCTGGACGAGCCGACAAATCATCTCGACATGCGCGCGAAGGACGTACTGCTTGAAGCGCTCGCGAGTTACAGCGGCACGGTTGTCTTTGTTTCGCACGATCGCTACTTCATCGATCGGCTGGCCACGCGCGTGCTTGAAATTGAAAACGGCGCGGTGACGGCATATGAAGGCAACTACGAAGACTATCTGCGACGGAAGTCGGTGCTGGCCGCGCCTGTTCCTGTTCCCGCATCAGCGCCGGTACAGAAATCCGAAAAACCCGCGTCGCCTGGAACTACGATTGTCATCGAGGGCGGATACGAGGAAAGCAACGGCGTATCAGCATCGATTTCACCACGAACTCGCCGTCTAAATCCGATCAAGCAGAAGCAGATGCGGGAGCGATGCACGTTTCTCGAAGAAGAGATCCCACGCATCGAGAGCGCGATTGCGCACACCAACGAGCAAATGGCCGTTTATGTATCAGCGGCTGAGACCGAGCGCCTGAGCAAACTTGCTGAAGAACTCCGCCGGCAGCTTACTGCGCTGACTGCGGAGTGGGAAGAACTGACGGCGCAGTTGGAAGGTAAAACGGCCTGATCCCTGAATCCTGTCGTGCATAATCGAGATACGATGGCTCTATTGTGGAATCCCGAGAGCTGGGCCCAGCGGCTGGCCGAGCTTGAGGCCCAAACCGGCGACCTGAAGGAAGCTCCACTGCGGCGCGACGTGCGCTCGCTGGGGACGCTACTCGGCTTGGTGCTGCGCGAGCAGGCCGGTGACGAACTCTTCGCGCAGGTTGAAGCGCTGCGGCAGGGCACCATACGCCGCCGCGATGCCGACGCGCACGGCAAAACCGAGGAGGCCGCGCGCCAGGACTCCGCCGCGATGGCGATGGTGCACTCGCTGCCCGCGGAACGCGCCATTTTGCTTACGCGGGCGTTTGCCTTCTATTTCGAGCTCATCAACCTTGCGGAGACTAACCATCGCAAACGACGCCGCGTGGCATTGCGCCTGAGCGGACAGGCCGGCCGGCAGCGTGGGTCGCTTGAGGGCACGCTCAGCGAAATGCGCCGCGTGGGAATCGGCGCGGAAGAGGCGGTGAACTGGCTGCGCCGCGTTCTTATTGTGCCGGTGTTCACGGCGCACCCCACCGAGGCGGCGCGACGCACGGTGATGTTCAAGCGCAGGCGGATCGGAGAATTTCTTGAAGCGCTCGATCGCATTCCGCTGCCGGCGCAAGACTTGGCGCGGCTCGAGGAGTTAGTGCTGGCAGAGATTACCGGCCTGTGGCAGACCGACGAGGTACGATCGCGGCGGCCGACAGTCTTCGATGAGATCAAGATGGGCCTGGACTACTACGACGTCTCCATCTTTGAGACGCTGCCCGAGCTTTACCGCGAGATTTCAGCGGCATTGATGGCGGCGTACGATCTCGAGATCGAGCCGCTGGAGCTGCCG
>Ga0335074_10016598_pt1 | contig 10369 bp, 10 predicted proteins | sample Lox_Sample_23_FD_206715 | JGI IMG/M metagenome (GOLD analysis project Ga0335074, IMG submission 206715) | Soil microbial communities from Loxahatchee National Wildlife Refuge, Florida, United States - Lox_Sample_2.3 | ecosystem: Environmental > Terrestrial > Soil > Wetlands | place: USA...
TTCTACCACACGCGCCGGCTTGGGCTGGCCAACACGTTCCCGCGCGTTCGCCTTGACCGCCTTGGTGGCCGAAAACTTTCCTGGCTTGCGTTTTGTCATACCCTTGCGTTTTCGCACTGTCAAGGATGAGTATGGAGTAAGTCAAGCCGGCGCGAAAGTGCCGGGCATTTATTTGCCAGGCTCTGTTGTGGTGGAGTTTTCCACGACGGGGCTTTTTCGCTGAAGTGGGAGAAGTGAAGAGATGGAGGAACGCGAGTTTTTCAACGAATCGACAGAGACACGGACGCACACCCTGACCTGTCCGAAATGCGGGCAGGCCGGCGATTACAAGGTCACGTGGGTGGTACGGCGCAAGCGTCCCCAGTTGCCCCGCCACGCCGACGAGCGCGACCGGGCGAGATTCGCCAAGGCGCAGTCGTACATGGTTCGGCGTGACGACAAACTGTCGTGCATGAACATTCGCTGCCGCAAGCCATTCGAAATCACCACCCTGCAATCATTGGCGTTTCTGAACGATTGAACTTCCGGTTTTTCTGAATGCTTTATGGACGGAATGAAAACGCCCCTCATCCCCGCTGGCGCAGCCCCGCCAGCATGTGATTGAATCGAAACAGCGGAACCCAGGCCCGGAGGCCGATTTGGGCCCGCGAGGAGATCGGAACGCATGGCAAATTCTCTTCTTCCCCCCGAAGAACGCAACCTCACCCCCGACCAGGTTGAGGCATTGGACAAGCGGCGCGAGTGGGGCCACACGCTCCTGGTGATCGCCGGGCAATTCAGCGTGATTGCCACCGTCTTGCTGCTCTGGGTGGGACAGGATCTGACTTACTCGCCGGGCTGGGATCATCCCATGGCGTTTTACTTTGTGATCGCCATCGGCCTGGTAGCCGTGCTGGGCATCACCGGCTTCATCCTGCGGTCCGGGACGCCGCGGATCGACTGATCCCGAGCAGAGCAAACAAGTTGCATCGCATCAGGAGCCGGCCTTCGCGCCGGCTCCAAACTTTTAGGGTCCTGCAGAGACGTCCAAAACGTTATAGCCTGAAAGAAGTGCCAATGGCCGTTGCTTCCCCAATTCCGTCCGCCGCAGATATTGCCGATCGCCGTCGCCTGACCGATAGTCATGGCCGCGTCATCCACGATCTGCGCGTCTCCATCACTGACCGCTGCAACTACAAGTGCGTTTATTGCCGAACCGGTGAGTTCGGGGCGCAGTATCCCGAGCTTGGAATCGACGAATACCTCCGGCTGATCAAGCTGTTTGTAGACCTTGGCATCGAAAAGGTTCGGCTCACAGGCGGCGAGCCCCTGCTCCGCAATGGACTGATCGAGCTGATCAGGGAGCTTGCGGCTCTGCGGACGGTGAAAGGCCAACCGCTCGACCTTGCCCTGACCACCAATGGTCACCTCCTCGACAAATTGGCGCAGCCATTGAAGGACGCCGGATTGCAACGCGTTACCGTGAGCATGGACGCCGTCGACGCGCCAACCTTCGAAAAAATCACCCGCGTTCCCGGCAGCTTTAAAAGAGTCCTCGCCGGCATTCGGGCCGCAAAGGCTGCCGGCCTCACGCCGCTGAAAATCAATTGCGTCCTGCTGCGCGGGTTCAACGACACGGAAATCGAGGGTTTTGCCCGATTCGCGCGCGAAGAAGACGTCGTGGTTCGCTTCATCGAGTTCATGCCGCTCGAGGAGGGCCGCCTCTGGTCGTCCCAGATCGTCGTCACTCTGAAGGAAATCATCGACCGCATCGGACGCGAGATGCCGCTGGTTCCACTCCCGCCGCGCGATCCAAGCGAAACTGCCCGGCGGTATACGTTTGCCGACCGCAAGGGCGAAATCGGCATCATCGCACCGGTCAGCCAGGCCTTCTGCGGCGCCTGCAGCCGCGTACGCCTGACCTCCGACGGCAAAATCCGCACCTGCCTGTTTTCGCAGGTAGAACACGATCTTTATGGCCGCATGCGCGCCGGAGAAAGCGATAAGTCGCTTGCTGAATACGTTGTGCGCACTGTGCAAGGAAAAGAGGCCCGCCATCATATCGGCGAACCGGAATTTCTGAAGCCCTCGCGGTCAATGGTCCACATCGGCGGCTAAGGTCTAATCCTGAACCCGGTCTTCCCACGTAACTTTGGTACAGTACGCCTTGGACTAAAGATACATACACTGGATAACTTGTGACGACCCCTGTGACACAATTCACTTCAGATGGACATCCCTATTTGTCTGTGCGCATGACCCAATCGACTGAAAATCGTATCCCCCTGGACGACCTGATGGTCTTTCATCAGCTCGCCAGGTCGCTCAACTCCAGCTTCGATCTCGATACGATCCTGCGCACGATTCTCGACCAGATGGAGCGCATCGTTGCCGCCGACATGTGGGCGCTCCTGATGCTCGACGAATCGCGCGGAGAGCTTTATTACGCGATCGCCGCCGGGGGTGGCGAGAGCGCGCTGCGCGATCTGCGCGTCAAGATTGGAGAAGGTGTCGCCGGCTGGGTTGCCGAAAACGCCGAGACCCTGATCGTGCCGGAGTCGGAAGAGAACGATCCGCGACTGCAGCAGACGCTTGCGACCAGCCAAAGGATTGTGCGCTCCGTAATCGCCATGCCGCTGCGCGGCCGCAAAGGCGTGCAGGGCGTCATAGAAATCCTGAATCCGGGCGCCAGTCAGATGAGCGATTACACCATCGCATTTCTGCACATCCTCTGCGATCACGCCGCCATCGCCATTGAAAATGCCCGCGATGTCGCGCGCATTCAGCAGCTCACCATCACCGATGACACCACCGGGCTCTACAACGTGCGCCATCTTTATAAGGTTCTGGAACAGGAACTCGAACGCTCTCGCCGCACCGGCAAACCGGTGGGCCTTGCTTTCATCGATCTCGACCGCTTCAAGCTGGTAAACGACATTCACGGGCACCTGATCGGCAGCGAACTTCTCGGTCGCGTGGGAATGCGCCTGAAGGAACTGGCCCGCCCCAACGATATGTGCTTCCGCTACGGCGGCGACGAATTCGTCGTGATGATGCCGGAAACCTCGGCCAACGATGCTCTGATCATTGCAACCTCGATGCACGAGGCGCTCATCCACACCCGGTTCCACATGAGCAGCGGACTCGAATTGACGGCCGGCGCCAGTGTCGGGCTCGCCACCTGCCCGCCGGAAGACGCCGTACACGCCATCATCGGAACCGCCGACGCCCGTATGTATACCGTGAAAAGCAACGGCCGCGGCAAAGTCCGCGGCGCATGACGAATTTCACAACGCAGGCTTGCTGACTCGCATTGCCGTCAGGCGGCGCTAGGTTGCGTATTTTGTCAGGACGGACTTACTCTGCATCGAAGAATGAGCGGCCTGCAGCGTCATTCCTCATCATTTCGCTTTTCAGAAAGCCCTTCGAGTTGCTTCCGCCAGTCCAGCGACTCGACAAATGCCCGCGACTCGCGCCAGTTCGGTTCCACAATGACGTGCAGTTCCAGAAACACCCGCGTCCCCAGCAGCGACTCGATCTGCTTGCGCGCGCCGGTGCCGATCTCTTTCAGCTTCGCGCCGCCTTTGCCGATTAGGATCGCTTTCTGCCCATCGCGCTCGCAGTAGATCGCAGCCGCAATCCGGGTGAGCGGAAGCTTGGTCGGCGCCTTCTTGCGCGGCATCTCCGCCGAGGGCTCTTCGAATCGCTCAATCACCACCGCCGAGGCATACGGAACTTCCTCGCCGGTCTCCACCAGAATGCGCTCGCGAATCAGCTCCGCCACCATGAACCGCATCGGCTGGTCGGTGTACTGATCCTTGGGGTAATAGCGTTCCCCCGCGGGCAGCACGGCGACAATTTTGCGGATCAGTATGTCGAGCCCGTCGCGCTTTCGGGCGCTTACCGGAATGACCTCCGCGAAGTTGTACTGCCTGGTCAGCGTATCGATCAACGGCAGGAGCAGGTCCTTGGCAACCAGGTCGATCTTGGTGAGCACCAGGAACACCGGGCAGTCCAGTCCCTTGATCAGCGAGAACAGGAACTCATCCTCACTGGCCCAGTTCGACGACTTGTGTTGGTGCGCCTGCGCCGGCTCTCCGGCAGCCTCGAGTTGCACCCGCCGGCTGGCATCGATCAACACCAGCACCAGGTCGCGCGTCTCCAGTGCCTCATGCACCTCCTGCAGCATGCGCCGGTCGAGTTGCGATGCCGGTTTATGCACCCCCGGCGTATCCACGAAAACAATCTGCGCTGCAGGATGCGAGCCTTTGCGCGCGGGTACTTCCACAACTCCGGCAATGCGGTTGCGCGTGGTCTGCGGCTTGGCGGTGACAATGGCAACCTTTTCGCCGGTGAGCGCGTTCAGCAACGTGCTTTTTCCGGCATTGGGCCGGCCGAGAATGGCAACAAATCCCGATTTCAAATCAATCGCTCCTGAACGAGTCCCTTGTTTCTGATCCCCGATCCTTGATCCCGGTTTCCTGCCTTTTTTATGGCAGTGCGGTCGCCTCTTCTTTCGCAGGCGGATAGATTCGCAGGCGGTCTACCCGGCGATCGGTCGAAGCGACGACCTGGATGCGCAGGCCGCTATGTTCGAGCAGCACTACCTCGCCCGGCAGCGGAATTCGCCCTTCGATTTCACTCACCAGGCCCCCGAGTGTGGTGGCTTCATGGTCGCCGCCCACCTCAACGGAATCGCCGAAGAGCGTGCTGAGTTCGTCAACCGGAAAATCACCCGCCACCACCCACACCCCTCCAGGCTCGCGTTGCGGATCGCCGGTGTGCCCATCCTTCTCGTGCTCATCGCGAATATCGCCGACAATCTCCTCGAGCAGATCTTCAATCGTCACCAATCCCGAGACGCCGCCATACTCATCGATCACGATACGCATATGCTGCTTCTCGCGCTGCATCTCGCGCAGCAGTTCGTAACCCCGCTTCGTCTCCGGCACAAACACCGCCGGATGCCGGACGCTGGCAACGGTACGGCTGCGAGCTTCTTCATCGGTAATCTGCAACAGGTCGTGGGCAAAGGCGATGCCGGTGATGGTGTCGAGCGTGCGCTCGTACACCGGCACACGCGAAAAGTTGTGTTCCTTCAGCAGTTCAAGAAACCGTTCCAGCGTGATCGACTGCGGAACGGCAAACACCTGCGGCCGCGGGGTCATCACCTCGCGCACCAGCTTGTCGCCAAACTCAACCGCCGAACGGACCAGCTCGCGATCGCTCTCTTCCAGGATGCCTTCCTCTTCTCCGGCCTCGAGCAGCGATTCGACATCGGGCACCTGCTCCTCGTCTTCTGTCGCGGGTTTCTCGGCCAGCGCCGCAATCGAAAAGAAAAAGCGGATCACGGCTGTGATCGGCGTCATGATCCAGAGCAGGAAGCGAATCGGCCACACCAGTTTCGCCGCCCACCGTCCACTGGTATGCGTGAACAGCAGGTTGGGCAGGATCTGGTTGCAAAAGACGACCACCAGCACCACCACCAGCACCGCCTGCGCGATCTCGGGGTAGGTCGGCCGGGCCGCGTGGGGCGCGCGATCGAACAGCACCGCGCCGATGGCCAGCGCAAATACCCCCAGCGTGAGTTGCTGCAGAACGGCCGCGCACAAAGCTGCGTGTTCGCGCGTCAACCCCAGCAGCGGCTCAACCTTTTCTTCCCATTCGTCGAGGTTGTCCTGCACCTCGCGGGGAAGGATCTTGCCGAACTCGGAATACACACGGCTGATGTAGGCGGCGAAGGTGTCGATGATGGCCGCGAGCGCCAGAAGCGTGATGGTCATCCAGCTCATACGAGCCGGCCTTTCTCGCTGCGCTCAATCAGCCCCTGCGGCAGACGGAGCTTGGCACGAAGCTTGTGCTCCCGCCGCGCCATCTCTCCGTCATCCGACTCATGGTCATAGCCGGCCAGATGCAGCAGTCCGTGCAGGATCAAAACTTTGATCTCCGTCGACAAGCCATGCCCCTGTGCGGCCGCCTGCCGCCGTGCCGCAGGAACGCTGATCGCGAGATCGCCGGCAATTCGCTGTTGGATAGGTGCCCCGGCTCTCGATTTTGAGACCTTGGCAAACTCTGCCGCGGGAAATGACAAAACATCTGTAGCCTTGTTTTTTCCACGGAACTGCCGGTTCAGGCGCCGGATCACCGTGTCGCTGGTCAGCAGCACGGTAACCTGACCTCGCAGTCCTACCGCCGTCTGCGCCTCTCGCAGGAAACAGGCGAGGGTCCGCCTCGACGGAATACGCTGTTTCCGGGGATTAGCGCCGTTGGCGGAGCCTGTCGACCTGTTGGGGGAAAGGTCGGAGTCCAGATCTGGGTCGAGAAGAATCATCGTGCGCGGAGCCGCCACTACCGCGACCCCGTGTCCTGATTATTTTACGCGAATGCGGGCTTACGCCACCCGGACCCGGTATCTGCTGTTTCATCACATACTTACGCGATGGCACGGGAGTAGAATGCGCGGCCGGGAGAGAAGCTCATGCGTAAGATCTTATTCATTGCCGGCTTTCTGCTCTCGCAGCTGTTGATGTCGAGTGGCCAGGATAAAGCCGGCCGCTTTGATGGGACCTGGAACACAACGGTGACTTGCGATCCCAAGGGTGGAACGCTTGGCTATACATTGCACCTTGTTTCTACCGTCAAGGACAACGTCCTGCACGGGGAACGCGGCAACCGAGGGGAACAAGGATATCTCGCCATTGATGGCAAGATCGCCAATGATGGCAAGGCCAGGCTGACGACGTCAGGGGTAACCGCCGGATCACAATACACCCACGGGCCGTTCAAGGCGGAGGGCGCTGACTATAGCTACGAGGTGAAGTCAGAATTCACGGCGACGGAAGGCAAAGGTGAGCGTAGCACGGGCTTGGGAGTCATTGGCCGTCCCTGCCACTTTACCTTCGAGAAGCAGACAGCTGAACCAAACCCGAGGCCTTAAGCACATTGGGCGCTGGTGAACGGGCGGCAAAAGAGCGCTGCCCTCGTTCGTCTTACTGCGGCTTCGCCGCGTGCGCTGTCTGTTGCTGCGGCTGCTGTTCTGCCGGCGGCTCGATCACCTCGCCGATGCTCAGCGGCAGTTCCTGCTGCTGTGGCTTGGCAGCCTCGTAGGCGCGCACAATCCGCTGCACCAGCGCATGACGCACCACATCTGACTCGCCGAAGTGGCAGAACGAGATGCCTTCCACGCCGTCCAGGATGTTGATGGCGTCAAGCAACCCCGACTTGCGCGGGTTGGGCAGGTCGATCTGCGTGATGTCACCCGTGATCACCGCCTTGGAGTTATTCCCCATGCGGGTAAGGAACATCTTCATCTGCTCGATGGTCGTGTTTTGCGCCTCGTCCATGATGATGAACGCATCATTCAGCGTGCGGCCGCGCATGAAGGCCAGCGGAGCCACTTCGATGATGTTCTTTTCGAGCATCTTGTCGACCTTCTCCGGATCGAGCAGGTCATACAGGGCGTCATACAACGGACGCAGATAGGGATCCACCTTTTCCTGGAGCGTTCCGGGCAAAAAGCCCAGCCGTTCGCCGGCTTCCACCGCCGGACGCACCAGCACGATGCGGCTCACCTTTTTCGCATTCATGGCGGAGACGGCCATGGCCACTGCCAGATACGTCTTGCCCGTACCGGCCGGCCCAACCCCGAAGACCATGTCGTTCTGCTCGATGGCTTCGATGTACTTGCGCTGGTTGAGCGAGCGCGGCTGAACCATGCGCTTCACGCCATTGGAGCGGGCCTTGCCTGAATCGGCCAACGAACGCAGCGTCACCGCTGGATCGGCCACGACCAGCCGCAACATTCCATTCAATTCGCCATTATGTAGATTGATGCCCTGACGCCGCAGCGACTCGAAGTCCTCAAAGATCCGCCGGACCCTGGCTACCGCTTCGTCTGGCCCCTCCACGTGCACGGCGTCCGATCGCAGGTCGATCCGAACACCCAGAGAATCTTCCATCAGTCTGACGTTTTCATCGCGGGTCCCGAAAAGGGGCTCAAGATTTGGCGTGATCTCCAGATCAGCGTTCAGAATGCCTCCGTGCCGCAACGCGGCTGTTTCTTTGATGATTGCATCGGTGAATTGGGTGAGATTGTCCGGCAACTATTTGTGCGAGAAGCAAAGATACGGTGGGATCCTTGGCGAGAGGCTTTACTTGTTGGGCCGCCGAAGCGCACTCGATCGCATCCGGTCCGAGCGAAATTCGTGTTGGCGCAGGCAACCAAGTGGCTATGTATGGGGAGAGAGTAGCGCCGGTGGAAAAATCCGTCAATCCCACTCCGCGTGAACATTTAACCAATTAGTCACCACTTCGATACGTGCCTCAGAACACATCGGTTGCGGCGGGTCCCGCCTCCATCTGGTCCCCAGGCACTCGCAACTAGGGAGCCTTGTATTGGCTGCGCCTCGTCTCAAGCTCCTCGGCAATCTTGCGATTCATCTCCCGACTAATGGGATAGAAGAACATGCAGAGACCTGAGGCGAAAAACGCCAGACCGGCATACACGCTCGCGGTCAGCAGGATCCCCGACTGCGCCTGAACCGTTTGCGCCTGGGCCTCTGAGACGAAGCCGTAGAACGAGAACAGCCACCCGGCAATGGCTCCGCCGATCGCCAGTCCCGCCCAAAGGGCAAAGACCACCGCGGCGGTCACGGTTCCACTGGCTCGCCGTCCCGTCTTCCACTCGCCGTAGTCGGCCACGTCGCCCATCATCGACCAGATAATCGGTCCGGAGAGTCCGTAGATGAATTGCCGAACGACTTCGATGCCGACAATGAGGACAGTTGCATGCGGCGGGATGACCAACAACGCCGCATTGAAGACGCCGGTCAGCACCATGCTGACCACGAAAAGCAGGCGCTTGCCCATGCGCATCGAAACCGCGGTCGAACACGCCACTCCGATCAGGAGCGAGGCCAGGCCGAATCCATTGAACCAGGAGAACAGATCCACGTCGTTCGCAACGAATCGGAAGTACGGCAGCATCACGTTGCCGCGAATCACGATCGCAGCAAAGTAGAAGAGCGTAGCCAGAAACAGCAATACCCACGGGCGGTTCTGAAAAAGATCGGAAAGGTCCTGCCCTAGAGATGTCTTCTGCGCCGGATCGGGCTGGATGCGCTCCTTGGTCGCGAAAAACGCAATCACGAAGAAGATGACACTCAACAGCGAGAGCAGGCCCATCGTGTACTGATAGCCGCGTGCATCATTCCCCTGGCCGAAGAAGCGAACCATGGGAATGGCCAGGCTGGCAATGATGAAGCCGGCAGAGTTGGCGGCGATCTGACGGTACGACGAGATGCTCGTCCGCTCGTCCGGATCCTGCGTCATCACCGCAGTAATGGACGCATAGGGCACGTTATTCACCGTGTAGATAACGCGCAGCAGAATGTACGTAGTCCATGCGTAGATAATCTTGCCGGCGGGACTGATGTTCGGCGTCGTGAAGGTGAGCACGCCGATGATTCCGAAGGGGATGGCCGACCAGAGAAGCCACGGCCGGAATTTGCCCCAGCGCGTATTCGTCCGGTCGGCGATCATGCCCATGACAGGATTGAGGCAGGCTACCACCAAGCCGACCACCAGAAAGAGCGTGCCCGCCTGGGCCGCGGTCAGACCAAAGGTGTGCGTGTAAAAGTCCAGCTGCAGGGCGAGCATGGCCTGAAAGATAAAGTTGGCTGCGAGATCGCCCAGGCTGTAACCGAATTTCTCTCCAAACGTAAGTGCCTGCCGCATCTTTTCCTCTTTCGTCGATGCTCTTAATTACTGCGCTACCCGCAAGGTCAGTCTCGTAAGGTCGGCGTCGCGCGACGAGGTGCCGACCATGATTTCAAAGTCGCCCGGCTCGACGACGTACTTCATGTTCACGTCGTAGAAAGAAAGCGATGCCGGCGTGATATCGAGCGCGACGGTGGTTGTCGCGCCGGGTTTGAGCCATACCCGCTTGAAGTCTTTCAACTCCTTCACCGGTCGCGTCACCGAACTGACGAGGTCGCGGATGTAGAGCTGCACCGTTTCCGATCCTTCGCGGCTGCCGGTATTGGTCACGTCGACAAGCACCTGGGTTGACCCGTTGCGCTTGATCCGTTTCTTCGTCAGCCGCGGGTTGTCGAGCTTGAACGTCGTGTAGCTCAGGCCGTAGCCGAAGGCGTACAGCGGCGAGACATCGTCAAACAAGTAGCCGCGCCGCCCTGATGGCTTGTAGTTGTAGAACACCGGCAAGTGTCCCGCGGAGCGCGGCACGCTGATGGGCAGCTTGCCGCCCGGGTTGTAATCGCCGAAAAGTACATCGGCTACTGCACGCCCGGTTTCCTGACCGAGATACCAGCACTCATAAATCACCGGCACATTCTGCGCCAGGTAGTTGATTGACAGCGGACGCCCATTGAAC
>Ga0335074_10016599_pt1 | contig 10369 bp, 10 predicted proteins | sample Lox_Sample_23_FD_206715 | JGI IMG/M metagenome (GOLD analysis project Ga0335074, IMG submission 206715) | Soil microbial communities from Loxahatchee National Wildlife Refuge, Florida, United States - Lox_Sample_2.3 | ecosystem: Environmental > Terrestrial > Soil > Wetlands | place: USA...
CAGCGCGGGTACGAGCCGATGGCAGCGTACGGACAGTCCAAGACGGGGAACATCCTGTTTGCGGTGGCACTGGACGACAGGGGCCGCGGCTTCGGGGTGCGCGCGTTCAGCCTGCACCCCGGCAACGCCTACACGCCGCTGGCGCGGCACTTCGATACCGCCCAGCTGCAGGCCATCGGCGTTCTGGACGCATCCGGGCGCCCGGTCATCGATCCAGCCCGGAACAAGAAGTCGGTCGAGCAGGCGGCGGCTACAGCAGTGTGGTGCGCCACGAGCCCGCTCCTGAACGACGCGGGCGGCGTCTACTGCGAGGACTGCGACGTGGCCATGGCTGCGGCGGCCGAGGAGCCGCCGGCGGACGGGCAGGAGGGGCCGCGGCTGACGACCGCGGCCTTCACCGGGGTCATGCCATACGCGATCGACCCGGACATTGCCGAGCGCCTCTGGGCAGTCAGCGCACGGCTGGCCGGCGTCAGCCTGGGCTAAATCCCGGACCGGGCTTCGGCGAGGCACCGTGCTCCTCAACCCCGCCTCTCGGCCGCAAAGCGGAGTTAGTTGTCAGATCAGGCCGGTAAGGGTACCTTCTCCTTATCGGAGAGGTCTCCGATTAAGGCTTAGTACAGCACTGGAGCCTCGGGGCGGTGGATGCAGAGCGACCGGAGGGCGCGATGTCGGTCCTAGAAGAACCGCAGGTACAAGACCCTCGGGTTCATGATGCGTGGAGCAGGAGCTTCCTCGGCCGGGTGGCCGATCCGACGCTGCGTGATGAGCTCCTGTCCAACGCGGTGTACTCCACGTTCAACGCCGGGAATGTCGTGCAGGCGAAGGACTATCCGTGGGTGGCTGACACCTGGCCCATATGCCTAGTGGTCGACGGGGTATTCCGTGAGTTTCTCGGCAGCGAGAGCGGCCGACAGGCGACCGTGCAGTACCTGCGGCCAGGCGACGTCTGGGGATTGGTCCGCGTGCTGAACGACGCCAGGGTCTTCAAGCAGCGGGCGCAGTATCAGGCACTGGCTCCTTCACGCCTGATGTCGGTTAACCGGGCCAAGTTTCTGGCTATCGTCGAGACGCGCCCCGCCGTGGCCGTCGCGCTCGCGAAGGAGCTGTCCCGACTGCTAGTCATCCGGACCAGGAACTTCGAGTCGAGCGTTTTCGCCGACACGGCCACCAGGGTCGCCCAGCACATTGCCCAGCTCGCTATCGACAGCGACGAGGGCATCCCGACGGTGTGGCTCTCTCAGCAAGAACTCGCGGACGCCGTCGGTACCGTCCGTGAGGTGGTCACCCGGATCATCGGCCAGTTCAGGACCCAGGGCATGGTCCGCTATTCGGGCCGACGACTGGAGATACTCGACTACGACGCCCTAATCGAAGCCGGTACCCTCGCGTAAGCCGTCTGGGACGCTATCGAGGCGGAAGAGTTCCCTCGCGTTGCGGTGCAGGACGGCTTCGGTCACCTCGAGCTGCGCCGAGGATCGGTTCACAGCCGCGGCCACGCTGGCGTGATCAGGCCAGGTGGGCGTGGCGCCGTAGTCCGACCCGACCACCACGTGCTCGAACCCGGCGAGCTCGTAGAGCAGCCGCAGGGACGGGGCTGAGAGCGTCGTGCTGTCGTAGTAGAGCGAGCGAAGGAACTCGGACGGCGGGCGGGACCCCTCGCGACGCTGGCCCGCGTCCCGGTCGAAACGGGCAGCCTGATAGGGCAGGAATCCGCCGCCGTGGACGACGAGTAGCCGGAGGTCGGGGAATCTCTCCAGGACGCCGGTAACGATCAGCTCCGCCGCGGTAAGCGTGGTTTCTATGTGCCGGCCGAACACTCCATGCAAGACGGGATAGCGGGCCAGCAGGTCGGCGGCGGGTGAGCTCGTGGTGCCATGGATGACTACGGGCACCGCGTGCGCGACGGCCGTGGCCCACATTTCGTCGTAGCCGCGGTCGGCCAGGCTGCCTTCGGGCAGCGTTGCCGGGAGCATGACGCTGCGCATGCCAAGCTCGGTCACGGCCCGACTCAGCTCCTCGGCCGCCGCGAGCGGATCAGCCAGGTGCACGGACGCATGGACCGAAACGCGGAGCCGGCTGGCCGCCGCCGACTCGGCCATCGAGTCGTTGAGGAACCGCGTCCACGACTCGCCCGGCCCCCTCGGCAGTTCCTGGCCCTGAAGATCCAGCCACGGGGCGACGATCTGGTGCTCGATACCCTGCGCGGCGAGCCAGCCGGAGCGGTCGGCTGAGTCGAGCATGAGTCCTGCCACCGGGCGGAGCGGACGGCAGCCGGGAAACGTCACGACGTACCCGCTCGCCTGCTGATCGGCCGTGACACCAGAGAGGCCCGTCCGGACGACGCGGTCGAGCAGCCTACGAGGCACCCAGTGCGCGTGCGCGTCGACGATCACGTGCCCGCGCTTGCTGGCCCATAGTCCCTCATTCCGGGATGACGGGCAGGACAAGGCAGGAAGCGCGATCGCGAGAATGGAACACTGTCTGCTCCGCGGGCACTGGCCTGGCGTCGGCCGCGAATGCGTTGATGCCCGTGTTCGGATTCGGCGCCATCAGCGGGAAGCTGCTCGACGAGATGTGCAGCCGTATCGCGTGACCGGGCGCGAACCAGTAGCTGGTGGGAGCCAGCTCGATGACCACGCGCTGCGGCGAGCCAGGTTCGACCAGTCCTGGCTGACCCGCCCGGAACTGCAGCCGGGTCACTCCCTCACAGACGTTGAACGCGGTCCCGTCGGCGAAGACGTCGACCAGTCGGGCGGTGAAGTCGGTGTCCACTGCCGACGTGGCGGCCCACAGATCGGCGGTCACGGGCCCGGTGACCTCCAGGCCATCGGCCAGCCGCTGGCCGGTGTAAACCAGGACGTCGGCGCGGGCCTCGGCAACGGCCTGGTCGGCGACGCCGGCATTGCGGACGCCGTATAGGAACGTGCCGCCGCAGGACGGCGCCGGATCGGCGGGGTCGTAGCGAAAATGATCCGCGGCTGAGCCGAGCGGCGGATTCTCGCCGAGGATGCCGTCGCCAGATACAGAGTTCGCGCCGCGGCGGCTGTCCAGGTACAGCCGCGTCCACCGGGTCTGCGGGAGCGGCCACTGCCATTCGTGGCGCCAGCGGTCCGCGCGCTGAACATACAGGACGACCGGCGCCTCGGTTTCGGCTCCGTTGGAAACACCCTTGACGAAGCGCTCGAGCCAGGTCGTCACTGGGCCCTCCGAGGGCGCAGCGGTCTCGCCCATCGAGTTCAGGTCGTCGGGAACCGCCGCTACTGGGGGCTGCCACACCCCGACTGGTGAGTGCGAGCCGAGATGCGTGAACGGGGAGATGATCACGCGCTGCGGACTCTTGTTCAGTGCGCCGCCCATGGCGGCGAACACCTTGAGCGTGCCGCGGATGAAGACATCGTGCCAGCCGCCCATGTGGAGCACTGGCAGGTCAACCGTGCCCACCTCGCCCGCGTAGTCGAGACTCTCCCAGAACGGGTCCTCCGGGTCGGGATGCAGAGCGAAGTCCCCCAGCCACGGGAAATACGACGCCAGCAGGCTCATGGCCTCCGCGGGCGGCCGGCCCAGCAGGCGCTCGGCTGCAGCGACCTGCCGAGCAGTTAGTTCGGGCAGCTCGCCGAGCAGCTCCGCGCGTCGGACCTCATCATCCGGCGACACACGTCGGAGCTCGAAGACAACGTCGAGCATCCGCTGATCCATGATCGCGAGCAGGTCGCCGTCAGCGACCGGCCTGCCGTCGCGGTCGGCCTGATGCGCGAGCAACTGGTTGACCGGCCACACCAGGCAGCTGTCCAGCTGGGGGACGCCGCGAGCGAAGTAACGCATCCCGTCGAACACAGGCCCGGCGTTGCCGATGGCCGCCGCCTTCACCGCAGGGTGCCCGGATGCCGCGCCGAGCCATGCCGTCATGCCGAGGTAGGACGTTCCCAGCAGCCCGACCGAGCCATTGCACCACGGCTCGGCAACGATCCAATCGAGCGTGTCGTACGCGTCGGTGCGGTCATTCAGCAACGGATAGTGCACGCCCGTTGACTCATATCGGCCGCGGACGCTCTGCACTACCAGCGCGTAGCCGTGCCTGGCGGCGCGGACACCCGCCGCGTCATATGCCCACACCGGGTGCTGGCGGTCGTAGGGAGTACGCGACAGCACCGCAGGCACGACGTCATCGCTCTTCGGCCGGTACACCGAGGTTGCAAGGCAGTTGCCGTCGCGCACGCGAACGTGGAGATCGACGCGCAGGGTGTCATCTCCGATGTCGCGTTCGCGAGCGGTGTCGAAGGACGCGTCCCCCGTACCTGCCCTTCCTGTGCTCTGGACCGCCAACCTAGCCCTCCGATTTGTGATGGACCGCCAGGTGAGCCCGCGCGGCGGCCCGGCCGCCAGGACGGCGGCCGGGCCGGCCCTGCTGTCTGCCCGCGTTATTTGCTGAGCGATGCGACAATGCCGGCGATCAGCTTGTTCGTCGCCGCGTTCGCGCAGACCGGCTGAGGGCCAGGCGCGACTACGAACTTGCCGTTCTGGATCGAGTAGCTGTAGTAGCAGTTGAACGCCGTCGCCTTGCCCGGCGTGTAGGTAAGCGGCGGCGTCAGGCCGCCGAGCGTGGTGCCCTTGATCGCGTAGAGCCCCTTCTTGACCAGGGCAGAGGTGATTGCGGTCTTTGACGTCGCGCCGCTCGCCTTGATCGCGGCCGCGAAGAGCTGCCCGGACTCCCACGCCGCGATACCGATCGGGTTGAGCGGAACGGCGCTGGAGCCGACGGTGGGCTCATACTTGGCGAGCGCGTGGTGGAAGGCCTCGGTCGCGGGGGTGTCGTCCTCGAAGAAGGGGGTGAACGCGTCGGCCCAGGTCACTCCGTTGAAGGCTGGCTCGCTGGTAAGCGTCGAACTTGCGGTCGTGCCCGGCTCAATGAGCGGCGCCTTGTAGCCAAGCTGGTCGCACTGGGCGACGATCCGCGCTATCTCCGTTGGGGTCACCGACAGGTCGTAGGACTGCGATCCCGAGCTCTTGAGCGCGAGGCAGTTGGCAGTGAAGTTCGAGGCCGTGGCACTCACTCCTGCCTTGAGAGCGACAGTAAGGCCGAGCGGCTTGCCTAGCGTTCCCTCCAGCACCCCGGCAGCAGCGCAGCCCGGAACCTCGGCACAGTACAGGATCGCGGTCTTCGGGCCATGTGTGACGGCAAGCTCGTCCAGCGCGTTGAAGACCGAGAGCAAGTTGCCGCCGACGTCATAGAAGTTCGGGTCCGTCAGGTACTGAAGACCAAGTCCGCCGCCGCCCACCACCGGAACGCCAGCAGTAGACGCATACGTCTCCCACGTGGGGTTATCGTCCGCCATTCCGACAACCGCCACTATGTGATCCTGCTGAATCATCGTCTGCATTTCCGTCAACCCGGAGGACGGATCGTCGCCGGTGTCCTCGACGAATAGCTTCACCGGGTGGCCCGCCAGGCCGCCGCTGGCGTTGACGGAGGCAGTCCACGCCTGCATGACGTATTCAGCGTCGACCGATGAGACGGCGAGCGAGCCGCTGAATGTTCCGATCACCCCGATGTTGATAGGCGAGGCGGCGTCCTTCTGGCCGCCCGGCGACGCGGCAACTGATGAGCAGCCGGCCAGCAGCAGTATGCAAAGCCCGGCCGCGCTGAGTCTGATGCTCTTCCTCACGGTGCACCTCTCCTGTACGCCGGTACCTTCGCGCGCCGGCAGGTGAGCGCATGCTGGCGAAACTCTCTGACTGCCGCTACGACCCACATCACGCGGCCGGGTGAGCAAGGTCACGCGAGCAATGCCGGGCCGTACGGAGCCCTCAGACAGCCCGTATCGTAGGCACTGAACGGAACTCAAAGCGGAGGACTCGATGAGCGAGAGGCCATCTGGCCCGCTGCGGGCGGACGCGCAGGAGAATCGCGAGCGGATTCTGCGAGTCGCGCGTGACGCCTTCAGCGCCGACGGCGACGCCTCGCTCAATTCAATAGCCAAGAGTGCAGGCGTCGGCCCCGGCACTCTGTACCGGCACTTTCCGAATCGAGAGACTCTCGTCCTTGCCGTCTACCGCCTTGACGTTCAGGAGCTGGTCGACATGGCGCCTGCCCTCTTGAAGGAGAACCCGCCGCTAACGGCGCTGAGGCTGTGGCTTATCCGGCTCGCGTACTACGGAAAGATCAAGCACGCTCTCGCCGCTGTGTTGTATGCCGTCACCAGCGATGGCCTGGTAGGCGAAACCTACGGGCCCGTCATCGGCGCTGTCACGATGCTGCTTCAGGCCTGCGAGGACGAGGGCACCATACGCCAGGATCTCGACCCGGACGACATCCTGCTGCTGTTGGGCTTCCTCTGGCGTCTCGAGCCAAATGCCAGCTGGGAGCTGCGGGCCAATCGCATTCTCGATCTCGTCATCGACGGCATGCGCGTGGGCGCTCCAGCAGCGAGGCGCGATTCCCTCTGAAGAGCGCTGCGAAAGCCCGCTCGCTTTGACCTCCGGAGGCCCGTCCGGTAGGTTCCGACCCATGCGGAGAGGTCTCCGAATAGGTGGGAACCCCCGCCCTAGCCCGCGGAGCGGCCATGGACTACGTCAAGCTCGGTGATAGCGGCCTGGAGGTCTCCCGCGTCGCGATCGGAGCCATGACGTACGGCGAGCCTGGCCGAGGCCATCCCGTCTGGTCTCTCGGCGAGGCCGACGCGCGTCCGCTGATCGAGCACGCCCTCTCGGCTGGGATCAACTTCTTCGACACAGCGAATATGTACTCGGACGGCTCAAGCGAGGAAATTCTCGGCAGCGCGCTCCGCGACCTCGCCAACCGCGATCAGATCGTCATCGCGACGAAGCTGCGGCATCCGATGCGACCCGGCCCGAACGGCAGGGGCCTGAGCCGCAAAGCAGTCATGACCGAGATCGACCACTCGCTGCGTCGACTCGGCACTGACTATATCGACCTGTACCAGACACATCGCAATGATCACTCAACTCCGCTGCCCGAAACGCTGGAGGCTCTGCACGACGTCGTTAAGGCTGGCAAGGTGCGTTACCTAGGCGCCTCCTCTATGCCTGCATGGGAGTTCGCCAAGGCTCTTCACCTGCAGCGCGAGCACGGCTGGTTCCGGTTCGTATCCATGCAGGATCACTACAACCTGCTAGCCCGCGAAGAGGAACGCGAGATGATCCCGCTCTGCCTGGACGAGGGCGTCGGCCTAGTCCCGTGGAGCCCGCTTGCCCGCGGACGACTCGCCCGCGCGTGGGATGACGCCCGGTCCACTGCCCGGTCAGCCAGCGATGGATTCGCCGACTTGCTGTACACCCCCGCTACCCAGGAGGCGGACCGAGCGATCGTCGAGGCTGTGGGCGAGATAGCGCACGCCCGAGATGTGCCGCCCGCTCAGATAGCACTGGCCTGGCTGCACAGTAAGGCAGTCGTCTGCGCGCCTATCGTCGGCGCCAGTAGCATCCATCAGATCGACGAAGCGGTCGCGTCTCTCGACATACTGCTCAGCGAGGAGGAGGTGCGCGCGCTCGAGCGCCCGTACTCCCCGAGGTACGACTTCCAGGGCATCTCCGATGATGCGCAGCTGCAAGCGATAAGGGACCGAATCCCCCAGCTCGCCAGCGACGGATAACCCCAGCACGTTCGGGCCTCGATCTCGAATGAGCCAGCAGGACCGGCGCGATGTCGGAGGTGAGCTCGTCGATCACGCCGACGGTCAGCGCCTGTCGCACGGTGGAGGCCCCGCCGGCGATGAGCAAGCTTGCGGAGAGTCAGACGGCCATGTAGAAGAGCTCGAGCTGGATGGCGTCGGGATCCCTGAAGACGACAACCGAGTAGGGCATCGGGTTGTCGGTGTCGATGACGCCTGAGTGCTCGATGCCGAGCTCGTCGAGCCAGCTTGCCCACGCATCCAGACCGGCGCGGTCTGCGACACCGAATGAGATATGGTCCAGGCCGGTCCGGCTCTCGTGGAATGACAGGCCGGGATTGGCTTCATGATGGTGCAGGCCGATCACCATTCCCGAGCGGGGGTCCATGAGCACAACGGCGTAGCCCCCTTCTTCAGCACCATAGTGCGGGAAAGCGACCGGTATCCTGGCCATCCCGAAGACCCGCTCGTACCACTGAGCGCTGGCCTCCACATCCGAGACAGTTGGCGAGAAGTGGTGGACGCCGGTCACAGCGGGCGCCGCGGTGGCCTCGGTCACGGCATGCTCCTTCCTCGCCTGCACACCCAGGGGGCAGGCGACTTTCATGTTCTCGCTGATTGCTAACTCTGACCAGAACGAGAAGTGACAGCGGCACGCCTCGGGCTAGGTGAATTCGGCGATCACCTCGGCGGCGGTCATTGGCCTGGAGAACATGGGGTAGTCGTACGTGATCGCGTTCTCATGCTCGGCCACCGACGTAGCCGCAGTGCAGTCGGTCAGCGTGATCACCTGGTAGCCGTTCTCGTAGCCGGTGCGCATCGTGGACTCTACGCAGCAGTTGGTCAGGAAACCGCCGAGGACGATAGTTTTGATGCCTTTGCTGCGCAGGATGAAGTCCAGATTGGTGCTGGCGAAGGTGTCCAGGCCGCGCTTGCCCTCGATCACGATGTCGCCGGGCTGCGGCGCAAGCTCGTCGACGATGGCCGCGCCCCAGCTGTCCTTGACGAATGCGCTGCCGTCAACGACGCCCTTGAGGATGCCGTAGGGGTGCGAGCTGAGCTCGTTGTAGCCGGCGGCGAAGGTGATCGGCGCATGCATGATGGTGGCCCCGGCGGCTCGCGCAGCCGCGACGACCTCGCCGGTGTGCGACAGCATGCTGGTCTTCTCCATGACCTCCTGCACGGCGCCGTGCAGTGCGCCGCCGTCGGAGGTGAACTCGTTCTGGTACTCGATGAGCACGATCGCCGTGGTGGCTGGATCCAGTGACATGCGGCGGTCCTTCCCAGTGCCGGGGCATGCCGCGACCGGATGCGGCTGCCGGTGATAAGGCTAGCTCGGTCGTGGCTGGCACAGAATGAGAGATCTGTGGTTCGGCGTGCTCCGGCGAGCGGCTCAGGCCAGCTCGATCCTGTTGGCGTGGACGGCTTGCAGCTCGGTGTAAGCCAGCATGCCCCAGGGCCGCCTTCGACGCCGATTCCGCTCCACTTGAGGCCTCCGAACGGCTGACCGGTGTCGGAGGCATTCGCCGTGTCGGCGGTGGCTGGCCTGTCAGTTCTGCCAAAGCCGGGCGCTATCTGAAGCAGCGGATCGGCTGCCCGCTGAGTCTCTTCAGCATGCAAGCTGATCCAGCCCGGCACGTAGTCCCGCCCGGACTCCGTTACAGTCCCGGCATGATCGGGCAGCGTGATCACGAGGACGTCACAGGGGCCGCCCTCAGTTCGCTGTACCAGATCCACGCGCTTGGCCTGACCAGGCTCGCACACGTGATGCTCGGTGACCGCGCCGCAGCCGAGGACGTCGTCCATGACGCCTTCATCGGGCTGCAGCGGAACTGGCACAAGCTGTCCGACCAAACCAAGGCGCCAGGCTACTTGCGCTCGTCTGTGCTAAACGGCTGCCGGACCGCGCTGCGCCGGGACCACCGGCGCAACATCGAATCACAGCCGGAGGCGATAGTCGGCTCCCCGGAAATGTCAGCCCTTGCCACCGAGGAACAGCGCCGCATCATGACAGCCATCCGCTGCCTGCCGCACCGCCAGCGAGAGGTCCTCATCCTGCGGTTCTACCTGCAGGAACCGGAGGCCGAGATCGCCCGGCTGATGGGCATCAAGCAAAGCACGGTCAGGTCGACCGCTCACCGCGCGCTGGCCGCGCTGGGCCGGATACTCGGGGAAACGCCATGATCACGCTGCCAGACCGGGTGCGCGCGGCCGCCGAGGCGATCGCACACGAGATCACTCCGGACAGCATCCCGGCCTGGGAGGGTCTGATAAACCCGACCACATCAGGAAGGAAACGGCGGATCCTGGTTGCGCGGCGCCCCGTCCGGGCGCGGTGGCTGGCGCCAGTCACCGCTGCCGCCGCGGTACTCGCCGTGACCGCCGTGGCGGTCGGGCTGTCCGGAGGGCTGTCCGGAAAGGCCGGCCCGTCGCCGGCCTCGTCGGCCACCCGGATCGGCCCACTGCCGCGCTACTACGCCTCGATCGTGGCTGTCCACGGGACGTACCGCCTGGTTATCCATGACGCCCGAAGCGGGGGCACGCTGGCGACAGCCAAGCTGGCGCCGGGCCAGAACGACCAGATAACCGCGGCCGCCGATGACACGACCTTTGTCATAGGGCAGCAAGGCCGGACGGGCCCGATGTCGTTCCTCGTGGCCCGCCTCGACCCAGCCCACGACACGGTCAGCGTGCACAACCTGCCGATTGCCCCGATTCCGGCTGCTGAGGCCCCTAGC
>Ga0335074_10016600_pt1 | contig 10369 bp, 7 predicted proteins | sample Lox_Sample_23_FD_206715 | JGI IMG/M metagenome (GOLD analysis project Ga0335074, IMG submission 206715) | Soil microbial communities from Loxahatchee National Wildlife Refuge, Florida, United States - Lox_Sample_2.3 | ecosystem: Environmental > Terrestrial > Soil > Wetlands | place: USA: Florida...
GCGCAGGAAATACCCGGGCAGCCACCGGCCCTCGTAGGGGATCTGGACGGTCTCGAAGGGCGTGTCGAACAGCGCCCCGGCGGCCTGGAAGCACGCCCGGTGGTGGTCGTAGAGTTCCCGCTTGCGCCGATCGCCGCCGGGCGCGTAGAAGAACGCGGCCTCGTAGTACGTCGTGGCCCGGAGGAAGGCTTCCCGCGCGCTGACCCGGTGCCCGCCCGCCAGGCAGCCTTGCGCGATGGCCTCCACCCGCTGGGCGGTGTGCTGCCATTCCCGCAGCCAGCTCTCGATGTCACCGTCCTTTATCAGGTGCGCGGTGGCGAAGCACTCCCCGAGTTCCGAGCCCGAGTACGGGGCCTGGCTCAGCCAGCGCATGAGCTGGAAATCGAAGGTCTCCGACCGGAAGACACCCGGCGTGCTACGACCAGCCGCCTGCGCGTTGCCGGTGTCGAACAGTCCCTTGGGGGTCTCCCCCCTGGCCATAACAGTCACGGCTCCTCCTTGACCTCAGGACAGCCATCCTCCTTGTCCACGATACGGACATCTGATCCGTATTGTGATGATCTCAGTGTTGCCGCGGCCAGATGGGCCGTCAAGGGCCATTCGGCCGTCAAGGGCCGACAAGCGGTCCCGCGCTCCGGGGACTAATGCCCCTGCCGCGGGTCCGGGCGGTCCGCGACTGTGGACGGGTCAGGCCCGGTAGGTCTGCCCAGGCGGTGAGACGGCGATGCGCGTGATCTTCAAAGATTCCCAGTTCGACTTCCAGGTGCTGCGGCTGCTTGGCTCGGCGGCCTGGGGTGATGCTGAGGCTGGCGAGGTGCTGTCGACCGCGTACCGCATCCGGGAGGGCGATTTCGAGAGCTGGACTACCGAGTGGCTGAAGACCGCCCACCGGGTACACGAGATCGCCGAGCGAAGCCGGGAACGCGGTCATACGATCAGCGCCCGGGAGGCCTACTTCCGGGCTTCGAACTACTACCGCGCCGCCGAGTTCTACCTGCACGGCAACCCGAGCGACCCGCGCATCACCGACCTGTCCCGCAGCGCGCGGGCCTGTTTCGAGCTGGCGCTCGGCTTGACCTCCCTGGCGGTCGAGCGGGTGGCCATCCCGTACGAGGGGACGGCGCTTCCGGGCTACTTCTACCGTGCGGATGAGACCGGGGCGAGGGCTGCCACGCTCATCGTGCACACCGGATATGACGGCACCCAGGAGGAGCTTCGTGCCACCGCGATGGCCGCCACCGCCCGTGGCATCAACTGCCTCACGTTCGAGGGACCGGGACAGGGGGCGGTGATCCGCGAGCAGGGCCTCGGCTTCCGGCCGGACTGGGAGGCGGTGATCACGCCGGTCGTCGACCACGTGCTAGGCGTTGCGGCGGTCGATCCAAAGCGCATCGCCCTCCTGGGCATCAGCTTCGGCGGCTACCTTGCGCCCCGGGCCGCGGCGTTCGAGCACCGGCTTGCGGCGTGCATCGCCAACGGAGGCGTCTTCGACTTCATGGCCCCCCGGCTGCCCGGCGGCATGTCGCGCCAGGCCGCCATCGCCTGGGTACGCAGCGATCCCGGAGGGGCCGACGAGGTGATGCGGGCGATGATGGACGCGAGCACTGACTCCAGGTGGGGCATCGAGAACGGCATCTTCACGTTCCGGGCCGCTTCTCCGGCCGACTACTTCGTCAAGGCCCTCGACTACACGCTGGCCGGGGTCGCGGAGAAGATCACCTGCCCGACCCTCGTGGTCGACTCCGAGGGCGACCCCTGGTTCCCCGGGCAGGCAAGGCAGCTGTTCGACGCGCTCACCTGCGACAAGACCTTCCTGAACTTTACCGCCGAGGAAGGCGCCGAGGACCATTGCCAGGTCGGCTCGCCGCTGCTGTCCGCGCAGCGCACCTTCGACTGGCTCGAGGAGACGCTCAGCCGCGTGCCCTCTGCCAGCGCTGCCTGAGCGCCGCCGACGAGGCAACAATCAGCGCGCTGGTGAAGAAAGGCGCCAATTGAGGACCGAGCAAAGCCATGGGCTGATACGTGAATGACCCCCAGCCAGGCAGGCGGCAGCAGCCGGCGCGGTTTTGTGCGCCGGCTGAAGGGCGGGTGGGCGGGTCAGGAGGGGTCAGGCTCGTCAACTGGCTGGCAGCGGACGAGCCGGACCTCACGGTGGGCCCGGCGATCGACTGCCGGGACCGGGTGCTTGCGGTGGGGCGCATGCACCCCCTCGCCCAACGGCCCGTGGTCGACGCCGAGGAACTCGCCGACTACGAAAACACGGGGTTCATCGAATCGCTTCCGGCAACGCTGCTGGATGCGATCATGCCGCCGCGGACCCCCTCGGGCAGGCCTGTCTCCCGTACCCATTCCCGGGGCGTCTATGAGATGCAGGACGAGGTCGCACGGGGCACGGCAGTCCACCCGACGATGGCCGGTATCGTGTTCTTCCGCCGCGACGACATCGTCCTGATCCCCATCGACGGCCTGCCGCCGCTGCCGCTCGGGCTGATCTGGTGCACCGGGCACGAGAACGCCCGCATCCGGGCCCTGGCCGCCACCGCCCGCCGCCTCCGTCCCGGGAACGGGCCGCAGGGGACAGCAGCCGGAGCACGGACCCCGACGTGACCCCTGGCCCAGGTCCTGCGGCCTGAGCGAAAAAGGGACTTCAGCCGGGCAATCGGCATAGCGGTACCGCCGCCGTGCCTCAACTCCGGGCTGCCCGCCACCGAGGTCGCCCGATGCGCCGGGCACGGCGTCGCCGTCCTGCTAAAGATCTACGCCCACTGCATCGACGGGCAGGCCGACGCCGCCAACCAGCGCATCACCGATGCCCTCGGTGCCAAGGAAACCGAGCCCGAACCGGGGGACGAAGAAGACGGCGACAGCAAGAAGGCAACTTGAACGCCGCAGGTCAAAGGCCACAAAGGCCCGGATCGGGGCGTGAAGGCGCAGTCTCCTGACGTCGCCGTCCGTGCCCGTCCGTGCGTCACCTCGCCACCCGGCTCCCAGCGCACGGACGCATAGCGGACGGCGACGGCCACAGATCCTGCCTCGGAGCACATAGCAGCAGGTCAGGGACATAAGCCTCGAACAGGAGGATAGGGCTGTAAAACCGCCGCCTCACGACGCAGACCCGGACACACTCACCGGAGGCGAGCAAGCCCAGGACGAACCCATCTGCGTGCCTCAGTCAACATGCGCCAGCAACCAGATGGCCGTGCATAACGGCGAGTTTTTTGCGCCTGATCAATGCCGCATTCGAGGAACTGACGTGCCTACAGCAGCGCCTCGCGTTTGGATATATCCCTGTTCGCGGGCGCGTACTCGGCGACGGTCCGGCTGACGGCCGCAGCCACCTCGGGGCGGGCGATCAGCTGACGGGCCAGGTACTCCCCGAGGTCCACCACTGTCGGCCGACCGTACAGGTCTTCGCGCAATGCGTGCCCGGTGATTGCGCTGACCTGCTTACCGGAGGGTGCCCTGGGCTGCCGATGCCGTTCGGCTGGCTGGATGATTAGGGCCGGGCCGCCGAGGACTGCTGCGGTTCCCGGAGTCTCAGTCTTCTCCTTACGAAGGCGCCTGGGCGCGTCAACGCTTCATGCGGCAGCCCCATGGTCATAAGTAGCCAATCGCCACCCATGTACCAGATGTGACAGTTTAGCCGCAACGCGTTGTTGTTTCTTGTAAGGATGGCGACTGATAACCGGCTTGAGCGTTTCGTGCGGCCGTCACGCGTCTGCCGGCACCCGGAAGAAGTGGGTCGCCGTGAGCAGTTCCCCGGCACAACGTGCAACCTTCCGCAGCGTCTGGGCAGTTCGCGAGGTCCGGGCCCTCTGGTTCTCCCAGATCCTCTCGGCAGGTGGCGACCGCCTGGCCCTGGTCGCTTTGGCGTTGCTCGTCTACGACCGGACCCGGTCGCCGCTGCTCGCCGCGATCGCCTACGCGGCGGGAACGTTGCCCTATCTGATAGGCGCGCTGGTTCTGTCCGGGATGGCCGACCGCTTCCCGCGCCGGGAAGTCATGGTCACCTGCGACGTGGTGCGGGCGGTGCTGGTGGCGGCGATGCTGGTCCCGCGGATGCCGCTGGACGTCCTCATCGCCTTGCTGTACGCGGTAACGGCCTTCCAGCCGCCATTCGACGCCGCGCGCTCGGCGATCCTCCGGGACATGGTCCAGGGAGAGCGGTACGCGCTGGCCGCTGCGATCATGCAGTCCACGTTCCTGGCCATGGTGGTGGCGGGTGCCGCGGTCGGCGGCCTAGCGGTGGCTCTGCTCGGCGCGCGGCCCGCGCTGGGCTTCGATGCGGCCACGTTCGTGGTCTCCGCGCTGCTCATCAAGTTCGGCGTACTCGCAAGGCCTGCGGCGGCGTCCGTCCCCGGCGCGCTGCGTCAGCTTGGTGGCGGGGTACGGGTGGTGTTCGGTGACCGTGCTCTGCGGATCCTGCTGATGCTCGGCTGGCTGGCGGTGTTCTACGGGATACCGGGGGGAATCGCGGCGCCCTATGCCGCCAGGCTCGGCGGCGGGCCGGTCGCGGCCGGCCTGCTGATCGCGGCTACGCAGCTGGGCGCCGCGGTGGCGACGCCGGTCTTCGCGAAGCGGATCGGGCCGCTGACGCGGCTGAGGTGGATGGGGCCGATGGCCGCATGCGCCTGCGGCACGCTCATGCTTACCGCGTTCCGGCCGGGCCTGGCCGCGTCGATGGTGATCTTCGCGCTGTCCGGCTCGTTCGGGATGTATCAGATCGCAGCCAACACCGCGTTCGCTGAAAGGGTTCCGAACGAACGGCGGGCTCGGGCCTTCAGCTTCGCCAATGCCGGGCTAGTCGCCGGCCAGGGCGCGGCCTTCGTGCTGGCTGGAGCAGCCGCCGAGGTGATACCTCCCTCGACGGTCATTGCTCTGAGCGGGGGACTGGGGGCACTCGCTGCCTGTGGGCTGGCGGTCCGGTGGCAGCGCATGTCGCCTGCTGTGGGGCGCCACTCCGCGAGGCATCTCAGCCGTCAAGCCTCGCTCACCAGGCAAGCACCCGCCCACGCGGCTCGTCCTCGCTGACCGGTCAGAGGTGGCTGGATGGCTGGACTGGTACGTATCGTCGCTGTCCCTCATGAGTAGCAGCAGGCGCTTTCGTCTCGGCGCGCCGCGGATCACCGCTACGCGCATCCCTGGCGGCATGGGTGATGAGCCGGCCGGCGCGGGATTCCGTCGTGCAAGGCTCTCCTGCTACCGGGCCGGGTGAGGCGATCGCCGCAGGCTTTTGCCCGCTGCCCGCAGGCGGGATCCTGACTCTGCGAACGCTGCACTGGCGTGCGGAGTCAGTGGAGGGTGCGGGAAGCTGGCGCCAGCGAGCCGGGGTGCTTCCCGTTCGGGCGCGGGCCGCGTGCGGTCAGGGTTGTCGCGCACGCCGCGCTGCTGGCCTTTTGGGGAGCGTGCGCTGAGGGTGACAGCGTTGGCGACCACGGTGAGGACGTCGGAGACATCGAAGTTGAGCCTGGCGGCGGTCCGCACGGCCTGGAATGCGGTGTCGGCGGGCAGGACGCGGGCGATCTGCGGCAGTTCCGGGCTGTCCACGTGGCGGAGCTGGTCATCGAAGTTCCGAAGTTCCCGGCCCGCGGTGATGCGGCGGACTTGCCCGGCGGCCTCGTCCGGCATGAGGTCGGCGATCAGCACGGCGACGTTGAGCATTGCCAGGTACTGGCCGACCGGGTCGTCCAGCCGTCGTTCCCATGACTCGATCCTGACGTCGATGAGCAGGGCGGACAGGGGCTGGCGGCGGTCGCGGAGGACGCCGCGCAGGGCGTCCGGGCCATGATGCTGGAGGATCTCGGCCGGGTCCTTGCCGTCCAGCAGCACCGTCTGGAGTTTCGGGGTGAGCGGCAGGAGGATGCCGTGGGCGCGGAGGGCAGCCCTCCGCCCGGCGGCGTCGCCGTCGAAGGCGACGATGATGCCGGTCCGGCCCAGGTCGGCGGCCTGGCCGATCAGGGCGGCTTGCTGGCTGGTCAGGGCAGTGCCGCACGGCGCGAGCCCGGCATGCCGGCAGGGGTCGGCCGTGGTGACGGCGATGGCGTCGAACGGTCCTTCTACGATGACGGGCGTGGCCCCATCGGCGAAGGCTGGGCGGGCCTGGTGCAGCCCGAACAGCAGGCTGCCTTTCTTGTACCCGGCCGTCTCGGGGCTGTTGAGGTATTTCGGCACGTCGGGGTTGGGGTCGGTGCGCGGGTGGGCGCGCCCGATGAACCCGGCGAGCGTGCCGTCGGCGCCGTGGACGGGGAGCATGACCCGGTCCCGGAAGATGTCGATGAGGGTGCCGCGGTGGGACAGCTTGGCGAGCCCGGCTGCCTGGATCTCGCGGTCGTTGTAGCCGAGGCTGCGCAGGTGGCCGGTGAGCGCGGTCCACCCGCCGGGGGCGTATCCGGTGTGCCAGTCCCGCGCGGTTGCCTCGCTGATGCCGCGGCCGGCCAGGTAGCCGGGCGCCCAGCTTCCGGCGAGCTGGCTGGTGAAGTAGGTCTCGGCATCGCGCAGGGCGGCCAGGGCGCGCGGGCTCGGCCCGGCCTGCGGCCGGGACGCGGCTGGACGCGTGGCCGGGGCAGCGGCCTGGCGGCTGACGGCACGGGCCTGATGACTCTGGGCGTGGCTGTGGGCGGGGGCGGCGGGCTGCCGGCGGGGAACGGGGACCGGCGCGGGGTCGTCGCCGCGCAGGATGCGGTCGGTGTGCCGGATAATGCGGGCGGCGGATGTGGTGATGCGGTGCCCGGCGGCGAGAATGGTTGCCGCGGGCTGGGCGCGCGGGTCGCGGCCGGCCCAGCTTGCCGGGTAGGCGAGTGCGCCGCTGACAGTGACGCCGTGCCGGGCGCAGGTGACGTAGGCAATGGAGTCGGCTTCGGCCTTGCGCAGCCCCGTGCAGCCGGAGGTGGTCATCCCGGGCGGGTGACCGCCGGGTGCGCCGTGCAGCAGGACGTGGCCGAGCTGGTGCGTCAGAGCCCAAATGGCTTGCTCGCCGGTCAGGCCCGGCAGGAGCCGGATGCGGCGGGCAGCCCAGAAGGTGGTGCCGTCGGCCGGAGCGCCGTTCATGTGCTCGACCGCGAATCCTTCGCGGCGAGCCAGCCAGCACAGCGCGTCCCACAGCCCGGCCGGGGCCTGGCCGGGCGAGGGCAGCCCGGCCGGGACGGGGACCGGCTGCCCGGTGGTCTGCGACAGGTCCCAAACGTAGGCGACCCGGTCGGCGTCTCGCCAGGTCGGCGGCTCGTCGTCGTCAGGTCCGTCGCGGTCTTGCGGTCGTCGCGGGGCGGGCCTGAGCGGGATGCGGAAGGTCTCGATGCCCTTTTCGTGGCGGCGGACCTGCCGCCCGGCCGCGGTCCACTGCCGGTAGTCGCGGACCATGGTGGCGCCGGGCCGCTGGGAGGAGATGAGCAGAATGTTCGCGAAGTCCTCGCCTGGCATGAGCGCTGCCAGGCGCAGCTGCGCGGCCCAGTCGCCGGGAGTCCGCAGCGCCTGGGCGTCCTCGTGCAGGCGGGCGCGGAGCGCGGCCAGCTTCGGCTGGTGCTCGTCCTCCCCGGTCAGTTCGGGTGCGGCGGGACGCGGGGTCATCACCGGGCTCCCGGCGGGCCGACGGGGCCGGACCCCGGCTCCTGTCCGGGCAGCCGGGAGGAAAGGAGCGTGTAGCTGCCGTTGACCAGGCGCTCGGGGGCGGCGGGCCCGCCTGGTATCTTGCCGGGTTCGGGTAGTGAGCTTGCCCCGATCTGGCCGGATGCTGCCGCCAGCAGCCCGCGCAGGCTGTGGTTGGCGACACGGTAGCCGCCGCGGCGGAGCTTGCCGCCGAGGGCTTTCTGGCTGAGCCGCTCGCCGTGCTGGCGGGCTTCGGCCAGGATGCCCGCAGCGGCTGCGATGATCTGACCGTCGCGGTCTCCGCCGGGGTCAGCGTCGTGGTCGCCGGCGGCCTGCTGACTGTCCGCGGGCTGTGTTTCCTGCGCCGGCGCGGGTCCAGGCAGCGGATGGCCGGGCAGGCCGGGAGCGGCGGGGACGGCAGCCGTGGGCGGGAGGCTACCGGGCGCGCCACCTGGGGCAGCGGGCGGCAGGGACGGTGATGCCAGGCCGGGCGGCGGGCCGGCGGTGATCAGGCTGGCGATGGCGTCCCGGGCAGGCTCGGGGGTGGAGTAGTCCAGCCGGGCCAGGTGCGCGGTCCGGGCGAGTACCTGGACGTGGCGGAGCACGCCGACAGCGACGGCCGGATCGCTGAAGCCGACGCGGATGAGGGCGGCATGCGCACGGCGCTCGGCCGCACGAGCACGCCGGTCCGCCAGGGCTCCCGGCCAGGCGGCCTGGTCCCGGGCGCGCAGTGCGCGGCGGAGCAGGTACAGCCGCCTGGCCGCCTGCTCGGTCCGGACTCGGCGGGTGGCTGCCTGAGCCGTCATGTGCTCATCGGCGGCGAGCAGCCGCTGCACGCGAATGCGCTCGGCCGGGTACAGCCAGCGCACCGCGGCCATCTGCCGATCTGCCCGGCCCGCTGCCCGCTGCCGCAGTTCCCGCAGGGTGAACTCAAACAAGACGGCGGCGATGACGGGCATGAGCCCGAACGCCTCGGGAGCGCCGGGGCGGCGCGGCGCGTGGGTCGCGTTGAAGCTGGCGGAGGCGGCGACCAGGCCCCAGACGGCCAGGCGGGGCGCCAGCCCGGATTCGGCCCGCGCGGCGCGGCGGGTCAGCAGCACCGCGCAGACCCCGGCTGCTCCGTCCAGGGCCAGGAACAGCAGGTAAGGCCAGGGCCCGCGCAGGCCCATGTTGTCCCGGGCGAACCCGGTCAGGCCCTGGGCAGAGATCCCGGCGGCGACGGCGGTGAACCCGCCGAGCAGCAGGTACTGGGCAGCCGATGCCGCCGTTTCCCGCGCGTGCGCCCGGCCACTCATCGGCTGCCCGCAGCGGCCTGCGCTGCGCCCGGACTGCCCCGATACGGGCAGCATGGCGTGGTCCGGCCGTTCCCCGTCCGTGGCGGCCGTGCCCGGGTGCCGCCGGGCAGGTGCCAGACTGCCGTCCCGGTCCTGGTTGCGGTCTGCGGCCATGGTTCTGTCATCTGCAAGCCTGGGAAAATAGATTGATGATCTAAGTCATCACTTTTAATCAAAATCAATGTACGACATGGCAAGGACTAGTTGTCAACTGATAGCGCGGGCAATGATCTGATGAATTACCATGGAGTGATGACTAGATCGGGTGAGGGAGGCTCCGTGATGCCGGAGCAGGCCGGGCGGGGCGGTGCGGCCAGGCCGGCCCTGCGGACCCTGGCTGATAAGGTCAACTGGCTCATCGAGCAGGCGCACCCGGCCGGCCGCGGTCCCCTGTCCAACGCCGAGGTCTGCTTCCTGATCCACAAGGTGACCGGGGAGCAGATCGCGGTCACTACCATCTGGAAGCTGCGCAACGGCCAGCAGAAGAACCCGCAGCTGCGGGTCATCCAGGCGCTGGCCACCACCTTCGGGGTGGAACCCGCGTTCTTTTTCGATGACTACGACGAGGAAAAGCTGGGGCTAGTGCAAAATCAGGTGGAGCTGCTCGCCCTGGTCCGGGATGCGGGCATCACCAGCGCCGAGTTCCGCGCGCTTTTGGGGATGGACGCCGAAGCCCGCACGACGGTCGCCGGCCTTATCCAGCGCGCCGCGCGCACCGAAGCGCAGGCACCGGGCGGCGATCGGGGCGAAACCGCCGATAACGGCTGAACCGCGTCCATATCCCCGGCATGTTGCCGCTTCGCCGGGCGGTATCCCACCGGCACAGCACCTGTGACTGGCACCAAGGCGGTTCCGGCAGCAGCCGCCCCGCCGGCGAGTTCTTGCGCTGGCCGCTGCCGGTGCGCAGCTGCACGGCAGCAGCACCGGCCTGCGGCATGCTGGTGAAGGGCCGCTGGCCGCCGGGAGAGGCATTGAGTTATGCCGAACGGGCTCGTGGTTCCTGCCCCTGGACAGTCCCTTCGTGCCCACGGCACGGGTATCCCGTTCCGGCCGGGCACCCGCCGGAACCCGGCCCGTCACTGTACCGGCGGATGCGGGCTGTCGGCGCCGGCCGGCAGGGCTTCGGGGTCCAGCCCGAGGATCGCGCGGAGCTGAGCGCGGTCGATGCCGGCGTCGCGGATGAGAGCAAGCAGTTCCACATGCTCCCGGAGTAGTCCGGTCCCGGGTTCGCCGCCCTCGCCCAGGCCGCCCTCATGATCAGCACGGCCACCTCCCGCGCTGCGGGCGGCGCGACTGAGCATGAGCTGAACAAGCTCCGGGTCCACGTCAGGCACCATGAGCCTGATGAGCTCCTCCCTGATCTCTGCCGTAACCCCCCGCTCGCCGGATCGCTCCGCCATCCTCCTGTCTCCTTCCTGTCACGCCTGTCATCTCCCAGTCCCCATCAGCTGGCC
>Ga0335074_10016602_pt1 | contig 10369 bp, 6 predicted proteins | sample Lox_Sample_23_FD_206715 | JGI IMG/M metagenome (GOLD analysis project Ga0335074, IMG submission 206715) | Soil microbial communities from Loxahatchee National Wildlife Refuge, Florida, United States - Lox_Sample_2.3 | ecosystem: Environmental > Terrestrial > Soil > Wetlands | place: USA: Florida...
AAGCCGGCGATTGCCGCGTACGGCGCGCTCCAGGCCAAGCAGCGCGCCATGATACCCCCCCCACAAGACGAAGTTCCAGCTTGCGCCGTGCCATAGGCCGCCGAGTAACATGGTGAGCATCAGGTTGCGATAAGTCATCCAGCGCCCGTGGCGGTTGCCGCCCAGCGGGATATACAGATAGTCGCGCAGCCAGGTGGAGAGCGAGATATGCCAGCGGCGCCAAAAATCCGTAATGCTGGATGCCAGATAGGGACGCCGGAAATTGATCGGAAAATGAAACCCGAGCAGCTTCGCCATGCCGATCGCCATATCCGTATAACCGGAAAAATCAAAATAGATTTGCATGCCGAACGCCACCACTCCGCTCCAGGCGGTAAGCATTCCAGGATTGCCGGATACGTTTTGAAAATAACTGTTAGCCACCTTGGCGAACTGGTCGGCGAACGCCATCTTCTTGGTCAACCCTAGCGTCAGCAGCAAGACGCCGCGCGAGACATCATCCGCTGTAGGCGCCTGCCAGAAGTGCAGGTCGTGAAAGAAATTGCGCGCGCGCACGATCGGACCGGCCACAAGCTGCGGGAAGAAACAGATGAACAACGCATAGTCGATGGGATTGCGCACGGCGATCTGTTCGCCGCGATAGACATCGATAACGTAGGACATGCTCTGAAACGTATGAAAACTGATCCCCAGCGGCAACACGATTGACAGAAAGAACGAGTGTGGCGGCTCGTGCAGGAGCAATGCCAGGTTTCCGGCGAGAAAGTTGTAGTATTTGAAAAAACCCAGAAAACCCAAGTTAGCGCTCAAACTCAGGATCAAAACCATTTTGCGGCGCGGCTCTGGCGGAATCCTCTCGATCCAGATGCCTGCGGTGTAATCGATCGCGGTAAGAGTCAATAACAGTGCAATGAACTTATAGTTCCAGCTTCCATAGAAGAAGTAACTGGCAGCCAGCAGGATATATTTACGAAATGCGCGCGGGCTGGCATAGAACAGCGCCAGGACCACGGCCAGGAAAACAAAGAAATGGGTGGTGTTGAACAGCATGCCGAATTACCTGGCCGCCCTTTCCCGCGGCGGACCAAGCAGGCGCGCCGTTTCGTCGGCGAGCGCGGCGGAAAACAAGGCCACGCCGTCTTTGTTCAGATGCAAAGCGTCCTTAAAGTACCCGGGATGCTCCAGGAAATCGAAGGTGTGTTCGGGAGAGAGAAGCACGTTGGGGCGGCCCGCCAACTCGCGGATGGAACTGGTTTGCTTGGCCGCCAGATAGTCAGGCCGCAAGAACGGCCCACGCGCCAGACGTATGAATATGATCTTCGTGCGCGACTGCCGGTAGCGATCTGCGATCCGTCCCAACCAGGTGAGCCGGAATCGTCTGAGGCGGCCGGTCTGCGGCGCTTTTGGCCGTAACAGATAATCTTGCACGGTGGCTTTCTGTATCTCGGTCATCCCCGGCGGGTAAGTTGCCTGCATTTTCCCCCAATCCACGCGCAGGCCCACCATATTAAGCGATGACTCCACGTAGTTATAGTTCCAATCCGGCCAGCCACGATGGAAAAGGCGCACCATATCGATCCGTTTCCGGGGATGCGAGAGGAATGCTTGAATATCGCTTTGCAGCGCAATTCCCTTGAGCAGCGCTCCGCGAAAGGCTTCCCATTCTACGCTCGGGCTGTAGAATGAGCGGGCGAAATCGAGCGTATCGCGCAAGCGGAGCCGGACGATCGCGTAATGCAGCGCGCGGATATCGTCGTCCGGCTCGAAGGCGGAGTCTTCATCGTAGTAATCGTCTAACCCGATGACGATGGCGCGATATCGGCGCGCCGTGGGATCGAGATCGCGCAGCAGGTAATACCAGGAGCGCGCGTCGCTGCCCGGGATCACCGCGGTGCGCAAAGCGTAGCCGGTTTGTCGGGAACGAAGGTCGACGCCTTTGGGTAAGTAACCCATGCGCGAATCGCCGAGCGCCACGGCAAGATTATCGCCGGCGTCTTTCTGCGCTCTCCTTTCGCGCCAAAGGGTCAGTTCGAAAAGTCCGCTGGAAGAATCGGGTTCCAGGATGGAAGGATAGATATTGGTGCGGAACAGAAGCGCATCCAGACCGAATAATCCGAGAAATGCCAGCGCCAATGCGAGAGCGGCGCGGACCGGTTTCTGAAGGCCAGTGCGCTCAATTGCAGGCGAGGGTGCGATTGCCATGGGCCACGAATGCGGACAGGCGTTGCGGGGCGCTTTGGGGCATTATAACATTCAAAACCGGGGCGCCCCACGGAACCTGCAAACGCGTTATGCTTGAAGATTATCCGCCGCGGTGTAACGGCGGACATAAGGAGCCTGATCCATGAGTCTGAAAATCAATGTCCGCGAGAGTGGCAACGTTCTCATTCTAGATCTCATCGGCCGCATCACCATCGGCGAAGAGGTGACTGCCTTGCGCGATGCCATAAAGGAGCACCTCGACAGCGGCCAAAAGAACATGCTGTTGAACTTGGCCGAAGTGAGCTACATCGATTCCACCGGTCTCGGTCAATTTGTGGGCAGCTTCGCCACGGTCACCAGCCACGGCGGACAACTCAAGCTGCTCAACCTGCAGAAAAAACTTCAAGAGTTGATGCAGATCACCAAGCTCATCACTGTTTTTGAAACTTTCACCAACGAATCTGCGGCCGTTCGCAGCTTCAGCGCCGCCGCCGGCGCCTGAGCGGCAAGTGACAAAACCGCCGCGTTGTATCCCCGCCCACCCTTTCTGCGTCTAAGCAAGTGAAAGGATTTCTCCATGAAACGCATCGGCGTGGCCATGGCCCTAGCGCTTGCTGCAACTGCTCTTTACGCCCGTGATAATAATCCGGACGCCGGTGTACCCGTAAGTGTGGTGGTCACCGTCAAACAATCCGCAAACGCCCAACTGACTCCCGACAATACTCTGGTTTCACAGGATAAGGAGCGCAGACCGATCACATCTCTCGAACCGCTGCGCAGCTCCAACGGGATGCAAGTGTGGGTCCTGATTGACGATGGGCTGGGAAAAGATTTCGGCAATCAACTTTCCGATGTTCGCCGGTTTATTCTGAGCCAACCGGCTAATGTGCAGATTGGCGTCGGTTATATTCGCAACGGCTTTGTGTCGGACGCGCAGCCGCTGACGGCGGATCACGATCTGGCCGCCAAGGCGCTTCGCCTACCGACCGGCCCTCCTGGAATTGCCGCGAGCCCCTACTCGGCCTTAACTGAGTTGATTCATAAGTGGCCCACGAGTCGAGCGGCACGTGAAGTGGTGTTGATTTCGAGCGGCATCGATCCGGATTTCGGCGCTGGTCCGCAGAATCCGTACCTCGAACATGCCATTGACACCGCGGAGCGCGGCGACGTGGTCGTTTATGCGATCTATTATCCGGGCGCCGGGGCCGGGCGCGGCCGCCTGACGTTTTGGGGCGAGAATTACCTGGCCCAGATCAGCCAGGACACCGGGGGCGAGTTATATTGGATCGGCCCGCAGCAGCCTGTATCTCTGGCCCCATTTCTCGACCAGGTTACCGCGCGGTTGAATGGCCAATACCTGCTGACTTTTCTGGCTCGACCGGTAAGTAAAGCGGGGTTGCGTGCGCTCAGTGTGAAAAGCGAACTGCCGCACGTCAAGATCACCGCGCCGTCGCAAGTCTACGTTCCGGCCAGCCAGTAGGGCCGCCTCCGGCGGCGTGGCTAGTGAGTAGTGGCTGGTGGCTTTGATTTCAGGGTCGAAAATGTAGGGCGGGCAATCGTGCCCGCAGCCGGCTTTTTAGCCGGCTCCTCCGTGGAAGCGGAAATCGCAAGAGCCGCCTGGAAAGGCGGCTGCGGGCACGATTGCCCGCCCTACTAATTGTCTGTCCCACCCAATCTACGAGGCGGTCATCGCGGAGTCCAGGCGAATCACACTCAGCTCCAGCACATTCGGGTTTGCTTCTTTGATCCGTTCGAGCAGATCCGCGCCCGGCGTGGTTTCCAGATTGATGTGCGCCACAGCCGCCTCCGCGCCGTCGAAAACGACGTTATCCATTTCCTGCACGTTGATCCGCGCCGCGCTAATCAGATCCAGCACGCTGGCCAGCACGCCCGGCCGATCCAAATGGCGCACAATTAATGCGCAAGTTGCCGGCGATGCTTTGGCGAGATTCACAACGTTAGGCACTTTGCCGGTCTCTTGAAACGTCCGCACGATGCGCACCGTCTCGGCGGCGATGGCCTCCTGCGCTTGATTGGTGGACGCGCCGATGTGGTGCGTTCCGTAAACGCCCGGCAACTTCACGATGTCGTCGGTGAACTCGCCCGTGCTGCCCGCCGGTTCGTTAGCGAAGACATCCAGCCCCGCGCGCACGCCGTTGCTGCGCACCGCCCAACCGAGCGCGACTTGATCCACCACGTCGGCGCGCGAAGTATTGATGAAATAAGCGCCGCGCCGCATGGCTTCGAAGAAGTTTGCATCAATCAGCCCACGCGTTTGCGCATTGGCAGCCACGTGTATGCTGACGATGTCCGCCGACTGCGCCACTTCCATGGGCGATGCTTTGTAAGTAATGCCCAGTTCCTGAGCCTTTTCCGGAGTCAGGCTGCGGCTCCACGCCACCAGCGGCATGCCGAAGCCTTTGGCTCGCGGAATCATCTCGCGTCCGATTTTGCCTACGCCGATCAAGCCTAGCGTGCGGCCGAACAAGCCGGCGGCTTTTGAGAATTCCGCCTTATTCCAGGAACCCTGCCGCAGCGCGATCACGTTGTCCGCGATGCGCCGGTCGAGCGCCAGGATCAGTCCAAATGCCAATTCCGCCACTGCCGCCGAGTTCTTGCCGGGACAATTGGAAACATAAATCCCGCGGCGCGAGGCGGCGGCCACATCGATGGTGTTATAACCCGCGCCGGCGCGCACGATCAATTTCAACGCACCCGCGCTGAGGATGGCCTCGGTCACCTTCGTCGACCGCACCACCAGCACATCGGGACGCCGTTTTTCTATTTCTTTCGTCAGCGCGTCATCTTTAAGACCGGGCAGATAAGACACCTCGCAACCGGCCGATTTGAGTCCGTCGAGTCCGGACTGTTCGAATTTATCGGCAATCAATACGTGCATACAGGGCACCAGGAAAATGATATCTTGAATACACAAGTCGGAGAAGCGTGATTATGGTAGGGCAAGGAAACTGGTGGAGAGGTAATATGCTGGGCAATTAGAATCTCCGTTTATATACAAAGTTAAGCCCTACCAGCCCATTCTCCTCGCGCAGCAACACCGCCGACCACCTCCGGCTGAACGCCCACTCCACCTGGAGCACCAAAGGATCCGCGCTGGTCACATCCGTGATGTAAGTGAACGTAATCTCCGGCGTCACCTGTTGCTCGATGGTCAGCCGCGCTTGCGGGTTATTCTCCACGCCGCCGGTTATCCCGGTCAAGGTGGGATCGATCTTCAAGCGCGTCACGCCGAAAAATCGTTGCAACCGGCCCGTTACCGGACTGGCGATGGCCTCGCCCAACAACGCCGACGCGCCCAACTGCTGCATCGACTGTGGTGACGCGGGACCCGCCATCAGCGTCGCATAATTGGATGTGGGTGAAACGCCCGTCGCCAGCAATGCCACAATATCCGACAAAGGCATCGGCGGATCCGAACGCGGCGTCAGATTCAGCTTGTTGATCGGGCCGGAGATATTCAGGATCACATCCACGCCGCGCGCCTTGGTATCCAAATCGAAATCGAGCACCGGCTCGATTTTCACCGGATTGTAGAACGCAATCGACCCCTGATTCACCGTGAACGGCGTGCCGAAGAACACCAGTTGGCCGCCGGTGATGTTGATGCGTCCCAGCAGCGACGGATTAGCGCCCGTACCCCGCAAGCGCAGGCTGATTTCCGCCTGCACCCCCTGCGCCAGCGAGCTTTCGAAGGTGACGTCCGGGGAACTGTCGATGGAGATATCCAAGCGCATATTCGCCAGCAAACCGGTCTGCGCCGACGGCGTGCGCATCGGCTCGGCGGATTTTGCCAGAACCGAACTGAAATCGGAATGCGGATTGAATCCCGTGCGCAGCACCGTGATGTGCCCGGAAAGCGTACTGCTGCTGCTCGTACCGGTCAGGGTCAGGGAGGCGTTGGCCACCGTGCTGAAATCTTCGGGATAACGCAGCCGCAACTCCCGCGCGACGGCGCGTAAATGAAACACCAGGTCATCCTGTTCCAAGCCGGCAAATCCGGTGAGCGTCACTTTACCGCCGCCGCTTTCTCCCGAAAGATCCTGAATGGTAGCGCGGCTGCCATCAAACAGGATCACGCCTTTCACATTCGAGACCACTACTGGAAAGTCGGCCAGATTGAATGTGGCGCCGGCGAGTTCCAGGCGTCCGGCGACTTGCGGTTGCGCGAGGGTTCCGCGAATCGTCACGCCGGTCTCAATGAAGCCCGACCCGTAGAGATCGCGATTGAAATCCCGCAAGCTGGCCAGATCGAATCTGCCGTTCACCCGCAGATCCAGCGCTTCCTTGCGCTCGACATTCACGGTTCCGCTCAAGGAAAGATCCGTGGCGCGGCCGGTCAGCCGGAAGCTCTCGACCTTCACCACGCCGCGCTCCATGCCGATCACGATAGGCGCGGGATTATGCAGAGCAAGCACCTGTCCTTGCGGGGCCGGTTCGCCCGGCCCCACTTGAAGCGATGGAATACGCAGCTCCGCCTTCCACAAATCGGGGTTGATAGCCGGTCCCGTTACCGTCAACGTCCCTTCGACGGATCCGTTAATTTTTATGCCGCCGGGTGGCCGCTTGCCGCGCAACCATACTCGCAGCCGCTCCAAGTCCGTGTGCTTGAAACTTACTTGCATGCTGCCCGGATAATCGTCCGCGAGGTTCCACTTGCCTTCGCCTTCGACGATCGAACCCGCCAGTTCGGAATCGAAGTGTGCCTCGATCTGCGAGCCTTTAGTCGCCAGAGTCAGCGTGGCATCGCGCAATGGCTGATCGTTGATGCGCAACCCGTGCCCCACCACCGTGCCATTCAAGCTGATCAACCGGGCCGCGGGTCGTCCGCGCTGGGCCGGCATGATACCCACCACGCCGCTGGCATGCAATTCGGCTGTGCCGGCGATGCCCGGATAATCCGTGCTTATTGTTTGGAATTGGGCCACCGGCATGGCATTCGAATCCAGCTTGAAACTGACCTGTCCCGTGTTTCCGGCCTCGCGATGGTAACTCGCCTGGATGGCGATCGACTTCGCGCCCGCCGCGAGTTGCCCGTTTTCGAGTTGTGCTGTTTTGCCGTCGTAATCGAGATTGCCGGTGAAGCGTTCGAACGGCTCGCCTAAAACCGATCCCTTCAGCGCCGTAAAGGTGGCCGTGATATTTGGCGCGCCCAATGTGCCGCCGATCTTGCCATCGGCATTGATGCTGGCCGCGACCGGCACATTCCTGATATCCGCCAGGGCCATCAGATCCGCCAGGGGCGCATTGCGAATAAAGCCGCTAAACGTCACCGGACTCGCATCGCCGGCTTTCCAGTCATGCATCTCCAGGGACCCCGCGCCCTGCGCGCGAAGCCCGTCCAAACGCACTTCGCCGTTGAGCACCGAGAGGCCCGTGCTATTCACATCGACATCGCCACTCAACGCGGTGAACATCCGCCCGGACCACACCAGGTTCGCCGCCGCGGCGTGTCCCACGATGCGCGGATCTTCCAGCTTGCCGGTTATGGTCCCGTTAAACAGCGCCTCGCCATTGGCGAGCTTCACCGGCAGCGGCGCGATATCCAACGCGGGCAGCACTTCATCCAAATCGTGCGAATCGGCGTGCACACGCAGTTGCTTCCCCAGCACGCCCGAAAAATCGAGCCGCGTGGCAGGCAGCGCCAGCCAGGACGTGCCCATATCGAGCGTCCCGCTCGATCCATCGTATTTGCCCTCGAGCGAGCCAGTCACGGGCGCGCCGTGCGCTTTGGGTGAAATTGCCATGCGCGCGGACAAATGCAGCGTTGCGGGCTTTCCTAATGTCGCGCTCAATGCGAAGGGTCCCGACGCCAATCCATCCCATGGAACGCTCTGCCCGTCGTATAGAAGCATAGTTTTGCGTGCATCAAAGCCGGTTACCGCGCCTTCCACGTGCACACCCGCGAAATCGGCGACCTGCGTCTTCCCTTCAAATGAGCCATCCAGCGCGTTGATGTGAATGCCGCTCGCGTCGATGGTTTTCTCACGCAGCGTTATGCTCTGAATGCGTCCGGCCACGGGGAACGGCTGGAGCTTCAGTGAAGTAAGCGACGCCTTTGCCTGGCCGCCGAAGCGCAATTCCGAAACCAGAATGCGCCGCGGATCGAGAGCGAATTCGCCATCGGCGCGAAAGCCGGTCAGCGTGATGTGCGGATCGGGGCGCAACAGCAGACCAGCCGCGTGCAGTTCGCCGCTCGATTGGTAATCCGCCGCGCCATGGAAATTCAGCCGCCCAATCAGCGTCACCGGACCTTCGAGCGGCGTGCGCCATTTCAGTGTACTGGTAATCTCCCCGAGCGACGCGCGCGCTTTATATCGCAGCTCGCCAGTCAGATTCATCAGGCTGCTGATGGTGCCCGCAAATTCGGCTTCGGAATCCACCGTGGCCAACCGTCCCGCATCGATGCGCAGGCGATCCCTCTCCACCGCCAGTGTCAGGCTGACATCCAGCGGCACCGGCCGATAGCCATTCCAATCGAACGTGCCGTGTGCCACGGAAAGCTGCCCGTTGTATCGTGGGCCTGATGTATCGTACAAGAACTGCGCGTGCAAATCGCGGCCCTGCGCCTCGAACGGAATTTTTTGTTGGCCGGCGATTTCGAAACTGCCGTTCTGGATACCCAAACGCCCGATTGCCAGATCGAGGATGGTTTCGAGCGTAGTCTTGCCGTGGCGATGCACCTTCGGCGAGGGCAGGTTGGTGTGTCCATCCGCGTAAATGATGGTGTAGATCTGAGGATGGCGCACATCCAGATATTGCAGGTCGGCCGTGCGCTTGAAGACCGAAACGATCTTGATGCCCAGCACGATGGCATCCGCGCGAAAGAGGGGCGGACCGTTGGCGGGCTCCGTGCCGTGCAAGACAAAACCGTCCAGTTCGGTGCGCATTTGCCGCCAATCGAAATGGAATGCACCGATTTCGGCGCGTCCGCCGGTGGCTCGTTCGACGGCAAAGATGACGCGCGCGCGCACGGTTTCGCGGAACCAATCGCTACGCAGGATAAGGATCGCGCTGAGCGTTGCCACAAATAGCGCGACGGCCAGGCCGCCCCTGGTTATCCATATGATGCGCGTCCGCCGGCTCATAAGCTAGCCACCATCAGTCCATACACAGCGCTTGGCGGCCTGAGAGGCCGCCGCAGGCTGAGGGCCTGCCCCACAAATGCCTCGTCGTGGTACACGATGTGCGTCCGGCGGCGCGCCTCTTTCAGCCATTGCTCCACCTGTTGATCGGCGGCCTGGCTCTCCAGTTTCTGCGCGATCGCAGTGCGATAAGCATCGAGCGACGGCGTCTTTTGGGGATGCTCCTTCACCAACTCCGGCCGGACGTGTTCATCGAAGTACTGGCGAATCTGATCGTCGCCGATCTGGATGCCCGGCCGGAAACGGACATCGATGAAACGCACCAGCGTCAGTTGCCAGGTGAGCCGCGCTTTCAATTCCTCTTCGGTTACCCCATACTTCGCCAATGCCTGACGATACGCCGCGGCGCTCCCATAGCGGGCCTTCTCCTCCGCCAGCGACGCGTCGATTTCAGCCGGCGTGGGCGGCGGATAGTGGCTGGCTTCGAGTTCGTTGCGAATCAATACCTGATCCACCATGCGCCCCGCCACGGTGCGCTTGTTGGCCGGCGAAAAGTCGGGCTGGTCGTTGTTTTCGAGAGCGGTGATGCGGATCTCGCGATCCAAATCCTGCGCCGTGATCACGCGATTGCCCACCGACACCGCAATCGCGTCGATGACTTCGGCGCCAGCAGCCATCGCATCAAAATGATGGCCTGCCCCACCACTCAGCATCGCCACGCCTATCGCCATGATCCATCCTCGCCGCATCAGAATGTCTGTCCGATCGAAAAAAAGAATTGGAAATGGCTGATGCTCTGCGGCACGCAGTTGTAAGGCTGCGTAGTGCAGGGTTGCTGGCCCGCGCTGATCAAATCGCTCAGGCTGCCTTTGAACCCGATGAACTCCGGCGGATTGATGCTGTAAGCCAAATCCACACGCACCGGACCGATGGGCGTGCGGTAGCGGATGCCAAACCCGACCGCATGATTCATGTAGTCGAAATCGGAAAGCCCATGCTGATCGGTGCGGAACGAGATGGCGCCAGGGCTCGAATACACATTGCCCATATCGTGAAACAGCACA
>Ga0335074_10016604_pt1 | contig 10368 bp, 3 predicted proteins | sample Lox_Sample_23_FD_206715 | JGI IMG/M metagenome (GOLD analysis project Ga0335074, IMG submission 206715) | Soil microbial communities from Loxahatchee National Wildlife Refuge, Florida, United States - Lox_Sample_2.3 | ecosystem: Environmental > Terrestrial > Soil > Wetlands | place: USA: Florida...
TTTGATCAGTCGCTGTTCGTGCGAGCTTCGATCGAGGGCGTGATCCGGGAAGCGCTGATTGCAGCGTGTCTCACAGCCTTGATGATCCTGATTTTCCTGGGTGATTGGCGACCAACGATTGTCATTTCGATTTCAATCCCGTTATCGATTTTCGTTTCGATCATTCTACTGGGCGCGCTTGGCGAAACGATCAACATCATGACGCTGGGCGGGCTGGCGCTCGCCGTGGGCATTCTTGTGGATGATGCGACCGTCGAGATCGAGAACATCGAGCGAAACCTGGCAATGGGCAAGGAAATGCGGCAGGCGATTCTGGATGGCGCACAGCAGATCGCCGTGCCGGCATTTGTGTCGACCTTGAGCATCTGCATTGTTTTTGTGCCGATGTTTTTTCTGACAGGAGTAGCCAAGTTCCTGTTCGTCCCGCTGGCCGAAGCGGTCAGTTTTGCGATGTTGGCAAGCTATCTGCTCTCGCGAACTCTGATTCCAACGCTGGTGATGTACATCATGCGCGGCCACGAACATCGTGCAGAAACTGCAAAGACGGTTCTCGGACGTTTTCAGCGCGGCTTCGAACGGAAATTTGAAGAATTCCGGCGCGGGTATGAAGCGATGCTGGAGACTACTCTGGAGCACAAGGGATTATTCGTGATCGGGTTCCTTTTGTTTTGCGTGCTCTCCTTGGGCTTGTTCGAGTTCCTGGGGCAGGATTTCTTTCCGCAGGTGGATGCAGGTCTGTTGAAGCTTCACGTCAGGGCGCGTCCCGGGTTGAGGGTGGAAGAAACTGCCCGTCTTTGCGATGAGATCGAAGCCGCCTTACGCGAGCAGATCCCGCCCGGTCAATTGCAAACTGTGCTCGATAACATTGGCTTGCCCAATTCCGGCATTAATCAGTCCTACAGTTCGAATGGAACGATAGGGAGCAGCGACGCCGAGATTCTGATCGCACTTGATCCGAAAAATCACGCTCCAACGGCTGATCTCATTCGGCATCTGCGCGAGTATTTGCCGCGGCGATTTCCCGGCGTGGAGTTTTTCTTTCAGCCCGCCGACATTGTGACCCAGATTCTGAACTTTGGATTGCCCGCGCCTATCGACATTCAGGTCGTTGGCACGAATATGCAGAGCAGTTACGACATCGCGCAACAGATCGCGAACAAGATGCGGCATATTCCGGGCACGGCAGACGTACATGTGCAGCAGCTTCTTTCCTTACCGACTTTATATATGGATATTGAGCGCACGCGTGTGACTCAAGTTGGGCTCACGGCTCGCGACGTAGCGACAAGCGCTCTGGTAACGCTTAGCGGAAGCTTCCAGACGACTCCGAACTTCTGGCTGAATCCCCGCAACGAGGTTACCTATCAACTCGCAGTACAGGCTCCACAATACCGCATGACCAATTTGCAAGATCTGATGGACATTCCGGTAGTTTCGCAACAGGGACCGCAGTTGATGGGCAACCTGGTTACGGTAAAGCCGACAGTAAGCCCGGCAACAGTGAATCATTACAACGTCGCCCCTGTTGTTGACGTTTATGCCAGCACACAAGATCGCGATTTAGGCGCTGTGGCAGCGGATACCGACAAGGTACTGAAGACTTTTGACGGGAAACTGCCGCGCGGAACTCGAATTGTGGTGCGCGGCCAGGTATCGACCATGCGTTCGTCATTCATCGGACTTGGTGTGGGTCTGGTGGGCGCGATTGTGCTTGTCTATTTATTGATTGTTATCAACTTTCAATCGTGGCTCGATCCGTTCATCATCATCACGGCGTTGCCGGGAGCCTTAGCTGGAATTTGCTGGTTCCTACTGCTAACGCACACCACAATGAGCGTGCCCTCGATGACTGGGGCAGTGATGTGCATGGGGGTTGCAACCGCCAATTCAATTTTGATGGTCAGTTTCGCCCGGGAACAGCTGGATGAAGGGCTTCCGGCGGTACGGGCCGCGGTTTCGGCGGGGTATACGCGCATTCGTCCGGTACTAATGACGGCATTGGCCATGATTATTGGCATGGTGCCGATGGCACTGGGATTTGGCGAAGGGGGCGAACAAAATGCTCCTCTTGGCCGGGCAGTGATTGGAGGATTGCTTTTCGCGACGGTAGCGACGCTGTTCTTCGTCCCCAGCGTGTTTGCGATTGTTCATGGAAGACGGGAATCCAGAAATGATTGAAAACGTCCAATAGAGAGCGTGTTTGCGGGGGATTCGGAGTCAAGCATGAGAGAAAGTGAAGAGAAGCAGGTCTTAATCGAAAATGGGAGAAGCACGCCTGGTAATTCTGAAAAACCGGGCGGCGCGGGACATCCTCATTTAGGAACGCAGGCGCAGCGCGATCAGGAGATCGCTGAAATGGAAGAGAGGTCGCGCCATCAGACAGCGACACTGCAGCGTCCACCGGAACTCGCGCCGGCTCCGTCGCGAAAGGCTCTGTTGATTGTTGGTGTGGCTGTTTTGGTCCTGCTGGTTGCCGGAGCCATCAACCTGGTGGGCCGTGCAAGCCACGAGCGAGCCCTGGCGAAAGAGACGGAACTGGAGACGATTCCGACCGTTGCCGTCGTTCATCCGTTGGCAGAAAAACCAGATGAGGAACTTGTCCTGCCCGGTTCGTTGCTGGCCTATGAAGAATCGCCAATTTATGCGCGAACGAGCGGTTATCTTGTGCGCTGGTACAAAGACATTGGCAGCCGTGTAAATGAAGGGGAATTGCTGGCTACGATTGACACCCCGGAAGTGGATCAGGAACTCAATCAGGCGCGTGCGACACGACAGCAAATTCTGGCGCAGCTGGATTTGGCCAGGATTAGCGCGGAGCGCTGGGAAAATTTGCGTAAGACTGATTCGGTTTCCGCGCAAGAGGCAGATGCGCAGACCAGCGGCTACAAGCAAGCCCAGGCGAATCTGGCGGCCGCTGACGCAAATGTTCGGCGATTAGAGGAACTGGAATCGTTCAAGAAAGTGTACGCGCCGTTCTCGGGAGTGCTCACGCGCCGCAATGTGGATCCTGGTGCCCTGATCACCGCAGGCACGGGAGCAGCGGGGCACCAGTTGTTCGATATGGCGCGGATTGATCCGCTGCGCGTTTACACGAGTGTTCCTCAAGCCTATGCCCCTTACATAAAGGTGGGAGCCGAGACAAATGTAACCTTACAGGAATTCCCGGGAGAGAAATTTCGCGCTACAGTTGCGCGGACTGCCGAGGCGATTGATACAAATACCAGGACGCTGCTAACCGAGGTCGACGTCCCGAACAAAAACGGCCGGCTGTTGCCTGGATCGTTTGGCGAGGTGCATTTCGCGGTCGGATCGAATGTTGGCAAGGTTACTGTGCCGGTAAACGCGATGCTTTTCCGCGCGCAGGGAGCTCAGGTGGCTGTGGTCGGGCCCGACAAAAAGATTGAGTTGAGACCCATTAACATTGGGAAAGACTACGGAACGACACTGGAGATTCTTGGCGGTGTCTCCGTCGATGATCAGGTTGTGATCAATCCTCCTGACTCTTTGGAACAGGGTGAGCAAGTGAATATAGCTGCTCCTCCGCCGGGAGAGGATCAGGGCAAGCCATCACAAAACCAGCCGAGGGCTGGGCAATGAGGTCCTCCGCCGTTTGTGCGCTGGTGTTAATGCTGCTTTTGGGGTGCGGATGCACTGTCGGGCCACGTTATAGCCGTCCACCAGCCCCGGCGCCAGCGCCAGACGCGTGGAAGACACAGCCACCATGGGAACAAGCTGCACCGAAGGATGCGATTCCGAAAGGGGCGTGGTGGGAAGTTTTCCATGATGCGGCACTAGATGATTACGAGCAGCAATTACTGAAGGCGAATCAGTCTTTGATTGCGGCGCGCGATAATCTGAGCCAGGCCCGATCGCTGGCGCGAGTCGCCACCGCCGGCTACTTTCCCCAACTTACGACAGATCCAAATGCATACCGTGAGCGCGGATCGGGAAATCGTCCGCTGAACGGCTTTGGGCCTACTACGGTCAATGGTGTGACCCAGATCGTCCCACCATATACCGAGAATGTTTTTACGATTCCTTTTTCGTTAACTTGGGAGACGGATCTGTTTGGGCGGGTGCGGCGCAGCGTCGAAGCGGCAAACGCCACTCTGCAATCGACGGCCGCTGATTTGGGAAATGCTCAGCTCGTCTTGACTGCTGAACTGGCAGCGGACTACTTCAGCTTGCGCGAACTCGATGCCGAATACCAGGTGGTTGAGGAATCGGTGGGTTATCAGCGCAAAGGGCTAGAGCTGGTGGAGCAGCGCCACAATGGCGGCATCGCGAGCGGCCTCGAGGTAGCGCAGCAGGCAACAGTATTGGATTCAACTATTTCCCAAGCCGCTCTGGTGCAGGAATCCCGTGCACAGTACGAGCATGCGATCGCGGTTCTCGTGGGCCAACCTGCGTCGAGCTTCAGCATTCCAGTGTCTCCGCTGAATGCAGCGCCCCCGCCAGTACCGCTGGGAGTCCCATCCGATGTGTTAGAACGGCGCCCGGATATTGCCTCGTACGAGCGACAGATCGCGTATGAAAATGCTCAGGTCGGACTGGCGAAGGCCGCGTTCTATCCGCATATCACGTTGGGCGGAACCGGGGGCGGATGGCAGAGCACGAGCCTGAGTACGCTGGTAAATGCTCCTAGCTTGTTCTGGTCGATCGGAGCAGATGCGTTTGAGCCTATTCTGCAGGGCGGACGGAACCGCGCGAATCTTGCGGCTACACGCGCAGCCTACGATCAATCGGTCGCGAATTACCGCCAAACCGTGCTCACCGCATTTCAGCAAGTTGAGGATGGCATAAGCAATTTGTCGACAGTTTCACAGGCGTTAACGACACAAGCTGCTGCGGTTGATGACGCCCGTCGCGCCCTGGAGATCGCGAACAATCGATACGTGGGCGGAGTGACGAACTATCTCGACGTCATCACCGCACAAACCACGTTGCTCAGCAATCAGCGACTGCAAACTCAGTTGCTGGGCCAACAGATGGTGAACTCGGTCTATCTGGTTAAGGCGCTGGGCGGCGGTTGGAACATCAGCGAAATCACTAACCAGCAAGTGCACCCGCACGCAGGTCAAGTGATTCAACAGTAAAGGTCAATTAGGCGGGCGATCTTAAGGGGCCATCTTATCGGACCTGTGAAGTCTGGGTTGTCTTGTCGGCGCGGATCAAGAGCGCGAATCTCGGGAACAGAAAGTGGCCGGCAGCATCATCTACAACGTTCACCTGACAAGTGTAAAAGCCGGATTTCAGCCCGTTGAGCGGCAGGTCTAACTGAAAGATGCCGGCCTTACGGTCGCGTGCATTCAACTCGTTTAACTCTACGGGAGAACTCTGGAACACCTGCGATTTTCCGCGGAAAAACGCGACATTCGTAATCAAGTGGACAGAAGCTGTGTTTGACTTGTCCTGCGGTGCATCTTTGTTCAAGCGGCCGGGATCGTAGACTTCGTAATAGAGCAGCAGGTGCTGACCGGCAGAAAAGACATGAGTGACATTCGGGATGATTTCTTCGCCGTCGCGGATGAGTGGGTTTGGAGTTGAACTCCTCTTCGCAGTCTCGAGTTGATTGGCGAGCACGATGGAGCTCATCTTGAGCGGCTGGCTTTTGAGATCGGGCACTTCCAAATCAGTTTCGAATGAGCCCATGCGCCCAGTTTGATTTTCGCGGACAACAAACTTCAGATGGTATTTTCCCGGAGGCAGGCTGACGGAGGTGTTGTATTGAACATTTTTCTTTTGCACCTCTGAGGAAGTGTTGATCGCCAGTTTGACGGTGTCGCGAATTCTTGTGACCGGATGATGATCGCCGTCAAGCACCTCACCGATGACATCGAGAGTCGCCTTATCGCGGTCGCTCGAATGCACGAAAGGAATTTCGGAGCCAGGTACCACTAATGAGATTGGGATGAAAAATTTGCTGGGTTCCAAGCGAAAGTAGGCTGCACCCAAATAAAGGGGCAGATCGGTGGTCGGCAACTCGGAAGCAAGCTCTTCCTGGAGTTGAAGCTCTTTATCTTCTTTGTTCGAATGCTGGTAATCGGCGGGCGCGTAATATCCCTTGCGGTAATCGATTTTGACTCCGGGCACATTTACTTTCACGGTGATACGGCGGTAACGACCGTCTTTCGCCGAGTTTGTACTCCTATAGCCGAGGAGATAGTAAGTGGAGGTGTCCTGCTGCACTCCTTTGAAGACTTGAGTGAAATCGTTTGAATCGAGGAAAGCGCGGCCTCCAGTATCGCTGGCGAGAGTAACGAGCGTCTCCTGGGTTGTGAAATTGGAGTTCAGCGCGCTGATCATGGACTGTCCGGAATAAGCAGACGTGCCACGGAGACTCGCATTCTGGGCCTCACCTCCGGCAACGAGCGCCTGCAGGCCGCGAAGATCCATGGTATAAATCGCAAGATTCGCGCGCACAGCGGCATTGGTGGCAGCGCGCAGTTCCGATTGATTCTCAATTCCCGTCCGATCCATCCCGCTGGAGAAATAAATCAGTGATTTCTTCTGCTGCAAATGCGAGAGCTTCTCGGCTACGGAGCGTAAAGCCTCTAAGCGGCGATCGGTATTGAAGATGTTGTACTCGGTGTCATCGGCGGTGAATGGCTGGCCGGTGTCGGGAGTACCTTCGGTTGTACCGGTTGTGCCCTCTTCGTATCCTTGACCACTTCCCTCTCCGAACGCCTGAATCTGCTTCTTCAGCAGATCTTTGTCAGCGGTGAAATCCTGATTTACCAACAGCGAACTGCCTAAGGATACGATTGAGACAAGATCGGCTGGCGCCATCTGGGTGTCGACGTAGTGTTCGGCTGACTGAATGGCGCGATCGATTTCATCCGGCTCCATCGCGGACAAATCGAAGAACAAGACGATCAGGCGTTTGTCTTTGAATTCATCCGCAGAAGTTGGTTGGGAATTTGCGGTCGGCTGGGAAGGAGTAAGCGAGGGCGATTCGGCCAGAGGCTTGGCCTGCGCAACATTCTGATTTGCGATTGCGTCGACATCTTCTATGTCGAAAGAAACGACCTTTTGCGGTTTGTTGTCTTCCAGGATCGTAAAATCGCCAGGCTTGAGATTGCGAACAAAATTTCCGTTCTTATCTCGAACTGTAACATTGACCAGCACAAGTTCACTTTGAACACGATAGGTGAAATCCGTCTGCTCCTGAGAAGCGAGCATCGGGCAGAGCAGCGCGAAGGAAAGCAGGATCGCAACAACCTGCGCTGGGCAGCGGTTTTGGGAAGAACTCATAAGATCGACTCCTCAGAAGCGGAACCGGGCGGTCATCGTAATCTGCCGCATCGCGCCCACCGCCGTCACCCTGCCAAATGTCGGGGAAGTCACTGACGTATCGATGCTTGAATAATTCGGAATATTGAAAATGTTTGTGGCTTGTGCGCGAACTTCCAACATGCGCGACTCTTTCAGCGGGATGACTTTCGTCAATGCCATGTCAAAGCTATGAGTCGGCGGCCCGATGATGCTGTTGCGCCGCGCGTTGCCGTACTGATTATTTGGAGGACTTGCGAACGCGGCAGTGTTGAACCACTCTCCGATGGATGGATTCGAGAGCTGGATTGGTTGACCTGGAACGAGATCGGGACGGAGAGTCCCGTTCGTCCCGCCATTCAGTTCGTTCGGATTGTTTTCGAAGCGCGGCGTAAACGGAAGTCCAGAAGCCAGAGTCCAATCGCCGCTCCACTGCCAGTCCCCGAAAATCGCACGCAGCGGAGTATTTTCGCTCAGCCAGCGTTTGTCGTGGCCAAAAGGAAGTTCAAGAAGATAATCGGCAGTAAAGCGATGCGTCTCGTTGAAGCTGGAAAGACCGCGCTCAGCGGAAAGATCGAAAGGATTCTGCGCTACGCTGTTGGCTCCACTTCCCGGAGAGGCTGTGGCTCCAGCCGCGCCGCCTCCTACCGCGCCGGTCCCGCCCGCACCGAGACCGGGGGTGCTGGCAGCGGAGGTCGCGCCGGCGCCGATGGACGAGGCATCGTCGATCGATTTGGAAAAAGTATAGATCCCGCCGATGGAGAAGCCGCTGGCCAGGCGCTTTCTCAAGCGCACGGATAAAGCGTTGGCTTCGGCATCCGCAACGGAATTTTCATAAGTGAAGGCCTGGACACCCATGATTCGAGTTTGAATCCCTGATGATGTAATCGTGCGATTGGGAGCTTCCAGTATGTCGAGAGCGGTGCCCTTGGTCCCGGTATAGTCAACGTTCAGCAACAGCGTGGGGCGAATCTGCTGTTGAATATCGAGATTGCGGATCTGCACATATCCCAAACGATAATTAGGATTCACTGCAAAGGTGTTGGTGATACTTCCGGGCGCCGGAGTCGGAAAGCCATTTTGGAGGGTCAACTCGCCAGTAGCAGTTTGAATGTTGGTTTCGGCCGTAGAGAACGGCGGTTGAAACGCCAACTGCTGCACGATCGTTTGATAAGCGCCAGTGTTGTAATTGATTCCGTATCCGGCACGGACGACTGTTTTGGAGAGCGGCTTCCACGCGATTCCGATTCGCGGAGCAACATTATTACGATCGGGCCGGAGCAAGCTAGTTGGAAGACTACCGCTGTATGGACCGGTCTGGCCTGGAAGCACAATGCTGACTGCAGGAGCGCCCGACAGCGGATTCAGTACACCCGGAGAGAGATCGAGATTCGCGATTTGATTATGCAGTTCCGTAAAAGGTGAAACATATTCGTAGCGGACGCCAAAGTTCAGCGTGAGATTACCGCGAATTTTCCATTCGTCTTGCGCGTACAAGTCCCAGTAGTGGCCGCGGAAATGATAGTTGTCATCACCGAACTGGACGGAAGTTGATTGAGGAAGGCCCAAAAGGAAATCGGCGAAGTCATAACCGCTATTTATGCCACTGAAAAGAAAGGAGCCTCGCGCGTTGTTGCTGGCTTCGGTATTGAGTTGAACCCAACGAAAATCGCCACCCCATCGCACGTAGTGCTTCCCGTGACTCCAGACTACATAGTCTGAGACCGTGTACGTCTGATTTCGGACAAGTTGCGGGTTGGTGTCCTGCAGGCTTGCAAAATTCATAAACGAGAGACCCGGCAATCCCCAGTCGAACGGGTTGCTCGACACTCCGTTGATGCCGAGCGTGGAATCAATGTCATCGTTGAACGCGTAGAGATTTTGCGTGCTGCTGCGGGCACGGTTGAAGTCGAAGCGCAAGCTGTTGGTGAGCTTCCCGATGCTCTTGACGTAGCCTACAGGTACATCGTAGTCGTGCACGCTCGTGCCGCCGCCGACGCTGGGAAATGGATTCGTAATATTCGCGCTCGAGCCGTGGTAATGGAACCCAAGGACCAGATTATTCCGCGAAGCGTTGCGTCCCCAGCGGCGGCCGCCCTGCGGGGCTGCCCCAAAAGTATGATTCACGCGGACATTCAGATCGTCGCTGTCGCTGGTTGTCGAAGTCACGAAATGGAAGTTCTGATAATCTCCGGGCAAATTGGGCTGCGGAATGTAAGCTAGAAGTCCGGTAGCTATCGGACTAATTGATCCTTGCGGGATCGTATTGCACGTCGGATTACACGGAAACGGAGCGTTCGTAGCTGGATTCAAAATCTGCACTGGATTGTTGGTGCCGGAGTACGTTGTCTGAGAAAAGTTGCCCTGCCGCTCAAGCAGAGTGGGCACGGTCGAGAATTGGTCGAAGGGACTTTGACCGCGCCGCCCGTTGTAGTTCGCGAAAAAGAACGTCTTGGAGCCGCCGTGATAGACCTTGGGAATGTTCAGCGGGCCGCCGATCGAACCGCCAAAGTTGTTCTGCTCATACGACGGATTCGTTGCCGGTCCAAGAAGAGCATAGGGCGCTGCGTTCAGCCCCGAATCGCCGATTCCGTAGTAAATGGATCCGTGCGGATGATTAATGTCGAATCCTCGCCGTCCGATGGCCATCACGCGGCCGCCTCCTCCTCCAAACCCTCCCGGCCCTCCGGGACCGCCCGACGCGATTGCTGATCCAAATCCGCCGCCTTGAGCGCGAGCGTCGTTGATTCGTTGCTGCAATTCTTCTCCACTCATTCCATTCAGGGGATTGGAAGTATTGCCTGAGACCGCGATAGACTCAGTAGCGCTGTTGGGATCCAATCCAGGGACTGGCATGCCTGAGGGGACGACATCGGCCATTGAATTGGCGCCCTGATCTTGTCCGCTCATACTTTCAAGAGTGGAAAGCGTCTGAAAACCGGCTCGTCCGGCGCCCACCTGGCCTACGTGCCTAGGTGCGGAGAAAGTCTCGCGACTGCGCGACACAAGCGTTAGTTCAAAGTTTGCCGATGCATCCGTGTGCGTGGTATCGATGACGACTACTTGCTTCGTGCTGGCGAATGCCATCATCTGGAC
>Ga0335074_10016605_pt1 | contig 10368 bp, 3 predicted proteins | sample Lox_Sample_23_FD_206715 | JGI IMG/M metagenome (GOLD analysis project Ga0335074, IMG submission 206715) | Soil microbial communities from Loxahatchee National Wildlife Refuge, Florida, United States - Lox_Sample_2.3 | ecosystem: Environmental > Terrestrial > Soil > Wetlands | place: USA: Florida...
CGCCCCAGTCATCCGCTAGCCGGCGCACCGTAATCGTCGGGGCGGCGCTGGCTTACTGAACGTGATACACTATTAATCATAGTATATCAGACCACCTCTCCTCCTCACCCGGCGCTGGGTCAGGACTGCCAGGCGCTGCGCATTGCCGCGAGCACGCCCGGGTCGGTGATCTTGGGATTGGCGGCGCTGGTGGGGTCAAACGCGATTCCACCGTGCGACGAAGTGTAATTTTGCTCAAACGTCGTCATCGCCTGCATCAGGCTGGTGAGACCGAGATCATTGAGCGTCATGCCATCCTTCAGCACGATCTGGCTGAGTTGCGCATAGGTATCGCCTTGGGTGAACCAGTTGTCGATCGTCACCGATCGTGATGTACCGAGGACGTCGATGCGGAGATTGTCGCCGCTGGCGGAGACAGCACCATTGCCATCTATACGATCGAACCACAGGTCCCGGTCGGTGATTCCGGCCGAAAATTGCAGGTTCCCGCTTGCAGTTGGATCCGATGAGATCCCGTTCACGATGATCTCTGAGGTGCAATTTGCACCGAACAGGTAAGTGTCATCCCCGCCGTTCCCGATGAGGGTCGTCGTGCTGATTGTACCGCCGAGCACGTCACTCCCCGCCGTGCCCACGACAACGCTGCTGCCATCTGCCTGTGTCGTCGTCGTAACTACTGAATTCGTGGTGATCGACAGTGTACCGCTGACGATGCCTGAACCGCTGGATACCATATCGATATTCGCCTCCGCCTGAAGGCCTTGGCGGCTATATGTGTAGGTCTGCGATGTGCCCGAGCCGACTTGGATCACGACTTGCGGGTTTCCGTTGGCATCGGTACCGGTTGCCACGACTTTCGCGGCAGTATCGAGGACAATCGGAGAACCATTGTCTGTTAGGGTAAAACCCTCATATTCTGCGCCGGAGCCATTAAAGCCAATCATCACCAAGTCGCCATTCGACCATCGGAAGAATATGTCTCGGTCGCCGACACTTTCCCAGTTCTGACCTACCCCGATCACGGTTGTCGCAGTGTCTATACCTGCAGCAACCCCACCAGCGGTGAATCCGATCGACGCTACCATGTTACCACTGCCGTCGAATTCCCATGCCACTAACTGACCGTCCTGGCGACCAAACACCGTACGCCCACCAATGCCCCAGAAGTCCTCTCCGCCCCCAACCACCGTCGTCCCCGTGTCAATGCCGACCGCTACACGCTGGCTCGTGGTCGGGTCCGTGTAGGTGAAGCCAGCCGCGGCGATCAGGTTGCCACTGCTATTGAATTCCCAAGCCACTAATTGGCCATCTTGGCGTGCAAATACTGTCCGCCCGCCAACGCCCCAGAAATCCTCCCCACCGCCAACCACCGTTGTCTGTGTGTCAATGTCCACCGCCACCTGCTGGCCTGTGGTCGGGTCCGTATAGGTGAAGCCAGCCGCGCCGACCAGGTTGCCGCTGCTATTGAATTCCCACGCCACCAATTGAGAGTTCTGGCGAGCAAACACCGTTTGACCGTCGATCCCCCAGAAGTCCTCCCCGCCGCCAACCACCGTCGTCTGGGCGTTAATGTTCACCGCCGCCGGCTGGCCCGTGGTCGGATCTGTATAGGTGAAGCCTGCCGAACGGATCAGGTTGCCGCTGCTATTGAATTCCCACGCCACCAATTGAGAGTTCTGGCGAGCAAACACCGTTTGACCGTCGATCCCCCAGAAGTCCTCCCCGCCGCCAACCACCGTCGTCTGGGCGTTAATGTTTACCGCTGCCGGCTGGCCCGTGGTCGGATCTGTATAGGTAAAGTTCATGGCTTGGCTCACCAGCCCGGATGTCGTTGCAGCTAAGATTTGGAGCTGTCCCGTAGCGGCGTCTCGAACAAAGATGTCTCTCTCGTCGTCACCGAAATAGTCCTCGCCTGCTCCCACAATGGCGCTTGCGGGCCCAATGATCGAGATGGCTCCAGAGGCATTGCTAAATCCAATGTTCTGGCTTCCGATATTAAGATTTGAGACTATCCATGTCGTGAGTTCTCCTGTCGGCCCTATTACGTACAGGTCAGGCTGCCCCTGGGCTGAGCTGTAATAGTCTGAGGCCAAGCCACCGATGGAGCTGCCGCTCGCAATCGTCTGAAAGAACTGTTGACTCCAAGGCACACTTGTCGCGGTCGCCGGACTGAAGGTTGAGAATAGCGTAGCATAGGTTTGGTCTGCCGCTACGAGGCCGCTTACCGCCGTGGCGCTGAGATGCGAGCCATCACCGAAGACGATCTCACTGACCTGGGAATACGCGTTGACAAACCATCCATCGACCGTGACCTGATCGGTTGATCCAATCCGTCGGATGACCAAGTTGTTTCCGACTTGAGAGAACCAGACCTGATTCCACAGCAAGCCGAGCAGAGCGAGTTCGCCGGACGGTCCTGAGCTGCTGGAAACACCATTGATGACTGTGACCTGGCCATCGCCGGCACCAAACTGGTAAACGTCATTGCCGCCATTGCCAGTGAATGTATCGTTGCCGGGCCCAGGCGCGAAAACGTCGTCCCCCGATGTGCCGGTCAGGTCGGTATTCCCGCTCGTGCCAGGGATCACCGCGGGCCAACTCCAGGAGAAGCCCGCGGGCAGGCTGGTCGCCGTCTGTGGATTAAAGCTCGGATGTGCCTGCTCGTACGCCGTCCCGGCGCTTGCCAGGGCGGCAATCTCGCTCGTGGTCAATTGATAGCCGTCGGCGAGCGTCAGATCCTGCAATTGGCTGCATGCGTTGGCATACCAGTCTTTCACGGTGATCTGGCTCGTGGCACCCAGCACCTGGATGAGCAGGTCATTGCCCGATTGTGACAGCCACAGGTTGTCCGGGTCCTGGCCCGGCCCAAGGATGACCTGCCCGGATGGCCCCGTATTCGTGCTCCAACCGTTGACGACCGTATCCTGGCCGAAGCCTTGGCCGAACTGATAGGTGTCGTCGCCGCCGTCGCCTTGCAGAGTGACGTCGGTACTGGGCGGCGCGATGAGCGTGTCGTCCCCGACTCCGCCGTAGGCCGTTGTGATTTTCGCATCGCTGCCAATCGTGAGGCTCCGACCGGCGATGAAACTGTCGGTCGAACCTGGTGTGAGATCGATGATGCTGCCGGTCGTCACCGCAGCCGCGTTCAGCGTGTCGTCGTATCCCGTCCCCGCCAAAGTTCCGCGCGCAGCGTTGCTGGGATCGCTTGACAGGTCGCCAAACGAATCGGTGTAGACGTAGGTCTGGCCGGGTGTGTCCGCCCCCGCCGTGACAGTCACACCCCAGCTCACCAATGACGCCTGCGACGCCTCGCCAGAGGCGTTGTCATCGCTGATGCTGATGGTCCATGCGTCCGCGGAAAATGCTTCACCCCGATCGGCAACGGTGCCGAACGTATAGTCGAAGCTAGAGGTCAAGCCATAGTCGGTCGGATCGCTGGCCGCGTTACCCGATGTGCCACCAGGGTGGTACATCAACGTGGAGACGACGCCAGTCGGCGACGTGATCGTGATAACCAAGTCGTTCAGAACGACGTTCTGTAGGTCAACCGAGACCTGCACATATTCGATCGCAGGGGGCGTGGCGAAGGGGATGCTGTTCGACGTCTGGTCAGTGAACGATCCACCTGCCAATGACTGATTGTTCTTGCTGCCAGCCAACTCCAGGATGGTCGTACCGGCTCCGCTCCCGGTCTGCCACGTTTCTGCCAACCGCACTGCGGCCAGAGCATCGACTTCGCCGAAACCGTAGTCCTGACTGTAATGCAGGCCACCGCCGTTCCAATTGGTGGCACCGTTGTAAGTCCAGCCGCTCCCAGCCGGGGCATTCGTCGCGAACGGGCTGGCGTCACTCGGATCAACCATGTCCGCGCTGTAGGCGAGGATGGTTTGCACGTCCTCGTATGTGAGGTTGGGATTCGCCTGCAACATAAGCGCGACGACGCCGGCGACGATCGGGGTGGCGAACGATGTTCCCTCGGCCGTCTGATAGTCGGCGCCGAACTGCTGGCCGAACTGGTTAGTATAGACGACACCCGTCGAGGTCACCTGATTGGCCGGGGCAGAGACCAGGATCGTCGCTCCGGGATCGCTGAACGGCGCACCTGAGATTTGCAGCGCCCCTAGATCGCTTGGCGCGTCGATGCCGCCGACGGTGATCTCATAGGGCGAATTGGTTTCTGTGAAGTCGTTGGTGGTCTGGCCGCTGGCCCGGCTGTTGCCGCCGCCGAAAATGACGATCGTCCCGAGGCCACCACGGCCATTCTGCACCGCATTCTGCAACGCGGTGAGATCGGTCGGACCCGAGCTCCCCGAGAGGTATTGCGCCGAGAACGGCGGGGTCACCTGAAAGCTGTTGTTGACAACGTCGTATTTGGACCAGTCCATGAGGTTGGCGTCGTCGATGCCGGTCGCCTCGCCGGTGGTATTGGTCGGACTGCCAATGGCCTCGCTGTCCAGCGTGGCCCCTGGCGCGACACCCACAGCGCCCGCACCATCGTCCGCCGCACCGATGATGCCGGCGATCAGCGTGGCATGGGTGCCGACCTGCTGCTGGCCGGGCTGCCCATCGATCATCACCTCGGCGCCCGCATTGGCGGCAAGGTCCGGATTGCTGAAATCCACGTTGCCGGACGGATCGAAGATCCCAACGGAAACGCCCGCGCCGGTATAGCTCTGCCACACCGCCGGCACGTTGGCCGCCTGGAGGAACCATTCGCTGTCATACAGCGGGTCGGACGGGGCGCTCGGCGGATTGAGATACACCGTTGCGCTCATCTCGGCGGTATTGGTGGTGCCGATCTGACTGACGGTGAGCCCGTCGTTGCCGCTGCTGTCAACGACGTAGTACCGGAAGGAATAGACCCCGCTGAAACCGGGTGTCGGCGTGAAGGTGATGGTCGTGCCGTCGGCGCTCAGGCTCGCAACGCCGCCACTGACCACCCCGCTCCCGCCGCGGGCGATCGGATCGCCGTTGTTGTCGATCAGCGCCCGGATGGAGAGGGTCTTGCCCGAGTAGTCGATGTCGTTGGCAAGCAGGGTCGCGGCGGCGATGACGTAGGAATTGCCACTGGTGGTCACCTGCGCCGGATTGCTGATCGAAAGCTGGTCGTTGACCGGCATCCCCGCTGCATTGGCAATCTTGACCTGCTCGATGTTGTTGAAATCGAGCGCGGTGACGTTGGTCATTGTCACCGTGCCGTCGCCGTCCTCGTCGTCGATGTTGGTGACGGTGATGCTCCCATCCGCATTGTGCGTCAGGGTGTAGTCGGCATAGGAGCCGTGGAAGCCGACAACGGAGAAGCCGTTCGCGTTGCCGGTGACGGTGAGGCTGCCGCTCCCGTCATAGACCTCGGCATTGTTGGTGCCGAGCACCACCGTGTCCTGGCCCGGCCCGGCATAGATGATGTCGCTGTTGGGCTGGTCCTGCGCATTCGTACCCGACCCGCCATAGATCACGTCGTTGCCGGTACCGGCATGAATCACCGAGCCGCCTGGGCCGCCCTCGATAATATCGTCCCCGGAACCGCCCGATAGGGCATCGACAGCGGTGCCGCCGATGATGATGTTGCTGCCGCTGGTGGCCTGGATGAACACGTTCCAGTTGGCGCCGGAGGCGTTGAACACCCCGCCGCCGCTGCCGCCGATCACCTCCTGGAGATTGTCGGTCTTCAGGTCGATGTTGGCCGGCTGCGCGCTGTTGACGTAGGCGATGTTGAAGCCGGAGCCGCCGTGCACCACGGTCTGCGGGTTGATCAGGAAGACGGTGGTGCCTGCCCCGCCGGTCAGCGTGTCGGCGCCGCTGCCGCCGTCCAGCCAGTACGTGCCAGTATCCGTCGCATTGACCGTGATGCTGTCGTTCTGCGTGGTGCTGAAGATGCCCGTGATTGGGATGGTGCCGCTGTTCACCACGGTGCGCGTCGTCTGGTCCGTCAGCGTGCCGTCGTTGACCATGTAGGTGTGGCCCGTGGCATTCTGGGCCACGAAGGTGTTGGTCGGCCCTGGTCCGCCCTCGGGCGTGGACGTGACGATGACGCCGCCGCTGGCGGTGGTGCTGAGATCGCCGGTGGTGTCGGTCTGCAGATCGACCGCCGCGACTTCGTCGGTGGTCCCGGCGCTGGTGGTATAGGTGGTGGTGTTGGTGATCGCGTTGCCGTCGATCTGTTCGCCCTGGTTGCCCGAGCCGACCAGGCCGATCGCGGTGATGCCGAGCGTATCGAGCGATTCCAGCTCACCCGGCTGGGCAACCCCATCCTGGTTGGTGTCCTGCCAGACGCGCAGCTCGCTCCAATAGCTCTGCCCCGTCGCGGGATCGGTCAGCGAAGTCGCGGCCGAGAATACGGTTGCCCCCGGCGTGGCCAGCGAGGCAAGCGCTGCCAGCCCATCCGTCCACGGTGTGTACTGGCCGGTGGCGGCGTTGTATTGGCCGCCCTCGAAATACTCCGACAGGGTCTCGGTGATGTTGGTGACCTGGCCGTTCACCGGCAGGACCAGGATGCCGTTGCCCGCATTCACCCAGCTCGTGTGGTGCAGCGCACCATCGGACTCGGCCTGGCCGGTCGTGGGATCGAATACCACGTTGGACTGGAAATAGACGTCGTTGCTGATCCAATTGGACAGGCTGATGCCGTTGCCCGCGAGGTCCAGCACCAGCGGGTCGATGTTGGTGAAGCTGTTGCTATCGGGATTCAGATTGGCGATGATCAGGTCAGGGTCCAAGGTCTGACCATTGGCGATCTGCGCCGCGCCGCTGGCGTCCGGCAGCAGAACGTCGAGATCCGACTGATCCGGTTCCAGCATCTGGTTGCCGGGCCGGTATTCCGCGGAGACGATATCGCCGATCGAGGTGTCGAGCAGGCCATTGTCGTTCACGTCGGGCACCGTGATGCTGGCATCGCCGGTGACGAGGATCTGGCTGTTCGGAACCGAACCGGGCGGGTCTTCAGTCCCCGGCAGTTGGCCAAGCACCAGCGAACCGAGGTTCACCACGAGGTCGGAAAGCCTTGAGTTGTCGGGCGTGCCCGACACAGCGTCGAGGCCGACCGTTTGGCTGAACGTGCCACTGCCCGCCGTGTCGAGGTTGATCGAGAGCTGGCCCAGGCCGACCGTTCCGACGGTTTGGAATGTTTCCGTACCAGACGACGAGTACCCGGTTACGTCCGAGGTCACCGAATCGCCGGAACCCAGCGTGACAGAGCCGGTTTCTGTCGAACCATCAGAGCCGACTTGATACCAGCCGTCGCCTTGGTTTGGCTGGCTTGCGCCTGCTTGTCCGTAGGTGGCGAGATAAGTACCAAACGCGCCATAGTTGAGCTGGATACTTTGGCCGCCTCCATATTGGAGCGTTATCGAGCCGGAATTGTCAGATATGCCATTGACTTCGTCGACTGCGGCCCCAACGGCATCTTGGGTCGCCTGCCTATTGACAAGATTGTTGAATGCTGCCGCGTTGATGACACCGCTAGGATCGGCGTACTTGGTCGCGAGTTCCGCAGCTTGAATACCGTAGGCCAGATCGCCGGGCAGGAGCAACGTGGCAGCGTTGAAATTCTGCACACCGCCTGGAAAATCGGTGACCTCGCCGTTCAAAAAGTCAAACATTGGATGAACGTTATTCGTCGAAGGAGTATCTATGCCACCAAATTGATTCGCATAGTCCACAAGCGCCAGGTAGGCAGATGCGTTAAATGTAGAGCTACCTGGCGTCAGAGCCGCCTGGGTAGCGCTGTTCGTAAGTTGGCTGACTGCAGTATCGACATTGCCGATCAACGCTAGAACGCTTGCATCGGCATTCTGATTGATGACCGTAATTGCCGGCGCCGTGCTCAACGCCGAGTTGATTGCGGATTTGGTCACGCCGGTAGGGAGATTTACTGTGGAGGACGTTCCAGCCGCCGTGAACGCCTGAGCGATCTGCGTGGCCTGACTCTGACTGTACGCTCCGGAGGCGAACAAGGCATTCTCTAATAGCGTTTGCGCACCAGTTGGACCAGTTGGGTTAGTGTTGAAGTCGAGCTGGGTGACGCCTATCGTCCAACCGCTGTTGCCTTGCGCGGTCCCGCTAATCGGCTGATGAACTGTATATGCTTGCGCAACGTTGCTACCAACCTCGTTCTTCAGCAGCACACCAAGAGCCGCGAGATCAATGCCTGTGAGCTGACTTCCCGAAAGTATAGAAGTTGCTGCAGTCGTATTCGTCCCTTGGAGATTCAAGGCATTAAGCACTTGCGAAGCAGTTATCGAGTCCGACATTGCCACGTTTCCCCTTATGTTATTTGGAGCCGGCTACGGCTTGCCCTTGATCTCACCTCGGTCCATGTCTATCCCGTGTGCAATAGCAGTTGCAAAGGAATGATAGAAAGCAGCATCGTTATCTGCGGGTTTTAGATTATCATTTATCGATGCCGCATTAAGAACAAAGACTTTGCCACCCAAAGTACTGCGTTGCCTTAGGCTTCGGTCTAGTCTAAGGATTAGCAGACCGCGTGATTTTGTCTCGCTACCAAACAACAGTGAGTCGTCGGATAAGTTTGCTATAAAATTGAAATCCAGAACGAATTTTACTTCTACGTTATGCTCTACCGGTGTTCCTGCCTCTGGACACACGAAATACCTAGTCTTCACCGGATTCTCTAATTTTCTCACAATGTAGAATGCCGCCACAGTCTGCCTGTCACTGTCCACGACCTCATAGTATTTAAACGATATACTGTGGCAGAACGGTTTCTGACCGGGGGACGGAATGCTGGTGATCGATCGACTTCCAGATAAGGGAACCACCGGACTCCATAGTGGGATACGATCAACGATATGTGTCGACCAAAATTCCTTGTACGCACTTTCGTCCAAGAATTGCTGTTTTCCCGTCAACGGATCCCATAAGACATTACTCGTTTTTCTCCACATATCAGTACTAAGCAGAAGCAGCGTACGTCCAGAAATATTGTATGAGGCATCGAAGCTTCTGTATTTTGTCAGATCCCAACTCCATTGGTTCCCAACCAATTCGGGAGAGGATACGATCGCAGTTTGTCTTGTGCCATTCGTCGCGTCACTTGCTTCGATAGCCATCGTCGCACTAGGGTGTACCGTAGTGAGCTGCACTGTACCGAGCACCAGCAGAAGACCACGCCACCATCCCCGCCTTGCAGTTAAAATCGGGCACTTCACCGCTTTTCGGTGTGCATACGAACGTACCAAAAACATGGTCGGGCGCGTCTCCAGAGCAGCGCCGGAAGTGGGCGCAGAGAGGTTGGTGCAATTCCCAGCGTACAGCACCCTGCCAAGTGTGCAGACAGACACGCCGTCGCGGATTGATTTTTGCCTCAGTCACCCGGCACGTCAGGAATGATCCCATAGAAAAACTACCAGATCAAGTCCTTATGATCATGAAGAGCTTACGACATCAAACCCAGAGTGGTGTTGATATCTGCATTGTTTGATAATTATGAACTTCAAGCGCCGGATGTGCTGTCGCCGCGCAGGCGCTCGGTCAACGCGCCTGCGGTGGGGTCACTGAGAGTACGCACCGCTGCTCCTTTCCCGTCTGCGTCGCCTCGTCCTCGCACTTGTGCAGTGCGTCGGCGTAGGCGTTGTCCAGCCGGATATCCTCGTTCACCTCCGTGGCGAGACCAGGGTTGTTTCGGTCGATGAGCTGATAGCCGGCTTGCACCGGGTCCGCCTGCATCAGCCAGGCCGCCCAGTCCGCCGACCACCCCCAGTCGTCCGGCACGTGCCGGTTGATCTCCATGAACAGTATCGTGCCCAGCACGGCCCCGATCAGCGCCGCTCCGCCCAACGGCCCACAGGATGTTCCTGTCGCGGTCGGCGCGCTGCTGGAAGAACGCCACACGCCCCAGCGTGTCCTGCCCCCGCTCGAAACCCTCCCGCGCCGCCTGCATCTGCCGGGCCTGGCTGTCTGCCAACCGGACCGCTTCGTCCCGTATCTGCTGTGCGATCGTCGCCGGCGTCACCTGCATCGGCGGCGCGGCCTCGATCGCGTCCAGCCGCGCGCCGGCCGCCTGCAGTTCCTTGACGATCGCCCCCAGGGTCAGCGCGTAATCCGGTGCCGTCTGCCCTTCGACAGCTTGGCGCAGCGCCACCACCTCCGCCCGTAGGGCTTCGAATGCCCGCTCCGCACTGCCGGTATCGGCCTCGTCGTCCATCGCCGCGGCTCACATCCCCATGCCGAGGCCGCGCCGCAGCCCCAACTCGCGCCGCAGCTCGCGATCGAACGTCGCGCTCTCCACCACCCGCGCCAGCCGCGACCCCTCGGCGACGCCAAGCTCCGGCCCGCGCTGGCGCAACAGGCTGTCGAGCTGGGGATCCCGCTTCAGGTCCTGGACGAACCGCTCCATCTTCGCCCCGATTT
>Ga0335074_10016607_pt1 | contig 10366 bp, 3 predicted proteins | sample Lox_Sample_23_FD_206715 | JGI IMG/M metagenome (GOLD analysis project Ga0335074, IMG submission 206715) | Soil microbial communities from Loxahatchee National Wildlife Refuge, Florida, United States - Lox_Sample_2.3 | ecosystem: Environmental > Terrestrial > Soil > Wetlands | place: USA: Florida...
GAGCTCGCCGGATGGCGAGCGTGCGGCCCGCGGACCTGGGGGTTAAGGGGCCGGACGCAAACGCCTCGGAGCCTCACGCCAATGGGTGAGCTCTTTTTCTTCAGAGCCTCTGTGGTGGAAGCGATGCGAGAAAGGCTGGCGGAGAGGGAGGGATTCGAACCCCCGATACCCTTACGAGTATGCCTGATTTCGAGTCAGAAAATTGGCCTCTTGCAGCGAACCGCACCGGAGCGCACAAGCGTGAATAGATGATCCATTATCAATAATTTACCGGATACCGGTCATCGCAGCGAACTGCACCGAGACGCAGGGAAATCGGAGACGAACAGCCACCAGAACAGCCACCCAAGGCTATATCCCCGGGGGATATGTCGCTCACTTGGGTTGGGTGGGCTCCGATTCTTCCTCGTGGTGCACGTGCCAGGGCAGGCTCTCGGTGACGACCTCGGGGTGTTCACGGAGGAAGTTGAACGAGTAGGTGGGCGCCGCCGGGTCCGGTTTCTCTGCGTTGAATGCCGCTTCCTCTTCCGCGGCTTTCGCAGGCATTCCGAACTTGCGGTAAAGCGATGCTAGCTCCTGGTGAGCGACCAAGTCGTCAGGCACGATCTGCTGAAGTGCCTGGAACTCGCCGAGCGCTTCCTCATCGCGGCCCTGGGCGAGAAATGCCAATCCCAATTCGCGCCGCGCGTCTCTCGATCGAGGATATTGACTTGCCACCTTCTGAAGGTCCTCTACTTCTTGATCAAAGTGGCGGCTGTGCTTTTCAACCAGGGCCATGTAGTACAGTGCACGCGCATTCTCTGCGTCAAGAGAGAGCGCCTGCCGCAATTGGCCTTCCGCTGCGTCGAATTTCCCCAGCTGAAGGTAGGTCAGTGCCAGATTCGTGTAGCCGTCAACGTAACGTGGTCTCAGTTTCACCACTTCCGAAAATGCAGCAATCGCCTGCTGAAGCTCCTCACCGGGTACAGGAGCGAATCCACTGTCTCCAGTTGGGCCAAGACACGCGATGCCCAGATTGTTCCAACGCATCCAGTCCGGGCCGTCCTCGCCTTTCGGCGCAGGCCGATTCTCCCCGATCTCAAGAGCCGCCGTTCCCGTTGCCAGTACTACAACGGGATAGGGCCTATGATCGGGGCCGAGAACCGTATTGAGGTAGCGCTGTTGGAAATGGCGGTACTTCACCTGCGCTGTGACAAGCAGGGGCCCCTTGGCATCCGCTGGAATGCGAAATCCGTATCGGACTATTGTGGCCCCACCCGCCGCGATGGTGCTGTCGAATCCCACAGAGCGCATTTTCCAGATTTCGTGGTTTTCTATCGGATTGCCATTCTTGTCGAGCGGTCGATCAAGGAAGACGTGGGCTCTCGGATCCAGGGTTCCACTCGAATTGAGAAAACCACTGTGGACGATTTCTCTCCCGGTGGAATCCATCACGCGAAAATCCACCCATGCCTCGTACAGATCGCGCAGCTCGGGAAGAAGGGAATGCCCGATGCCCTTGTTCCGAATGACCACAGAGATAATCACATATTGGTTGGGCGTGAGGCGGAACGGCACAGACCCCAGAGGCGCAATCAGTTCACCGCTGCCTGACGCTTCCAGACCGACGATATCCAAGGTCAGAAATCGGCCGGACTGGAGGAATTGGATGGTTCTCTGAAGTTGTTCATCGTAGCCGTAGTAGAAAGGCACGGCAGTGTTGCCGGCCAGCCAACGATGCGATGCAGGAGCATAGGCTTCCGCCGCGGGCGCACCTAACCGTTCGCTGGGCATGTGGCAGTCCTGGCAGGTCGCGAGCTTTTCCGGGTAGAAATTCAGAGGATCCTGACGTGAAAACGCGGATGACTGCCATTCATCGTAGGTGGCGAATTCACGGATGGGCTTGTAGTTGTTCAAATCGGCGGGCACCGTGGCGTTGTGACACGCTGCGCAGAATTCCGACGTGCGATAGAAGTCCTTCATCACAGCCTGTCGGTGTCGGTCCGGATGGGCAAGGATTTCGCGGTACGGTACTTCACCGGGGACGCGATTGCCGTTGGCGTCGACCATCACCGCCGGAAACCCCATCACGTAGCTGCCATCTCCACTTGTCGACTTGAGCTTTACGATGGAGTGGCAGACCATGCAGGTCACGCCGCCCTGGCTGGACGCCTGATCCCGATGCGGGCCCTCGATCAACGTCCCGGACTGCACTGCTACAGGGCTGTGGCAGGTGTCGCAATGAGCAGACGCCGCTCCGCCTTGGCTAACTACCAAGAGATTGGCACTGGTGAGGTAAAACAGCGTATGGGACGAACTTGCGTGAAGAGACTGGCGCCATTCGTCAAATTCCTCCTGATGACACTTCACACAGTAGAGAACGGTCGGAATCGTCCTTGCGAAAACCGATTCCGGCACGCCTCGCCGACTCTCCGGTCGGCTCTGAGCCGAGTTAGCGCTGCCACCCAAAACACAAATCGCGCTGATCACGAACATCAATTGGGCAGCCCGATCGGGTTTCATTCGAATCATGTTCGTGGCCGCATCCCCTAGCTTAATCACATCTCCTGCTCCGGCAGCACCCGAACTGGGAGGATATACTCGCATTGGAACGCGTTCTTCCTGTCCAACTCAGACGGATCATTGAAACTCGCTGGGGCGCCGGCCGCATAAGCGGAGAGATTGGTACGGCTGCTTGCAAACCCTGCCAGGTCTCTCTATGGATTCTCCGGGCCGCGGGGTTAGGGTATCCGGCTCGTCTGCTCAGCCACACCCTGTTACCCGGATGTACCAACAACCACGCCACACCCGTCACGCACCGACTCACCGCGACCACCAATAGTTGGCAAGAAGAAACAGTAGGAAAACCCAGCGGTAGATCCCTAATACGCCAGAGAACCTTTGCCCAGCAGTAGGATTGCCTCCTGGAACGCTTTGCGATACCTCGCTTACATTCCTTTGAAGCCAAGAAGCACTGGAAAGACGCATTCACGCTTCTTACTCGAGATAAGTCGCACCATTTAGGCAATTGGTGATACCGTCTTCGGTACATTTCATTACTCGAGGATACTGGCAACTCAGCCGTCCTATCGGGAGTCCCTCGCCTCCCTTCTGCGCGTCAACCACCCAGAAATGCATGATATCGCAATGCCAATAAACAACCACTGAGCGGTTCCGTATATTACTATGGCCTTCGTGTCATACGGTGGGGCCTTAAACCGTTCCAGGAGCAATAATATTGGTAGATCCAGAGGAACTATGAAAATCCAGTCCCATGTATCATTGCCAAGAAAAAGAAGAGTAAACACGCACAGGCAGATATGTATTGCCGGAAACACAGCAATCCAAATAATCTGTCTGCAATGTCGCACTGTGACACTCCTACTGCGGCTTCTTACAGGACTGATCGTTCGGGCCAACAAGATCATCGCTGGGACCAACGAACTTCATAGCCCCGGTAATCTCTAATTCTGTATCGATCGGTCCTCCTGAAAAACCCGCGTTCCACGCACCCGATGCGAGGGTTTGGTTGCATTCCGACATACAGCTCCGTCGCGCTGCCTGGTCACACCTATTATTTGCTCGGCAAGAATAGTAGCACTTATCGTGAGTTTCACAGGCTGCATCTAGAGCATCTACAGGCGGCTTGTAGTACGGCGTGCGTATTACGCCGAGCTGATAAGTTGGTGATATACCGATAGACATTACATCGGTGTCGTGGCTTGGATCATATGGTTCCCATTGCCCCCCGGTCCAGCCGGGGCCGCACCAATTTCCGTAGAATTGAAAGTCGCTTTCTCCTGACGGGTCAATGAAATTCGTGGGAGAGTCATGGGCATACTCGTAGGGATTTGGTCCACTTCCTGCAAATTCCAGTGGATCCTCACTAAGGAACCTTCCCGTCGTCGGGTTGTAATATCTGGCGCGATAATAATCGATGCCAAGTCCATCGAACTCTCTGCCGGTGTAGGCATAGCTGTTGGTAGTTGTGCCGGTGATGCTCATGCTGCCGTAGGGGTCGTAGGAATACTGAACGTCCGAGTTCCCCGTCGAATCGGTCAGCGCAATGGTGCTGCCAAGGGCGTCTGTCAGGTAGCTGAATGTTCCCGTTGAGTCGGTACGGGTGAATCGCTCGTCCAGACCGCCTGTCAGCAGGTTGGCTGTAGGGGTCGTTCCATTCAGCTCCTGAACGGGATTGAGGCCGTCATATAGGAAGTTCGTGTTGGCTCCGAGCATCGTCTTGCCGAAGCGGCGTCCCAGCCCGTCGTAAACGAAACTGGCGCCATTATTGTCGGCCGAGACGAGATCGTTCCGTGCATCCCACGTGTAGGTGTTCGTGCCGTCATTCAGTGTGTTGCCGTCGGCATCGTACGTCATGGTCGTGGAGCCCCACTGTGTGAGCTGATTGTCCGCATTATAGACCGCGCTCGAGACGGCTGCGGGCAACTGCGTACTGGCCAGACTGCCGCTGACCCCGCTGCGCCGGCCGTCCAAGTCGTAGCTGTAAGCAAGGTTGGATGGAGCCAACGCGCCTCCCTGATAGACGATTCCGATCAACTGCGAGGCGGCATCGTAGGCGTAAGTCGCGGCGACGTTATTGGGGAACTGCATCGAGGTCCGCCTCCAGTCGCCGTCGTAGGTGAAGGCCACGTCTGCCGATCCCTGCGCGATGGCTGTCAACCGGCTGTCGTTGTCCCAGGTGTAGTTCACCGCGGTTTGGCCCGAAACCGTCATGGTTTGCCGCCGCTCGTCGGCGTCGTACGTGTACCCAACGGAGCCAAGCGTTGTGGTCTCCGATAGAAGGCCATTGAGGCCATCGTAGCTGCGGGAGATGGTCCCGGCAATCGAGTCGGATACGCCGGTCAGACGGTTGCCGGCGTCCCAAGTGTAGCTTACCGTGCTCTGGTACGTCGGGCCGGCCTGCGTTCCGTATCCAACGAATGTGGGCCTGTTGACGCCATCGTAGTTGATCGTGGTCACCTGACCCTTGCGGTCAGTAAGCTGAATGAGATTGCCGTTCAGATCATATTGATAGCTGGCAGTATTCTTAAGAGGATCCTCTCTGGTAGCAGCCAGATCCATATTGTTGTAAGTAAACGTCGTTGTGTGTTGATTCGCGTCGGTCACCGTAAGCAGGTTGCTGTTTCCGTCATAGGTAAAGCTGGTTTGGTTTCCGAGCGAATCCACGACTGAGGTAATGCGGTTAAGCGGATCATAGACAATTCGCGTGACATGGTTCAGCGGGTCCGTGATTGCCGCCACGCGGCCGGCGGCATCGATAAAGCGCGAGGTAGTCCGCCCCAAAGGGTCAGTGATCGATACGAGATTTCCAGATTGGTACGCAAGCTGTGTCTCGTCGCCCAATGGATCGGTGATGGACGTCGCCTGCCCACCCGAGCTGTAGGTGATCTGGGCCGTGTTTCCCATCGGATCTGTGATCGAAGTCATGTTTCCGTTGCTATCGTACGTTCCGGATGTGGTGTTGCCCATCGGATCCGTGATGGATGACGGTTCGTAATACTGCGAGGTGTAAGAGAATGTCGTTGTGATGGGGTTTGAGCTCTGCGTCAGCTGGGTGATACCGGTGACGTCCGCCATGGAATCATAGGAGAAATTGGTTGTCCGGTTCAAGGCGTCAGTCATCGACAGAAGAAGCCCGGTTCCCTCCTGTCTCTGGTAGGTATCGGCCTGCACTTCCGGCTTCCCGACCGCTCGGGTATCGCTCGTCATGTATCCGTCGGAATCAAAAGTGACTATGCGCTCGTTGTTGAGAGGATCGACGACGTTCGTTTGCGTCACATTCCCATTCGAGTCCAGCTGGTAGGCGAATTGGTAGGTACCGGCGTTGGCCTGAATCTGCTCGGTCACCATATCGTTCACGTTATAGACATTTTGGACATAGGTGATTCCGCGAGGGTCGGTGATGGTGAGCATGTCACCGCCTCCGTCGTAGGTGTAGCTCGTCACGCCGCCGTTCGCGTCTGTCGCAGTTGCCAGATAGCCGTCGGCGTTGTACGTGTAGCTCGTTGTTCTCCCGAGATTGTCCTGGGCTTGGATGACCCGGTTGGTTCCGTCATAGGTAAACTGAATCCAGCGGCCACTCGGTGACGTGATCTGGGTTAGGTTGCTGTTGCCATCCCGCGTAAACGTCAGGGCGTTTCCATAGCGATCATGCATCGCGATGATGGCTGCTTGCTGCCAGATTGTGGAATCCGTCGAGTCCGGAAACTGTAGAACCAGACCTGCTTTCGTTGTAATCACCCACATGCCGCCGGTCCATTGTAGGGTCGCTCCATAGAATGGACCCGGGGTGGAGGTTGCGGTGTAGACCGCGTTTACATAGCTGCAGTAACCATTTGAACCTGTACAAGGGGAAGTGCGGGTAAAGTAGATGTCACTGCCATCGCCGAAGATAAGTTTCTGATATGTGTATCCTTCCGGCGAGTCCTCGGCATCGCCAACGAGGAACATATCGTAATCCATGTTGGCGCCGATGCCAAATGCCCTCGACGTGTAGTCGGATTGACGGTAATGAATCGTCAGGACGAGCGGGATGACGTCGTTCAGGACGAGATCCGTCTTCGTGTACAGAAACAGGCCGGTTTGAAGATCTACCGGCTCTCCTCCTCTGGGATTCGGAGGCCAGGCGCCCGTGGGCATCGGCCCGAACGGTGGGCCGTCGGGCGGGAGCGCAACCATCGCGCCGTCGAAGGACCAAATTTGCGTATTCGGATCCGGGACAATCATTTTCCCGTCGTCGCTTACGTGTCCGAGACCATAGACAAACCAGCCCTTCTGTGCTGGATCGTAGTTCCAGAATGTAAATGTGGTGCCGGGCTTCACGTTATAACGGTTCTGGTAGTAGATCTGCGCGCCGCGTGGCCGGGGACCTCGCGGCGAAAGAGTGTTCCCGGGTGTCGTGAACGATGCGCCGGCGGGCTGGATGGTGAAATAAATGGGAAACGTAACGCCTCTCTTGAGCGGAAACGGCGCCTGATTGTTGGGTATCGGAGTAATTCCAATCTGCGTTACGAGCTTTCCGCGTGCGTCGTGGATCACGGTACCGGCAGGAAGATGCAGTTCGACTCCCGGAACATTGGGATTGGTAATGACCAAATCCCTGGTAGTTGGCGAGGAGATTTTGACGACATGCTGCGTGTCGAGTGCCGGCATCCATACGGTGTAATTCAACGAATTGGTCTGTCCGGCCTTGAGGTCTACACCCACGCGATAAATGCCGTACGTTGACCCCTTCGAACTTGCCGGGCCGCCGTCAACCAGCATAATGTGGTGGCCCGACCCGATATCCTTCACAACAAAGCGACCGGTCTCGTCCGTCGTTGCAAGGCGAGAGTCGATCTGGACGAGGACGTTTGCGAGGGGATTGCCATCGAGCGTGAGCACCTGCCCAGCGAGGGAAGTTAAACCTGCCGGCCCGGGAAGCATCGGCAATTTCCGCCATTGGGAGTTGAGCCCCGTGGGATTGGCCGGTATGGCGCCGTTCCCCGCCCACCCATTTCCGGAGTTGGTTGAACCGGTGGATCCTGAACCGTCATCGGGGAAGGCAGTCGTGAAAAGGACGGATGTATTCGGTAGGAGATGCCCCGACTGGTCAGTTGCTCCGGAGATGGAAACGACGTAGGTTGTTCCCGCCTGCAGCGAGCTCTGCGGTGTCACGAACGCAAGCATGCCGTTCTCGGCGGGAACCACCGCGACTGGAACGTTCTGGCCGGAAGCGGTGAGCGTGATCGTTTTGACGCTGAGAGTGGCAACGTTCATCGGTGTCGAAAATCGAAAGGAGATCAACTGATCGATCTCAACTCCGGTTTCGCCGCTTTGAGGAATGGAGGCTTCAAGGCTGGGTGGCTCGCTGTCTTCCGATGATGAGGGCGATTGTCCGCCGAACCTTGTAGTTGGGCCATTTGGGTCCACGATCTCGCCGTAGTCCAGCGGACTGCCGTTCGAATCCTTGCCACCTGATAGCAGCACTGTGCCATCCGGCAGTAGTGTGGCTGTGTGGCCAGTCCGGGGCGTCTTCAGGTTAACGGCCAGTATCGTCGCTTGTCCGGTGCGATAGTCCCAGATTTGCAGCTCGCCCAGAACATTTCCTCTGGCATCGGTACCCCCGGCGATCAGTAGTCGGCCGTCGGTAAGCAATGTGGCCGTGTGGTGCGCCCTCGGGGTTAGCCCCGTAGTAGAGAGGTTTGTGAAAGTACCCGTCGTGGGATCGAAGAGCTCCGCCTGAGAGATCACAGATCCCGACTCTCCGATCCCTCCGAAGATGAACACCTTACCATTCGGGAGCAGGGACGCGGAGTGGTAGGATCGCGCATGCAGCAGCCCAGTGGCCATTTTGGAGACTGTTCGAGTCGCAGGATCCTGAAGCAAAGCTGTTGCGACTCTCTGACTCGCATCCTCGCCACCGAGCAGCAGGATGCGGCCGTTCGGCAGCAGAGTACGGCTTTGGCCATCCCGTGCTCCCGATAACGCTGCCGAAACTCCCGCACCAGCGGCGCTCTGGGCCCTAGGCCTAGTTCCCGCCGCAACAGGCGGAATAGCGCCAACGCACATGATCACCGCGACAACTGCCAGTGGATTAAACCGCCGGTTACCAGTCATGGGTCATTCTCCGGGTTCAACTGCCTGCGATCAGGCAGCATTCTGCGCTCATTGAAGCGTGAGAGTTACACTCGTACTTCCCGTCCCCCCATCGGCCGGAGCCGTGACCAGCGTGTAGGTTCCGGTGCTGGGGAGCGAAACGGGACTTGTTGAAAGATTTCCTTGTCCACACAGATTCGTCGACTGCAACGTCGAGCCATCGGGGTTCAGAATGCTGACATTGACCGAAGTACAGCTGCCCGGGATGTTGGAAGGGAAGGTTGAGTTCGCGAGCGATACCGTGGCGGACTGGCCCTCTGTGCCGCTGAATGTCAGCTGAGAGTCCTGCCCCGGAATACTGATTGTGAGCGGTGTCGCCGTTCCCGGCGTTATTGTTCCCGATTGTTCATAGAACGTGGACAGGAGAACAGTGACACTGCCTGTTGACCCATTCACCGGAGCAATGACGAGTGAATACGTTCCGGTCGATTGAAGTGTGACAGCGCTGAGGTACATGTAGCCCGGACAGAAATTGGCGGACGTCAGGGTTGATCCGTTGGGATTGAGAATGCTGACAGTAAACGCCGAACACGAACCCGGAAGATCAGATGGAAACGTCGAATTCGAGAGCAGCACGCTAGCCTGCTGCCCCGCCGTCCCCGAGAAGCTGAGCTGCTCGTCCTGTCCTGGCATATTGATTGTTACAGGCAGAGTTGTCCCCGATGTTATGTTGCCAGTCTGCACGCTGAACAGCGAAAGCGCGACTGATACGCTTCCAGTCGCCCCGGCCACCGGGGCGATTACCACCGTATAGGTTCCGGTCGTAGGAAGCGTAGTGGGGCTGAAGAACATGTATCCGGAACTGAAGGTAGTCGAAGCCAGCGTCGAGCCGTCAGGATTGAGGATGCTCACATTGATCGTAGCCCCGGAACCAGGAACGTTTGCCGGGAAGGTCGAATTGGTCAGCAAGAGACTTGCCTGTTGTCCGGCAGTACCACTGAAAGTCAGGTCGGCCTGCTGCCCGGGTGTATTGATCGTGACAACGGTTCCTGTTGTGCCTGCAGTTATCGGCGTCACAGAGAGCGACTGTTCGGCGAACAGAGAGAGGACAGCAGTCGCGCTGCCTGTTCCATTGTTCGCCGGTGTAACCACAAGCGTGTAGGTCCCCGTGGTTGGCAACGTCACCGGACCAAGAAAGATATACCCAGGACAGAAGTTGGTCGAAGTGAGCGTGGAGCCGTCCGGGTTCAGGATGCTCACAGTGACGGCCCAGCAACTTCCGGGTATGGTAGATGGGAAGGTGGAATTGTTCAGCAGAACGCTTGCCTGCTGACCTGCTACTCCGTTAAAGGCTACCCTCGCGTCCTGCCCTGGGGTTCCGATACTGATCGGTGTGGAGGCACTCGTTGCCTGTGTACTGCTAGGAGATGTCTGGGTGAGACTAAGTGTCACACTGCCTGAGTATGCAGCTCCATTGCTGGCGACAAGAATCGTATAGTTCCCTGTCGCTGGAGCTACGACACTATCCAGCACATTGTTGCCGGTCCCAATGGCAGCCAGTTCCATAATCACCCCGGAAGGGCTGTAAAGGGCTACATTGGCGCTACCGATCGTCGAATTGCTAACCAGCACACTCAGCTGCTGACCGGCGATTGCAGAGAACGTAACGAGACCGATGTCTCCGCCGTTGGTGATTGTGCCTGTGTAGGGCGATCCTCCCGCAGTGATGACGCCTGTGAAATCAACATTTGTGATTAGACTCGAAGGCACTATAAAGAAATCGGTGCTG
>Ga0335074_10016609_pt1 | contig 10366 bp, 12 predicted proteins | sample Lox_Sample_23_FD_206715 | JGI IMG/M metagenome (GOLD analysis project Ga0335074, IMG submission 206715) | Soil microbial communities from Loxahatchee National Wildlife Refuge, Florida, United States - Lox_Sample_2.3 | ecosystem: Environmental > Terrestrial > Soil > Wetlands | place: USA...
GTGACGCCAGCGCACCTGGCCGCCGCGCGACAGGATCTGCGGACGCTGCACGTCGGGTGGGTAGTTATCTGGGGGCCGAGCTGGACGCCTAGCTTCCCGATGGGCCACATCGACACCAAGCAGCGGGACAGGGTGAACCGCCGGGCCATCAAGTACCTGGAAGAAACTGGTTTCAAGTTCGACTACCAGGCGGACGGGGTGCTCGTCTACCGCCCAGCGAGCTGACACGCTGGCCGGGGCTGGCTGCCCCGGTATCAGCGGTAGTTGACCGGCAGCCGCTTGACCCCATTCAGCCAGCCGGAGCGGAGCCGCTGCGCTTGGCCCGCCTTGCTGATGTCCGGCATCGCGTCGGCGATGGCGTTGAACATCAGGTCGATCTCCAGCCTGGCCAGGTTGGCGCCGAGGCAGTAGTGCGCGCCCGTGCCGCCGAATCCGACGTGCGGATTAGGGTCGCGCAGGACGTCGAACTCCCCGGCGTGGTCGAAGACCTCCTCGTCGAAGTTGGCCGACCGGTAGAACATGCCGATTCGCTGGCCGGCCTTGACCTGCTGGCCGCCGAGCTCGACGTCCCTGGTGGCCGTCCGCTGAAACACCGTTACTGGCGTGGACCACCGGACTATCTCGTCCACGGCGGTGCGCGGCCGCTCGGCCTTGAACAGCTCCCACTGAGCCGGGTTATCCAGGAAGGCCAGCATGCCGTGCGAGATGGCGTTCCTTGTGGTCTCGTTCCCGGCTACCGCCAGCAGGATCACGAAGAAGCCGAACTCATCTGACGTCAGGTCCTCGCCGTCTACCTGAGCGGTCACCAGCTTGGTGACGATATCGTCGCGCGGGCAGGCCCGCCGGTCCTCGGCCATCAGCATGCTGTAGCCGAGCACCTCGGCGGCCGCGGTCTCGCCGTCAGCGTTGTAGTCAGGGTCGTCGTAGCCGACCATGTCGTTCGACCAGGTGAAGAGCTTGTGGCGGTCGTCCTGCGGCACGCCGATTAGCTCGGCGATGGCTTGCAGCGGCAGTTCGCAGGCCACGTCGGTAACAAAGTCCCCGCTGCCCTGCTCCAGCGCGGTAGCCACGATCTTCGCCGCTCGCTCGGTCAGCACGTCGCGCAGGTCGTTAATCGCCCGTGGCGTGAAGCCCCTGGAGACGATGCCGCGGACCTTCGTGTGATGCGGCGGATCGGTGTTGAGCATGATCACGCGCTGCAACTCGACCTGCTCGCGGCTGTTGCCGCTCGGGAACCGGATGATCGCGCCGTTCTCGTAACTTGAGAACGTGTCGCTGTCCCTGGAGATGGCGACGACATCCTTGTGCCGGGTAACTGCCCAGAAGCCGTCGTCGTTGAAGCCCATGTCAGACGGCTGCGGATTCCACCGCACTGGCGCAGCGCGCCGGAGCGCCGCGAACTCCTCATGCGGCATCCGGTGCGCGTACAGGTCAGGATCGGTCAGGTCAAGGCCGGGCGCGATCTGCGGCTCAGGCATGGCGTGCCTCCGGATCTGTAACGTGTTCTAGTGGGGATTCAAGCATGTCCGCCGCCCACGGTGAACTGGCGCGCGCTCGAATTTTTAAGAACACGTTCTAGTATGTGTGGAGTCGTGAACGGGCAAATCGCCGCCGCCGGCGTGGGGGTCACCGACGCCGGGCCAGGCGCAAACCGTCAGGAGCAGCCGTGGGCACTGCCGTCATCGTAGAAGCCGTCAGGACGCCGATCGGCAGGCGCCGCGGAGCGCTTGCGGGCCTGCACCCGGCAGAGATTCTCGGCCATGTACAGGCTGCTGTGGTGGAGCGGGCCGGCCTCAACCCGTTTGACGTTGAGCAGATCGCCGGCGGCTGCGTGACCCAGGCGGGGGAGCAAGCCGGGAACGTGACCCGCACTGCCTGGCTGCGCTCCGGCCTGCCGCAGCAGACCGGGGCACTCACACTAGATGCCCAGTGCGGCTCGGCGCAGCAGGCAGTGCACGTGATCGCCGGGCTTATTGCCGCTGGCGCGATAGATGTCGGCATCGGCTGCGGCGTCGAGGCGATGAGCAGGGTAGGCCTAGGAGCCAACATCGGCTCCGGCATCGGCTCGCCGCGACCGGACTCCTGGACCATCGACATGCCGAACCAGTTCGAGGCCGCAGAGCGGATCGCGAGGCGGCGCGGCTTTAGCCGGGACCAGATTGACGAGTTCGGCCTGGGCTCGCAGCAGAAAGCTCAGCAGGCCTGGGCGGAGGGGCGGTTCGACCGGGAGATCGCACCGATAAAGGCGCCGGTTCTCGATGGTGACGGCAAGCCGGCGGGCGAGAGCCGGGTCGTCGACCGGGACCAGGGGCTGCGCGAGACCAGCCTGGCGGCGCTGGCCGCACTCAAGCCGGTGCTGCCGGACGGCTTGCACACGGCCGGCACGTCATCGCAGATCTCCGACGGCGCGGCCGCCGTGCTGCTCGTCGACGAGGCGAGAGCCCGCCAGCTTGGCCTGCGGCCACGAGCCAGGATCGTCAGTCAGGCGCTGATCGGTGACGAGCCGTACTACCACCTGGACGGACCGATCGCCGCCACCGAGCGGGTGCTGCGGCGCAGCGGGATGACCATCGGCGACATCGACATCTTCGAGGTGAACGAGGCGTTCGCGTCGGTCGTCATGTCCTGGCTCAGCGTTCACAAGCCGGACCCGGCCAAGGTCAACGTCAATGGCGGCGCTATCGCCCTCGGTCACCCGGTCGGCAGCACGGGCTCGCGGCTCCTCACGACCGCCCTGCACGAACTGGAACGGCGGGACGCCAGCACCGCGCTCGTCTCGATGTGCGCTGGCGGCGCGATGGCCACCGCGACGATCATCGAGCGGATTTAGGCACGGCCAGGCGGCCGCTGCCTACGAACCCGCCGAGCTGGCCGCGGCATCCAGGCCGGCCTTTGTCAGCGCCGGGCGCACGCTGATGCCGTGCTCTGCAAGCACGCTGGCGCCCGGATTGGACCGGTCGATCGCGCAGACTACGGTGCTAACCGTCGCGCCGAGATCGCGGAGCGCAGTGGCCGCCATGAGCACTGCGCCGCCGGTCGTGATGACGTCCTCGAGCAGGACGACGTGCTGGCCGGCCGGATCGTCGCCCTCGGCGAGCTTGCGCGTCCCGTACTCTTTGGCCTGCTTGCGCACGAACAATGCGGGCAACCCGGTGAGCTGGCTAAGCATCGTGGCTATCGGCACGCCGCCGAGCTCGAGCCCGCCGAGGAGCTGAGTGTCCGCCGGAAGCAACGGAACCATTCGCTCGGCAACCCGGCGGAGCAGCCGCGGATCGGCCTCGAAAAGGTACTTATCGAAGTACTCGCTGGCGGTCTGCCCAGAGCGCAGCACGAAGCTGCCGTACAGCCGGCAGCGCGCGTCGATGTCACTTGCCAGCTGGGTCCGGTCAGCGTCGGCCATGTTCCGATGATGTCTTATCGCCAGCGGGCAAGTGCTTGCCGAGCACGCTCGACCGCTGCTGCGATAGCGGTTTCGTCGCCGTCCGGCCCGAGGACCGCGCCTGGCGGGAACGACACCGACATGTTGCCGTCATGAGGCACGTCGCGCTCGTAAACGCGGACCTGCACCTGGCAGAGCAGCCGCCCGCGGCGGGCGGCGAGTTCGCGCTCCCGCTCGTCAGCGAACGTGCGCGCGTCCGGCTCAAGATGATCCTTGCCGCCAGGTCCGGTGGTATAGGAATTGTGACGCAGGTCACATCCGGATGAGTAACGCCAGCATCGGCGCGAGCGCTGTAGGCGGTGTTGTCGGCCTCACTCCGTCCGAGGCCCGATGTGAAGGAGAACAATGCGTCTTCCCAAGTCTCTGGCTGTCCGCATCGGTGGTGTCGCCGCTGCGGCCGCGATCGCAGTGACCGGCGCGACGGCGGCTGCCAACGCCTCCACCGCGGCCCCCGCAGTCCACAAGATCCCCACCTCGCTAGCGATCAGCAACTCGACGCCAGTCGCGCACCCGCACCAGACCACGGCCACTATTAACGGCCACCTGACCGCGGGCGCCTACAACCTCCGTCACCAGCGCGTGTGGCTCGAGCGCCTCGGTCCCAAGGGCCGCTGGTTCATCGCGCAGACGAAGCTGACCCGGCCCCACGGCCACGTCTTCTTCCGCGTCCACGTCTACAAGAAGCCAGCGACGTTCCGGCTGGTTTACCGCGGCACGAGGAACTTCGCAAAGTCGGTTAGCCACACCGACACGATCGTTCCGGCCACCGCGTCCTAGCCCCAGGAGAGCCACGCTACCGGCGGGCATTTGCGGGTTTGGCAGAGATGTCCCGCAACTGCCCGCCGGTGTGCGACCCTTACTGCCGCGATGGCGAGTCAGACGGATGTGCTCGACGACGCTCTGGCCAGGGCGAGCAACGGTGATGAAGCCGGGTTTCTGGAGTTGTGGCGAGCTCTCCAGCCCCGGCTCTTGCGGTATCTGCGCGTCGTGGGCTGCGACGATCCGGACGACGTGGCGAGCGAGACCTGGCTGCAGGTAGTGCGGGACCTGCACAGGTTCTCCGGCGGCGAGGAGGACTTCCGGCGCTGGCTGTTCACGATCGGCCGGCACCGGGCCGTCGACGCTGCGCGGGCGAGGGCCAGGCGCCCGGTCGGCCCGTCGAGCGTAGGTCTGGACATCCTGGCCGATAGCCAGCTCGTCGAGGATCAGGTGCTGGATGGCATGTCGATCCGGCACGCGGTCGCGCTGCTTGGCGGCCTTTCGAAAGATCAGGCCGAGGCCGTCGCGTTGCGCGTGATCGCCGGCCTGGACACCCCGGACGTCGCGAAAATCCTCGGCAAATCCGCCGGCGCGATCCGGGTGGCGCTGCACCGCGGCCTGAAGACGCTCGCTGCAGACCCGTCTGTGCAGGCACTGGCGCACCGGACCGCCGGCGGCGGATCAGGAGCCATGCCGCCGGCAACCGGGCCGTCGCCGCGCCGGGCGGGAACCGACCCGACTCACTGGTCGCTGGAGGAGGTGGACTGATGAGCTCCGATCTGACCGATGGCGCCGCCTCCGCCGATCCCGGAGTCGACCAGCTGTTCCGCATACTCACAGCCGGGCCGACGCGGGACGAACTGGCGGGCGAGCACGATGCGCTTGCCATGTTCCGGGCGAATGCCAGTCCAGCAGCGGCTAACGGAACGCGAGCATTCCCTGACGTGCCGTCAGCTAACCGAGCGCCCGCATTTGCTCAGGGAACGACAGTGCCGATCCCAGCGGGCCGGCCGACAACCGAGCCGGAGCGGCACGCCCGCCGCCGGGTCCAGTGGCCTGCGCGCTGGAGCATGCGGCTGGCCGCGGCCGGGGTTATCGCGATCGTAGGCGGGACGGCCGCGGCCGCATACGCTGCCGCCCTCCCTGCGCCGGTCCAGAACCTAGCGCACCAGGTCCTGGGTATCGTCGGCGTCCCGGCCTCGCACCACCACCACGCGAGCACATCGGGAACGCACGGCCATCACGGCGGCGGGCCAGCCGGCCTGTCCAGCACACCGCCCGGCCGGCACGGCAGTCGCCCTGGTCAGTCCGCGAAGGCCAGCCCGTCCGCGCATGCTTCTGCCTCGCCGACTGCTTCGCCGGCATCCTCGACGGCGACCGGGCCTGCGGCCCTGTCCGCGTCCGCTAGCAGCGCCGACATCATGGCCGGCGCCGCGCCTGTTATCGATGGTCAGCTCACCAGGTCGGGAACGGGCGTTAAAGGCGTGACCGTCACACTGCTTGAGCGGCTCGCCGGTCACCCGTTCTGGCATGTTGCCGGGACCGGGCAGACAACTTCGGGCGGGAGCGTCGCGATTACCGGCCCGCCGCTTGACGCGAACGCGGTATTCCGGCTCAAGACCGGACACGGCGTGCACAGCGCGAACGTGCTGGTCACGGTCACGCCCCAGGTCACGGTCGCGCTCACCGCCGAGTCCAGCCTGCGGGACTTGCTCACGGTGACTACACAGTTCGCCCATGGTGGCAACGTGGTCTGGCTTCAGGTCGAGTCGGCTGCCGGCAGCTGGGTGAACGTGCGCAGCAAGCGGCTGAGCGCGGCCGGAAAGACCTGGTTCATCCTCGGCCGCAAGCGCTTCAAGGACAAGACGGTCCGGGTGGTGCTGCTCGCAACGGCCAGGCACGGCTCGGCGGTAAGCAATACCGCCACGGTGCAGCCGCCCAGCTGACGCGGCAGCGATGCTCAGGCCACGGCGGTGACCAGGCGGTAGCCGAGGTCAAGTTCGTCGAGGCCGAGCAGTTCCGCGTGCTCGTCGTGCCACCGCCCTGAGGCCAGATCTGCGGCCAGCCGCTCCAGCCCTGGCCTGAGCAGGGCCTGGTCGGTCCTGGCGAACAGGGACATGCCAGCCTGCACGGTCGGATCCAGGTACGCGTCCGGGCGGCGCCAGAACGCGGCTCCGAAGCCATCGGTGCAGTCGTGCGGCACTGGCACCCGCTCGATGACCGGCTGGTCAAGCAGCTCGGTCAGCCGGCGCATCGGCACGGCGAGTGCGGCGTCGACGCAGTCGTCACGGAGCGGGATGTGCTCGGCCGCGGCCTGGATCGCAGGCGCGGCACCGGCTGAGCCCGGTACCGGCTAGCACGGAACGATCACGACCGGGCTGGGATTCGATGCCCGCAAAGGTCTGGACTGGCTCGTACGACCCCGTTCCCGCCCCGATGTTGACGACGGTCACGCTGTCGGCCAGGGCCGCCTCGATGACGGCCGCGATGCGCGGGTCAGCGCGGGTGGAGCTGTAGGTACGGCCGAGTTCGTCGTAGAGTGCCACGGTTGATCATCGCATGCCCGTCGCTCGTGGCTGAGGTATGTTCGGGCACGTGGCAATCCGGGCAGTCGCATTTGACATCGGCGATGTGCTCGAGCGGATCGACCCGATTGAAAGCTTCACGCAGCCGTGGCGGGACCGGCTCGGGATGAGCGAGGCGGACTTCGAGGCGGCGCTGGCGAAGGTCGATCCGGACCGCGCGTCCCGCGTCGGCAACCTGTCAGAGGCGGAGATGGCCAGGCAGTACGCGGCCGCGCTGAGCTTGTCTACGGGGCAGACTGCCGCGTTCATGGCGGACATGTGGGACTGGTACTGCGGCGAGCTGGACACCGAGCTTGCGGCATTTGCCGCGAGCTTGCGACCGAGGTTCAGGACCGGGATCCTTAGCAATTCGGTGGACGGCGCGCGGCGCGAGGAACAGGCGAGGTACCAGTTCGAGCAGCTCGTCGACCTCGTCGTCTACTCGCACGAGGCCGGCGTCGCCAAACCGGATCCGCGAGCCTTCAGGCTGCTCTGCGACGGGCTCAGCGTGCAGCCCGACGAGCTGGTGTTTCTCGATGACGTAGCCGGCCACATCGATGCGGCATGCGCGCTCGGCATCCACGGCATCGTGCACGTGAGCACGCCGGACTCGATCGCCGCTGTCGAAACGCTGACGCCGCGGGCCTGACCGGCGGGGCGCTGCCGGACTGCCGGGCTCGGGGCGCCGGCCGCTATCGGGGATTAGCTCAGGGCAGCTGGGCCGAGTCGATGTACCTGACCTCGCCGTGGCGGGTCTTCACTTCGCCGGTGATCGAGCGAATGACCATCTCGTGGCAGACGGCGATGATCGATCCGTCGTCCGCGACGCCGGCTACGGCGCGGTGGAGCGCGGCGGAAGCGCGGCGGCGGACCGACGACAACGGCTCCCACACCCGGCGCTCGCCAGGCGGCCACTCGCCACCGGAGGCGTCAAAGTCGGCCACGAGCGCGCGGATTTCAGTGAGGTTGTGCCAGCGGAACGTGTCATCGGGGAGCCACTCGTGCAGGTCCAGGTCGACCTCGATAGCGAGGTTAGTCCGGCAGGAGACCTCGCTCGCGGTCTGCATCGTGCGGGTGAACGGCGAGGAGAGCAGCTTCACTGCGCCCACGCCGGAGAGCTGTTCCCCAGCGACAGCGGCCTGCTCGATACCAAGAGGCGTGAGCGGTGCGAGGTCGGCGAGCTTTCCTGGCCAGCGTCGCTTGCTGATCAGCTCGTAGTCGGCCTCACCGTGCCGGACGAGGTAGATCGCGGTCATGACTGTCCTCGCACTCCGATCCTCGCATCAACTGGGGCTGAGCCGGTTCCAGCGTGGCGAGAACTCTATCCGGCCGAGTCGCGGTAGGGCGTGTGCGAACTGCCAGGCGCTGGCGTGCGCGCTTGCGCGGCCGCCGTGCTGCCGGGGCCGGGTCCGCGCGAACGAAGTGCATGTGCCCGTGCTGTGCCGGCCACGATGCACGCGGTGAGAACCGGCAGCACGCCGAGCGCGACCGTCAGCGAGGTCGCCGACGCAAGCTGACCGATGATCGGCGGCCCGAAGACGAATCCGGCCCAGCCCCATGCCGAAACCATAGCGATCGCGGTGCCGGAGCTGACGCCCGGCAGCCGGCCGGCCGCGCTGTTGACGGTCGGGATGACCAGGGCCAGGCCGATCCCGAGGCAGCCGAACCCGGCGATGACGGCCGCGCTGCGGTGGGCCAGCAACCCTGCGGCGAAGCCGGCAGTAGCCGCTGCAGCGAGCGCCGGCAGTAGCCGCTCGCGCCGGAACCTGCGCAGTAGCCGGTTGCCGGAGAGCCGGACGATAACCATCGCCAGCGCGAAAACGGTGTAACCAAGGCCCGCGGCCGCGGCGCCCACATGGATAGACCCGCGGAGGTAGACAGAAGCCCAGTCAGCGCTCGCTCCCTCGCACAGCATCGACGCGAATGCGATAGCGCCGAGTATCAGCACGGGCCTGGACAGCCGGACCGGAACCCGGCCCGCCGGGCGCCTGTTGCCCTGGTTGCTGCCAGTGATCTGCTGGTGACTGTCTGCCGACACGGCTGGATCTTGCAGCATCCGCGTCGTCAGCCAGCCGGCTACCAGCAGGACAGGCACCGCCAGCACGAGCAGTTGGGGCGATAGCGACACCCCGGCCGCCACTCCAAGGGCGCCGATGCCGGCACCGGCGAAAGCTCCGATGCTCCAGCTCGCATGGAAGCCGGACATCAACGGCCGGCCAGCCGCGCGCTCCACCGTCACAGCCTGCGTGTTCATCGAGACATCGAGCGTCCCCTGGAAGGCGCCCCAGGCGAAGAGCGCCGCGAACAGCGCGGGCAGCGAGCCGGCCAATCCGACCAGCGGCCCGGCGAGGCTGTAGCCAAGCAGGCCGATCTGCACCATCCGCTTGCTGCCGAGCACGGGCAAGACGCGGGCAACTGCCAGCATTGCTGCCACCGAGCCGACAGGGGCGCCGAGCAGGGCCAGTCCTAGCGATCCGTCGGTCAGGCCTAGGTGCTGCTTGACCTGCGGAATATGTGCCGACCACGAGGCAAACAGGAGCCCGTGGCTGACGAACACGGCGACGGTTGCCGCGCGCTGCGAACGTGTCGTCGCGTCGCTAGTGCCGCGGCGCTGCCGCGCCACGGCGGCGCTAGACACACTGGACCTCGAGGCCGGCGGCCCGCAGGGAGCCGACACTGTCTGGCGGGGCCTCGGTATCAGTGATGATCACGTCGGCGTCGGTTGCCGCGCACACGACGGCCAGCGCCGTCTGCCTGAATTTCGAGCTGTCTGCCGCGACGACCACCCTGGCCGCGGACCTAAGCATTGCCTGCTTCACCTCGGCGTCACCGAGATTGTGCGTTGTCACCCGCTCGTCGGCGAGGCCGCAGCAGGTGACGACTGCGGTGTCGAATCGCAGCGCGCCGATGGACGCGAGCGCGAGCGGCCCGATCATGGCCAGCTCGCCGGGACGTGTCTCGCCGCCAGGCATCAGCAGCCGGACCGACTCGCTTGCCGACAACGCCGATGCGGCGTGCAGCGACAGCGGCATGACCGTCAGTCGCCGCCCTGCCAGCGCGCGGCCGACCAGGACCGCAGTCGTGCCGCTGTCCAGCACTACGGCCTCGCCGTCGCGCAGCAGGCTGGCCACAGCGGCTGCAATACGGCCTTTGGCGTCGGCGCGGTCAAGGACCCGGAGTGCGAAGGGCAGCTCCTCGCCCCGCATCAGGAGGCTGATCGCGCCGCCACGGACCCGCCGTGCCATGCCCATGCCCGCGATCCGGTCGAGATCGCGGCGGATGGTCATCTCGGCAGTGCCGAACTCAGCCGCCATCTCCGCGACGTCAAGCCGGCCGTCGCGCTGCAGGATCTCGACCAGGGCTGTCAGCCGAGCATTGCCGTCCACACCCACACCGTACATAATGCGTGTGCGTTCGCACAACATTGATGTTCGATTCAAACGAGGGTGGGACGCTGGAATATGACGCTAACGTCAAGGTTAGAGTTGGACAGTTGGCAGACGATGCGCACTGGCATGAGGAGCACGGATGGCGATCGAGGAGCGGACCCTCGAAGCAACCCCCGCCCCCGACAGCAGGGGTAAAAACTACAAGTGGATCGCGT
>Ga0335074_10016610_pt1 | contig 10366 bp, 10 predicted proteins | sample Lox_Sample_23_FD_206715 | JGI IMG/M metagenome (GOLD analysis project Ga0335074, IMG submission 206715) | Soil microbial communities from Loxahatchee National Wildlife Refuge, Florida, United States - Lox_Sample_2.3 | ecosystem: Environmental > Terrestrial > Soil > Wetlands | place: USA...
CTACGATCGCGTGCCGCCGGGGCACTCAACGGCTGAGGGGCTGCGTTTAATAAGCGCGGCCGAAGATGACGCGCTTGCCATAGGCGGACGGACGGTCGCACCGGATGCAGCGGCCGGAGGCGGGCTCTCCGTCCAGCGGGATGCAGCGGGCCGTGGCCCCGGTTGCGGCCTTGATCTCGTCCTCGCAGTCTTGCATGCCGCAGTGCAAGGCCAGGGCCCAGCCGGTGGCCACCGCCGCGACGAAGTCGCCCCAGTCGTCGGTCGTGACGGTGCGGGAGTCCCGGAACGCGGTGGCCCGCTCCAGCAGCAAAGCCTGGAACGCCTCGAGTTCGGCGGTCAGCCGCGCGGGCGCATCGTCAAGCGGGATGGACTGCTTCTCCCCGCCGAGCCGCCGAGCCATCACCGCGCTGCCCGCGGCCAGGTCCCGCGGGCCGAGTTCCAGCCGGATCGGCACGCCGCGCAGTTCCCAGTCGTTGAACTTGAATCCGGGCGACAGCTGGGGCCGGTCGTCGACGTGCGCCCGGATACCCGCTTCGGCCAGCCGTCCGGCCAGCGCCACCGCGGCCTCGGTGACCTCGGCGGTCGACTCGCCGCGGCCGATCGGCACGATGACCACCTGGTAGGGGGCGAGCCGAGGCGGCAGCACGAGGCCCTTGTCGTCGCCGTGGGTCATGATCACGCCGCCGATCAGCCGGGTGCTCAGCCCCCACGAGGTGGTGTACGCGTAGCTGAGCTGGCCGTCCTCGCCGGTGTACTGAATGTCGAACGACCGCGCGAAGTTGGTGCCCATGTAGTGCGACGTGCCGGACTGCAATGCCCGGCCGTCGCGCATCATCGCCTCGATGGTGAACGTGCTGACCGCGCCGGCGAACCGCTCGCCGGGCGTCTTCTCCCCGGCGATGACCGGCATGGCGGCCAGTTCGCGGACGGTGGGCGCGTAGATCTCCTCAAGCGCCAGCATGGTTTCGCGCAGGGCGTCCGCCTCCCCGGCGTGCGCGGTGTGGCCTTCCTGCCAGAGGAACTCGGTCGTGCGCAGCAGCAGCCGGGGCCGTAGCTCCCAGCGGACCACGTTGGCCCACTGGTTGAGCAGCATCGGCAGGTCCCGGTGGGAGCTGATCCACCTGGCCATGTACTCGCCGATGACCGTCTCGGAGGTGGGCCGGATGATGAGCGGCTCCTCGAGCTGCTTGCCGCCCGCGTGGGTGACGACGGCGAGCTCGGGCGCGAACCCCTCGACATGCTCCGCTTCGCGTTCCAGGTAGCTCTGCGGGATGAGCAGCGGGAAGTACGCGTTCTGGTGCCCGGTCTCCTTGATCCGCCGGTCCAGTTCGGCCTGGAGCAGCTCCCAGATCCGGTACCCGTACGGTCGGATGACCATCGTGCCCCGGACCGGGCCGCGGTCCACCAGTTCCGCCTTCAGGACCAGTTCGTTGTACCAGGCGGAGAAGTCTTCGCTCTGCGGCGTCACTCCGCGTTCGTCTCGAGCCACATGCACGAGGGTAGACCCGTCAGGCCGGAGCGGCGCCCGACGGGGACAGCAACGCCGCGAGCCTCGGCAGGAAGAACAGCCAGCCTTCGCGGTGCTCGGCCCGGGCCGTCGACTCGGCACCGCCGGGGTCGGGGCCGGCGTCGGCGTGCGGGCCGTGCATGACCTCCAGGACGGTGGCGGCGGTTTCCTGAGTGACGGTGATCGCGACAGTGCGCCGCACCACGGGCGCCTCGTGGTCCCACACCCAGGTGAACTCCAGCCGGCTGGCCGGGATGTAGCTGACGACCTCGCCGGTGATGGCGCGGTTCAGCCTCGTGAAGCTGATCGTGTAGGGACCGCCGGGTTCCAGGGTGGTGATGAGGTCGCCGCCGGTCCACCACCGGGCGAGCACAGCCGGGTCGGTGAACGCGGCGATCGCGCGCGCCGGAGTGCAGCCGGGCAACGTGACCGTGGCGCGGACCATGGCGCCGTCATCCGTCACCGTTACCGGGAACTCGGGCATGGCGGTCATGATCCGCTCCACCGGAGGAGCAGCAGCGTCGCGTCATCTCGCAGCCCGTCGGCCTGATGGTCCAGCAGTGTCCGGACAAGGCGGCGCAGCAGTTCCTCGGGGGGCTGTTCGCTGGCCGCTTCACGCTCTAGCAAGTCCGTCAGCCGTTCCAGCCCGAACAGTTCGCCGTCGACCGTGCGAGCCTCGGTCACCCCGTCGGTGTACAGCAGCACCGCGTCATCCGGCTCAAGGTCGCAGGATCCGAGCACCGGGCTGCCGCCCAGCCCGAACGGCAGGACCGCGTCGTTCTCCAGTTCCGCGACCACCTTCCTGCCGCGCAGCAACAGCGGCGGCGGGTGCCCGGCGCATGACCACTCCAGCCGCCCGGTGCTCAGCGCCAGCGTCCCGATGATGCCGGTGGCGAAGGAGTAGTCACCGTAGTAGCCGGCCAGAGCCTGATCGACGGCCGCGTGCGTCTCGGTGATCGACGCGCCGTGGCGGCGCGCGTGCCGGTAAGCGCCTACCGTCAGGTCCGCCAGCATCGTTGAGCCGAGACCGTGCCCCATCCCGTCGATGATCGCGAAATGGAGGGTGTCCTCATCGGCCGCGTAATCGAACGCGTCGCCGGCGATGTCGTAGGCCGGCTCCAGTATCCCGGCCACCAGCGCACCGGGGAAAGAGGCAGACCATGGCGGCAGCAGATCCCACTGCATGCACGCGGGCAGCGACATGGGCTGGGTCCACCGCCGCACATGCGGAACATCACTGATCCGCGCCAGAGCGGCGACAACCAGGCCCGCGAACGCTCCCAGCATCTCGGCCTGCCCGATGCTTTCCTGGTCGGCCCGGGGCATGGTCACCGCCAGCACGCCGGTCCGGAAAGTCCGTTCCACCAGCGGCACCCACACCCGGACGCTGCCGTCGTGGTCACTGGTCACCGGCTGCCCGCTGGTAAACGCCCGGCCCGCCAGCGTCCCGGCCACGTCCTCGGCGGCTGCCCCCGCGGAAAGCGGCAACAGCATCTGGCGGGAGAAGTCCGACAGGTAGACCACGGGGTCCGTGGCCGACAACGGCGCGCACGCGGCCGCCATCGCCCGGCTCAGGCCTCCTACGCCGCTCCCCAGGCCGCCTTCACCGCCCTCACGCACGACCCGCAGCGCTTCCGCGTACCCCAGATCGCTCATCACGCTCACCTCCGGGCGCGCCTGCGCGCTAGCACGCCGCCCGGTCAGCCTACCCACGCGACAGAAGGGAGTAGCGTGCGTGCCATGGATCATGTGCGGCTGGGGCGGAGCGGGTTGCAGGTGTCGCGACTCTGCCTGGGAACGATGACGTTCGGCTTGCAGAGCGACGAGGCGACCGGGGTCGCCATCATGGACAAGGCCGCCGAAGGCGGCGTGGACTTCTTCGACACGTCCGACGCCTATCCGCTCGGCGGGGACCTCTCCACGCGGGGGCGCACCGAGGAGATCATCGGGCGCTGGCTGCGCGGGAAGCGGGACCGGATCATTATCGCGACCAAGTGCTTCGTGCCGATGGGGCCGGGGCCGATGGATGGCGGAAACTCCCGCAAGCACATCATGTCCGCCGTGGAGGCGTCGCTGCGTCGGCTGGAAACCGACTACATCGACCTGTACCAGCTGCACGGCTACGACCAGAACACGCCGATCGACGAGACGCTGTCCGCGCTCGACGACTTGGTGCACGCGGGCAAGGTCAGGTACGTCGGCTGCTCCAACTTCCTGACCTATCAGCTGGTGCGGGCGATCGGACGGTCGGAAACGCTGCGCCTGGCCCGCTTCGACTCGGTGCAGCCCCGGTACAACCTGCTGTTCCGGCAGATCGAGCGGGAGATGCTCCCGTTCTGCGCCGAGGACGGCGTCGGCGTCATCTCTTACAACCCCATCGCCGGCGGGCTGCTGTCCGGTAAGCATCACCGGGCCGCGGAACCGCCGGAGGGCACCCGGTTCACCCTCGGCAACGCAGGGCCGATGTACCAGGATCGGTACTGGCACGAGCGGGAGTTCGAAACCGTCGAGGCGGTGCGCAAGCTGGCCGACGAGGCAGCGGTCAGCCTGGTCACGCTCGCGGTCGCCTGGGTGCTCGCGAACAGGGCGGTCACCGCGCCGATCATCGGCGCCAGCCGACCCGAGCAGCTGGACGCGTCGCTCGCCGCCGCCACGTACACCCTGGACCCCGTCCTGAAGCAGCGGCTCGACGACCTCACCTACGAGTACCGGCTCGGGGATGCGCCGCGTTAGCGGCTATCTGGGGCGAGCGGCTACCTGGCTAGCTGTCAGGGGCGCGGAGCAGCGCGATGAAGATCGCGTCGGTGCCGTGCCGGTGCGGCCACAGCTGAGCGAAGAGCGGGTCAGGCGACCGCAGGGCCGGCACGCGGGACAGCACCGCGGGCGCGTCGAGCACCTCGATGCCGTCCGCGTCGCGGACCACGTCGGCGACCACGTCCCTGGTCTCCGCGCGGACCGGCGAGCAGGTGACGTAGCCAACCACGCCGCCGGGGCGGACGGCGCCGAGGGCCGACCGGAGCAGGGCGCGCTGGAGGTCGGCGAGCGCGGGGATGTCGGCCGCTGACTTGCGCCATCTCGCCTCGGGACGGCGGCGCAGCGCGCCGAGGCCGGAGCACGGGACATCGACCAGGACCCGGTCGAAGCCGCCGCCCGGCCAGGACCGCCAGGGCGGCCGCAGGCCGTCGGCGACCACCACCTGGTACCTCGGCGGGACCGCCACGGAACCGCTCGCGCGCGCGAGGTTCTGCTCGACGAGGGCGGCGCGGTGCGGGTGAATCTCGGCGGCGGTCAATCGCGCGTCCGCCGAGCTCGCCAGGCCGGCCAGCAGCCGGGACTTGCCCCCGGGGCCGGCGCACATGTCGAGCCACGACTCCGGCGCCTGCCCGCCTGAGCGGGGAGCGACCGGGGCGCGGGCGAGCGCGATCGCCGCGAGCTGGCTGCCCTCGTCCTGCACGGCGGCCTCGCCGGAGGCCGCCAGGCCAGCCGGGTCGCCAGAGCTGAGCGTGAAGGCGTACGGTGACCAGCGGCCGGGCTCGGCGCCCGGCGGCATCAGCTCCTCACGCGGGCGGCCGCCGGGGAACGCGGCGAGCGTTACCCGCGGGCGTGCGTTGCCCGCCGCGAGGGCGGCTTCCAGCTCCTCGTCTGCCGCGTCGCCAAGGGCGTCCCGGTAGGCGGCCACGATCCAGGCCGGGTGGCTGTAGCGGAGCGCCAGGCGGCTGTCGGCGTCAGTTTTTCCGGGCCGGTCGAGCAGGTCCAGCCAGGCGTCCAGGTCTCTGGTTGACACCCGGCGGAGGACCGCGTTGACGTAGCCGGACACCCGCGTGCCCGCCACCGCCTTAGCCAGGTCGACCGAGGTGGCGACCGCGGCGTAGCCGCCGACCCGGGTGTTCAGCAGCTGGTGGGCGCCGAGCCGGAGCACCAGCAGGACCGGCGGGTCGAGCTTGTCCAGGGGGCGGTCGCTGCACGCGGCGAGCACCGCGTCATAGGTGCCCTGGCCGCGTAGGGTGCCGTAGGCGAGCTCGGTCGCGAGGGCGGCGTCGCGGCCGGCCAGGCCCCGCTCGGCGATCAGCCTGGGCAGCAGCAGGTTCGCGTATGCCTCGCGGTGCGCCACGGCGGCAAGCACGTCATAGGCCGTGCGGCGCGGCAGGCTGGAGCGGCGGGCGGTGTCACGGCGAGCAGTGTCGTCGCGAGCGGAGTCGGCTCCGGTGTCACGGTCGGTGTCCCGGCCAGTCCCGCGTTTCGGTGCCGCGGCGGGACCTGTCCGGCCGGGGCGGCGGGTACGCCGGTAGCCGGGCATCTCAGCCGAGGACCAGCGGGTGGCCGACGCCGGCCCGCAGGCCGCGGGCCCAGTCGGCGGCCGGCATCCGGCGCTTGCCGGGCGGCTGGACGTCGCCGAGCCGGACCGGGTGGCTGCCGGTGCCCGCGTAGACCACGTCGCGCTCGACGCGCAGCTCGCCTGGCGGGAGGTCTTCGACCGCGGAGCGGGTGACGGGCCACAGCTTCAGCCGGGCGCCCTCGAACTCCGTCCAGGCGCCCGGGTCCGGGGTGCAGGCACGGACCTGACGGTCAATGAGGTGGGCTGGGAGCTTCCAGTCAACCCGCGCATCGGCGGCGGTGAGCTTCGGCGCGAAACTGACGCCGTCGGCCGGCTGCGGAACGGCGGTGACGGTGCCGTCCTCGATCGCGTCGAGCGTCCTGACGAGCAGCTCAGCGCCAGCCACCGACAGCCGCTTCAGCAGGTCGCCGGTGGTGTCACCGGGGCGGACCGGCTCGGTGAGCGTGCCGTAGACCGGGCCGGCGTCGAGTTCCTTCACGATCTTGAAGGTCGACGCGCCGGTGATGTCGTCACCGCGCAGGATCGCGTGCGGCACGGGGGCGGCGCCGCGCCAGGCGGGCAGCACCGAGAAATGCAGGTTCACCCAGCCGAAGCGGGGGATGTCGAGCGTTTCCGGTGGCAGCAGCGCGCCGTACGCCACCACCGGGCAGCAGTCCGGCGCGATCGCGCGAAGGGCGGCTTGAAACTGCGGTTCGTTCGGGCGAACGGGTTTGAGTGCCGGGATGGCGAGCTCGTCGGCGAGCTCAGCCACCGGAGAGCTGGCTGTCTTCCGGCCGCGCCCGGCGGGCGCGTCCGGGCGAGTGACGACCGCCTCGACCGTGTGACGGGAGGCGATCAGGGCGCGCAGTGTGGGGAGCGCGACGGCCGGGGTTCCGGCGAAGACAAGCCGCACTGGCGCGTCCTCTCAGGAGATCCGTGCCGTCGGGTGCGGCGAGAGCTTGACTTCCGGCTTCGGCAGCCCGAACCACTCGGCCTCGCGGATGGCCTGCATGGCCAGCTTGCGCTGCTTCTTGTCCAGCCGGTCGATGAACAGGATGCCGTCCAGGTGGTCGGTCTCGTGCTGCACACAGCGGGCGAGCAGCTCGGTGCCCTCGATCGTGACGGGCTCGCCGTACATGTCGAACCCGGTCGCGATGGCCCGCGGGGCGCGCGGCGTCGGGAACTGCAGGCCCGGCAGGGACAGGCAGCCCTCGTCGTCTTCTTCCGGGTCGCCCTCGAGCTTGAGCACCGGGTTGATCAGATGGCCGAACTCGTCTTCGTCCACGTGGTAGACGAAAACCCGGAGGCTGACGCCGATCTGCGGGGCGGCCAGGCCGACGCCGTGGGCGGCGAGCATGGTCTCGTTCAGGTCATCGACGAGCTTGCGCAGCTCAAGGTCGAAGTCGGTGACCGGCTCGGCGGGGGTGCGCAGCACCGGGTCACCGAAGTACCTGATGTCCCTTTCCAACGGGCGTTCCCTTTCGCGTCGGCGTCGCGGCGCCTGTGGTGCGCAAGCGTCCGTTCACCATCGATTCTATCGGCGGCCTAGATCAGCTCCGCCGGGTCTAGTTGGACGCGAACGCCGCCGCCTTCCTTGCGAGCGCTGCGGGCCGCCTGCGCGGCTTGTAGCGCCTTCGCCAGCGCCGTGCCGCGCTCCCGCGGCGCGCGCAGCAGCGCTCGCACCTTGTCTTCGCGGTCCGCGGGGTGTTGCTGGGCCGGCTCCGGTTCCGCGGGGACCGGGCCGAGCACCTCAAAGCCAGGGCCGGTGTCTGGGAGTACGGCGTCCGCGACTTCCGTCAGCAGGCTGGCCACCGCTTCCTGGTCGCCGGTCACCGCGGCCATCCGCACCGCGGGGGGAAAGCCGAGCTCGGCCCGGTCGGCGAGCTCGCGCTCGGCGAACGTGACCGGGTCCCACCGGATCAGCGCCTGGGTGACGGGCAGCGCGGCCTCCGCGTGTACCAGCACCGTGCCGCCGGACCTGACCAGGGCGGCGGCGGCCAGCCAGCGGCGCAGTGTCTCCTCGGCGGCCCGCAGGCTCGGCCGCGACAGCTGCGCCCAGCCGTCGAGCAGCAAGGCGGCTGCGTAGTCCGCGACCGGCTCGGCGCCGGGCGTCGCGATCACCAGCGCCGGCTGGTCCGGCACTCGCGGCAGGACCAGGTCGCCACCGGATGTCCGGACGGTGACGCCGGGAAAGGCGCGGCCCAGTTCCTCGGCGGTGCGGGCGGCGCCGGTGACGGTGGCGCGGAGCCGGTCGTTTCCGCAGTGCGGGCAGCGCCAGCCGCCGGCCAGGGCGCCGCACCAGCGGCAGTCGGGGGTGGCGTCCCGCGCGGCCAGCCGGAGCGGGCCGTTGCACTGGGGGCACCTGGCCGCGGCCCGGCAGCGGGCGCAGGCGATCGCGGCCAGGTAGCCGCGGCGCGGCACCTGGACGAGGACCGGGCCGGCCGCGAGCGCGGACCGGACGGTGCGCAGCGCCAGGCTGGGCAGCCGTGCGGTGGCCGCCGCCTCGTCCCGTGCGAGTTCCCGGTCGTCCACCGCGGGCCTGACCGCCCCGACCGGACGAGCTGCGCGAGTTCGGCGGTGCGGGCGAAGCCGCCGATGAGGGCCGCGGCTCCGGCGCGATGGGCGCGCAGGGCGAGCACCTCCCGGGCGTTGGGATACGGGGCACGCGGTTCCGCGTGCAGGTCGTCGCCGTCGTCCCAGAGCACCACCAGGCCGAGGTCGGCGACCGGAGCGAACATGGCGGCGCGGGTGCCCGCGACGATGTGCACCGCGCCGCGGCGGACCGCGAGCCAGCGTGCGTAACGCTCGGCGGGGCCGAGTTCGGCGGTCAGCGTCACGTATTGCCCTGGTGTGAGGGTATTGAGGGCTTCGTCGACGCGGGCCAGGTCGCGGACGTCGGGGACGACGATCAGCGCTCCGCGGCTCGCGCTCGCGGCGGTGACGGCGGCCCGGGCGATCTCCTCGGGCCAGCCGGGACCGGGCAGCGCCGTCCATGCGGCGCGGGCCGGCCGGCCGGAGCCGACGGCGTCGAGGAAGGCCGGGCCCGCTGGGTACCTCGCCCACGGGCCCGGGTCGGGGCGCGGCGGAAGGGATGCGGTGCCGTCTCCTGGGCTGTCTCCTGGGCTGTCTCCTGGGCTGCCTTCTGGAGCGGTGGTCGGCTGGCCGGCTGCCTGGCTGGCCGTCTCGGTCGCGGCGTGCCGCTGCGGTATGGCGAGGCGGAGCACGTCGGCCAGTGTGCCGGCGTACCGGTCGGCGACCGCGCGCGCCAGGCCGGCGATCTCGGGGGTGAGCACCGGCTCGGGCGAGACCACTCGCTCCAGGTAGCTGAGCCTGCCGGGGTGCTCACTCGCCGCTACCCGGTCGAGGACGAAACCGTCGACCAACTGTCCGGCGAACCTGACCCTGACGCGCACGCCTGGCTGTGCCTGGGCGGCGAGCCGCTCGGAGACGAGGTAGTCGAAGGGCCGGTCCAGATGCGCGAGCGGAATGTCGACCGCGATCCGGGCGACCGGGAGCTCCGCGGCGGGCCGGAGAGTGCGCGGCTCCCGCGGCTTGCGCGTCTTCCGCGGCTTGTCCGGCGACGCGTCTGGCGCCCCGTCCTTCCGCGTATCCGCCACCCTCCCGTCCTACCAGATGAGAGCGCGGAAGGCGCCGTGTCCGCCGCGCGGAAGCTCACGAAGGAGCTTTTCTTGCTGTTATCCGTTACCTGATAGGACCCGGGACTCCCTACCGGCCCATCGTGACTTCTTTACATACCAGATGCACCGACAAATAGTAATAAACCGGACTTGATGATGGTCATCCGGTATGCAAAGTGACCAGAAGTGGTCATCTGGTGAGCAAAGTGGCCGAGAGGATGGCGCGAATGACGAAGGGAAAGCGGCAAAGGGGGAGAAATGGCGCGGCCGGGCACGGGGAGCCGCAATACCCGTGCCCGGCCGCTCGCGGGATGGCATGCCAGTTCCGCGGGGGACGTCGGCAAGCCGTCCGCGGGTCTTGGCGTCCCGGCCATCACGCTGAGTGCCACGGGCCGGGAGCCAACCCGGTGGTGTCAGCCGATCAGGTAGTCGAATTCGCCGGACCGCAGCGCGCCGACCATCGCCCGGACCGCCGTGGCCGGGTAGATCAGGGCCGTGCCCTGGGGGTCACGCGAGTTGCGCATGGCCACCGTGGCGGAGTCCAGACGGGCGAGCTCCACGCACGCCCCCTGGGAGTTGCTGCGCTGGCTCTTGCGCCAGGTCGCACCTTCAAGCTGGGCGGCGCTGATCCCGTTGTGAATGTCCTGCATTGTTTCTCGTCTCCTGACGGATTGACCTGCTCCGCGGACTGGCGACTGCCGACACCGGGACCAGGGCACTGAGCGGGCGCGGGCGCGCCGGCGCAGCTGAGTTCTGTGTGCGGGTCCCCCCGGACTTACAAGAAGGAGCTTAGCGTATGCACGTGCATCCGCAAGGCATTTTGCACTCTCATACGCAAGGCATTTTGCACACTCAAACGCATACGCATCTGCACGTCCATGGGCTCAAACTGCCCTAGGAGACCTT
>Ga0335074_10016611_pt1 | contig 10366 bp, 4 predicted proteins | sample Lox_Sample_23_FD_206715 | JGI IMG/M metagenome (GOLD analysis project Ga0335074, IMG submission 206715) | Soil microbial communities from Loxahatchee National Wildlife Refuge, Florida, United States - Lox_Sample_2.3 | ecosystem: Environmental > Terrestrial > Soil > Wetlands | place: USA: Florida...
GGTGAAAAACGGTGTAGTAGCCCTGAGCGGCTACGTTGGCTCCTACGCCGAGCGACGCGCAGCGGAAGAGGCGGCGCAGTCCATCGCTGGGGTGAAGGCAGTCGCCAATGACATCGCCGTGGAATTCCCGTCTGATACCAAACGCAGTGATGCGGAGATTGCCGAAGCGGCGGTCAACGCACTGAAGGCAAACGTCTGCATTCCTGCCGATAGCATCAAGGTCTTCGTGCACGACGGCTGGGTCACGCTCGAAGGGCAGGTCGCCATGTGGTATCAAAAAACGGCGGCTGAAACGGCACTTACGCCACTGCATGGCGTCAAGGGCATCAGCGACAACATCACGATTAGCTCGCGAGTTTTCGTCAGTGACGTCGAGAGCAAGATTGAAGATGCGTTTCGGCGGCGGGCACATCTTGATGCGAGGAAGATCGCTGTGACGGCGCTGGACGGCACCGTGACGCTCGAGGGCGAGGTGCATTCCTGGCAAGAGCGCAACCAGGCGGAAATCGCCGCCTGGCAGGCACCCGGTGTTTCGCAGGTGATCGACAAGCTGACTGTGCAGCCATGATGGCCGCATGCTGCGACGCGCAACGTCGCATCCACAGACCTGGGCTTCGCTTGCTCGTCTCGTATGGCTAAGCCCACCCTGCATCTGCCCGCAGGGCGCGCGGGGCGCCGTCGCACGGCCAGAGATCCTGCAGCTTTGGGATCTGTCACCGAGCCGCCGAGCGCGGCGTCCGCGAAATCGGACGGCGCTGCTTCAGTCGGAACGGAAGACCGCCACGCCATGATTCCACAACGGGCCTATCTGCGCGCCGAGAGGCGCGGCTTTCAGCCTGGGTACGAGATGGAGGACTGGTTGGCCGCCGAGCGGGAGGTGGAGAGTGTCCCGCCGGGCGGCAGATCCTCGGCCATGAGAGAAGGCTGAGAGGTTGAAAGCCTACCCCGCCTCGTGATTGCCGGCTCGCCGCCGATAATCCATTCCTTGTTCGCCAGGCACCGCGGGTGGCGACGTCAGGGGCGTCAGGCAATCGCGAGCCTCGGCGCGGGCGCGCCGGCCGCCGATGCTGATGCGCCCGCCTGCTGCTCCGCGGCGCTCACGACTCTTATCGTGCGCAGCATGCTGGCGGGGTTGACGCTGATCGAATCGATACCCTGTGCGGTCAGGAAGGCCGCGATCTCGGGATAGTTGGCAGGGGCTTCGCCGCAAATGCCGACGTGACGGTGGTTGCGCTTGGCGCCTGCGACGGCGAGCCGCAGCATCTCGAGCATACCGGGATCGCGTTCGTCGAAATCGAAGGCCACGATCTCGGAGTCCCGGTCGACGCCCAGCGTGAGCTGGGTCAGATCATTCGAGCCGATGGAGAAGCCATCGAACAACGCCGCGAATGCATCGATCTGAATGACGTTGTTCGGGATTTCGCACATGACATACACCTCAAGGCCGCCCTCGCCGCGCTTGAGTCCGTGTGCAGCCATTGTCTCCAGCACCTTGCGGCCTTCCTCGACTCGCCGGCAGAAGGGCACCATGACACATAGATTTGTCAGGCCCATCGCGTCACGCACGCGCTTGAGGGCGGCACACTCCAGCGCAAAGCCGGCGGCATAGGCGGGATGCGCGTAGCGGGCCGCTCCGCGGAAGCCGAGCATCGGATTGTCCTCTTGGGGCTCGAAACCGGCACCGCCGAGCAGACTCGCGTATTCATTGGTCTTGAAATCCGAGAGGCGCACGATCACGGGTTTCGGATAGAACGCGGCGGCGATGGTACCGATACCTTCCGCGAGTCTTTCGATAAAAAAGTCCGACGGTTGAGCGTATCGGCGCGTGAGGCGCTTGATCGTGGCGCGAGCCTTGGCCGACACCACCTTCTCGGGCGCTACGAGCGCCATCGGATGCACGCCGATATGCTCGCTGATGATGAACTCCATGCGGGCCAGGCCTACCCCATCGTTGGGCAACAGCGCGGTCTTGAAGGCCAGATCTGGGTCAGCCAGATTGACCATGATGGCCGTGTGCGGCCGTTTGAGCTCGCCGGCGGCGATGCGCTCGATCTGGAACGGCAGCTTACCCGCGTAGACGCGACCGACGTCTCCTTCCGCGCAGCAGACGGTGGCGAGTGATCCGGTCTTGAGCTTGGCGGTGGCGCCTTCCGCGCCGACCACCGCCGGCACGCCAAGCTCGCGGGCCACGATCGCCGCGTGGCACGTGCGCCCACCGCGGTTGGTGACGATGGCGGCTGCGGTCTTCATGACCGGCTCCCAGTCCGGCGTCGTCGTGTCCGCGACCAGGATCTGACCCGGCTGGAACGAAGCCAAGTGATGCGCATCATGGATGACGTGCACCGCCCCGGCAGCAATCCGCTCGCCCACTGCCCGCCCCGTGACCAGTACCGGACCGGTGCCCTTCAAGCTGAAGCTCTCGAACGTCTGAGTGGAGCGGCGCGAAGCCACGGTCTCCGGTCGTGCCTGAACAATGTAGAGCCGGCCATCTTCGCCGTCCTTGGCCCATTCGATGTCCATCGGCACGGTGTGGCCAGCGGATTTGGAGTAGTGATCCTCGATGCGGATGGCATAGTCGGCCAGCGTCAGCACTTCCGTATCGGTGAGGCAGAAGCGCTCGCGATCGGCGGTCCGAGTGGAAAGATTGCGCGTACTGCCAATTCCATGGCGGCTCGCATAGACCATGCGCAGTTCCTTTGATCCGAGGGTGCGACGCAGCACCGCCCGCGCGCCGTTACGGAAGGTCGGTTTGTGCACATAGAACTCATCCGGATCGACGTTGCCCTGAACCACGTTCTCACCGAGCCCATAGGAGCCGGTGACAAAGACCACGTCGGGAAAGCCCGATTCAGTGTCCAGAGTAAAGATCACGCCGCTCGCGGCCAGATCCGAGCGCACCATCTTCATGACACCGACCGACAATGCGACCTTGAAATGATCAAACTTGTTGTCAATTCGGTAGACGATAGCGCGATCCGTGAACAGCGACGCCAGGCAGCGTCGGCAGGCCTCAAACAGATCCTTCTCGCCCCGGATGTGCAGATAGGTGTCATGCTGACCCGCAAAGCTTGCAGTCGGCAGGTCCTCGGCGGTCGCTGAGCTGCGAACGGCGACGGACAATCCGGCGCCATACTGCTTCTCGAGCTCTCGGTAGCCGGCCGCGACTTCCGCGCGCAGCCACTCCGTGCCGGTGGCGGCATATACGAGCTCGCGTGCCTGGCTCGCGCGCCGTGCGAGCTCCTTGACATCGGTCTTGTCCAGCGTATCGAGCAAGCCGTGTAGCGGCTCCCAGGCCTTCGCGTCGGTCAAGGCGTCGCGATAGGCCTGTGCAAGCAGGGCAAACCCGTTCGGGACGCACACGCCATCGGCTGACAGCGACGAATACATCTCGCCGAGCGAGGCATTCTTCCCCCCCACTAACGCCGTATCGGTATTGCGCAGCTCGCTGAACCAACGGATAAATTTGGTTGCCGGCATGGCACTCACCCCGCTTTCCGTAACTCCATGAACAACTCCCGGCGTCTGCGTCTGTCCCGCGATCCGGGTGCTCAGTCACCCTACGGTGCCCGCGCAGGCTGCGCCATTGGCATCTGCGCGTATCGACCTGCGGTCTGTACGTAAATCAGGCGCGGGCAGGGCGCGCTAGGATTTGAAGATGCCCTCTCCCACGACGCACCTGCCGATCCGTGTCCAACGCCGCGATACAACGCCGATCATCGATCTGACCGAGAGCAAGGGCAGCGGTCCGTTGCGCGCCCGCCGGCCGGTTTACGTGGATCTGTTGCCGCCCTGCAATCACGCTTGCCCGGCCGGTGAGAACATCCAGGCGTGGCTGAGCCTGGCGCAGAGCGGGCGTTACCGCGAAGCCTGGGAAGTATTGGTGCGTGACAATCCCCTGCCGGCGGTACACGGGCGGGTCTGCTACCACCCGTGCGAGAGCCGTTGTAATCGCGCCGAGCTCGACGCTGCGGTGAGTATTCACGCGGTCGAGCGCTTCCTGGGTGATCTGGCGACCCGTGAGCGCTGGCCCTTGAGGATCGAGGCGGCAGCGAGCACCAAGCGCGTGCTGGTCGTCGGTGCCGGCCCGAGCGGCCTGTCAGCTGCCTATCACCTCGCCCGGCTCGGACACAGCGTCGAGGTGCACGAGGCAGGATCGTTGCCCGGAGGCATGATGCACTTCGGTATCCCGGCGTATCGGCTACCACGAGCCGAGCTGCTGCGGGAGGTGGCACGTATCGAGGCGATGGGCGTCAAGCTGGTCATGAACCATCGGGTTGAAGACCTGATGGCGGAACAGGCGGCGGGCGGCTTCGATGCCATATTTGTCGCCATCGGCGCAGGCGTTGCCAAGCGGGTGGACATTCCCACGCGCGACGCCGCGCGTGTGCTCGATGCGGTCGCGCTCCTGCATCAGGCGACCAGCGGTGAGGCGCCGCGGCTCGGCCGTCGCGTCGTGGTGTACGGTGCTGGGGACACCGCAATGGACGCCGCGCGAACGGCACGACGCCTTGGCGCGGAGGAAACACTGATTCTCTACCGGCGGGATCGCACGCACATGAGCGCCCACGCCTTCGAGCTCACGGAGGCGATCGACGAGGGCGTGAAGGTCAAGTGGCTGAGCAGCATCCGGGACATCACGGGGACGGAGCTCAAGGTCGAGAGGATGGAACTCGACAGCCAGGGTCGGCCGCAACCGACCGGTCGATTCGAGACACTCTCGGCCGATGCGATCGTTCTGGCGCTCGGAGAGGAGACCGACAGCGGCTTTTTGCGTCAGGTATCGGGGATCACACTCGCCGCCGATGGCTCGATCGAGGTCGGTCCCGACGCGATGACCGGTCACCCCGGGGTCTTCGCCGGCGGGGACATGGTACCGGGAGCCCATTCGGTCACGGTCGCGGTCGGTGACGGCAAGCGCGCAGCCCGACACATCGATGCCTGGCTGCGCGGGGGGCGCTTCGAGACTGCGAGCAAGCATTCGCTCGTCAGCTTCGACATGCTGCACCTGCCGCTCTACAGCGATGCCGATCCCAAGCCGCAACAAGCCCTGGCGCCCGAGCAGCGTGTGCGTGGCTTCGAGGAGGTCGTTGCCGGGCTCACCGAGGCCGAAGCGCGCTACGAGGCGCAGCGCTGCTTGTCTTGCGGCAACTGCTTCGAATGCGACGGCTGTTACGCTGCCTGCCCTGAGCAGGCGATCGTCAAGCTCGGTCCGGGTCAGGCGTATCGCTATGACTATGCAAAGTGCACTGGCTGCGCGGTCTGCTTCGAGCACTGCCCCTGTCACGCGATCGAGATGGTCCGGGAGCCGGGGTATGAGGAGCCCGGGCCATGACTGAGAGCACCACTTCGCTCGCACCGATCAAGCCGCTCGCGCAGCCCCGCCCGATAGCGGTGATGGATGGCAACGAGGCCGCGGCATATGTCGCGTACCGGCTCAATGAGGTCTGTGCGATCTTTCCGATCACTCCCTCCTCGACGATGGCTGAGCTCGCCGATGAGTGGGCGGCCGGAGGTCTGAAGAATCTCTGGGGCAACGTACCGGTCGTGCAAGAGATGCAAAGCGAGGGCGGCGCTGCCGGAACGGTTCACGGTGCTCTGCAGGCCGGTGCCCTGACGACGACGTTCACCGCCTCACAAGGCCTGCTGTTGATGATTCCCAACATGTTCAAGATCGCTGGCGAGCTGACCGCGACGGTGTTCCACGTCGCTGCACGCTCGGTGGCAACTCAGGCGTTGTCCATCTTTGGCGATCACTCCGACGTCATGGCGATACGGACCACGGGCTTTGCACTGCTCGCATCCGGCTCGGTCCAGGAGGCGCATGATGGCGCCCTCATCGCGCAAGTGGCGACGCTGCGATCCCGGATCCCGTTCGTGCACTTCTTCGACGGCTTTCGGACCTCGCATGAGCTCAATACCTTGAGCCTGCTCGGCGATGCCGAGCTGCGCAGCATGATCGACGACGAGCTGGTACGTGCCCACCGCACGCGAGCGCTCAATCCCGAGCATCCGTGCGTTCGCGGGACGGCGCACAATCCGGATACCTTTTTTCAGGCGCGCGAGAGCGCAAATCCATTCTACGCACAGGCGCCAGCCATCGTGCAGTCGGTCATGGACGAGTTCGCCGCGCTGACCGGCCGGCGCTATCGGCTATTCGACTACGACGGCGCCGCCGATGCCGAGCGCGTGATCGTCGTCATGGGCTCGGCGGCTGAAACGGTGCGCGAGACCGCCGCTGCCCTGCGCAGCTCGGGTGAGAAGGTCGGGGTTCTTCAGGTGCGTCTGTTCCGCCCGTTCGCGGCGGCCCAGCTGCTCGCGGCACTGCCGGCGAGCTGCCGCGCCGTCGCTGTGCTCGAGCGCACCAAGGAGCCGGGTGCGAGCGGCGAGCCCTTGTATCTGGACGTCGTGGAGGCGCTGGCCCAGGCGTACTCGCGCGGCGAGCGAGCAGGCATGCCCAAGGTCATCGGCGGGCGTTACGGATTGTCGTCCAAGGACTTCAGCCCCGCCATGGCCAAGGCAGTATTCGACGAGCTGTCCCGCTCGCCACCCCGTAACGGCTTCACGGTCGGCATCAACGATGATGTCGCGCACACCAGCCTCGAAGTGGATGCGGGCTTTGCGATTGAGCCCGCCGAAGTCGTACGTGCCGTCTTCTACGGCCTGGGTGCCGACGGCACCGTGGGGGCAAACAAAAGCAGCGTTAAGATCATCGCTGAAGACGCGGGACTGCAGGCCCAGGGCTACTTCGTCTACGACTCGCACAAGTCCGGGGCCCGCACCGTATCGCACCTGCGCTTTGGTCCGCGGCCCATTCGCGCGCCCTATCTGATCAGCTCCGCAAGCTTCATCGGTTGCCACCAGTTCCAGTTCCTGCAGCGCCAGGATGTGCTGCGGCTTGCCGCCCCCGGCGCCACGTTCCTGCTCAACAGTCCGTTCGGTCCCGATCACGTCTGGGACCATTTGCCGCGCTCCGTGCAGCAACAGATCCTCGACAAGCAGCTGAAGTTCTTCGTGATCGATGCTTCGCAGGTCGCACAGCAGGTCGGCCTCAAGACGCGCACGAACACGGTGCTGCAGACCTGCTTCTTTGCGCTCTCTGGCGTGCTGCCGCGTGAGGAGGCGATCGCACGGATCAAGGAGTCGATTCGCAGCAGCTATGGTGCCAAGGGCGAGTCGGTGGTGCAGCAGAATTTTCAGGCCGTGGACGAGACGCTCTCGCGGCTGCACGAGGTCCGCGTGCCTGCCCAGATAACCAGCCTGTTCGAGCGGCCCCCCGCCGTGCCCCAAAGCGCCCCCACGTTCGTCCGCGAGGTCACGGCAAGGATGCTCGAGGACCGGGGGGATGAGATCCCAGTCAGCTTGATGCCCGTGGATGGCACCTTTCCCTCCGGTACGGCCGCCTGGGAAAAGCGCAACATCGCCGATGAGGTGCCGGTGTGGCGGCCCGATCTGTGCATACAGTGCGGTCAGTGTAGCTTTGTCTGCCCACACAGCGTGATCCGCGCCAAGTATTTTGATCGGTCACACCTCAAGGCGGCGCCCGCGGATTACAAGTCCGCGCCGATCAACGCGCGGGGTTATCCCGAGGTGCACTTCAGCCTGCAGTTCTACATTGAGGACTGCACGGGCTGCGGCCTGTGTATCGAGGTGTGTCCGGCCCATAGCAGCACCGAGCCGGGCGTCAAGGCGATCAATTTTGCGCCCAAGGCACCCCTGCTCGAGTCCGAACGCCCGAAACTGGCATTCTTCGAGACCCTGCCGGTCAACGATCGAGCGCGCGTCGACTTTGCGAATGTACGTGGGGTGCAGTTTCTCGAGCCGCTGTTCGAATTTCCCGGCGCCTGTGCCGGCTGCGGAGAAACGCCCTACCTGAAGTTGCTTTCGCAGCTCTTCGGCGATCGCATGATGGTGGCGAATGCGACCGGCTGTTCCTCCATTTATGGCGCGAACCTGCCCACGACTCCCTGGAGCGCCAATCACGAGGGTCTCGGTCCAGCCTGGTCAAACTCACTGTTCGAGGACGCCGCCGAGTTCGGACTCGGCTTTCGACTGGCGGCCGATAAGCATCTGGCGCTCGCTACAGCGCGACTTACGGCGCTGACCAGCGAGATCGGCGAGGATACCGTCAGGGCGATCCTGCAGGCGCCACAGGTGCAGGAATCCGACATTCGCGCGCAGCGCACGCGCATCGCCGAACTCAAGCAGAAGCTCCTCGAGCTCGCCCCCGCCCATGAGCCGGCGCGCGACCTGCTCTCGGTGGTCGATCACCTGATCCGCCGCAGCATCTGGATCGTGGGTGGAGATGGGTGGGCTTACGACATCGGTTACGGCGGCCTGGATCAGGTGCTGTCCTGCGGCCGCGATGTCAATGTGCTGGTGCTCGACACCGAAGTATATTCGAACACCGGCGGGCAGGCCTCCAAGGCAACGCCGCTCGGGGCGATCGCCAAGTTTGCCGCCGCGGGCAAACGCGTGCCTCGCAAGGACCTCGCCCTCCAGGTGATCGCCTACGGCAATGTCTATGTGGCTCAGATCGCCATGGGCGCCAACCCACAGCAGGCACTGCAAGCCTTCCGCGAGGCGGAAGCCTATCAGGGCCCATCCCTGATTCTCGCCTACAGCCAGTGCATCGCGCATGGCATCAATATGCGCTATGGCATGCAGCAGCAGGATCTGGCCACCGCGAGCGGCTACTGGCCACTGTTTCGCTACAATCCGGCCCGGCGTCAGGTCGGCGAGCATCCCTTTCAGCTCGATTCGCCTCGGCCCACCCGGCCGCTCAAAGACTATGCCTATAACGAACTGCGCTACCGTGCCTTGACGCTGACGCGTCCGGCAGAGGCGGAGCAGCTGTTGCGTGAAGCGCAGGCAGGCGTGGAGGAAAAATATCGCACCTATGAGGCACTCGCACGATGGACCTGACCACGCGATATTTGGGACTGAGCTTAAAGAACCCCTTGGTGGCTGGCGCCGGACCTCTGAATGCGCAACTGGACAATATTCGACGCCTGGAGGATCTGGGCGCTGCGGCCATCGTGCTGCCCTCGGTGTTCGAGGAGCAGATCGAGCAGGAACAGCAGACCGCCGAACATCTCATCAGCAACTCGAGCGACAGCTATGCCGAGGCGCTCGGATACTTTCCCAAGCAGGTCACCGACGCCATCGATCCGGAGCGCTATGTTGATCTGGTGCGGCGGGCCACGGCAGCGGTGGACATCCCGATCATCGCCAGTCTGAACGGGGTCACCAGCCACGGTTGGGTCGATTACGCAAAGCGGATGCAGCAGGCCGGTGCACGCGCCATCGAGCTGAATATCTATTTCATTCCGATCGACATGGACCTCAGCTCGGCAGAGGTCGAGCAGCGCTACCTAGACATCTTAGCCGCCGTCAAAGCCGGTGTGACGATTCCCGTGGCGGTCAAACTCGGACCATACTTCAGCGCGATGGGTCAGATGGCCAGCCGACTCGATCAAGCGGGTGCCGACGGTCTTGTGCTGTTCAATCGGTTCTATCAACCGGATATCGATCTGACACGACTGGCGTTGAGCTGCGACCTTGAGCTCAGCCGCCCCTATGAGATCCGCCTGCCACTGCTGTGGATCGGGGTGCTGGCGGGTCGGATCAAGGCCTCGCTCGCGGCAAGTACCGGCGTTGAGAGTGCCGATGAAGTCATCAAGTACTTGCTGGCCGGGGCGGATGTCGTCATGACGACCTCGTCACTGCTCAGGCACGGGGTGGATCGGATCAAGGAGTTGCTCGCCGGGCTCGAGCACTGGCTCGCAGCGCGTAATCTGGAGTCTCCGGACGCTATCCGCGGTCTGTTGCGGCATCTTCGTGTCGTAGATAAGGGCGCCTTCGAGCGCGTCAACTACATCAGCACATTGCAGGGTCCCTGGGTCAAGCGCTGAGAGCCGCTTAGCGTGGGCCGATAACTCCGGCCACGAGCACAACCACCGCAACGGGCCGGCGTGTTTCCCGTAGGCCCTCGCACTATCAATGGCGACCTTGTTGCGTTCTACAATTGCAACGAATAGATCGTCTGACGCGGATCACCCTCGTCGCAACTGGCGCTCATTCCCAAATCCTTCGCGAGCGCGCGCATCGCGGAGTTATCCGCCAATTCAATCGAATATAGCTGCTTGACACCGTTGGCTCGAGCCGATTCGATCAATTTCTGCATCAGCATCAAGCCTAATCCCTTATGTTGCCATTCATCAGCGATCGTGACGGCAATCTCTCTCACATCGGATCGGGAATTCGGGCTGTAGCGACCGACGCCGATCTCAATCTCCTGTGAGTCGCGGCGGATCGTTGCAACGAATGCCATCGAATGCTTACCATCAACGTCGCATAGACGCGCGAT
>Ga0335074_10016612_pt1 | contig 10365 bp, 10 predicted proteins | sample Lox_Sample_23_FD_206715 | JGI IMG/M metagenome (GOLD analysis project Ga0335074, IMG submission 206715) | Soil microbial communities from Loxahatchee National Wildlife Refuge, Florida, United States - Lox_Sample_2.3 | ecosystem: Environmental > Terrestrial > Soil > Wetlands | place: USA...
GATCTCCCTTCTTCCGGCCGGGGGTCAGGTGTGCGGTTCGGGGACAGGCCTCCCGAGGGCGGCGGTAGGGTGCGGCGGTCCTCTTACCGGCACCTGTAGATTCGGCACGTGGGTGCCAGACGAAGGGACGCCGCTTCGCGGCCCGCCCGTCGCCCGTTGACACCGGGCGACGTGGTGGGGGCTGGCGTTGAGCCGCTGGACGACGTGGGCCTGGCCCGGTTCACGACGCGGGCTCTTGCCGGTCGCCTGGGGACGTACCCGGCGACGCTGTACTGGCATGTCGGCCATCGGAGCCAGGTGCTGGCGGCGATCGTCGAGCACGTTCCCGGCGAGAAGAACGTCGAGGACCCCAGGTCGGTCGGCTGGAAGGAGTGGCTGCGTCACGCGTCCGGTGAGTACCGGAGGGTCGTGCACGCCGATCCCCACCTCGCTCCGGTCCTTGTCTCCCAGCTTGTCGTGAATGCTCCGGCCACGCGGCTGGTGGAAACCGTCCTGGCCGTCCTGGACAGCGCCGGGTTCCGGGGGCAGGACCTGGCCTCGGCCTTCAACGCCTACGTCGGTTCGCTGGTCGGCTGGGTCTCGGTCGAGCTTGCGGCGAGCCCTCCGGACATAGGTGAGGACTGGCAGGAGGCCTTCGCGTCCACGGTGCTCAGCCTGCCGGCTGAGGAATTCCCCGTCATCGCCGCCGACCGGGAGTACCTGGCCGGCTCGGTGCTCACCCTCCGCTGGCACAGCGGCGCTGAGCGGCCGCTCGATGCCTCCTTCGGGGCCGCCGTCGAGATGTGGATCGACGGCCTGGCTGCCCGGCTGGAGCGGCGCACGCCTTGACGGTGGTCCGCCCGCGGGCGCAAAATTATACAGTGTACAAGACGGTGGCCGCGGAGTCCCGTGATTCTCACGCGTGGGACATGTACGTCGCGGAGCGGGCCGACATTCACGCCTTCCTGGCCTCGCTCACGCCGGCGCAATGGAACGAGCCGTCACTGTGCGAGGGCTGGCGGGTCCGGGACGTGGCGGTCCACCTCCTGGTCGACGAGCCGCTCGAGCAGCTGGGCGTCGTGCGAAGCTTCGTCAAGGCCGCGACCTTCAAGTTCTCGGTGCACCGGATCAACCAGTGGTGGATCACGCGGAACCGCGAGCGCCCGGTACCGGAGATCGTGGCCGCCTTCGATGGCCCATGGCGCCCTGGCAAGATCAGCAAGATGCTGGGTCCTGTGACAGCGATCCGGGCGGCGGTCATCCACCACCAGGACATGCGCCGGGCCCTCGGGATCCCGCGAGTCGTGCCTGAAGAACGCGTTCGTGCCGCACTCGACGTGGTCCTGACACCGCGGGGCAGCACGAACCTGGGCTCCTGCCAGCGGGCAGCCGGCCTGCTACTCCACGCAGACGACATCGACTGGTCATGGGGCAGCGGGCCCGAGGTGACCGGCCCGGCCGAAGCGGTCCTCATGGCGGTCGCGGGCCGCCCGGCTGCCCTGGCCGACCTGTCCGGAGAAGGACTCCCGGTGCTGGCCGGACGCGTGACCCAGCCCCGCGCAGCCGGGTAGGACGCGGGTCCTGCGAGTTCGCGGGCGGCCGGCACTACGGCCCGGTTTGTTGTATGACGGCCCCTTTTTTCTGGCGATGGTCAGGTGACGCGGGCGGCTTTGAGCTGGGCATGGTAGTGGTGCCATCGCGCGCGGGCCTGATGGCGCCGTCGCCATCGTGACCAGGCGTAGCCGAGGTCGCGGGCGGCCTGGCTCATCGGCGTGGTGGCCAGCCGGAGGAGGCGGCGGGCCTCGGGCACGCTGACCTTGACCAGCCCAGGGTCGTCGCCCGGTGGCCGGTCGCCGGCGGCGGCAGGCAGCTTGCCCATGTCGCGCCAGGCCGCGGGCTGCCGGTTGCCGCCGGGGGCGGGAGACTCCACGGCGGACGGGGCCGGGCGGGCCGCGGCGATGGCCAGCAGCGCCTGGGCGCCATGGACAGCACGGTGTGCCGGCACAAAGAGTGCCAGGTCCGGACCTGGTGCTGGTCCAGACCTGTTTGCCCCTTGCCTTGCTGGTGGCATTCTCCGACGGGCCACCGTTTCCCGGCGACCGTGAGTGCCCGGGCCACGTCTCCGGCCAGCACGCTGACCAGCCGGGACACGACCGGGTCCGAGGCGGCCGGCCCCGCGAGCTCCGGCTGCTCCCGCAGCACCGCGATATCGGCCAGGCAGTCCCCGCCCAGAGCGACCGCGGCGGCCAGGTCCGCGACAATCTTGCCCGGGTCGTGTACCGCCCGCGGCGCCCGCCAGCGGGCCAGCCCCTCAGACAGGCCCCGGCCCAGCCCCGTGCCCCGCATCGTCTCCCACGGCAAGACCGTCCCCGCCTGGGACACCAGGCCCCGGCCGGCAGCGGACACGGCCACCCTTTCATGCGGAACCGGGGCTTGCGCGCGGGCTAGGAGATCACCGCCCCCGCGCGCTCCAGGCAGAACTCGTTCCCCTCGGGATCGGCGAGGATGAGCCAGCCCGCGCCAGGCGGCTGGCTGCCGGCTACCGTGGCGCCGAGACCCAGCAGCCTGGCCAGTTCCGCCTTCGGGTCGTCGCCGGGCGGGATCAGGTCCAGGTGGACCCGGTTCTTCGCCGTCTTCGGCTCGGGAACGGTGGTGAAGTACAGCCGGGGCGTGCCCTGGCCCGGCGGCAAGACCGCGTACTCGACGTGGCCGGGCGTGGCGTCGCGTTCCTCCGCGGTCCAGCCGGTCACCGCCGCCCAGAACAGGGCCTGTGCCCTCGCATCGGCGCAGTCGAAGGTGATGTTGAGGATGCTCGCGTGCATGTAGGTGCTCCGCTTTCGTCGCGGGCGCCTCCGCCGCGGACGTCAGGCGCTGGCCGGAGGCGCGAAGGGGTCATCGGACATCGATCCGCACCTCCTTCCGCAGGGTGACCCGACATGACGTCAGCGGCAGCATCTCACGGGCGGCCTTGAAGGACCAGCCATTATTCGATCCCGGCCCTGGCAGCGTCCGGGCCACCTGAAAAGTGCCTTCGGCTCACCGCCGACAGAACCCGAGACAATCCCAATTCTCCCAGCTCAGGGCACTCTTTAATGCCAACGGGCAGCCACTGCTCATCCCACGCGAAAGCCCGGGGCTAACACCATCCGTGACGCCGACCGGGTAGCCATACGCCGACTGGAGCCGCCACTGCGAGTATCCCAGCGTCAGCGTGAGCACGGTGGAAGAGCCCGCGAAACGGTGTGTCAGCAGCCAGTCGCCCGCGGCGCCGGTCGCAAGGTGCTCATGGCGAACGAACGCGTAACAGGTAGGCCGGGTGCTGGTCGCGCCGCGCGATCAGCAGCCCGGTCTCACCTTCGCGTTGGGTCCCCCAGTAGCCGCGCCAGTGCAGCCCGCTCAGCATCGATCCAGGTTTGCTAATGCTCCGGGTCGCCGGCATACCCGGGAACCCAGCGGGTTACCTCCGCGTTGAACGCGCCCTCGCACTCCAGCTGGCACAGGACGCCGATCCCCGCGGTCGACACCCGGTGGATCAGCACGTAGGACGGCGGGAGGTTGAACTTGCGGGCGATGCCGGAGGCGCTCAGGTCGGTGACCCGCCCGGCCTCCTCGCGCATCCACTCCCTGGAGAACTTGAACGTCTCCACCGACGACGGCTCGGCCAGCGGCGCGAGGAACACGCGCAGCGCGTCCAGGTCGACCGCGATGCCCGGCCGCAGGAAGTTGTCCGCCCGCAGCACGCGCTCGACCTCGATGATGTCGGGTTCCGGGTCGTGCATCATCCGCAGCAGCTGGCCGAACACCGGCGGCAGTCCTTCGGGGAGCCGGTCGACGGCCCCGAAGTCGAGCACGCCGAGCCGCCCGTCCGCGAGCAGCCGGAAGTTGCCCGGGTGCGGGTCGGCATGCAGCAGCCCCGCCCTCGCGGGACCGGAGAACAGGAACCTGACCAGCATGATGCCGGCCCGGTCCCGCTCTGTCTTAGAGCCGTCGCTGATGATCTTGGACAGGGGAGTCCCGTCCATCCACTCGGTCACCAGGACGTGATCGGTCTCCGCGACCACGCCTGGCACGTAGATGTCCGGGTCGCCCGCGTAGGCCGCCGCGAAGGCGCGCTGGGCGGAGGCCTCCAGGTGGTAGTCGAGTTCCTCGGCGACCCGGTCGCGCAGCTCGTCAAGCATCGGCTTGACGTCAAGACCCGGCATCAGGATGCCGAACAGCCGGCCGATCCTGGCTAGCTGCGTGAAGTCGTTCAGCAGCGCCTTGCCCGCACCGGGGTACTGGATCTTGACCGCGACCGCCCGGCCGTCACCCCAGACCGCCCGGTGCACCTGTCCGATCGAGGCGGCGGCCGCGGGCGTGTCGTCAAAGGACGCGAACGAGGACCGCCACTCCGTACCGAGGTCGGCGGCGAGCACCCGGTGCACCGTGCCGGCCGGCAGCGGCGGCGCGGACTCCTGAAGCCGGGTCAGCGTCGCCCGGTAGGGCCCGGCCAGCTCCGGCGGCAGTGCCGCCTCGAAGATCGACAGCGCCTGGCCGAGCTTCATCGCCCCGCCCTTGAGCTCGCCGAGGACCCGGAACACCTGGTCCGCCGTGCGCTGCTGGATCTCCTGCGCGACGATCTCGGCGGATCTTCCGCCGAGCCGCTTGCCGATACCGAGCGCGGTGCGGCCGGCGAACCCGAGCGGCAGCCCGGCGAGCATAGCGTTCCGCTGCACGGTGCTGCGCGGCACGTCCGCACGCCCGCGTGGGGGAACCTGGCTCGCCCCGTCATTCTCCGCCAATGAAAACCTCTTACTCAGACGATTCGTGGTCCCAGCCTAGGCGGACCATGACTCTCCATCACTCCGCACACGCGGTGTGCCCAGCGACCCTAGTACTTTCAATGCAACAGGCAGGCCCGCTGTTCCGTGATCGGCCCGAAATCGGCCGATGACCGAATGTCGGTGGGGTACGTCACGCTATGCGCATGAGACCAGCGCTGAAGGCCGGGTTGCCGCCGCTGTGGCGGGAGAAGGGCACGCTCCAGATCGGCGTCGACCCGCGCCGCGCCCGCGCGCTTACCGGGCTCGGGAAGGCCGCGGCCATCGTGACCCTGCTCGACGGGTCGCGGGACACCGCCGAGGTGGTGCGGACCGCCGAGACCTACGGCATCCGCCGGGAAGCGGTGCACCGGGTGATCGACCTGCTGGCCACCGCGGGCGTGCTCGACGACTTCCCGGCCGGGCTGCGCGCCGCCCTGCCCGATTACCTGCGCGCCAGGATCGGTCCCGAGCTTGCCTGCGCCGCGCTCGCCTACGCGCACGCCGACGGCGGCGCGACGGTGCTGGCGCGGCGGAGAGCGACGTTCGCCCGGGTCTACGGCGCCGGGCGGGTGGGTGCCTGCGTCGCCACCTTCCTCGCCGCCTCCGGTGTCGCCTGGGTGAGCTGTCAGGACACCGGGACCGCCGGGGCGGCGGATGTCACGCCCGCGGGCCTCGGCGCCGCCGACGTAGGGTCAGCCAGCGCCGCTGGCGTCGCCCGCGCTGTGCACCGAGTAGCGCCCGAGGTACGCACGGCGGACGACGCGAGGCGACTGCCTGATCTGGCGGTGATCATCGGACGGCCTGACCCGCTGCTCGCTGCCGGGCTGATCCGCGATGGCGTGCCGCACCTGGCGGTCTGCGCGGACGAGGCGATCGGCGTGGTCGGGCCGCTCGTGGTCCCCGGGCGCTCCGCGTGCGTGCGCTGCGTGGACCTCAGCAAGGCGGCCAGGGACCCGGCCTGGCCGGCGATTCTCGCCCAGGTCAGCGGCACCAGCCCGGCCGCCTGCACGCAGGCATGCGACACCGTGCTCGCGGCGGCGACCGCCGCGCTCGCGACGGCGCAGGCTCTCGCCTTCGTCGACCGGGCCTGCGAGCCGGCCGCGCTGAACGCGACCCTCGAAGTTGTGCTGCCGGAATGGCAGTGGCAGCGCCGCACCTGGCCGGCGCACCCGGCGTGTACCTGCGGCGCCGTGCCGGCTAAGGCTGGGGCTCGATGATGTCGGTACCGCCCTCTTCCTCGCCGAGGATGTCGGTGCCGCCCTCTTCCTCGCCGAGGACGTCCGTCCCGCCCTCCTCCTTGCCGAGAACGTCGGTGCCGCCCTCTTCTTTGCCGAAGATGTCGGTGCCGCCCTCTTCATGGCCGAAGGTGTCGAAGTTCTCAGGTTCGTTGGTCATGGCACTCGCCTCCTCGCTCTGAGGTTACTCAGCGTCGGCTCCCGGTGACAGGGCCGGCCTACTCCGGATCGGATTCGCCCGCACTGTCCTGTCCGCCCTCGTCGCCGTCGGCGTCCGCCAGGCCGGAGATGTCAAGGTCGTCGGTCACGTCGGTGCTGCCGCGCAGGAACGCGTCCGGGTTCTCCAGGTCCTCCGACGTCGGCAGCAGGTCAGGGTGCGCCCACAGGGCGTCCCGGCCGTCGCTCCCGCGCGCCTGTCCGAGTTCCGCCCACAGCGACGCTGCTTCCCGCAGCATCCGGGGCCGGAGTTCAAGACCGACCAGGGTGGCGAAGGTCCGCTCGGCCGGCCCGCCGGAAGCCCGGCGGCGGCGGATGGCTTCCGCGAGCGCGGCGGCATGGACCAGGCGCGAATCCGCGGCAGCGGAGACAACCGTCGCGACCCAGCCCTCGACCAGGGCCAGTGCCGTCTCGAGCCGGGCGAGGGCGGCCTTCTGCTGCGGCGTGTCCTCCGGCCGGAACAGGGTTTCGCCGGACAGCGCCTCGCGCAGCGCCTCCTCCGGGTTGGTCATGTCAAGCTCCGGCAGGGCGTCGCGGAGTCTGCTCATGTCCACCGAGATCCCCGCCGCGTACGCCTCTACGGCGCCGAGCAGGTGCTGGCGCAGCCACGGGACGTGCCCGAACAGGCGGTGGTGGGCCGCCTCGCGCAGCGCGAGGAACAGCCGCACCTCGCTGAGGTCAACCGACAGGCCCTCGCCGAACGCGGCGACGCCGGCCGGCAGCAGCGCCGCGGTTCCCTCCGCCGCCAGCGGCAGTCCGATGTCGGTGGAGCTGGCCATGTCGCCGGCCAGTTCGCCGATGGCGGTGCCGATCTGGCCGCCGAGCATGGCCCCGCCGAGTTGCCGCAGCATCGGCGCGAACGCGCTGAGCCCGCCCATCCCGGACAACATGGCCCGCATCTCCGGGGGCACGTCGGCGTCGTTGAGCTGGGACGGGTCGAACGCCACCATGGACCCCATCGCGTCGACCGCCTTGACGGCGATCGGCTCGCACAGCGAGGACCAGACGGGGAAGGTGGCTTCCAGCCACTCTGACTTAGACCACGCCTCGATCTTCCTGATGCCGGACGGGAAGGCGGTGACGTCGTCGAGCCACAGGTCGGCAAGCCGGATGGCGTCCGCCACCGCGGCCCGTTCGTTGGCGAGTACGCTAGGGTCGCCCTTGGCGACGATGGCGTGCCTGGCCAGGTTCTTGGCTAGCTCCCAGTTGACCGGGCCGCCGGTATAGGACAGCAGGTCGGCGAACTGGCGGAGCGCGTCCGCGAACTGGTTCGGGTTGGCCCCGCCGCTGGGATCACCGGGCGGGCCGAAGCCGAAGCCGAATGGACCCTGACCCCCTGGGCCGCCGCCAGGTCCCTGGCCGCCGGACCCCGGGTCGTCGTCGCCAGGTCGTCCGGGCGGCCCAAAGCCGAAGGGAGGACGCTCAGCCACGATGCACCCCCTTCGCTCTCAGATGGTCGGGCAGGATAGAAGGGTCATGGCAAACCTTCTTCCTCCTGTCCTTCGTCCCAAGATTAGTCGGGCCAGGACATCAGGACGAAGAAGGTTCGTCGCCACGCTATTCGGGAGTAGCCCACTTTGAGAAACGGCAGACGGCAGGTTCGCCCTGAGCGCAGCGTTCGCCGTGAGCGTAGCATCGCGGCGATGCCGCCGGTGGTGGCGGTCACGGGTGCGGCCCGGGGAATCGGGCATGAGCTGGTGCTGAAGCTGGCCGGCTCGGAACGGGTGGGCCGCGTCGTCGCGATCGACGATCACCGGGGTGATGCGACCGGGGTGACGTGGCGGCTCGCGGACGTGCGGGACCCCACGCTGGCCGCACGGCTGGCGGGCGTGGACGTGCTGGTGCACACGGACGTGGACACTTCGGCCGACAGCGACCCGAGACAGCGCCGCGCGCGCAACGTGCGCGCCGCGCAGACCGTGCTGACCGCCGCGGCGGCGGAACGGATCGGCCGGGTCGTGCTGGTGACCAGCGCGATGGTGTACGGGGCGCGCCCGGACAACCCGGTGCCGCTGCCAGAAGACGCGCCGGTGGTGGCCGACTCGGGCGGCAGCCTGGCGGGGGACCTGGTCGAGATCGAGGAACTCGCAAGGCGCTCGCGCCGCGTCAACCCGGGCACGTCGGTGACCGTCGTACGCCCGGCGGCGCTCGTCGGTGACGCCGTTGACACGCTGCTGACCAGGCATTTCGAGGCGCCCCGGCTGCTTGCCGTGCGCGGCTGTGCACCCCGCTGGCAGTTCTGTCACGTCGATGACCTGGCGGCCGCGCTTGAACTGGCCGCCACCGGCCTGGTCACCGGCGACTTCGCGGTCGGCTGCGACGGCTCGATGTCCCAGGCCGAGGTCGAGTCCGTCAGCGGCCTGAAGTCGCTCGAACTCCCCGGCCGGCTGACCTTCAGCACCGCGCAGCGACTGCACCGCCTCGGCCTCACCCCGGCGCCGTCCGCCGAACTCCGCTACGTCGTGTACCCGTGGGTGGTGGAGTGCACGGCCTTGCACGCCGCCGGCTGGCGGCCGTCGTTCTCCAACTCCGAGGCGCTGTCGGCCCTGCTGGCGGCCCGCGCCGGGCACCACGCGGTGGTCGGCCGCCGCATCGCGCGCAAGGACGCGGCCATCACGGCGGCGGGCGCCGCCGGCACCGCGGCGGCGGTCATTGGCACCGCCGCGATCGTCCGCCACGCGAGAAAGAAGAACAAATCCTAATCCGGCATCCACGGTTCGTGATGTCGCGACGTCGTTTATGTCGAATGAAAACACAGCAGCAGATGGCGGGTCTTGACCTAACGTATCCGTAATGTCCGACATTCCACGGGACGGCACCTGAGGTGGCCGTACTTTCAGATGGAGGTCGTAGTTTACCCTCCCGGTAGGCCGGGCAATCATCTCCCGATGAGCGTAGCCGCTGCGCGTTTATGGAGGATTGATATTACCTAAAGCTTATCGGGGGGAGCATATGCGGGTACTTGTTACCGGTGGCGCGGGCTTCATCGGGTCACATGTATGTGATGGATTCCTTGCTAACGGCGATGAGGTTATAGTAATTGACGACCTTTCCCACGGTCGCGTTGGCCGGCTGCCCGAAGGCGTTGAACTGTACAAGGAAAGTGTGTTCAGCGAGTCGCTTTCCGCGCTGGTCACGGAGATCGGGCCCGAGCTGATCTGCCATCACGCCGCGCAGGTCGACGTGCGGGAATCAGTCGCGTGCCCCGGCAGCGACGCCGAGGTGAACGTCGTCGGGACGGTCAACTTGCTCGAGGCGGCACGCCTCGCCGGCGCTCGGGTGCTCTTCAGTTCGACCGGCGGCGCGATCTACGGTGAGGACGCGCCGGTTCCAACGCCAGAAGGTGCGTCGGCGGCGCCTGGTTCCCCGTACGGGGTAGCGAAGTACTGTGCCGAGCAGTACATCGCCCTCTACAACCGGATGTACGGCGCAGAGCATGCCATCCTGCGTTTCGCGAACGTTTACGGTCCCCGACAAGGGGCTTCCGGTGAGGCTGGCGTGGTCTCGGTCTTCTGCGCCAACAGCGTTCAGGGGAAGCCTCTCACCATCTACGGCGACGGAAGGCAGACGCGCGACTACGTGTATGTCGGCGACTGCGTGGCCGCCCTCCTGGCGGCGGCCGGCTACGGCAAGGCCGGGATCTGGAACATCGGAACCAGCACGGAGGTCAGCGTGCTCGATCTCGCCGCGCTTGTGTCCCGGCTTGCCGGCCGGCGCAGCGAACGGGTGTTTGCGCCGGCCCGCACGGGCGAGCTGTCCAGGAGTGCGCTTGACTGGCAGCAGGCTGCCACAGATCTCGGCTGGCGGCCCGTTACATCGCTTGCCGACGGAGTACAGGCGGTCGTCAGGTGGTTTGAAGACGGGACGCCCGACCGGGCCGCGTGGTAGCCGGATTCAGCCTGGCCCCGGCGTAGCCCGCCGCGGTCATGCCAAGTCCGGCGATGATCGCGCCGGCCCGGCCGAGGCCGGCCGGCTGACCGCGGAACAGTTCTGCGACGCCCCTGAGCACGCCCCGTGGCAGCGCCCGCGTCACGTACGCGCGTTCGGCGGACAGGCCGTCGCCACTGCCGACATTCGAAGTGACCCGGGCCTTGGAGATCCCCTCGGCATAGCAGCGGGAAAGGAAGTAGGAG
>Ga0335074_10016613_pt1 | contig 10365 bp, 11 predicted proteins | sample Lox_Sample_23_FD_206715 | JGI IMG/M metagenome (GOLD analysis project Ga0335074, IMG submission 206715) | Soil microbial communities from Loxahatchee National Wildlife Refuge, Florida, United States - Lox_Sample_2.3 | ecosystem: Environmental > Terrestrial > Soil > Wetlands | place: USA...
CGCGAAACGCCTGACGAGGGCCTTCACGGTCGGTTGGCGCTCCCGGAAGCCGTGCTACTCGCGGCCCTCGGCGCGTTCGCTTTCCATCCTGGCGATGCTCTTGATCATGTCCTCGACCATGCGCCGTCCCGCAGGTGACAGGTCCGCCAGTGCTCGCAGCGATTCCCTCGACACGCCCTCGCCCAGCAGCGCCTCCACCGCGGCATGGACGACGAGGATCCCGGCATCGTCGTCCTCCCCGAAGAAGCCGAGCGGCACCGAGAAGAACGAGGCCAGCGCCGTCATCGTCTTGAGTGTCGGATTCACGCCGCGCCCGGTCCGCAGCTTCCAGATCCCCGTCGACGAAAGCTCTTCCCCCGTCGCCGCCTCGATCGCGGCCGCCACATCGGCGTTCGTGCCCGGAGGCGGGGCGTCCGCCGGCCAGCGGTGCCGGATCAGCCACTCGATCTTCTCACCCAGCGCAGTACCAGGCACATCATCGGGCCCTTCGATAGGCACCGGTCTCTTCCTCGGACTCACTTCGCCCCCACGCCATCCTGATTGGCAAGTTGAAGCACTGAACGCTTCCATCTTTTACTATGGTTGACTTTCAATGATACGGGTACGTATCCTCTAACACAACTTCAGTAGACAGCATCCCGGAACAGGGGCCGGGAGTCAACTTTCACACGGGGGTGTCGTGACCAAACCCGCAGCTCAGCACGCCCAGGACCAGAAGGAAACCACCCAGGGCACGGCTACCGCTGTCGCCGTTGTCATCGTCGTCCCGCTCGTCCTGGCGGTCGGCGTGCTCGGCGGCATCGGCTCGTTCGCCTCGATCCGGCACCTCGCCCAGCCCTGGTTCGGCGGGTCGGCATGGACCGTTCCGGTGGGTATCGACGTGGGCATCATCGCCTTGCTCGCCTGGGACGCCGGATGGTTCTCTGGCACGTCACCAGCTACCACGACGGACTCGCCCTTGAGTACCAGCGCCTGCTGACGGTATCCCGGCTCCAGCAAGATTACGGCCGTTGGCGCTGGCGCTGGCGTTCACCACTCCGCGACCGGCTAGCCCTGAGGCTCATGCCGACAAACAGGGCTACAGGCTCACCGTCAGCACCCAACGAGGAGGATCTTGGTTTCCGCGACCAGCAGCTCGTCGACGAGGCCAGCACCATCCTCAGAGCGGCTAAGGACCAGGGCGTTGTGATGAGCCAGGCCGCGCTGGGCCGCCGACTGCGCGCTGCAGGCCACAGCGTCGGCAACGACCGGCTGCGCTGGCTTATGATCGCCGCCCACACCGCCATTGCCGGGACACCGGACAGCTAAGCCGAGCATGTCATGTCCTCCGCTGACGAACTGATGACCGTCGAGCAAGTCCTCGCGGAACTGTGCGGTGTGTGAAGGCGGACCTTTTACCGCTGGCGCGAACTCGGCAAAGCGCCGCGCAGCATCAAGCTCCCCAACGGCGAAATCCGCATCTGGCGTAGCGACTTCACTACATGGCTCGCCTCCCTCAAGGAGCGAGCAGCATGAAGACGACTGATGTGATGATCTGGGGCGTCCGCCTCAAGAAGCGGAAGACCCCCACCTACGAGAGCCGCTGGAAGACCGCCGACCAGCCGCACTCGACTACCCGACGGACCAAGGCGCTGGCCGAGAGCTTCCGGTCAGACCTGCTCCAGGCAACCAAAAGGGGAGAGGAGTTCGACATCGAGTCCGGGCTACCCGACTCGATGATCAAAGCGCAGCTACAGCATGAACCGGAAGCCGAGCCTGTCCGCTCGGTCCTGGCCGTTGCCCATGCCTACGTCGAGATGCGGTGGCCGCGCGCCGCCCCCAAGTCCCGTGACGGCATCACCGACGCGCTCGCAACCATCATCCCCGCACTCACCACCGACCAGCCGGACCGTCCGAGCAAAAAAGAACTCAGGACAGCGCTCCGCAAGTACTCCCTGCTGCCAGCCGACAAACGACCGGAACTGACGCCTGAGATCGCCGAGACGATGAAGTGGCTGGAGTCCGCCGTCATGCCGGTCAAGGACCTGAACGAAGCCAAAATCCTCCGGCCCGCACTCGACGCGCTCACCGTCAACCTGGACGGCACCGCCGCGGGCGCCAACACGGTCAGCCGCAAGCGGGCAGTCCTCTATAACTTCCTGGACTACGCCGCCGAACTCGGCGACCTGCCCGCCAACCCGCTCAACACCGTGAAATGGACCCCGCCCAAAACCAGCCAGACTGTCGACCCCCGCGTTGTGGTCAACCAGCTCCAGGCGCACAACCTCCTGGTCGCCGTCACCTACATCGGCCAGCGAGGCCGCGGCCGCCACCTGGCCGCCATGTTCGCCTGCATGTACTACGCCGCCATGCGCCCCGGCGAAGCCATCAACGTCAAGAAAAACGACTGCCACCTCCCCGCCACCGGCTGGGGCACCATCACCCTCGTTAAATCCCGGCCCGAGGTCAACATCCGCTGGAGCGACACCGGCCAGACCCACGAAGAACGCCAGCTCAAGCACCGCGCTGTTGAAGACGTCCGGCCGATCCCGATCCCCCCGGTCCTGGTCCAGATCCTCCGCGCCCACATCGACGAATACGGCACAGCGCCAGACGGGCGGCTGTTCCAGACCGAACGCGGCGGACCGGTCGGCTCCACCGCCTACACAGAAGTCTGGCAGCAAGCCCGCCCGTTCGCCCTCACCCCCGACCAGGCCGCCTCCCCCATGGCCGGACGACCCTACGACCTACGCCACGCCGCGGTATCCCTGTGGCTCAACGGCGGCGTCTCCCCCACCGAAATCGCCAAACGCGCCGGGCACAGCGTCGAAGTCCTCCTCCGCGTCTACGCCAAATGCGTCCACGGCCAAGAAGACATCGCCAACCATCGCATCGAAGAAATCCTCGATGCGACTGGGCCCGACAGGCCCCCAGAGATGGCAAAACCAGCGCACCGACCCAACACCGCCGCACCGCGACGGTCAACTGACAAAATCCGATCTGGTGCCGACCCTGAATCGATTGCACGGCTCCTCAGGAACGGACGCGCCGGAAGACATAGCAGTCAGCGGGAACGCTAACGGCCCTACGGTCGATGTGGCTATGCGCGGCCTGGCCGTGCATCGCTACCGAGGTTCGTTTCCTGTGGCTGCCGCTTTCCAGTGTAGGCCTCCGGTGCTGGTGATCGTGATGTTGCGATAGCTGGTACGGATCAGTCCTAAGCATCGTAGGGAGTGCAGTGGACCGGGAGGTGCCGAGTCAACTGGCGAGGTCTTCTTGCGACAGTTAGAGGGGGAAGGTGATGCCGGACAGAGAGTCGGGGCAGCGGGGTCGTACTGCTCCGAATGTGTCCCTAAGTTGGCTGACCTGCCATCACTTTCTGCCATAGAACAGAGAGTGATGGCAGGTCAGATAGCGCAGGCTTTAGTGAGGCAGCCCGCCGCCTCTGGCTGAGTCTTTCTATAGTGACTATGAGTACGCTTGCTCTATAGCTCGGGTCCTGCTCGGTGGCGGATCTTGCCCCCAGTCCGAATCGAGAATCCTGCCGTAAAGGGAGACATTGATTGACCGCGTTGCTAGTTGACGTAGGAACGGTTGAAGCTTGTCTTGGTCTACCAGGACGTAATGCCAAGCCTGCCGACCTTGGTCCTTCCCGCGGACGAGATATACTATGCCCATATTCTGCTTGAGTTGGTTCTGAATCTGGGAGTCGGATGGGCGGCTATTCCCAGGACGGTCGATCCAATTAAGCACGGCCCGCTCGGCCACATTTACGGTGACGAATGCCGCCTTAACTTTCCACCCTTCCTCGCCAACCGCCTTTGGGATTGCCTGCCTCAGGAGGTTGGCTCCGACTTGCACCGCTAGTTTCTTGACGTTAGCTATGACCTCACGATCAACCATGATCCCCCCTGGGAGAGTTGGCTCTTGGATTTTAAGATTATTCAAGTGGCATGCGCAGGCAAGTATCCCTGCGGCTATAGCTATGTAACCGGCCGAAACTCCGGTAGGAAATGGCGATCAATGAGCGTCAACCGGCATGGGGTCACCCGAGCGGAAGAATCGTAGCGCCCAAACAGTGTTCTGCTATGCACCGTCAGATCCGGAATTGACCGGACGATATGGACTTAGTACCACAGAGCTGCGTAGACAGCCGCCGAACCTGCAGTTCAGACCTGGTAGAGACATCATTGAAACGGACAGGCCAATCCGGCGCTTCCAAGCGAGAGCGCTGGACCACTTCGCCGCCTGTATTGCGGCCGTAGCCACAGTTGTGGCTACGGCCGCAATCGTGCAGCTTATCCGTAAAGCGCCTGTGTGAGCTTGGCACTATTGGGGGCGGGTAACCTGGGAAGCTGTCGAAGACGTTGCGTGATATAGTCCCAGACTCTTGGAAAGTTCTCTACGACGAACGGGTGAAGGTCTGGCCTGCGGTTCTTAACGAAAGTAGCAAATGTTGATTCGCTAATCGATCGTACTATTCCCGAGTTCATGATCTCGCCGATCCACGTAAGCAGTGCTCGTGGGAAGTCGTTTGCCATCATATCTCCTTCTGTTTTGCTGATCATCCTGAATCATTTACTGGCCGCCGAAGAAGCGCCCGAGCAGGCCGCTTGAGTGCTCCGCCAGCTTCTTGGCCCGGTCGGACGGCAGGAAATCCTTGTAACTGAAGTTCTTGAGTCCCCCGTAGATCCACTGCCGGTCTTCCGGGCATGACCTGAGGATGGTGGAGAAGAGCTTCTCCAACTGGTAGCCGCGGTGGGCCGAGTAGCTCACAACCGGCAGGGAACGGCCCACCTCTGCACGGATTTTCTCCACCCGGTCGGCTTCGATGGCACGTATGTTCTTTTCCTGCTGGGAGGAGGGGATGTTGTACTTGTCCACCCAGTCCAGCGGCTCCACTAGGTCGGCCTGGCTGATGGCCAGCACGATGCGGTCGTGGAAGCGGCTCAGCTTGCGCAGGTACATCTGGTCCAGCGCAACCGCCCGGTTCCGCGCGGACATGACCCAGAGCACCACGTCGCAGCGGTCCAGGTTTTCTTCGTACATCTGCAGGTAGCCGGGATCCCGCGCCAGGTCCTCACCCAGACCCGGCGCGTCGATCACGGTGAGCGCCACCTGCCGCTGGGTGCCCCCCGCGCCGGAAAACTCAACGTCTAGCGGGACATCACGGAATTCCTTAGTGCAGGCGACGGTATCGCTTGTCGGCAGCGCGGTACGGAACAGCGCATTGACCGTAGACGACTTGCCGACACCGGAAACTCCGACCAGGCCGAAAGCCGGCGGCCGTTCGGCGAGCGCCTGTTCCAGGAGCTCCCCGAGTTCCCCGAGCTTTTTCGCGTCTGCCGTCGTTGGCGCCGTAATGCCTGCCGGGTCTTCTGTAGTACTCAATTCCCCACCCTTTTAATCAGCAGCAGTGGCTGCAGGCAGCCGCGCTTAATGGTCGGCAGCGGGCGTGCTGCCTCGGTCTTCAGGCATTTCCGCAGCCCTCCATCCTCCGGCGGTCGGCCGCGGCAGGTGGCCGGGCAAGGTGATGCCGGTGAGAGCGGCGAGTCGCTGCCGGGTCGGCTCGCTCAGCGCCGCCAGGGCGCCCGTCCCGATGCTAAGCAGTACCTCTTGAAGCGCTTCGCGGACCGGCTTGGAATCGGTGGTGCGGTGATCCGCAGCAGTACCGAGCAGGTCCAGCCGTGCACTGAGGTCTTCGCGGGACGGCGCCGCCAGGTTCCCCCACAGGAGTTCGATCCGCTCCTGAAGTTCGCGTATCGCCTTGATGTCGGCATCTACGTGGGACACCGCCGGTATCTGTGCTGTTCCGGGTGTCGATTTCACCAAGTGTTCGTCGACGGAGGTGTCCTTGGGGGCGTTCTGGTGCTGCACTGCGCATCCCCTTCGGTTGTTCTCGATAACCAGAACGTAGGGGCCGGTGTCGACGCTGGGTAGCTGTTGCCCATCTCGACTGTGGCTACCAGGCAATTCGTGTGACACCAGGATCTTTTGTCGGGCGGAACTGCGACCGTAAGCTCATTTCCATGAGCATGTCGGATTCTGGATGTCCTTTACCGTCACGCCCCGGTCTGCGGTCGCAACGCGAGGCCGCCGGGCTGAGCTTGCGGATCCTTGCCGTGCGCAGCGGCTTCAGCGCCTCGTACCTGAGCCGCGTCGAGACTGGGCGGCGGCCGGCGACTGCGGCCGTAGCCCGGCTTTACGCCTCGCTGGGCTCGGAGAAGGTAGAGCGGGGTGCCAAGCGTGTCCCGGTGCTATTCCTGCCGCGGCTGGAGCCGGACATCGGGCTTGACGTCACCTGGTTCGGCTCGGAGGTGCGTCGTCTGCGGATAATGGCGGGAAAGTCGCTGGAGGGGCTCGGGGCCGAGGTCTACCTGTCACGCGCCCAGCTGGGGAAGATCGAACAAGGCGACGCGCGGGGCAGCTACCAGCTCGCGCTGTCCCTGGACACCGCCCTCGACGCGCACGGCAGCCTCATCAGGCTGTTCCTGGAGGAATGCGCCCGGGTCGGCCCGGTCGCGCCGGACACCGACATCCTCGCTCGCGGCGACCCGGTGCCGCCCGGCGCACGCGGCCCGGACCCGGCTGAGCGCGCGATCGCGGCCACGGCGCGCCTGCAGGCGCTGCGGATCCGCAGTCACCAAGCGGGACCGTACTCGATCGTGCGCGATCTCGGCAATGACATAGCGGAGCTGTACAACCTGACAGGCGGTGCCGCCTCGGGAGCCGCGAATCCGACGTGGCCGGTGCTTCTCCGCTACGCCGAGCTACTCGGCTGGACCGCGCAGGAGACAGGCCATGACGCTATAGCCCTGCGCTGGACCGGCGCTATGGCCGACTGGGCGCGCAGGCTCGGGGATACCGACGCTCTCGGGTACGCCCTGATCCGGCAATCGCAACGGGCCAGGCGCTGCGGGGACGCGGAGAGCGCCATCGCTCTCGCCCGCCGGGCGGGAGCCATGGACGGGACCTCTCCCCGTCTCGCGCAGTTCGCCGCGCAACGCGAGGCACAGGCCTGCGCGCTCGCAGGCGACGAGTCGGCCTGCCGCAAGGCCCTGGATCGGTATCACGCGCTGGTCCCCGCGTCCCCGCAAACCGAGAGCGGTACCGGGCAGTTGCCCTGGTGGGGCCCCGCACCGGACGCGTCATTCGAGCACTCGCGCCTGCTTGAGGCAACCTGCCTGGTGGACCTCGCCGACTTCCGCGCAGCGACGACCCTGTTCGACGAGGGCATGACATGCCTCGGAGCGGCGCGTACCGGTTACGCGCGGCTTGCCATCCGGCACGCCATCGCCTACGCGCAGGTCGGCGAACCCGAGCATGCGTGCCAGATCATGTTCGGGTCCTTGCCGACGGTGACCCGCCAGGGCTCGGCGTCGCTGCGCGGTGACCTCAAGCTGCTGAACCGCGTCCTGAACCGGCACCGCCGCTGCTCTGCCGTCCAGGCCCTCCTACCTGATCTGACGACGGCCGCACGCGCCGCGAGCTTCCGGGCCCACCGTCCCAGTACCGATGACGACCGAGGAGCAGCCGCCCATGGCTGACCGAAGAAGCCACCTGATCTTCATCAGCTACCGCGGGTCCGACGAGAATTGGGCTATCGAGCTCGTCTATGCGCGCATGACGGAGGCATTCGGGGACGACGCCGTCTTCAAGGCCGGGAACTCCCTGCGCTTCGGTGAGGACTTCCCGCCGATCCTGAGGAAGGAAGCAGCCTCGTGTCCGGTCATGCTCGTATGCATCGGCCCGGCGTGGCTCACGGCGACCGCGCCCGACGGCACCCGGCGCCTTGACTCACCCGAGGACTGGGTACGGGAGGAGATCGCCACCTCGCTTCAGGCAGGCAACTACGTGGTGCCCGTGCTCCTCGGCAACCACAATGAGGTATCGGTGCCGAAGCCAGACCAGGTGCCCGAATCCATCAGAGCTATGGTCCATCGTCAGGCGTGGCAGCTGGCTCCGGGTCGGCTGCTCGGCGCTACGGTCCCGATGCTGATCGACAGGCTTGCTGAGCTTGTCCCGGAACTGGCCGAACGCCGCCGCGCCAAATCCACAGCACAGCCCGCCTCGGGCACCACGATGACCCAGCACAACGAGGTGGGCGGGAACGGCCTGCTGGGCGCGGCGCAAGCCGGGTCGGTTTACGTTAACGCCGGGAGCGCCGCGCAGTCGGCCACAGGAGACGGTGGACCGGCGAGAGCCGGGAGGAGGGCGGACATGCCATTCGAGAGCGAACTGACCACACTGGCCGAGGCCGCAGCGGTCGCGCTGGTCACCGCGATGGGTACCAATGCGTGGACCAGTGTCCGGGACGCGGTGGTCGCAGTGTTCCGGCGAGGTGGGACAAAAGGACACGACAAGATAGGCGACCGGCTCGATGATCATGCCTCGCTGGTATTCGACGCCGATGACCAGGCAGGGGAACGCGCCGCACTAGAGCCGTTCTGGCAGCTCAGGTTCAGGGAACTGGTCAATGCCGCGCCGGAGTGCGCACCCTATCTCGCCGAGATAATCCGGGTACGCGACGATGCCGCGCGGCCGGCTGCCGGGACGCATCTGGAGCAGCACACTACCGTGCGGGACTCCGGCCGGGCGTTCGTGGCGCAGGGCGGCAACGTGATCATGCACGGAGATCTCGCGGCCCCGCCGTCCGGTACTACCGGGCGTGCCAGCACGCCCGACGGCAGCGGCACCGAGACGGCCTGATTATGACTGACCCAGCGTCCGATGGTGACCCTGAACTCACGGATGCCCAGGGGAAGTTTGAGCAGCGCATTCACGTAGAGAACGGGGCAGCGTATGGGGTCATCGGCGCGGACCTGCACGTGTGGGGTGATGGAACGCCGCTATATCTGCTGGAGAACTGGCGCAATCAGGCAGCGGATCCCACCTGCCGAATCAGCGATCTGGGCAGCCTGCGCCAGTGGCGGCGTGATAACGCCAGTCTTGCCGTGCGCTGGCTGTACGGCCCTCCGGGGACGGGCAAGACGCGCCTAGCCGACACGCTCGCCGGCGAGTCGTCTGCGGACAACTGGAAGGTTGTCGTCGCGACGCCAGGGCCGGGAACAGTACCAGAAGGCCAGGATCTGCGCCTAGGGAAGGCCGACGGGATCATATTGATCGTTGACCGCGCCGACCACTGGCCCGCCAGCTACCTCGCGCTACTGCTGACCAACGCGCTGTTCCGCCGAAGGCCTGACGGCCGCACGAGGACCAGGATCTTGCTGATCGGCACGACCGCTGACGACTGGCCCGGGCTCCGGCACAAGCTCAGCGGCGAACAGCCCGCCACGTCTAGCCAGCGGCTGGAGCCATAGCATGGCGGCCGGATACCGCCAGGTCATCAGTGTCGAGAGCGGGATTGCCTACGGGATGGTCGGCGCGGACATGCACGTGTTCGCGGACGGCGTACCTGTGTACCTGCTGGCGAACTGGCACGGCGACGACCAGGCAGACCCGTCCTGGCTACGTGAGATGCCGAGCCGGATGCTCAATGCGCGGTTCGCCGTGGTCGGCTTCACCGGCCGTCAGGAAGAACTCGCCCAGTTGCTCAAGTGGCGGCAGGCCGGTCCGCGGCTGACCGTCCGTTGGCTCTATGCACCCGGCGGCACGGGGAAGACCCGCCTCGCGGCGCAGTTCGGGGCCGAATCGGCAGCGAGCAACTGGAAGGTCGTCACCGCCATCCGCGGGCCAGGCACGATCCTGCCTGAGCTGCCAAGCCAGGATCTGCGTCCCGGTGATGCCGAGGGCCTGCTGCTGATCGTCGACTACGCGGATCAATGGCCGCTCACGCACCTGGCGACGCTGTTGTCAAACCGCCTGTTCGGCCAGTCGGAGGTAAAAACCCGCGTGCTCCTGCTGGCCAGGACCGAGGACGCCTGGGAACGAGTCCGCCGACAGGTCGCCGCTGAGCCGCTCGCCGCCTCCAGCCAGCACCTCAGGCCGCTGCCCGCCAGCCTGGCCCGCCGCGAGGAGATGTTCATCGCTGCCCGTGACAGCTTTGGCCAGCGCTACGGCCTAGCCGACGCCAGCGGCCTCGACTCGCCCATACCGCTCGATCATCACGACCTCGGCCTGACCCTGGCCGTTCACGTGGCCGCTCTGGTCGCGGTCCACGCGCACGTCGAGGACCGCCCGGCCCCTGCGGACCCGTCCAGCCTGACCGCCTACCTCCTCGACCGTGAACACGACCACTGGCAGCACCTGTACGGCGACCACACTCACGAGCTGAACCCAGCCGAGCGGACGTTCACCACCGCACCCGGCGTGATGAGCAAGGTCGTGTTTGCCGCAGCCCTAACCGGACCGGTCCCCCAGCCGACGGGCATCGGCGCGTTGCGCGGGCTAGATGAGATTCCCGACCCCGAACGGACCGTCGCCGAT
>Ga0335074_10016614_pt1 | contig 10365 bp, 10 predicted proteins | sample Lox_Sample_23_FD_206715 | JGI IMG/M metagenome (GOLD analysis project Ga0335074, IMG submission 206715) | Soil microbial communities from Loxahatchee National Wildlife Refuge, Florida, United States - Lox_Sample_2.3 | ecosystem: Environmental > Terrestrial > Soil > Wetlands | place: USA...
CGTCAGGCGAGAAGGCGACAGCTAATACCCGAGCTAAATAGCCTTTGAATACACTGCGCTCTGTCCCTGTTGTTGCATCTTAAAGCCGGATTGTGCCATCTTTAGATCTAGATGCTACGAGCTTGCTGTCAGGCGAGAAGGCGACAGCTAATACCGAACTCGAATGGCCTTTAAATACATAGCGCTCTGTCCCTGTCGTTGCATCCTAGAGCTAGACCGTGCTATTACTAGATCTAGATGCTACAAGCTTGCTGTCGGGCGAGAAGGCGACAGCTAATACCCAAGCCGAACTTATAAATAAACCGCGCCTTATCCTCGTTGTTGCATTCTAGTGCCAGACTGTGTTATTACTAGATCTAAGCTTGCTGTTAAAGGCCGTTGTTACGTCCTAAAGCTGGACTGTGCTATTACTAAATCCAGATGCTACAAGCTTGCTGTTAAGCAAGAAGGCGACGGCTGATACCGAACCCGAATGGCCTTTAAATACATAGCGCTCTGTCCCCGTTGTCGCATACTAGAGCCGGACTGTGCTATCGTCAGATCCGGATGCTACAAGCTTGCTGTCAGGCAAGAAGGCGACAGCTAATACCCAATCTGAACCTATTAATACACAGCGCTCTGTCCCCGTCGTCGCGTCCTAGAGCCAGACTGTGCTATCACTCGATCCGGATGCTACAAGCTTGCCGTCGGGCGAGAAGGCGACAGCACTCACCTACTTCGAATGGCTTAGTATTTGTATATGTGGACTCTAGTTCTTAGAGATGCTTAGCTTGTACAATATCCAACTTGGAACCTAACTAGAATATTGTTTTTGTATAATGCTTGCTTCTAAGCTAAATATTAACGCGGAGCAGTATATTTATAATAGGGCTTCCTTAATTATAGAGGCATAACTTAAAACAAATCGCTTTGCATCGTACACTATCTGATATAAAGGTAGAGGAGTATTATTCGCAGTTTTTATCTGTCTCCATTTTGACTTAACCCAAGTAACAAATGTTAAAGGTTTAGTTACTTTATTCCTTGATTTGTTAATAGGTATCTTGTTTAGACGGTAATTACTACTTACAGTCAATATTGCTTTAAGAATCTTAACTATAGTAATACCATCTGATAATCAACTAACTAACAAGAGAGCCTCTAGCTAAAACAAAAACTGGGTCTTAAAAAAGTCTTGTATACTAGGATGATATATAGGGTCGACATTGCTTTGTTGGAGATGATAAACCTAATAGTAACAAGCGTACTAAACAGGTAAAGGAATGTTCTTGTCTATGTCGGATTTTGAAATTTCACTAGCCCGCGTTCCTAGTTGCTGAAGATTACACACGTTCCTTTGCAAGTGAATTAACATTATTCTAAGACAGCAGTTAAAAACGTAATAATGTGCAGCTTTTGCATCAATTGAGAACATGTGATTCAAGCATCTCTCTAGATCTAGGAGAAAGTCATAGAAGGATAGATGTAGGACGCGAATCAGCTTGTCTTCCTGCTTTGGAACATCTAAGACTAAGTGTAAACAGTTCAGCGTTGAAATGATTTTCGCCTTTAATTCATTAAGCATTATAGCCAGATTGGCAAGTGACATTGCATCAAAAAGCACTACAATAGAACTAATAATACAGCAGAATAGGTCCCTAAGTCTTATACTCTCATTGTAGTCGAACTTCCCGCATAGCGAGTACGATAAGACAGTTGTATACATTTAGTCCAGCTCCCTCTTTGGCTTTATAGGCGAGCTTCTAGCATCAAGCAGAAGAGAGAGGCGTTCGTTAGCAAGCTGTTCTCCATTGCGAATGAAGCGGCATACCATGGCGGCATAGATAAATAGTCCGTTAGACTTACTAATAAGACATTGAATAGTAGGCTTAGAAACAACGCTTTTACTCAGATTAGATCCTTTCGCTATATCCTCAAGTGTGTCCTTATAGTACATATGCAGGTTATAATTCACAATTAACTGTTCGATGTTGTGAAGGATGAAATTAAGATGTATTTCCCTTGAAATGCCATCAAAGCCGAGGTTTATTAGTTGATCTAGTCTACTTGTAACAAATACTCGAAGCTGGACGCTCTCAATCGTCATTGCAGCTGCAAGGCATTAGATTAATAAGCAGACGTCATCTTCGTTGTTGCATTCATCAAGCGCATCTACCACGACAACTAGTAGGTACGGAAAAGTTTTTTGACCTAGCTGTAATAGCAGCTGAAGAACGAGCTTTTCCTACTAATTATATAATCCAAGGTTGTGAACGCGACGATTAGACGCAACAGCATCGTCGATCCGTCTTCAAAGCTCTAGCGAGATTTCTCTTAGCTGACTAGCAATCGTTGCCGCGAATTTTTGGATAGAAGCAAGGTCGCTCAAGAAGAAGAAGCTCGCGCTAAGACGTCTATCGTTGTAGCATTCACAGGCAATCGTTAGAGCAATAGTGGATTTTCTAGTGCCAGCTATGCCTTTAAGCTAATACATCCATCTCTCCCTATCACCCTTAGCCTATTTCATAATTTGTGTGAGCATGTCGCGCCTTGTGCTTAAAAGACATAGAGGAACATGTTGTTTGCTTGCGTCGTTGAAGGCCGCTAGAGGCAAATTGTGGAGCTCTATGGAGCGCTTTGCACAAAGAGTTAGAATACATCGATAACGACGAAAAGGCCAGTTCGACAATTAGCACGCAGATGATACTTACAATTTATATTCACATTTCCACGAACGAGGCCCTAGAACACAAAACCGCTATCAGCTGCTTCAGCGTTGCTAAAATGCTATTTGGTATTTAGCACTACACTTAGCGCGCTCTGCATTTTGCTAGTTTTGCTAGGAAATTAAGGGACATCTCCGATTTAAGCATAAGCCCTAAAAGTGTATTTGTATATAGAGGGTGGTACTGAATCTATCACACTAAGAAAGGTTATAGGTGATTGGTACAAAATAAAGCCTGTAATCTAAATATCTTTTTGCCTGTCAGGGCGAACAGGTGGAGCGGACGAGTACGTGCTTGATTGATTGGCTAGTACGTGAATATGCACCAGTTATGCTACTAACAAATAAACCTTCAGTCGCAGCTTTGGAACGTCTTTTTTCCGAGATAGGAAGACAACGACGGATTGTCTTACTTCGTGCACTAATTGCGCTTTCAAATCGGATGAGTTGTTAGCAATCATAGATCCTCTAAGTTTAGCTGCTAGTGTAATTGCCGTTGCGACTCTTACATGGCAGAGCAGTAAGGCAGCATACGACGTTGTTGATGGGCTAGTGGAGGCACCAAACGCCATTGCCGACTCGAAGCGTCTTCTCTCTCAAACCTAAAACACCTTGAACACCCTAAGAGGCACACTGACTACGGGTACTAGAACGCCTAGTGTCCTTGATTCCGTCCTGTAGAAGATAAAGCTCAACAGCGCTCTCAAGTCGGTCTAATGTCTCTGCGATAAATTCTGCGAGCAGTTGATGAGGTACATCAGCCACTCAACAGATTTAAGATTTAGTAATCGTGACAGGTTCGCCGTGAGCTTTTACGAGTCAAAGATAACTAGGTTTAACATACAGTTAGGTGAATGTTAGAGAACTATATCTCTAGTGCTAGTGTCAATCAATCTGTATGCTCTGCACTTTGAGGTCGCGCTCTAGCTGACTGTAAAGAGAATTGTGTCTAGCTGTACCTCCAAGGACATTGAGCGTCTCAGTGATTGTTTTACAGCCTAGGAGGCCGCTCTAATCGACCTAGAGAAGCAACTACTTGACAGCCAGAGAACTCTGCAAGTAACTTCTCTAGCAGGATCGGATGGCACGGCCGATAGCGACTCTGCATCCAAGTGAGACTCAAGCCTCTCCCTGACTGCGAGACTTCAAATAGTCTGTTAGGACGCACTCTCAGCTACCAAAGCGAAGCGGACCAGACAAAGTTTTAGTGACTAGGAGACAGACACCTAGTCTGTTGCAATATAGGGGACAGTTGGCGCTACACAAAGCGGAGTGGAGCAATCCTTTAGGAATCAGAAAACTACTAATAGCAGCAGGGCATTTCAAGGCTAAATGGATGCGAGTTCTTTCGCTACGATGTTTGGGAAATGAAAATGACTAGTCCTCGCTTTTGCCTGTAACCCCTAATCGTACACTGCTACAAGAACATTAATGGACGAATATGGGAATATAGGGTTAGTGGGCAGGAAGTTGATGCGGTTGGTCTTGGACACCTAGTGTAGAACGAGACATGTATTCAACTATATGAGTATACGGTAGTGGCGATTATTGATACTAATTAACTCTTCTATTTTCTATGGATAGGAGAAATAAATGACATAGAGGGCTAGGACAACGCATAAGATTATATACCTCCCGCTAAATAGATGGGTGTCTAGTAGATGCCTATTCTGCATCTAGCTGCGCAGCTCCTTCAGCAAGCATCTGCCGAGTTGTAGATGAGGAGCCTCTTTTGTCGGTCCTTTCCAATAAGGTAATTGATGACTGACCAGCGTCTATATAGTTGAATGAGAGGTTTAGTCTGAGTTTCTTACTTGCACGATATAATTCGCCCTACGCAACAAGTTGGTTTTCTATAATTGCCTAATTAATACTAGTGTCATCAAATTGTTTTTTAAGATCACGCTCTTTGCGCTGTGTGACTGAAAGCACAACATTTATATCCTCGGATCTAACTGATCTATTTTTCTTACGCTAAAATCCATCCAACTTGGGGTGGAGGAAGTGTTCCTAGTAGGCAGCAGGTGCTAGAACTATATCCTGCTCTGTGTCTAGTCGTATTACAGTAGAGCTATAAATCTAATGTCTAAAAAACGGTTAATATGTATCTCTTCCTTTAACCCTTTTGCAGCAGTAACTAATAAATGGACGTTAGTGGTTTCCCTTTGCTCAAGCATATCTATTCCCTCACATATTCTATTAATAATATCTAATACAGTGCTAACAAATGTATCCTACTACAACTGTTAGTTAATTCTATAGAAGAAAATCTAAGGACATACATTTTCCTCTAACGGCTCCTCCTAGTTGATCGCGCACTATGAAATAAACGCGTTCGTGTAGAAGCAACAAAATTTACTAATTGCATTCGTTAGTCCCCTTAGATTTCTCTTCTTGTCATATATCTTCTCACTCAGTTTGTTTTTAAATATTCCAAACTATTAAGTTAGTAAGTGTTAAACAGAAAGGGATTAGAATAGTCATATAGAAGGGTATGAAATTGATTGATTGTTAGAGAGTGATAAACTACTACTATATATAACTAAAATGAAAGTAGAGGCTCAACCTCTTATTCGGAGTCTCCGTTCAGGCTCTCTAGGAGCTAAACATAGTTCTTTAAAGCTGAATTGGGTTGCTTGGAGCTAATGACGGGCTTCCCGAAGGCAGCACTGTTGCCTAACATTTAGTCTCTAGGACTATACGTTTAACAGTAAGGCAATCCATAATTTATTATAAAGACATACTGTGTTATAACTAGGTAGCATATTATTGTCCTTGCACCATTTAGCATATGCTACATCGCAGTTACAAACTGGACATAGTATATCTCTATCATCAAAACCTAGTTTGCATGTTAAAAGAGCTTCTTTAGTCTTCATCTTAAATATCAAATCTCTTGTACAATTAGAAGCGAAATCGGTTTTACACTAAACACTCTCTAATTTTATTTCCGACCTACATTTTCAGGCGCACTAATACTACTATGGCTAGTCGCATAATAGAAGCATTTGCTAATCTCCCAGCCACGCGGCCTTGAAGGAGCTGGGGTTAGTTGGGGTTAGTTATAGAAAACACGACAGAATTAGTTTGGGAGCCTTGCGTGGAGTGTATATCTTACACCAAATGGACTTCCTATATCTAGTCTTCAGTTGAGGTCGCCGCCTTGTTCATAGATGTCTAATTCTAAACGGCGTAGTAACATGAAGGCGTGTATAGCCGCCTTTCGCCTTTCTTATAACAGCACCTTTCAGATTCAGCGTCGGGGACTTCATTACTGCTATTAGTGCGTATTCGCAATCTTTTATAGCTTTCAAGGCTTTTCCTGTTAGCTAACAGTAGATATTGACTTTTAGTTGTAGAGTTATATATAAAAGTTGCTAAAGCACTAAAAGACACTGGCAGAGCATCCTCTAAGTATTAGAGCGTCATCATCAAACTCCACGGCCTTTAGAACGTCCTCGCGCGCCTTGCAGCTCTCAAGCTAACAAAAAGCAATATCAGCTATGTCAACGCGATCCGTGGAATGGCGTTGGCTTGCCAGCTTCCCCTAGGCGAGTTCCTCTTAAAGCTGGAGAAGTATGAGGGTGCGATGGGACCCCTAGCGGCTAGTCATACAGTGCGTAGAGCGGGAAAGAAGGCAAAATGGGCTGTCTTTATATAGCCGATAATGTTAAAAGGATAAGAGCACTAATCTTAGTAAAGGTCATTAGCATTAATTTGTTGCTAGCTACACATACTTCGGAGACGCTATTAAGGATTAAAGGCCAAGCGGAGAGACATTAAAAGGAGCTTTTTGAGAAATTGGAAGAGCATACGGTTTATATAGACAAGCTTTAGCGGGGCATAGAAGACGTAAAGAATAACGTGATCTTGTCCTACAAAGCTGTCCGCAGAGAGGCGTCAAGTTCTACTCATTTAGAGAATAGACTGGACAACATTTCATTAGATACAGCGAGTATAACACAACATCTATTAGGCTTATCTATTAGCCTTACATTAGTGCAGACATCGCTTGTTACTCTTCGCAGTCTTAGCTTACAGATTATGAGCTTCCTTAGAACCTTTCTAGAAGAACTACAAACTCTTTTACAAAACATTACTTGTACGAATATGCGCATGTACTTCATGCTACTAAGTATATATAAAAGAGTGTCCTCCTCTCCTACAATGCTACTACAGTCGAATATTCGGCTTGAAGATGCACTTGGTGTGGTTTGGGAGCTGCCGTACGAATGGTTCTGCTACTAGGAGGTGAGACTAATAACTCCTTGTTCTTCCTGCTTGCTGACAAGAGAAGCCATTTAAAGGTCTTCTAATAGCACAGTTCAAGGATGCACTAGGAAGCTGCAAAGTGGACAGCGGTTAGTTCCGTCTAGTTTACACAAAGCGTCCCTCCTTCTCTATCGGTAAGAATAACTAGACGCAAGCGATTATACCTGGAGTAGAAGTTATCATGCTCATAACCATCTCTGATATTGCTTGTCAACGTTCTTTTTGTCCGCGGCTGTCGTGTTCAGGAAGGATGTCTTTTGATCCTAAGAAAACAGCAATGATTACCTAGTGAGTATGCGCAGAGAAATTAATCACTTGCTTATATTGCCTCTTAATGCTTGCTGGGAACGCGTAGCTTAACCGTGCTTGTGCTAACCTTTTAGCCTTAAATGCAGTCTTCGATTTATGCCCCAACTAGTAGCCATTAAGGGTTTAATAAATACTCTTCTTAAAGTAGATCAAGTTGCCAAAGTCCAGGCTGAAGAAGATATCAAACTTTTCGGGTTAAGGGATCTACCTGGCGATAGCAACAATGAGCGCCCTCTTTCTCTTGCGCTGCAAGTGGAAGACCTTCTAGAAGACATTGATATGCTAGATGCACCTAATAATCTGCTAAATTAGGGGACTAGCAATCCCTTGTCTTACATTGAGAACTATGCGTACGCTCAACAGCTGTTACCTCTTAATGTAAATGAAATCAATGCAAGTCAACTAACACCTCCACCCCGTTTAGAACCCCCGATATTTCCCTAGTTAGCACAAATAGTGCCGCTAAAGGATCCAGGGTCCGTTCTTCTATAGCGAGAAGCTGAGGAAACTCGACAATCTCAACTGGAGAAGCAAGAGGCTGAGGATATTGAAATTTTCTGTAATGTGTAGGTCGCTGTTCAATTAGAGACTGAAACACTAGTGCTTCCTTATAGGAGGATACCATCAGACGAAGATGAGTTGGAGTTTGGTGCCTGTATCTACTATTATAATATGATTGATTGCTATCCCCATATTGAACGTTTTCTGGCGCGTTGTTTCGCTGAGGGGAATTGGGAGAGGGCTAAGCGTCTAGCATCTGCCCAATATCAAGGAATAAAACAAGAGTATTCTACCATCCCAGAAAATCTGTCTTCATTCCCAGATCCTTTAGTGACTTAGCGCACTATTACGACTTTAGTGGCAGATTGGAGACTCTAGGACAGGCTAGCTCTCCTAGGTTAATACAAGCGGCGAATTCGAAGCAGATCAAATGAGGAATGGACTGATATTGACAGCCTAAATAGCAATAAAGGCAGACTTGGGAAAAGAAGGAGGAGAAGTTTACTAGCAAAACCTACACCAAGTTTTCTATAGGAGCACGGCACAGCCCCGATCCTACCTGAGTTGACATCACTGCCAATCAGCGAGCTGCTATCGCTGTACCTAACAGTGGATACAAATTACTTACAGCTTTAAGAGAATTATTGGTATCTAATAGTGCAGACTAACCTTGTGCAGCTCTATAGGGATGCAGAATCTAAGCACAAAGTGCAAAATATAAATACAATAAATCTTGTAAAGACACATCAGATTGCCCTAAGATGCTAGTCTTACAGAAAGGATTGACAGAAGGTTCGTTAGAGGTGTGAAAACTGATAAGCGTCCATATTTGATCTCTAAGGAACAGTGTTCTTAAAAGGATCCTAGCTAAGTTAAGTGCGATTGTTGCTTAGCACTTAACTATACCTGTGCTATTAACAACGGCAATTGGCGGCGGCTGCGGAGGCTGAAATGCGAGGCTTATTGGTCCGCTAAAGTAAAAGTAAATTAATACAGGCGCAATATCGAGGCACTGCTAAGGTTTATATAGTGCGAGCCTATAGACTGTATCTGGCCTGATAAATGCAGCTGCTGCAAGGAAAGAAGCCTTCCATGCTTAGAGCTGCAAGTGAATAAAAAAACCCTTAAAAAAAATCAAGCGGATAAAGAAAACTATTAGACGCAACGTTCCGTCCCTGCTTCGTCAGTTTCTAATGTAAATAGCTTATTATGCGAGGTTGAGATAGATAACTCTAAGGAATTTAATTCTCACTAGAACAATCGAATGGAAGAGTCTTTAGTCCTAAGATTTATAGGTTGTAGGGATTTGGAGGTGCACATGCCTACTAACTAGATTGAGCTACCCGAAAAGTGCCTAATTGTTACATGTAAATACCACATCAAGGGATTCAAGCAAAAATATGTGAGAGACCGATATACCTTGACTCATTATAAAGGCACAATGGTATGCGGCTTCTGCCCTGGATTGGAGAAGAGTTTTAATAGCGCCAACGTCTTTAAGCGGCATCTTACCTCCATTTATAGTGTAGAGCTAACACCCCTAAAAAGCCGCAAGAAGTCGCGAACTAGCAAGACGGTTTGTGGATCTTTACAGCAAAATATAGCTGGCACCTGCTCAACATGTTCAGTAATTTTCGCTAACGCATGGGTATTCTACGAGCACCTCAACCACTGTATCTTAAGGAAACTGCAGCAAGACAAAAACTGTAGCGTCTAGTCTTAGAGAAAGCTCTCTTTGCTACCTCCCCCCCCTGTAAAGCTTGGAAGAACCCCATCGTTCTTATCGTGCTCCTTTAAGTGCTATATCTGCTATTGCGAGCTCTTTGTGCAACGGAGACGAGACTAGAGGCGAGTATCATCCTAAATTTTAATTCATGCACACCTAATGCTATCTTAGAAACCATGTTATAGATGACCTGCAGCCTTATATGTGTATCATAGCAGGCTGTTCTAAAGGTGATGTGATGTATTCTCAGCGAGCCGATCTGTTGTCTCACGTTGGATTGTGCTACAAGGACAATTATTTTCCTGAATGTCCATTCTGTGCTAAGAGCATAAAGTTGATTTACAGATCGATATCCGATACATCTGTATACGTCAAACACATTGCACGCTACATAGAGGAAATCGCCTTCGGAGTTGTTATAAGGGCATATGAAGATTAGTCGTATAATGAGTTATCCTCTTAGGTTTCCTGTCCACCTGCTCTGTCTAAGACATCATTGTAATTATAGCTAGCTCCTACTTTGCTGATTATCAACAACCTAATACCGCTCTTTCCTGTCCTAGAACTACAACTGCAATTTAACTAGCTAGAATAATTCATCATTTATAGAACGTTTTATACATAGACTGGCTGTCTAATCCTATGTCATTATAAGTAGGTCGCTAGAAAAGTCATCTTTGCAAGCTATGACTTGCTAATGAAACCTATGCCCTAAGTCGATGGTTTTACAGTAATTGTGACGGTTCGTCTCATATACGCAACGACTACTGTATCAACTGCCCTTGAAACCGCCAACTGCCCTTGAAACCGCCAACTGCCCTTGAAACCGCCAACTGCGTTGAGCGTTATCTAC
>Ga0335074_10016616_pt1 | contig 10364 bp, 12 predicted proteins | sample Lox_Sample_23_FD_206715 | JGI IMG/M metagenome (GOLD analysis project Ga0335074, IMG submission 206715) | Soil microbial communities from Loxahatchee National Wildlife Refuge, Florida, United States - Lox_Sample_2.3 | ecosystem: Environmental > Terrestrial > Soil > Wetlands | place: USA...
GTGGATGCCGTCGCCCACGAGCCCTGCGGTGGCAGCCCAGTGCAGGGGTACAAGGGCTAGAGCCCCGGGGAGCCAACGGTACTCGTCGCGAGTCAGCGGTTCCGGAGCCGTGCTTTCGTAGGCGGCGAGCATTCGTCGCGGCTTAAGCAATTCGCCGCTCGGTGCGACCTGGTGCAGGCTGCCCGCGATGTCGTACAGCCGCTCCCTGACCCTCGCAAAATCCAGGTCGAAGGTGGCCCATGAGCCCTCTGAGAGTTCTCCCGCGTTGCCCAATTTGTAGTCCCCATGAATCGGAGCGCATGGCAGTTCGACCTCCTTCCGGAGCTTGGAGAGCTCGCCAGTCAGTTGGCGCATCCGATGCACGACCGGCTCGCTGCGGGGTCCGAGCCTGCGGCGTGTGAAGCCGACCGAGTAACGCAGTTGGCCGAAGGTTCTGTGGTCGTCGAGGGGTTCGGGCGGACTGGGCTCCCAGACTGCTTTGAGCGCAGTGTGAAAGCGTCCGAGCTCCTCGAATAGGCGGACGTAGGAGTCCTCGTCCGCCTGTAGCTGGACGTGATCGATGAACTCCTCGATCTCCGCCCAACGATCAGCGACCCTCAGGAGGTCGCAGCCGGAAATCGGAATCGGCCGAGCGACGCGGACTTGCGTCCGCTGGAGCCGTTCCCGCAAGCACCGCAGTCCCGCTACCCGGCTGCGGCGGACCCAGGGCCTGTGAACCCGGAGGACAACCGGCGGCTGAGCGTCTATCCGCACGTTGAGGTTGAACCCACCGCCGATGTCTGCCCATCCGGCCCCTCGCGCGACGCGGGCGATCAGGGCCGAGACGGCCGGGTCAGCTGGGCTGGCTCTAGGTCCGAACCAGCGCGGCAAGGCAGGGGGAGAGGTCGAAGCTTCGATTCCGGTCATGGCAATGGCCCACCAGCGCACCCGAGGAAGGGTCCGCCGGCGAGCATGGCGCAATCTTGCCACGACGCTATGACGGCCGGCACCCCGCCAGCCCGACGAAACCACCGACATCGGAGAAGACTTCGGCATGCCCGTCAGCTCCGACTACGGCGGTACGAGTAAGTTCAACGGCAAGATCGACCTGGTGCAGATCGACCTCGGCGACGACAACCACGACCACCTGATCGACATGAAGGAAGTCATCCGCATCGCCATGGCCAGGCAGTAGACAAAGGCCAGCACCGCCAGCAGCGCCACCGGTCACAGGTTTCCCGCCGGCCCCGGTCGCTCGTCCGCCCGCCTCCCGGCCGCTGGAAACCTCACTCGACGCTCAGGCAAATAGCCAGGAAACAAAGCTTCTCCGGGCACTGTCCAGTGCGGCCCGACATTTCGCCGCGCCATGCCTGCGAGTATCGTCTGTGGAAACAAGCAAATACGCTGCTCTAGATCCCGGCGGCGCAGGAATTACTGCCTGGCGGTGAGTTGAGTGAGCACTCCTAGTGACCCTGTGACCGGTGTCGGTACCGGACCCGGTGACCGCCTGGCCGCCGTCCCTGCGCTGCGCCTGAACGATCGCCGTGACCCGTGGCTGCGCATGGGGCCCATGGTCGGGATGACATTCCCGCTTGCCGGGCAGCCCGGCCATGGCAGGACGGCATTTGTGCGGCGCCAGCCGGCCCGCATCGTAGACGGCCGCGCCCAAGGCGGCTACACCGACGCTTTCGAGCGCATCTGCCCTGGCTGCGGCGACAATCCATACGTGGATTACTCCGAGGTCCCGCCGCAGCTTCAGCGGCTTCGCGGGTCGCTCACGCTAGAGGCGGCCCTGGAAGCGTATGACAAGCACCTCGGGCCGCTTCCAGGCCCGAATGGCGACTGCGCCGGAAGCTGAGGTCCTGGCTACGCGCAGCCTGGACGCTTTACTTCGCCGACCGTCCCCAGCGCGACGTCGGGCACATGTCCTCTGATCAGTTCGTCGCCAACTGGCCGACCGGGGACAACAGCTTCGCGGACAACCCCCCAATGCTGTCCTGTCGTTCGCGGAGCCGGGCACAGGCTTGCGAGGACGCGGTCGTGGTCATCCAAGATCCGCACCTGGACGAAGACACGCTCACCTACACCATCAACCTCCTCGACGGCACCGTCCCGGCCGCCACCCGGACTCTGTGCGCTGTTCATCGACCCCTTCGGGCGTCCCTTGTCACCGGTCTCCGCAGCCGGGATGCACCGGCGTGAGCGCCGTCGGACGCGCTGAGCGCCCGACGGCTCCCGCTAGCCCGGAAGACGCTCCTCGTGCCAGCGGGAGCGGCGGACACTCCTGTCCGAGTGGATTCTGGAGGCGCCGGCCCCGACCCACGGCGCGGCACATCCGGTGACCCGCATGCCCGCGGCACAGACGACGGACGCAACGATGCGCATCAGTGAGCACCATTCTGCCAGGTTGCTGGGCATCTACCCAGGTCATCGACACGCCCAGCACAGTCTACGGATCTGAAGGCTGAGCTCGGCTTTCTCCTCGCGCGCCGGGCGCTCTTTCTGTTCGCTGCGGTGATGGCGCGGAAACGGTTAGCAGCTCTTCGATCCGGGCCAGCCTTCGGTCCAGTTCGGCCAGCGTCACCTCGGACGGGGCCGCCTCCGGCTGTGGACTGCGCCGGGTTCGGCTGGGCCCTTGTGCTACGAAGGTCGACGCCACTTGCGCGGTGACAATAGCCAGGGTCAGCAGTCCGACGAGCATGATCAGGACCGCCGTGATCCTCCCGTATACGGTGACCGGGGTGTAATCGCCGTAGCCGACGGTGGTCACTGTCACCACCGAAAACCACAGCGACTCGCCCAGCGTGTGGATGCTGGAGTGGGGCGCATGCCGCTCGTATAGGTACACGATGATCGCGCCGTCGAGGACCAGGATCGCTGCAGTCAGCAAGAAGCGGGGCAGGTGTCCGCGCCGGAACATGGCCCGGACCAGGCGGAAGCTGAAGATGGCACGTACCGGCGGGAAGAGCACGGCGGTGAGCGCGACGGGATTGGCGCGCGCGTAGCGAGCCAGGCTTCCGGACAGGACGCCGCGGATGGCCAGGTCGATCCCGTAGACGACCGACAAAGCAATCCGGAAGGCCCACCAGATGCCCCGGACCTCCTTGCTGTAGTACCAAGGAGGCACCAACGCGAACCACAGCGTCACAAGCGCGAGCAGATCAAGGATCGTCTGGGTTTTTGCTTGGTAAGCCGCCAGGCGGGCACTGGGGTCGCCCGCGTCAAGGTCATCGCCAGGGTTGGCGTCTGGTCGCTGAGCAATGTCGTTCATGACTACCAGCGTCGCACCGGAGAGCGTGAGCTGCGGTGCCGACCGGGCCTGCCAGACACGCGCGTATACCGGAGGCTGAGGGGGAACGCATCCGCTGCCCGGTGACCGGCGGGAGGTCGCCGACCCGCGGGGGCTCGCCATGGCGGTGCCTGGCGCCGCTGAGGGTGACGAGCGCTTTCCACAGCGCCCAGCCGCGGGCCCGGGCCCAGGTGGCCTCGTCAAAGGGCAGGCCGTGCCGGAACACTGCGGCGGCCTGCCCAGGAAATAACGTCCAGGCCATCACCAGGTCGCAGGCGGGTCACCGACCGCGGCGCAGCCGAAGTCGATGACCGCTTCTGGGTCCTCCGCCGCCGCGACGCATGACCAGGTCAGGGGCCAATCGCGATCTTGAAGGCTCTGCTGCGGGCGCGTCGAAGGTCCGGTCACCGGGATGCTGCGAGCGGCACTGGGCGGATGCCGCCTCTGCGCCCGGCGTCATGGCCTTGGCCCGCGAGGAGCTGTACTTCCGGCAGGTGCTGGGAATGTTCCCGGAGGCTCCGGCTCGGTCGCTGTGCCAGCGGGCTTGGCCTGACCGGGCTGGCCGGGCGATGCCGCGGCGAGCGCGGCCTGTTCCACCTCGATGACGGACTCGCTGCGCAACCTCGCCTGGTACGCAGCCTTGCCGCCGCGGACGCCAAACAGCCGCTTGGTCCAGACCAGGTAGATGACGAGCAGGAGGTTGATCACGAACGCCGCGGCCCGCAGCCAGGTGATCTTCACCGTCAGGTCGTAGATCTCGTATGGGAGGAAGATCGAGGTCGCCACCATGGCGAAGTACTCGCCCCACCGCTTGCCCAGCCACAGCCCGACACTTTCCACCAACTCGATGAGGGCGTATACAGCCAGCCCGACGGACAGGAAGGTAAGCGTGCGCGGGGTGAGCATGAACGAGTGCTGGATCAGCCCGAGCAGCCTGGAGTGGTTGACGTCGAAGCCGAGATCCCGGTACAGGGCACGGATGGCCGGGAGGTCGTTGTTGTAGGCGCGCTCGATGTCGGCCTGGTCGGACTTGAACCGCCACACCCCGTAGGCCGCGGCGCCGATGATCAGGAAGCGGAGGAATCGCTCCACCGCGAACACGCGCAGGATCAGCTCGCTGCGCAGCTCCTTGCCCCGGCGGACTAGCGGTGCCGCCGCGGCTGGGCCGGCGCTGTGCTGGCCCTCGGTTACGAACGCGCCGCAACGCAGGCATCGCCAGGCCGTTCCGCCCGCGGTCGGGGCCATCAGCCGATCCCGCAGCTCTGGTTCGTCCGGCGCGTACGTCAGGTGGCCCTTGCGGAAACAGCCGAACAGGCTCCAGTCCACATCTTGAGAATAGTCAGACCTGCTACCGAGCGTGAAGGGCCGAGGTCTGTGCACCTTTCTCCGGCCGGCGTTATACGTGAAATAGACTTACCCTATAAATCGGAGTAAGCTGAGTTACTCAGGCTTCAGGAGAGCGGATGGACCAGGCGGAGAGGGACCACATCCAGCGCGAACTCGAAATCGCGGCGAACAAGCTCTTCCCTGACTGGATCCGCCGGGTCGAATTGCTCCAACACGACGACGCACCGATGATCGAGCCGGGCCAGCTGATGCCCAGGCTCGTCTTCACCGATCCCGCCGACCGCCTGCAAGATCCGTATCCCGACCCCCGCAAGGCGGCCAAGGCGGCCAGGACGTTCAAGCTGGCCGTCGCCCCCGGGCTCAACCGGTTCCGGGACAACCTGCTGCAGCGGTGGCCCGAGATCCGGTACATCGAGGTGATGCAAGAGAACATCCGCGGCCAGCGGGTGGACAGCACCGTCCGGTTCGTCGAAGACGGCCGCGAGGCCGCCGATGGTGAGTTCACCCATGTGATGGTCCGGCTCAGGACGCCTGAGCTGGACATCGTGGATACGCTGATCGCCGCGGGTATCGCGAACAACCGTGCGGAGGCCGTCCGCTGGGCCCTGACCCGCATCCGCGAACGCCCCGCCTACGAGCAACTGCGGGAGCACACCCGCGACATCGAACGGCTCAAGAGCGAGTTCTAACCCCAGGTGATCGGCACCACCAGCCACAGGAGGCAGCCCGGTGAACGCACCGAGCGAGAACACCGTCGCGACCGGCCTGCGCGGGTCGTGGCTATCTCCCCCTCCACCGGCATGCACCGCCTGAGCAGCCCATGGGAGTACCGCCACCTTCGCTTCTGGTTCTTGGGGCACTGAATCTCGCGGGCGGCTCCCGGAACCTCACCATCGACCGCTCCGCGCTATGCCAACGAGCGGCAGGTGTCGTTAATCGTTTGTCCGCTGTCATGCCCATCGCCGATGATGGCGGCCATGGCCACGACCCGGCGAGCCGACATGTTCACCGCGGACGGCAAGCCGTCTGCGGACGACCCGCGTGAGCACAGGCCGAGGCTGGGCGACGAGCGCGTCACGCTGGTCGAATCCCTGCGCTGCCAGCGCCTCACACTGGAACTGAAGTGCTCAGGTCTTGATGCGGAGGCTATGGCGCGGCGTTGCGTCGAGCCATCGACTATGTCGCTCCTGGGACTGGTGCGGCACCTGGCCGAGATGGAGCGCGCGACGTTCCGGGTGATGATGGCGGGCCAGGACGCGCCCCGGCTGTTCTGCTCCCAAAACGACCGTGACGGTGACTTCGACGGTGCGGTTCCCGACCCCGGGGTGGTCACCGAGGCGTGGGACGCATGGCGTGCCGAGGTGGACTTCGCCACGCGGTTCGTGGCCGAGGCGCCCAGTCTGGACATCACCGGCGATGATCCCATGAACCAGCACGGCAGCGGCGGCGGGACGATGTCGCTGCGCGAGGTGCTGGTCGGGATGATCGAGGAGTACGCCCGCCACATGGGTCACGCCGACCTGTTGCGCGAGCGGATCGACGGGCGCGTAGGCCAGTAATCGGTCGACGTCAGGCGGTCGCCTGTGCCGTCAGCGGGCATGCTCGGCAGCCCGGTGGCGCGGGCGGCCAGGCCGGCCGTCCGGACCAGCACCATCATGATGGCCATGAAGATCAGGCCGTCGGTGATGGCCGCGCCGGTCACCTGGTGGGTCGCGCACCATTGGGCGAGTTGCGCCGGAAACCAGTGGGTGGCGCCGATGGAGAACGCCGCGCGGGCGGCCACGATGAGCGTCCACACGATCGCGTACGGCAGGCCGGCCGCGCTGACCGGCCTGCCGGTCTTCGGGCTGCGGTAGACCCGCATCAGCGTGATGACGGCCAGGCCGCACAGCAGGCCGGCCGCGACGCCGGCCAGTTCGACCAGCAGCCCGTTTCCGTGGGTAACCGGCCGGTCCAGGAACAGCGGGATGACTGCGGCGATGACCAGCGGCGTCCGCAGGACGCGGACCACGCTGATCTTGCGGTGCGGGCCGAGGTCACTCTCCAGGGTCGCGAAGAGCACTGCGGCGTTGATGATCATTGCCTGAGTGAGGGGGGACATGTGACGGGGCTCCCGTCGTCGCTGGGCGTTTGACGTCACCCACCATCGCCGGGCACCCCCGTCACGGCGTCGGAGCACGGGTTGGTCTCCGGTACCGGGTGGGGGCGCCGGGACCTCAACCCGGAACTGGTACCGCGGGCCGGCGTGCCGGTACCGCCCCGGCCCGTAGCGTGGGGATACGTGGACGACACGTCCGTCCTCGAGGCCCTGCGCGCCGGCGCGGGCAGCTACCTGACCAAAGACGCCGACCGCACCGACATCGCGCGGGCGCTGCGAGCCGCGGTCGGCGGGCTGACCGTGTTCGACCCGCGCGTGCACGCTACGCTGCTCGCGGCCACGTCAGCCACTTCCGGTCCGGAACCAGCCATGCGGCCGCCCGACCCGCCGGACGGCCTGACCCAGCGGGAGGCCGAGATCCTCAGCCTGATCGCCCAGGGCCTGACCAACGGCGAGATCGCCGGACGCCTGTTCCTCAGCAACCACACGATCAAGACCCACATCAACCGCATCTTCGCCAAGACCGGCTCACGCGACCGGGTAGCCGCGATCGGCTACGCCCAGCGCCACAACATCGGCTAGGCGTCAGCTGACCCGGGCCGGTGCCGGGGAGATCGCTCGCTTGTAAGGTACACACGGGCGTGTTCGGTTCCGGCTCAGCACGCCGGTGGCTGGGTCCGGGGGCCTGGAAGCCGGGCGCCCTGGCATCCTGAGGGGCTATGGACAAGGCGTTGGTACCCGTGCGTGACCTCACGGACTCTGAACAGAACCAGGCGGTGCTCGACGCGGCCTCCGCCCTGGCCCAGGGCCGCGTGACGGCGGACCGTGTCGCGGTCAGCCATGGCCCGGCGGTGGCGGCCGAAGCGATTGCCGCAGCTCGCTCGCGGCGGCGCCTGGGCGAGCTCACCGGCCCGGTCCACCTGACCGTGGTGTGGGCCATGTACGGCGAGACGGGCCGCATGGTCCCCCGGGCCGTGCACCCGCACGGGGAGGACTTCGTCCGGGTCAAGGCCCGTCAGCTGGACTGGCTGACCCGTGGTCTGCCCGGCGTCACGTGGAGCATCATCGCCTGCGACGACGGATGCCCGGACCGGCCCTCGAGTGCCGATGTCATGACGGGCATCGTGGCGGCCGAGGGCTACCCGGCCGAGGGTCACCGCGGCGTGAGGGTGCTCAGGCTGGCTGAGCTGCTCGGCGGCGGCATCTCGATCAGTCCCGCATTCGGCCGGCTGACCTCGACCGATCAGTCTCGCAAGGGCGGTTCGATCCTGGCTGGGCTGGCCGCTGCGATCAGGACCGATCCGCCGCTGGCGGACGGCTCCGGCCGGCACGTGGTCTGCTACACCGACGCGGATCTGTCCGCCAACCTGGCCCAGCTGGGCTCACTGGCGGCGCCGGTGGTGGCCGACAGAAAGGTGGTCGGCGCGCTCGGCCAGCGTTACGGGATCGAGGGGGCGGTGCTGGTCCGGGCCGACGGGCCGTCCGCCGAGCCGCGCAGCACCGGCGACAAGCCAGACAAGATCATTATCCTGTTCCGCCATTTTGTCCGGGCCATGCTCATCCCGTCCCTGGCCCAGGTGCTCGACACCCAGGCCGGCTTCAAGGCCTTCGACGGGCCCTCGCTCGGCCCGGTCATCGGGCAGATGACGTCCTTCAACGAGACCTTCGACCTTGAGTTGCTGATCCACCTCGCCCAGCACTACGGACCACAGTCCCTGGCCGTCGAGCCGATCGTCTTCACCGAGGACTTCGCCGCGACGAACTTCCCCTCCGTCTCGCCCGGGCCGCGCCACCTGGCGATGGTTCAGCAGGTCGTGGACCTCTATGACCGGCTCGTGGCACCGGTCGCCCCCGTCACTGGCGAGGCGGCCGACCTGCTCACCCTGCTCAGGGCCCTCGACCTCGACGGCTATGTGACCTTGATCGAGCACCTCCGCGCCGAGGACCCGGGCGACCCGACACTGTTCGACCGGCGATGGCCCGTGCGGCACCTCCGCGACATCCTCCGCCGCGGACCGCTAGCTGATCCAGTTCTGCCCTAGATCGAGCCGTCCGCCGCCTTGACGCCGGCGGACTGGCACACGCCGCCCGGCTGGCCACTGGTGAGGGAGCAGATAGCGGCCGTGATGATGTTGGCGGCGCCGTCGATGTCCCTGGCGACCGCGCTGGACGGATCGCGCATCGCCGCGGCCACCTGGGCCCAGCTCAGGCCGCTGAGCGCGGAGGGCAGGTACTGGACTTGCGGTAGGACGTAACGGTTCCCGATGTCGATGAACGGGATCGAGTTGCCGCCGTACCTGGCGAACAGCGCTTGCTGCCGCGCCGTCGGCTGCTGCAGGTAGGCATGCCCGAACGGATTGCCGGGGTCGGCGGCCTCGCCGAACCATTCCACCGGGACAAAGGCCAGGTACTTGCTGGTGTAGCTGGCCCTGGCGAACGACAGCGTGGGCGTGTCCGGGTAGACGTCAGTGGGCGAGGAGTGGATGAGGCTGAGGCCGGACAGCGTGCCGAACCGGCTGACCGCGGCGGCGAGCGCCCATCGTTCGGCCGCGCAGTACGGGCAGAACTCGCCCCCTATGTAGAGCAGTTCCGGCTTCCCGTCCGCGGTGAGCGGGGCCTGGCCGGTGACCGTGGTGAGCCCGGCCGCCGTTCCGGCGCCGACCGCGTCATACGTGCTCCCCGGCACGCTGGTGACCTGCCGCTGGACCTGGGCTGTGGTGCGCGCGTCCGCGCCCGGGGCGCTGCGCGGGGGCGACTGGGTGAGCTTCACCGCGATCAGCGTGGCCACGAGCGCGAGCACGACCGCCACGCTGCCGCCGGCCAGCAGCAGCCGTCTGCGGACCCCGGCACGGCGGTCCGCGGCGCGGCGGTCGGCGAGCTTCTGCCGGGCGTTCCGCGCCTTGGCGTTCGTTCCCCCGTTGCCGGCCGCCCGTGCCCTGGTCCGCGCTGTGCTGCCCATCAATCCTCCATCTACTATCTGCGTACGTAGATAGTACGTATCTAGACAGTAGCAATCGGGGCGCGGGATGTCTATGCTGGCTGGTGACGACGCGGGAGGTGGGGTGCGCGGGTTCGGTGACCTGGAAGCAGTGATCATGGACCGGGTGTGGGAACGTGACGGGCCGGTGACCGTGCGGGAGCTGTTCGATGAGCTCGCCGCGGAGCGGACGATCGCGTATACGACCGTGATGAGCACCATGGACAACCTGCACCGGAAGGGATGGCTGGACCGGGTCCGGGAGGGCAAGGCCTACCGGTACACGGCCACCGCCAGCCGCGAAGAGTACGGCGCCCGGCTGATGCGGGAGGCGCTGGCCGACGGCGGGGACGCTGAGGTGGTGCTGAGCCACTTCGTCGCGCAGATCGGCAACGGGGAATCCGAGGCGCTGCGGTCGGTGCTCCGCAAGCTGCGCGGCAGGCGGCCCGGATGAGGTCCGTGCTCCTGATCCTCTGCTACGCCCTGGCCGTGTCGTTCATCTTGCCGCTTCCGCTCGCGCGGCTGTCCGAGCCGGGTGTCAGCCCGCGGCTCGGGCTCGCGGCCTGGCTGGCCGTGATATCGAGCGTGCTGGTGACCGTGATGGTCGGGCTCGGGCTGCTGGCCCGGGCGGCGATCGCCGGATGGCCGGCGTTCGCGCGGACCGTGTGCGAGTC
>Ga0335074_10016617_pt1 | contig 10364 bp, 10 predicted proteins | sample Lox_Sample_23_FD_206715 | JGI IMG/M metagenome (GOLD analysis project Ga0335074, IMG submission 206715) | Soil microbial communities from Loxahatchee National Wildlife Refuge, Florida, United States - Lox_Sample_2.3 | ecosystem: Environmental > Terrestrial > Soil > Wetlands | place: USA...
GATCCTGCGCGCGGCCACAGCAAACGACGCAGCGCAGATTCTGAACGAAATGGACGCCGTTCTGCGCGAGCGCGGGCAACTTGCAGAGAGAGAGTCCGCAGAGATTCCTGCGAGCGCCGACGACATCTTTGCGCATATGGCGGCCTACATGGAGGCTCCAGTGTCATGAACCATCATCATCAGATCCCGTGCGAGGTCCGCATTCAGAAGGCGCGGACCACGCTTCTTCTCGACCATCCCTTTTTCGGCACGTTGCTCTTCAGGCTCAGCGGCAAGGCGTCACGGTCGGTCGCGACAATGGCGACCGACGGGGTCTCACTCTTCTATAACCCAGAGTTTGTCGAAACGCTGAATGCGGCAGAACTAGCCGGTGTTCTGGCCCATGAGGTCATGCATCCGGCCCTGCAGCACCATACCCGCCGTGGCGATCGGGACCCGGCGCGGTGGAATATGGCGTGCGACTATGCCATCAATCCGATTCTGGTCGATGCCGGTCTGACGCTGCCCAAAGACGTGCTCATCGACAACCGATTTCGCGGGATGAGCGCGGAGCGAATCTACAACCTGATCGAGGAGGACGAAAAGCAGGGGGGCTCCTCCGGCCAGTCTGAGAGCCAGACAGGAGATGGATCAGGCGCACAGGAGGATGGTTCTCTTCAGAACGACCCTTGTGGCGACGAACCCTCCGCTCCATCGACTCCGGGCGGCGTAGGGCAGGTGCTCGATGCGCCGGCGCCGGAAGGAGGAGACAGTCCCTCGATCGCAGAGCAAGCTCGTGAATGGCAGATCGCCGTCGAACAGGCAGAGACGGTCGCAAAGGTCGCCGGCAAACTTCCGGGAGGCGCAGTGCGCGCGCTCGAAGCCGCCCAGGCTGCGAAAGTAGACTGGCGGGAGCTATTGCGGCGGGCCTGGTCCGACACGATTCCATCCGACTACAGCTGGATGCGTCCCAACCGGCGTCACGTGTGGTCGGGGCTCTATCTGCCGGGAATCACTTCAGAAGGAGTGGGAGAGATCGCGATTGCCGTTGACTGCTCCGGGTCGGTCAGTCTCCGGCAGCTGGGGCTGTTCGAAGGGGAGATTCGGTCGATTCTGGCAGGTCAACGGCCACGCCTCGTCCATGTGCTGTATTTCGACGCAGCCGTTCAGAAAGTGGAGACGTATCAGGCTGGGCAGCCGGTTTCGCTCTCACCGGTCGGAGGGGGTGGAACGGATTTCCGGCCGTGCTTCAACTGGCTTGAGGAGCAAGGCATCATCCCGCAAGCTCTTGTATTTCTCACCGATCTTTGCGGCACCTTTCCGGGTGAGGCGCCGTCTTATCCCGTAATCTGGGCATCGACTGAGGCTCGGAGGGTGCCATTTGGCCAGGTAGTTGCAATGGAAGGAGCTTGAGATTGAGATGTGACGACCAATTCGCGCCCGTCACTGAACCACGCTTTACATCGGAAAAGCCTGATTTTCCCGGCCCGGCGTACCGGCGGTGAGTCCGACTTCCCCCCTATCCGTAAGCCTTCAGGACGCCGCGGGTGCTGATCCCCGGTGAGTTTCTTTTTCCCGATTCACCGATTAAACCAATCCTCGGTTGCGGCGAACGCGTGCCATAATTGCGCCGCGTGTTTGTTTTGGTGTTTATGGTGGGTTGGCGATGCCGACAGCACGTCCGAGATTGACCGAGCCTGTCCCGATTGATCCAGCTCGTCAATTGGAAAAGGCGTTGCTCGCTTGACGAGCGACAACGTATCGTTTCTTCCATGCCCAAGAACCTTGCGTTGTTCATAGACGGCACAGGAAACAAAGGTCCGAGAGACAAACCCCTCAAGAAAGACTCGAATGTCTACAAGCTCTACCAGCTCTGTAAAGAGCCCCAAAAGCTGTACCAGGCTGGAGTGGGTTCCCACAGATTCGATGTGTTGGGAGGGATTGGAGGCTTCGGCACCAAGAAGCGCCTGAGAGAAGCCTATCGGTTCGTGACAGACAACTATCAGTCCGGCGACAGCATTTACATTTTCGGATTCAGCAGAGGCGCCTTCGCCGCGCGTTTGTTTTCCGGCTTTTTGGGATACGTAGGTAGCCTGTTCGGCAAACCACCGTTTGAAGACTATTTGCCACATGTGTATCGAATCTATGAAAGCAGTGTCGTGCTCGACGTTGTCGATGAGTTTCGCCGGTATCTGGCGCGAATCGATGAACGAACTGAACCAATCCCCATCCACTTTGTTGGCGCTTTCGACACTGTTGAACGATACTTCCCGGTTCGGGACCTGCCTGAAATCGAAACATTGCCGAAACATATTACCCATGCACGTCACGCCCTTGCAATCCACGAGCGAAGGCGAGAAATGGAGCCAACTCTCTGGAAGAAGTGGGCCAGCAGTCAAACGGTAAAGCAGGTGTGGTTTCCTGGCGCTCATTCCGACGTCGGCGGTGGATATCCCGAAATGCGACTCGCCAACGCTCCTCTTCGATGGGTCGGCTCAGAAGCAGCGAGCTATGGTCTCAAACTCTCAAGTCTGCCGTTACCTAGCGGGAAGAAGATTCTGCATCAGCAGCGTACGAACAGTAAGGTAATCGGCCAAGCGCTGGCGATCAAGGAAGGAGAGGGGCCTCGAAAAGCTCTACAAACCACCAACCCGACATTAATCGGATCCATGGACATGGATGCCATCGCAAGAGACCATCTTGGACCCAACCCGATCCCAGCTGGCGATTTCCACTTCTCCAACTTTCCGGTGTACGCGAAGCCAAAAGCCCTGAAGGAACTTGAGGTGGTAGATCATCAGGCGCGAAAGCTGCTGCAAAAGATTGATGCCGGGAAGTCACCAACCCCCTAAGTAGCCAAATCTCGGACCTTCCGGGCGTGAGACGTTGAGGGGGTTCACTAGGCGCGACAGTTGACTGGCATTCGGCCCGAAGCCCAGCGCCTGGACACCTGGACATTGGAGACCAGCCCGTGGTTTTACGGGCCGAGACCTGCATTCTTCGTTTAGACAGCGGCTTCTCGCAGGATCGGCAAATTGGAGGGCATTTCGCTCCATGTTCGGCCATCCAGCTTTCTACCGGTGCGTTTCTTAAGAACGCCGCCCCATTGCTTGAAGAAGAACGGAACATCAGCCCGCAAGCACTGATCGCGCAAATCCATGACCCATTGCGGGTCCATCGGGCGAGCCCCCGGGCCCGACTCGCCGCCTACGATCACCCAATCCATACCGCGGAGGTTCAGCTTCGGGAGCGGGCCCAACAGCGGCTCAAGTGAGAGGAACTTCACGGCTGCGCCCGTATGCCTTAGATCATCGATCCGGTGAACGTAATTCGCGCTCTCCACGCTCACTCCCATCCAGACATGCTCCGGCCACTTCAAGAACGGACTCAACTCGCGAAGACGCTCCGATCGTTTGGTCAGGATCTGATATTGGTGCCAATTCGCTTGCCGCATCACATCAAAAACCTTCTGGATATATTCGAGAGGTACGTCAGCGTGAAACAGGTCGCTCATCGAGTTGACGAAGATCCTCTGCGGAGTTCTCCATCCAAGTGGAATATCCAGCATCTTCGGGTGCAATGTGAGTTTGAAACCGTTCCGATAATTCGGTTGTCCCATGCCCTCCAGACGTTTCGCCATGCGCTCGGCATAGCAATGCTTGCAACCGGGACTGATCTTCGTGCAGCCGGTAACGGGGTTCCAGACGCGGTCTGTCCACTCAATCGTCGTCTCTGCCATGTCACAACCCCTGACGTTCGCGATACTTACGAAAAATGTCGTCCACAATACCGGATGCGACCGGTTTTTGCGAGGCGAAATACAGGTAGTAGATCACAGCATTCGTCCTCGTCTTCATGGGCATCGGGGCCGAAACATACTTGAAGCCGGCCTTCTTTTTTAGACGTTCGCGCCATGCCAATTCGAAACGCTCGTTCGACACCTTTTCTGGGTCACCGAAAAGGTTCCCTCTCGTATCGTAAGCGGCGTCAAACCACGTCTCGTCGCCCCACAACCGAGTCAGTTGATCAATCTTGCTCTGAAGCGCTCGATCGGGATTTCGGCGCAACGCGTTGCGGTTGATGTCCATGATCATAAAATTCAGGAACATCTCGACTGACTTCATCTTCCCAGCCGCCTCGATTACCTCCCATTTCAGATCGATGTTGTAGGGATCGAGCAGACAGATCGATCTTCGGTAATTTTCGAACCTCGCACGCGGGAAAACCTTATGAAGAAGAATATCGTTGCAGTCGTCGTTGTAGACGAATACATCCTTCCGATCACCGGCCATGACACGCAGTTGTTTCGCTCTGGCCTCATCAGCGTCGATGAAGTGATATTCGTGGAACGGAGGAATGGTCTTTAAGGCGATGCTCGGGCTTCCATCGACTAATTCGCCTGTCGTCTTCGATAGATGCTTGCCAGCACCCGCATATGCGTCGATGTATATCCATTCCAAACTCGAAATTGATTCCCGCTTCGTCTTGTCCAGAATTTTCGTATAAGCAGCCGCATACTCTTTGATGATTGCGAGCTTGACCTCGGACCAGATGCCGATTTCATCGTACTCTGCGGACACGCCGCCACTTTAGCAGATTATTCGGCTAGTTTTGGGTCAATCTTACATTTAGGTATCTCGCTAAACATTACTTCAGGCGTCCGACCGAAAGTAATGGCTTTCGCTTGCCACCGGCTGCGACGAGTACCGGAAGCCTGCATAGGTCCTACCATCGTGCAGTAAACGCCACGATTCGTGTGCCCACCATGCTAACAACCTTGTTCAACAGGTAGCCAGAAAACCGTCACCTGAGGAGGAAGCCATATGCGGCTCCGTGGGTCCCAGATTTGTCCCATCCATCACTCGCGCTTTTGTTGTGGCCGGGAAGCGGTCCCCAAAGAGCGGCGGCCCTATCAGATGGGTGTCCGCCGCATCGACGATCCGCATCATCCCGGCGGTTACCGGGAACTCCGTTCTAACGCGGAAATGCGGAAACTGTTGAACCGCAAGATCGCCCTGCAGCGCGGCAGATGCCCGCTCTGCGGGGAAAACTTCACCGACTACAGCGATGTGGTCCCCGACCACATCAGTCCCCGCGGCATGGGCGGCGCCTGGCGCGACGATCATCCGGACAACATTCAGGCCGTGCACTGGTGGTGCAACGGGGAGAAGGGATCGAGCCGGTACTGAGAGATCAGAGGTCTCGAAGATCCAGGCACGAAAGAGAAGGCGGAGTATGACATCCATAGCAGAGGAAAATTCGTTGTTCGAAATCGACCGCGAACTGGACACTCTCCTCGACGAGATCGAAGAAGAGATCGAAAGCCGTGGTGAGGCTTCGGCCGAATTGATGGAACGATTCCAGCAGTTCTGCGAGGCGCACAGCGAAAAGGCAGACCGGATCGGGCGCTTCCTCCGCGTGATGGAGGCGCGCGTTCAGTACTGCCGGAGTGAGGCAGGCCGTCTGCAGGATCGCGCCCGCAGCGGCGAGCGTAAGGCAACGCAAACCAAGTACATGGTCATGTACTACCTGAAGAGCCGCGAACTCAGGAAGATCGAGGGCCGAGAATTCACTCTCCGCATCCAGAAGAACAGTCAGGATTCCGTGCGGTTCACAGATGAAGCGCAGGTGCCGATGCGGTATCGAACTGTTGCGGCGCGAATCGACGGGTCCTTGTGGGAAAGGCTGATCGAGAGCCTTCCGGAGGCGCTGAGTCGCCCGCTCATGGCATCGATTCAGGACGCAGCACCCAGCAATGAAGCCATCAAGCAGGCTGTTCAGAACCAGATCGCCGTTCCCGGCGCCGAGGTCTGCCGCGGCGACCACCTGCGCGTCGCGTAATCGTAAATCTCCATTCGACAACTTACATCGTGCCCGGCCCGGGCCGAGAGGAGGCGGTATGTTTCTGTGCCAGCCACTGCTCGACGTCCTCATCGCCCGCGGGATCGAGGACATCGAAGCATGTCAAAGTATAGGACTGGCGAATATCCTCTGGTGGCCATCCAGACCTTCATCGAGGCCACACGGGATTCCGGCTACAAGAGCACAGCCGCGGCTCTTTCCGAACTTGTCGATAACTCCTTTGAAGCCCAAGCGAGCGCGGTCTCAGTGTGTTTATCCGAAGATGCTGATGGCAAGTGCATCACTGTGACAGATGATGGAACCGGGATGACTCCCCAGACCATGCAACTGGCGTTGCAGTTCGGTGGCAGCACACGGTTCAACTCCCGGTTAGGCACGGGACGCTATGGGATGGGGCTGCCGAATGGCTCCCTGAGCCAGGCCCGCCGCGTCGATGTTTACAGTTGGACGAATCCCGGAAAGATCTGGGCAAGCTACCTCGACGTCGATGAGATCGCCTCTGGTGGAATCTCCTCCGTTCCCGCCCCCAGCCGCTTCAAACCAGACACCGATGATGACGCCCCGTCGTCGCCGACCGGCACCGTGGTCGCGCTGACCAAATGCGACCGCCTCGACTTTCGTACACAGAAGACGCAGGCCAAGTACCTCCATCTGGACTTCGGCCGCACCTTCCGCCACCAGCTATACAGCGGTAAGAAACTGTTGATCAACGGTGAGCGGGTTAAGCCGATCGATCCGCTCTTGCTTCGAAACGGAAACAACCTGACCGGCGCAGAGCCTTATGGACCGACCCTCCGCTTCGACGTGGCCTCACCGGGCGGCAAAGCTTCGCAAATCTCGGTCAGGTTCGCGGTTCTCCCCATCGAACAGTGGTGCGCTCTTTCCAACGAGGAGAAGAACACACACGGAATCTCGAAGGGGGCGGGCGTCTCGATCGTGCGCGGTGGCCGCGAGATCGACTGCGGGTGGTATTTCATGGGTTCCAAGCGGAAGGAGAACTACGACGACTGGTGGCGCTGTGAAATCTCCTTCTCGCCGGAACTCGATGAGTTGTTCGGCGTTACGCACACCAAGCAGAAAATCTACCCCACCGAGATGCTCGAAAGCATCTTGACTCCGGATCTGGAGCGCATCGCGAGAGAACTGAACAGCCTCGTTCGGCGCCGCTACCTCGCAGTTCGCGAAGAGTCGGTAGAATTGAAAAGTACGACTGTCGCAGAGCATAAGGATTCCCTGATGTTTCCGGTGGTTTCTCGTGGCCGGAGCGCGCAGAATACGTCGCGCATACGGGGAAGAATTACTCAACTCGGCTACAGAATCGATGAGCAGGTATTGGAAGAGGTCAGTTTCTACCGTCCGTCGCTGGCACAGGAGCGACTCACGCTAACACTCAACCGCGATCACAACTTTTATCAGAAAATCTATCAGCCCTTGGCGGCAACTCGGCAGGTTGAATCTGCAAGAGTCTTGAACCAGCTACAACTCATGCTCCTCGCTGTCGGCCGCGCCGAATGTGCGCTCAGATCGACGGAGGAGAAGATTGCTGTCCGAAGGTTGAGGGAGACGTGGAGTAATGCTCTTACGGCTTTCCTGGATTAGGACGCAATCACGATGGGTCAAACAGTTACACTCAACCCGAACCTCGCTGTGCTCATGCCGCTCTTTCGCGAGAGATGTGCGTGCATTCGAAGGATGGTTCGCAACTGCCCAGAGGCCGTCTCCGCGGAGTTGATTCAACGGCTTCGATCCACTGTCCTCGCACCGCTGACCAAACCGACCAAGGCCCAAGTGCAGGAAGAGCTAGAACTACTCACCTCGCTGAGCGTCACAATCGACCTCATTGCTCAGGGATGGCGCGTTATCACCACGTCTCCGGCCGTCATGATCGAATTCACGAACGGCTTCTCGCCGGAGGCGGAGAAGGAACGCATCCGGCACGTTCATCTGATCGACAGAGACGATCAGTTGCGTCAGCCGGCAACGCGGGCCTTCATCAAAGGGATGGAGAAGAAGCGACTGACCAAGCAGGGTTGGCACTCCATATATTCTGTCATGCGGGATGGCGAGAGTCTTGCCCGCGACCTGGCCGCGGCGCGGACTGCGCCTGATTTGGAATCGAAGCTCGAACAGCTTCGCGGCGCAATCAAGCCGTACATTCAGTTCGTCGAGCGGGACGCCTATTGCGAGCAGACCGGCTTGCGCCTGATGGACATCTGGCGCTACTTCAGGCATACCTGGGTGAACTCTTACAAGAGTGTTCCAGGCCGGTCTATGATGATCCTCATCCGCGATGCAGCGGTTGAGAACCATCCGGTGGTCGGAATCGCCTGCCTTGCGAGTTCTGTAGTCCAACAATCTTCGCGCGACAAATGGATTGGATGGGACTCGGAAAGCGCCATCGAGCACTTCCGAAGCTCGACGAACTCAAAGCGGGACGCGGCATGGCTCATCGGCGAGGTAGACCGTTTCATCAAAAGCATCTACCTCAAGGACCTGCTCGATAGCGGCCTGATTTCACGGCTCGACTTGCGGAAGCCGACGTCCCAGATCATCGAAAAACTCCTGAAGGATTCGGAACGCGCAATCAGGCATCACCGGCGCTTTCCGAACGCCGCGCGGCACAAGCACGTGACCACTGGGTCCGTCGCAGAATGGCGCGCGCGCGCGGAGACGAGCCTATTCCGCAGCAAGCGGTCTAAACAACTAGCGGGCCTGCTCTCCATTCGCCTGGCATTCGACGAGCAGAAAATCGGGAGCGACGTCACGAAAGCTGCATGGTCTCAAGCGTTCGAAAATGCTCGATTCAGGCAGGCAGTCGGCCAGATCGTTCGGATGCTCAAAGGCGAGCGGGTTGGCGTTAACATGATGGACATCACCGTCTGCGGCGCGGTCGCACCCTACAATCTCTTACTCGGTGGCAAACTCGTCTGCCTTCTCCTGTGCAGTCCGGAGGTTGTCAATGGATACCACCACCGTTACGAGAATCAAACCAGTCTTATCGCGTCGAGTATGCGAGGCGCCCCGATCCATAGAAAAGCGCAACTGGTATTGGTATGCACGACGAGCTTATACGGATCAGCTCTGAGCCAGTACAGCCGGGTCAAAGTACCAGCCGACGCCATCGGCGGCAAATCCGGCGAGAAGATTGAATATCGCTCTATTGGCCTCAGCGAGGGCTTTGGGTCGTTTCACATCAGCCAGGAGACACTTGGCTTGATGGGCACACTCATCGGCCGTTCGAAGGATGCACGGAAGGTGAACTCCATCTTCGGCGAGGGAGTCAATCCGCTGATGCGGAAGATCCGCGAAGGCATGGAATTGCTGGGCCTGCCGTCCGAGGTGTTGATGAATCACGGAAACAAGCGAGTCGTGTATGGCGTCGCACTTGCCCGAAACTTCCGTGATCTTCTCCTAGGCTTCAAAGACTCCGCCCAGTACAGCGTGCCCCTAACGCGAGACAAGGTCCGGACGGAGATGCTGGCGGATTTCTGGCGCCGGCGGTGGCTTCTCAATCGCCTAGAGAAGCCTGGCATCCTCGATGAGGTCGCAAAGCACACAGTCGTCTACCCGATCAGACACGGAGCGCAAGTGCAACTGCCTGAAGAAGATTGAGGAAACGGAAGAACGGACGCCACCTTTTGGCGCGTTCACAACTGCATATCGCATAGGGCGTAACGATCGACGGTTGATCGGTCTGCGTTTTATGCGTTATTATATCGCGTTTTAGGTGTAAAATGGCATATATTTAATGTGCAGGAGGTTCCTAATGGCAACCGTTCCCGCATCTCGGCCTGATCTTGCGGCGCATCGTGAAGCGCTCCGCCTCCCTATCCCAGAGATCGTCAAGCAACTCGTAGGCCTCATCGGCCGCAAGCTTACCGCCTACGTCGGTGGTGTCCGGGACGTGCGCGCCGTCGATCGGTGGATGAAGGGAGGCGAGCTCTACGGGGATGCCGAACAGCGATTGCGGTTCGCCTTCCAACTGGTCCGGATGCTCGCCGAAAAGGAAGATCCCACCGTCATCCAATCCTGGTTGACCGGTCTGAACCCGGAGCTCGGCGACCGCGTTCCGCTCCGGCTCATGAGGGAAAATGATCTGGAAACCGTGGCGCCCGAGATCATGGGCGCCGCGCGAGCTTTCCTCGTCGGCGGTTAGGAGTGAATGGAATGGATCTCGAATCGAAGCGGCCTTCGGGGCCGCTTTTCCGTGTCGGCAGGGATGACGATGCCTGGGCGGTTCCTGACTGGGCCTGCCTTATATATGGCGTCTTCTGCGGTCTCGCAAAGGAGTTGCTGATGTTGCCTACGTGTGCTACAATATAAGCAATATTGGCAGGAGGGTTTTCCATGTCAAGAGCACCTCAAACAGCAAAGACTTCGACTCAGGCATTTGTGTTGGATGTAACAGTCCCTGAGGGTACCGACCCAGCTCTTCTTCCCTCGCTTCGCCGCGGGATCGAGCAGGCTGTGAGGTTGATGGTGTCTTCCGGAGAGGTGGCTGTCATCCAGCAAGCCGACGAACT
>Ga0335074_10016618_pt1 | contig 10364 bp, 12 predicted proteins | sample Lox_Sample_23_FD_206715 | JGI IMG/M metagenome (GOLD analysis project Ga0335074, IMG submission 206715) | Soil microbial communities from Loxahatchee National Wildlife Refuge, Florida, United States - Lox_Sample_2.3 | ecosystem: Environmental > Terrestrial > Soil > Wetlands | place: USA...
AGCGCCAGGCGAGGTCAGGTTCTCGATCCGCACGGTGAGCCGCAGCGCACCGAACGGGCCGGCGACGCGTCTCGCCCCGATCCTGATGATCCCGTAAACCGCCTGAGCCGTCCTGGTGATGAAGCCGGCCGCGGGGTCGATCTCGGTCGTGGTCTCCTCTGGCCCGACGCTGAAGGGAACGCTGAACTCGCCCGCCAGCAACTCGGATACGCCCGCGCGGACCAGTTCCTCCCGGGGCACCGCCTCGTCCCAGCTTGTGTACTCGGTCCCCGCCACGACAAGCGAGTCAACGTCTCGAACCGACCCGTCGCCGAGCGACTGCCTGACCTGGCGGTGCTGCGCCTGAAGGAACCTCAGCCCGACCTCGACGCGGGCGTCGTCGCCGCACTCGACCAGGCACTGGGTCTGGCTCGCAGAAGGTTCTGACGGGTCGGCGGCCGCGTAGGCGGCCGGCATGAGCACGCCGAACTGGAACCTGGCCTGGTTCTTCTGCGAGGCCTGGTGGTAGGGGTAAAGCAGGTAGCCCTCGTAGAGCACGGCATCGGCGACCTTGCGTGCCTGGTCGAGATCGTCAGTTGTCATCGCGCCTCCCCTGGTCATCGGCCAGTTCGAGCAGCGCGCTCATCGTCGCGTCCCAGGTCGGCAGCGCCCGCGACGACTTGAACTCAAGCAGGTCAGCGAGCGTCGAACTGCTCATCTTGATCCAGGCGCTCTCGGGAAAGTGGACGTTGATCGCCTCCCGCCACACGGTGAGCGGCAGCCGGTAGTGTGCCTCCTTGCTCCAGGGCACTTGCTCGATCTGGAGCCGTCCGTCCGCGTTGGCGAAGACGGTTCCGCTGAACAGCAGGAGCAGCGGGATCTCGCCCGACTCGAGCCCGGTGAAGTACCGCGTCGAGCCGATCTCCAGGTCGTAGGTGAACGGCACGGGCAGGCTGACCTCGGTGCTCCCGGCGAAGCCAGGCACCATCGTGGAGACGGTCGTGAACTGCATGGGCTTCAGCGTCTCCGACCACCTGGCGGTGTCGCCGAAGAGATCGTTGAGCCGCTCGGCTTCCGCCGCGGTGTACTTGCGCTTGGCAGGCTCGATCCTGATCTGGCAGCGCAAGGCGATCGCGTCGATGGGCTGTCCGGTGGTCTCTGCGATGCGCAGCACGAACGACATTGACGGCACGACCGCGAACTTGTCCGGTTGCACGCCGATGCAGTCAAAGACCAGTTCGGCCACGTTCAGGCCCCCCGGTCGAGTACGCGCGCCCGCTGCCTGACGTCTGAGAGGAACGCGGTGATGCTGGCCCGAGCCTGCTCGCCCCCGTCGAACCCTCGCCAGTAGAGCCGCATCCGCCCGGCGAGCTCATAACAAACATCAATAGGCACGACAAAATATTCAACGACCGACTCTGACCGGGAAAGGAGCACGGCTTCCACATCTGGCGCCGCCTCGGAGAGCAGGGGATGCCCGGCGGAGAGTTTGGCCCAGAACTGAAGATCGAGCTGGCACTCGGTCGCGCCCGCCGGGCTCGGGTAGAACCCGGTGACGTGTCCCTGGCGGGAGTCGCTGAGGAAGAAGGCCAGCCCGACAGGGATCTCGAGCGCGTCCCAGTCTGCCATTGAGAGCGGGCGAGCGGGATCGGCCAGGTACCTGTCGGGCACCGACTTGTACCTGCCGCGGCCCGCCTGGCCGTGCGTGAACAGCAGGTAGCACGCCCGGCACGCGCAGATCAGGCTGGAGTGCTCGAGGTCGGCGACGTGCCCGTGCTCGGCCGGGACCGCGGTCGCGCAGAACTCGCACTTCTCCGGCGCCTCTTCGGCAGCGGGGGGCGCCGGGTCAGGCGCTGGCTGACTGCCGACAAAACGGCGCAAACCCGTGCTGCCGCTCATCCGGCTACCGCCTCTGGCCGCGGCAGGGCTACCCGCACGCCGAGGCTGTCAGCCAGCAAAGGCAGCGGGTCGAGCCGCATTGCCTCGTCGTCGATCCCCTGGCCGGCTAGGCGCACGTTGTACCTGGTACCGCAGGCCGGGCAGGTGAGCTGCTCGCGTTCGAGCAACCCGTCGGCCAGCGAGGAACCACAGGAGGCACAGGCGTCACGGTAGGCGTAAAGCGTGCCGCGCACCGCGCACACCAGCACGGTAGCGCCGCCGGCTGACGCCGTGACCGGCCGGGAACTTGGCGGGCCGATGTTCGGCAACGTCACCCAGCCGCCATTGTCTGCCTGCTTGGTGTCCATTGGCCGCCTGCCGATCTGAAGCAGTTTGGGTTCAGGCGGTGCGGTCATTCCCTCGACGACGACCTCGCTCACCTCGGGGGCCGCGTCGAGCACTGCCCCCTCGATGGCCAGGCGGACGGTGACCGTCGAGGAGGGGCAGCCGTGGCAGCTTCCCTCGAGCCGCAGCCGGGCGACGCCGTCGGCCACGCCCAGGTAGACGACCCCGCCGGCGTGTGAGCCGAGGTAGGGCCTCACCTGGTCGAGCGCGCGCTGTATCCGGGCGTCGGCGTCGAGCGGGTGCAGGTCGTGCAGCAGGAGCAGGCTCTCGACGAGCGGGTCCTCGGTGAGCTTGCCGAGAACCGCCTGCCCGTGCGCGCCTTCTTGGCCGAGGAGCTCAACGATCCTGGCCAGCCCGTCGCCGTACAGGCCGACCAGCAATCTGACCAGCTCATCGGCCAGCGCGGCCTGGCTGTTGCCGCCGCCGGTCCTGAGCGCGGCGAGCAGTTCTTCTACCTGCTCTCCTACTCCTCGCACACTGGTCATAAGGGGTTCCGATCGCCGGGGAGAAAGTGCCCGTGGCCGGGCCGCTCCGCCGGGCCCGGCCACAGGCCGTCTTCTTGTCGAGTCTGCCCTGTCAGCAGGCCAGGTCAGGTAGACAGGATGGCTGACATGGGGGAGTGCACCTTCTCAAGTACCTTCCCATTGCCGAGATACATGTGCACGCCGCATGGCAGGCAAGGATCGAAGCTGCGGACGGCCCGCATGATGTCGATGCCCTTGAACCGGTCAGGCGGGTTCTCCTCGAAGATCGGCGTGTTCTGCACCGCGTCCTCGTAAGGTCCTGGCGTGCCGTAGCTGTCGCGCACGCTGGCGTTCCACGGCGTCGGCGGGTAGGGGTGATAGTTCGCGATCTTGCCGCCGCGTATCACCATGTGGTGACTGAGTACGCCACGGACGGCCTCGGTGAAGCCGCAGCTATTGGCCTCCTCAGGTACGGAGAACGGCTCCCAGGTCTTGGTGCGGCCTGCCCTGATCTCGGCCAGCGCCTTCTCCGTGAAGTACAGCGCGCAGGCGGCGGCGTACGCCTGGAAGTAGGTGCGGGCGCGGTCCCTTTCTATCGCGTTCGACAGCGGACGGCCCTGCTTGTCGCGCGGGATCTTCCACTCGAACGTGACCTCGGGCTTGCTGACCGTCTTGGGCAGGTTGATGAGCACGCTGTTGCCTGTGGACTTGACGTAGCCGAAGTCCACGAGCTGGCCCATCGCCGTCGCCCAGAGCCGGGCGATCGGGCCGCCGCCTGTGTCGCAGGCCAGGTAGTCCTTGCCGTCGAACCAGCGAGGCGACATGACCCAGGAGTACTTGGAGTCGAAGTCGCGCTTGGCCGGGCGCGGGATCGTGTGCTGGTTCCACGGATGCCTGCGGTCCACCGGGTTACCTAGCGGGTCGCGGGTGACGAACATCTCCTGGTCTTCCCAGTCCTCGTAGTAAGAGGAACCGAGCAGGATCCTGATGCCGAGGTTGATGTCGACGAGGTCGTTGGTGAGCAGTTCGCCGTCCCTGATGACGCCGGGGCTGACGAACATCTTCCTGCCCCAGTTGCTCATGTTCTCGTACTTGAAGTCGCAGAACTCGGGGTCGTTCAGGCTGCCCCAGCAGACCATGTCAGCCCGGCGCCTGCCGACTTCCTCGTAGCCGGGAAGTGCCTCGTAGAAGAAGTCGAACAGGTCGTCGTGCATCGGGACGACGCGCTTCATGAACTCGACGTAGCGCATCAGCCTGGTCAGGTAGTCGGTGAAGAGCTGCACGGTCGCCGTGGTGCCGACGCCGCCAGGGTAAAGCGTGCTCGGGTGGACGTGCCTGCCCTCCATCAGGCAGAACATCTCCCTGGTTGACCGGCTGACCTGGAGCGCCTCGCGGTAGAACTCGCCCTCAAGCGGGTTGAGCGAGCGCATGATGTCGCCGATGTACTTGTAGCCGTGGTCGGCGGCGTGCGGCGCTTCCGTCCGGTTCGCGAGCTCGAGCACGCCAGGGTTGGTCTCGCCGACCATGCGGGCGCAGAAGTCGACCCCGACCAGGTTCTCCTGGAAGATGTTGTGGTCGAACATGTACTCGGCAGACTCGCCCAGGTTGATGATCCACTCGCCGAGGTGGGGCGGCCTTACACCGTATGCCATGTTCTGGTTGTAGACCGAGCAGGTGGCGTGATTGTCGCCGCAGATACCGCAGATACGGCTGGTGATGAAGTGCGCGTCGCGCGGGTCCTTGCCCTTCATGAAAATGCTGTAACCACGGAAGATCGACGAGGTGCTGTGACATTCGATGACTTGCTTTTGCTTGAAGTCAATCTTCGTGTAAATTCCCAGACTGCCCACGATCCTGGTAATCGGATCCCAGGCCATCTCGACTACGCCGGTGTCCTCGGCTGTCGTCATTGCTGTTGTCCTTTCACCACGTCTTCTGGTAGCCGGTGAGGAGTTCATTGCCCTTCTTGCGCCACTTGGGCTCTTCGTCGGCAGTCCTTGACGTGAAACCCCTGAGCGTGCGGATCACTGTTCCGTAAAGAGTGCTTGCCGTCGTGGAAACCCGCGATCCCGGCGGCTCGTCCATGAACGGCATGAACTTGTCAGGGAAGCCAGGCATCGTGCAGGCGATGCAGATGCCGCCGACGTTCGGGCAGCCGCCTACGCCGTTGATCCAGCCGCGCTTGGGCACGTTGCACTTCACGACCGGGCCCCAGCAGCCGAGCTTGACCAGGCACTTCGACGAGCCGTATTCCGCCGCGAAGTCGCCCTGCTCGTAGTAGCCTGCACGGTCGCATCCCTCGTGGACGGTGGAACCGAACAGCCAGGTCGGACGCAGTGCCTCGTCAAGCGGGATCATCGGCGCCTGGCCCGCGACCTGGTACAGCAGGTAGAGGATCGTCTCTGAGAGGTTGTCAGGGTGGATGGGGCAGCCAGGCACGCAGACGATCGGCAGGCCTGCCTTGGACCGCCAGTCCCAGCCCAGGTAGTCGGGCACGCCCATGGCCCCTGTCGGGTTACCCGCCATCGCGTGAATGCCGCCGTAGGTGGCGCAGGTGCCGACCGCGAGAATAGCGGTCGCCTTGGGCGCGAGCCTGTCGAGCCACTCGTTGGTCGTCATCGGCTGCCCGGTCGCCGGGTTGTTGCCGAAGCCGCACCAGTAGCCCTCGTCCTTGATCGCCTCGTTGGGTATCGACCCCTCGACGACGAGCACGAAGGGATCAAGCTCGCCCCTGTCGGCTTTGTGCCACCATTCGATGAAGTTGTCAGCGCCGGTTTCTGGGCCGCACTCGAAGTCGATGAGCGGCCAGTGCACCGCGATTTTAGGCAGGCCAGGAAGGGCGCCGAGCGCGATTTCTTCGATGCTCGGCTGGGTCGCGGCGGTCAGCGCGACGGAATCGCCGTCGCAGCCGAGGCCCCCGTTCATCCACAAAATGTGCACCAGAGGGTCGTCTCCGGCCATAGCGAACAACCTCCTCGCTTGGTGTTTGCTCCGCTCCAGTTTGCTGCACGGGAACGGCTAAATGTTATGACGCGATCGGGTTGAACGTATGCACCATTCACTGCGCGGATCAGGAAAGCCGGCGTGAACATTGCGAAGAAGGCCATCGCTGTAGTCCCGCCGCGTTAACCGATGGGCAGAATTCATCCCGTGTACCGCGTGTGTGGCGTTTTGCGGTATTGTGCCGGTAACTGAGATCAAGAAGCACCTCGCCTTTAGTGATGCGCGGGTGCGGCCCATGGTAAACCCGCAGGCACCCAACCACAAGACGGAACCGTCATCTGACCGGACAGAAATGTCCGGCCCGCCGCGAGCGGGAGGCCCGAGGTGTTACGACGCGACGGGCAAATCGGTAATCTGGCGCTACGCGGGCGCGTGATCGGTGGCCCGGTCTTTCCGTTTGAGCGCTGTGCACGTAGCCTTGCACACACCTAGTCCTGCCGGACGAGTGCGATGAGGGAGTGACTGGTGGCTGAGCCCAGTAACGGGCCAGGGGTCGAGCCAATTGAGGTAGCGCCTGTCGTGGTGCTGTCGCAGGTCTTTCCTGCGCGTCCTTCATCGATTCCCGACATCAGGAACTTCGTGCGGCACTGCCTGGCCGAGTCTCCGCTGACTGAAGAGGGCATGAGGGAAGTCGGCGAGACGGTGTTTCGTGCCTTGCTCGACGCGGCAGGCCCGACCGGCTCGATCAACGTCGCGTTCCGCATCTTCCCCGAGCATGTGGAAGTTGACGTGCTGCATTCTGACTCGGCCCTGGTGGGGCCCGGGCAGCCACCGTCCGGTAACGCGACAGCCGGTACCGGCCAGGCGGGTTCGCCTGCCGAAGGCGCGGGCCGCGCCGCCGCGCTCAGCCCGGCCGGCCCGGTTAGCCTTGGCGGACCTGGCGGGCCCGCGACGTTCGCTGAGTGGATGTCCAACGCTCTGCGCACTCAGAACATGACGCAGGAGGCCGCGGCCAGGCAACTCGGCGTGTCCGTGAAGACCATCAGCCGCTGGGTCGGCGGCACCACCGAGCCGAGAATGCGCGATCTGAGGCGAATTCAGGAAGTTTTCGGCTCCCTGCCGCTTGACGTCGGCGGGTGACGTTATGACCGGCCAGGATTACAGAGACTTAACGCGGCATTCGCCACGCGATGTCCCGCTCCGCGCAACTTTGGGACCGGAAACTAGTCAAGGCTGTCTGGTGGGTCCACTAGACGACCGCCCACAAGTGTCCTACGGTGCTCGCATGGCCCAGCAACCTGGATGTCACACGTTCGGCACCGATAGTGGCCGGGTCACTTTACTGACCGCTCGCGACGGCCTGGCTTCTCAAGCGGGTCACGACCTTACGATTGACGTCGCGAACTGGTCAGCCGAGCTGACGGTGGCGAACGACGGCTCGCCGTCCGGGCTGTCTGTCCGGCTCGACCTGACCTCGCTCGTCGTGCGCGAAGGTACCGGCGGGCTTAAGCCGCTGACCGACAGGGACAGGCGCGAGATCGCGGTCAAGGCCAGGCAGGTACTCGGTGCCGACCGGCATCCTGAGGCGACGTTCGTTGCCTCGTCGTTCGAGCCGGGATCCAACGGCGGCGGGTTCGTTCAGGGAACGCTGACGCTCGCCGGCATCTCGCGGCCGCTCAGGCTGCACGTGGCGAAGGACGGGCTGGAACATTACCGCGCGACCGCGTCCGTGCGGCAGTCCGAGTTCGGGATCAAGCCGTACGTGGCGTTCCTCGGTGCGCTGAAGGTCAGCGACGTCGTTGGCGTGGACGTCGAGGTCGACCTGTCGCAGGCCGCCGGACAAGCGCGGGCGGACGGTTCAGCTTCAGGTTCGGCACCGCCGGACGGCGCACAGTGATCGCCAAGGTCGGCCAGGATAGGGCTATGAGCGGTCTAGCGCAGGAGGCGTTCGACAGGCGGATAGCTCCGGCAAGGAGACTCGCGGATCACGCCGATGAGATCGTGGCAGCGGCGTACGACATGGCGGGAAGGTTTCACGGCGGCGGCAAGCTGATCACCTTCGGCACCGGCGCGGCGAGCGCGGACGCGCAGCATGTCGCGGTCGAGTTCGTGCACCCGGTCATCGTGGGCAAGCGCGCGCTTCCCGCTATGTCGCTGACCTCGGACATCGCGACGGTCACCGCGCTCGCCGCCGATGCTGGCCTGGCTGACATCTTCGCGCATCAGGTAAGGAAGCTGGCCGGGCCTGAGGACATCGCGCTTGGCATAGCAACGGGGCCTGGCAGCTCAAGCGTGCTCGCCGGCCTTCGCGCGGCACGCGCGGCAGGCCTGCTCACGATCGGGCTCGCGAACGAGGCAGCGGCGACCAGCATCAGGAACTTCGCTGATCACCTGCTCGTGGCGCGGTCGGCGGACCCCCGCGTCATCAAGGAAATCCACGTCACGATCTACCACTTGCTGTGGGAACTCGTGCACGTCTTCATCGAGCAGCCATCCGCGCTGCGAAGCTAGGCGGTCGTGCCATGAGAGAGAACGAGGCCGGGCATTGCCCGGAGGGGGCATGCATCACCTGCTCAGATACCGCCGTCGCCTGCAAGGTGGTGGCGCTGCTTGACGATGACCTGGCCATAGTAGACACCTCAGCGGGCGCGGAGGAGGTCAGCGTCGCTCTCGTTGAGGCACGAGTCGGCGACACCATCCTCGTGCACGCCGGAGAAGCGATTGCGGTGATGTAGCGATGACACGGGTACCACGGCCAGCCGAGCACGTGCAATCGGCGAAGTCAGCGGGCGAGGCCGGCGGCCGGGCCGGTTCTGTGGAGTCGCTGTACCCGTTCCTTTACCAGAGCACGATCGACCCGGCCAAGGTTTTCGCCCAGGCTCTCCAGTCGACGCTCGCCAAGACCCGCGAGATCATTGACCTGCGTGTCGAGGTCTGCGCGAGGACGAGCAACCTGCTCGCCTCCTGCGCGGCGGACATGGCAGCCAGGTTCCTCGCGGGAGGCCGGCTCTTGTCGTTCGGCAATGGCGGCAGCGCGACCGACGCGGCTGATCTCACGACTCTTTTCCTTTACCCGCCAGGAGGCGTCCTCTCGCTGCCCGCCCTCGACCTGGCCAGCGACGTCAGCGTGCTGACCGCGCTGGCTAACGACATCGGCGTCGAAGTGATCTTCGCCAGGCAACTCGCCGCCCTCGGCAAGCCGGCCGACATCGCGCTCGGGTTGTCGACCAGCGGCAATTCGGAGAATCTGCTGCGTGCCTTTGACGAGGCCAGGCAGGCCGGCATGCTGACCGTCGGCTTGTCTGGCTACGACGGAGGCAAGATGGCGGAAATCGCCAGCCTCGATTACCTGTTCGTGGCGCCCTCCGCGTCCATTCACCGGATACAGGAGGCGCAGACCACGATCTACCACATCCTCTGGGAACTCGTCGTCGCCGAACTCGACCGCGGTCCGGTGATCACATGACCTGCCGGGTACTTGTCGCGGGCCTCGGCAACATCTTCCTCGGCGACGACGGATTCGGCGTCGAGGTCGCCGGGCGCCTCGCGGAGACCAGCCTGCCCGACTGGGTGGCCGTCGGCGATTACGGCACAAGCGGCCTGCACCTCGCCTATGACCTCGCGGAAGGCGTGGAACTCGCGATCCTCGTCGATGCCGTGCCTCGTGGTGGTGATCCAGGTACCGTCTATGTCATCGAGCCTGATCGCCAGCCCGTTCCCGCCGGGGGCGGAGCAGCTAAGGCTGCGGCCCCGATCGGGTTTTTCGACGGCCACGGCATGCAGCCTGACGTGGTGCTCGGCATGCTCGACTCGCTTGGGGCGCGGGTGGGCCGGGTGCTGATCGTTGGCTGCGAGCCCGCCAGCGTGGATTACGGGATGGGGCTGAGCGCGCCGGTAGCGGCCGCGGTGGACAAGGCGATCACGTGTGTGGTCGATCTGATAGGAAAGCACTGCTAGAAGGGGACAGGTCACATGTGTCTTGGCATCCCGGGTGAAGTGATCGAGTTCCTGCCAGACCAGCCCGATCTGGCCAGGGTTGACGTAAGCGGCGTGCGCCGGGTGATCAACGTCGGCCTCCTCGCCGATGACATGCCAAAACCCGGCGAATGGGTCCTCATTCACGTGGGTTTCGCCTTGTCCAAGATCGACGAGGACGAGGCCGCCGCCGCGCTCGAATTCCTGGAAGGCATCGGGCAGGCCTACGACGATGAACTGGCCGCCCTTGCGGAGTCACGTATCGAATAGGAGGCGCGGTCATGCGTTTCGTCGACGAATTCCGCGACAGCGACAAGGCGAGGGCCCTGTCCGCGAAGATTACCGGGCTGTGCGAGCCTGGCAGGCAGTACAAGCTGATGGAGGTCTGCGGCGGGCACACGCACACGATCTACAAACACGGTCTCGAGGACTACCTGCCTGAGCAGATCACGCTGGTCCACGGGCCGGGATGCCCGGTCTGCGTGATCCCGATGGGCCGGGTCGACGACGCGATGGCGCTGGCGGCCGAGCCCGACGTGATCATGACCTCGTTCGGCGACATGATGCGGGTGCCAGGGAGCAATGGCTCGTTTTTCGACGCCAAGGCACGCGGTACCGACATCAGGATGGTCTACTCACCGCTCGATTCACTGAAGATCGCCAGGCAGAATCCGGATAAGCGGGTCGTGTTCATGGCCATCGGCTTTGAGACCACCGCTC
>Ga0335074_10016619_pt1 | contig 10363 bp, 9 predicted proteins | sample Lox_Sample_23_FD_206715 | JGI IMG/M metagenome (GOLD analysis project Ga0335074, IMG submission 206715) | Soil microbial communities from Loxahatchee National Wildlife Refuge, Florida, United States - Lox_Sample_2.3 | ecosystem: Environmental > Terrestrial > Soil > Wetlands | place: USA: Florida...
GCCACCAAGCAGGCCCTGACCGAAGCGGTGCTGTGGCCGCTGCAGCATCCCGACACCTTTGCCCGGCTCGGGGTCGAGCCGCCGCGCGGAGTACTGCTGTACGGACCGCCGGGCTGCGGTAAAACCTTTGTGGTGCGTGCGTTGGCCAGCACCGGCCGGCTGTCGGTGCACGCCGTCAAAGGCTCTGAGCTGATGGACAAATGGGTCGGCTCCTCGGAAAAGGCGGTGCGCGAGCTGTTCGGCCGGGCCCGGGATTCCGCGCCGTCGCTGGTGTTTCTCGACGAGATCGATGCGCTGACGCCGCGGCGCGGCCAGAGCTTCGACTCCGGTGTCACCGACCGGGTGGTGGCCGCGCTGCTCACCGAGCTCGACGGCATCGAGCCGATGCGCGACGTGGTGGTGGTCGGCGCCACGAACCGGCCGGACCTCATCGACCCGGGGCTGTTGCGGCCCGGTCGGCTGGAGAAGCTGGTGTTCGTCGAACCGCCCGACGCCGATGCGCGTCTGGACATCTTGCGTACCGCGGGCAAGTCGGTTCCGCTGCGCGACGTCGACCTGGCCGCGCTGGCGGCCGACCTGGACGGATACAGCGCCGCCGATTGCGTGGCACTGCTACGCGAGGCCGCGCTCACCGCGATGCGGCGCTCGGTCGACGCCGCCGAAATCACCGCCGCGGACGTGGCCGCCGCCCGCGAAACCGTCCGTCCGTCACTGGATCCCGCGCAGCTGGCGTCGCTGCGCGCGTTCGCCGCGGAACGCTGACGCCTACGCATTTGAGCACTACATCCACATCAGGTTCGACTTGTTCGGGCCAGATGGACCGCTGACCGGCGAACCGCCGGCCTCCGACGAGCTACGGCTTGCACCGACCCTTGACTGGATCGAGGCAGCATTGCCTCAACAGAACAGCGCGCTGCTCGACGGGCTAGATAAGGCGGTCGAGATACGCCTCACCGGACCCGGTGCGCGGACTCTGCGGATCGGCAGCGGCGGCGTGGCGGCCCACATCGCCAGCGATTCAACAGCATTCGCGCGTTGGGCCACCTCGCGGGGCAACTGGGAATCTCTTGGCGTCGACGCGCAGGGTGATCCGGCCGCGCTCGAGGTCGTTCGCCGCCTAACGGTGTTTTGACGATGACCTCGGCTTGCTGCCGCGGGCGGGGCTGAAGGACGTCAGCAACGCGCGCGACGCCGCGGCGACATCGTCCTCCAGCCAGGCAGGGATGGGGTCATCGTTGGCGTGACGCCGGACGACGGCGTAGGGCAGGTCGACAACCGCTCTGGCGATAGCGTCGACGCATCTGGCGTCGGTGCTGCCGTACAGCTCGCGCGCGAACGTCCTGGCTCGTTGGATGAGCGGCGCGTTCTGGGCCTCGAGGGTCTGATCGAAGTCGTCGTCGGGTTCGCCATCGAGCAGGTCGCTCGGCCGCACGGCGACCAGCAGCCGGGCATCGTCGGGAACCTCGCGCATGAAATCGATTGCCGCAACAGCAGTCGCGACCGCGGACTCCAGAATGGTGTCAGCCGTTGCGGCCAGCGCCCTCACCTGAAAGCGCTCGAGCGCGCGGAGCCACGCGGCGGTGAGGATCCCGTTGCGGTTGCCGAACCGGTGATACAGCGTGCCCGCGGGCGCTCCGCTCGCCTTTGCGATCGCGCCGACGCTCGCGGCACGGGGTCCTTCGGCGAGCACGAGCGCGCGCGTTGCGTCCAGGATCACATCGGTTTGGTGCTTCCGCGGAGGTGCCACGATCTAGTATGCTCCTTCTATATGGAACGTTTATCCTATATCGACGAGCATGCCATATCCGTCGCGGCCGATCGGGCCGAAACGTGGTCCGCGCTGCTGCGGGTGTTGTGCCGCGACCCGGAAGACCCATCGACGGTCCCGAGCGGCTTCGCGTTGGAGGAGTCACGACCACCCGAACGGTTCGTGCTCAAAGGCCGTCACCCGTTCGCGGTGTATCGCTGGGTGTTCGAGTTGGATGCCGAAGCACCACAGCGCACCCGCATTCGCTCGGCAACCTGGGCGGACTTCCCCGGTCTGCACGGCACGTTCTATCGCGCGCTCGTCATCGGCTCCGGCGGACACCGGGTGGCGGTGCGCTGGACGCTGAGACGGATCGCGGCGCGGGTGTTCGCCGAACGGGCGGCCGCCGACGACGCCGCTGCCGATTACGTTGACGTCTTCGAAGTCCCTGTCCATCAGGATGATTCACGCACTGTCGAACAAGCGTTACGTGACGCGCTTGGTCACCGGGCGGGCGCGGGCGGAGGCCTTGTGTTGTGGATCCACCGCCACATCTTGAGATTTCAGCTGGGCCCGTACGCATCGCCCGAGCACGTCATCGGCTGGTCGATCACGCATTCGGACCCCGACGAGATCGTGCTGGTGGCGGGCGGGCCGCTGATGCGCGGCCAGCTGAGGCTGCGACGCGAGGACGGCCGGCGCGCCGTCCTGACCACGCGTCTGCACTATCGGCACAAGGTCGCCGCCCGCGCAGTCTGGGCCGTCGTCGGCCCACTGCATCGGGTCATCGCGCCAGAGCTGATGAAGCGCACTGCCCGTCGTGGTGGCATTCCCGCGATCCGGTGATCCCAGGCTTGACGTGGGGGGTGCGACCATCGGAGCAGACGGTGGCAGTTCCGCGTCACGCCCTACCGCTACGACATCCTGGACATCTTTGTGCTGCAGTCATTTATCGACGGCGAGCAGATTACGGTTGCGACCCAAGGGCGTTTCAGTCAGGTATACGGCCCGCGCCGAGGGCACCAGCTCGCGGCTGCACGTGTGAGTCTTGTTCGGCGGGCCAACGCTTCTCGCTCGTCTTCTCGTGTTGGGCGACCTGGTGATGATGCGAAAACAGCTGATCACCTTGATCTCTTGAACCGTGCGGCCCGTTCGCCCGTGACGATCTGTAACCAGGTCCGCTATTAACACCAGTGGTCCGAATGGATCCCACCTTCGAGGAGAAGATCCCATGAACAATGAGCCGCCGGGATGATCACGGTACAGCAGCCTCCGGGGATCGGTTTCTTGAAATTCCGCGATGTCGCGCAGACGACACGGGTCATGTTGCTGGCCATCATGGCGTCGATGGTCGTCTTCCTCGATGGCACCGTCGTAAACCTTGCCCTGCCGGCCACGGAGCGTGACCTCGGCGGGGGCATGTGCTCACAGCAATGGGTCGTCGACGGCTACCTGCTGGTGGTCGCGGCTATGGTTCTGCCCGGTGGTGCCATCTCCGATCTGTTCGGGCGAGTACCGGTGATGCGCTGCGGTCTGGCGGCTTTCGGGGTGGGCTCGGTGCTGGCAGCCACGGCGGGCACCCCGGCGATGCTGATCGCCGGGCGCCTCGTCCAGGGGTTGGGCGGGGCATTTCTCGTGCCCGGCTCGCTCGCGCTGATCAACTCGTCGTTCGAGCGCGCGGACCGTCCTGCCGCAATCGGATCCTGGACGGCCTGGACCGGCACCGCCTTTGCGCTCGGACCACTGCTGGGGGGACTGACCGTGGACTTCCTGGGCTGGCGCTGGATCTACGTTTTGTCGTCGATCCCGGTGGCCATAGGTTTTGCGCTGACGTTTTGGCTTCACCGGATGCCCGGGCCCTCCGAACGCCCACGCGTCGATGTCGCCGGCGCCGCACTATCGGCGGTCGGACTGGCCGCCACGGTGTACGCACTGATCGAACAAGGTCGCCGGGGGTGGGACGACCCCCGGGTCAGGGTTGCGTTGGTGGTGGGGGTCGCAGCATTGCTGGCGTTCGTGACATGGCAACGCCGCGCGCCCCACCCGATGGTGCCGCCAGGCCTGTTCACGATCCGCAATTTCACCGGAGCCAACCTGGTCACCGCGTTCGTCTACGGCGGCATCACGATGGGCTCGTTGGCCATCGCTCTGTACCTCATGGAGATCGCCGGATATTCGGCCACGGCCGCGGGTCTGATTACCCTGCCCAGCCCCATCATGTCGTTGCTGTTCGCCCGCGGCGTCGGCGGACTGGCGGCACGGATCGGACCGCGGATTTTCCTGATCACGGGTCCGGCGCTGGCCGGGTTGGGGCTGCTGCTCATCCGTCCCTCCGCGCACGGATTACACATCGTCACCGACGTGCTGCCAGGCAGGATTTTGCTGGCCATCGGAATGGTCCTTGCCGTCACGCCCCTGACCGCGGTCAATCTGTCCGCCGTCAAGTCCGCGCAGAGCGGAATCGCCGCCGCGATCCAGAACGCGACGGGGCGGACTTCTGCGCTGATCGCGGTGGCCTGCGTGGGATTGATTTCCGCCAACAAGCTGACCGATGCCAGCTTCACCCGGCTGCTCGGAGTCAGCGCGCTGCTGTTTTTCATCGGCGCCGTCATCGGCGGCCTCGCTATCAGAAACTCGATCGTTCACGCTGAACCGGTTCCCGATGAAATCGCCGTCGCCGTGCCGCAGTTGGTGTCGAGCGCGCCATCTTCGAGTTGATAATTTGCAGTTAACTGCAATATTGCGTATTACTGCACGTTGGCCTACCATGACCCGCATGACAGTCACGGAAAAGACGGCGCGGTCGGTGACCGACTTCATGGACGACCCGATCAGCTTCTTCGGCCAGTCCTACACCCAGATGCACAGCATCGACCGCGGCGAGCTCGAGGCCCTGCAACGCCAGGCGATGAGCATCCGCTTTCAGCAGCACCGGGCCAGCATCGAGATGCTGCGCAAGCTGGCTGACCGGCTCGGGATCGCAGAGCTTCACGAATTCAATGACGTTGTGCCGCTGTTCTTCTCGCATACCGCCTTCAAGTCCTATCCTGCGGCACTGGTCGACAAGAAGCGCTTCGACCTGATGACCAAGTGGCTGGACAAGCTGACCAGCTATGACTTATCCACCGTCGACACCGCCGGCTGCACCGGCATCGACGAATGGATCGACCGCCTCGACGCGCAGACTCCGCTGGAGGTGATCACCTCCAGCGGTACCACCGGCACCATCTCGATCCTGCCCAAAGACAAACGCGGCGCAAGCGAGGGCATGACGCTGTGGAAGATCTGCCTGTTCCAAACCTTCGGTCAGGAACCGACCGAGAAGGAATTGAACCCGGCGGTGGATGTGGTGTGGCCGAACTTCGCCAACGGCAAGCTGGGTCATCTCCGCATTGCCAACATGATCAAGCGTGGCTTCACCGGCGGCGACGAAACCAGGTTTCACGCCCTCTACCCGTTCGCGGTGGACACCGACCTGATGTTTCTGGCATCCAAGATGCGGGCGGCGGCATCCCGCGGCGAGTTAGACCGGCTGGAGATCGATCCCGCACTGGCCGCGCGCAAGGACGAGTTCATCGAAATGCAGGCACGACAGCCTCAGGACATGGATGCGTTCTTCACCCGCATCACCGAGCAATTGCGCGGCAAGAGAGTATTCATGCTCGGCACCTACCACCTGATGTATGACATCGCCAAGGCCGGTTTGGAGCGCGGCGTGCGCAATGTCTTCGCGCCGGACTCGGCGATCCTCACCGGCGGCGGGATGAAAGGCGTTGCGCTGCCGGACGATTTCATGACGGTCATCAAGAACTTCCTGGGCGTCGACCGCATCCAGGTCGGTTATGGCTTCTCCGAGTCCAGCACCTTCCACTGGGGCTGCAGCGAGGGCCGCTACCACGTGGCGCCGTGGGTCATTCCGTTCGTTCTCGATCCCGAGACCAGCGAGCCACTCCCCCGCACCGGTGTGCAGACCGGCCGGGCCGCGGTCTACGACATCCTGCTGCGCGCCCACTGGGGCGGTGTCATCTCCGGCGACGAGGTCACCATCGACTGGGACCTGAAGTGTCCCTGTGGACAGACCAGCGTCGCGTTCGAGCCCGGCATCATGCGCTACAGCGAGAAGCAGGGGGTCGAAGACGACCGGATCACCTGTGCCGCAACACATGAGGTGCACAACGAGGCGGTCAACTTCATGAAAGGGCTGGATCTGTGATCGCCTACACCGTCCCGCTGTTCTTGCGGGGCGAGGTGATCACCGAGGACATGGTTCCCTTCGCTACCCGCGTCGGTGCCGCACAGTTCCAGGCGCCGGACATGACCAAATATGTCGAGCAACTGCCGCTCAAGAGCCCGGCTGAGATGAGCGACCTCTACGAGTCGAGCTTCGACGAGATCCTCGATGTGCTCGAAGCGCTCGGCAACGCGTTGGACTTCGACACCAACACGCACCTGCAGGAGGCCTATGAGGCCTCGCTGGTGGCCAATGTGCTGCCGCCGGCAATGATGCAGAACAGCTATCGCATTTTGCGGCCGCTGTTTTCCCGGGACAACGTCACCGAAATCGCCGACAGCCAGGTAGGCCTGGACTACCTCAACGGATGGGTCCCGCGGACATTGCACGACGGCCGCGAACTGCGGGTGCGCGCCTTCGGCTCCCGGGTGCTGCATATCCCGGCGGGCAACGGCGGATTGGTCTCGGCGGTGACCATCCTGCGCTCGGTGATCACCCGGTCGGACGTGATCATCAAGGCGCCGTCCAATGATCCACTGACCGCCGTCGCGATCGCCCGCACATTGGCTGACGTCGCGCCCCGGCACCCGATCACCAAACATCTCGCGGTCGGCTATTGGAAAGGCGGCGACCTGGCCGTCGAGGAAACCCTCTACCAGCCCCAGCACATCGAAAAGATCGTGGCGTGGGGCGGGCTGGCCTCGGTCAAGCACGTAACCCGTTACATCCAACCCGGTTTGGAACTCATCGCGCTGGACCCCAAACGCAGCGCCACCATCATCGGTCACGAGGCGTTCGATGACGACGGCACGCTGCGCGAGGTCGCCCGCCGCGCAGCGACCGACATCGGCGTCGCGAACCAGGAGGGTTGCGCCAACGCTCGAGTCATCTATGTGCTGAGCGGAACCGACGCCGACGGCCTGGCCAAGGCGAACCGGCTCGGCGAATTGATCTATCGGGAGCTGGTGTCGTTGCCCGCCGTCATCAGCACCTCGCCGCGCTACCCCAACCGTGAGCTGCTCGACCACGTGGAGTCTTCACGAATGACCGAAGACTTCTATCGCGTGATCGGCGGTGAGCAGCGGGAAGGGGCGATCGTCGTCTCCCAGTTCGACGAGCCGGTCGACTATTCATCGATGCTGTCCGGGCGTGTCGCCAATATCGTGCCGGTGGACAACATCGACAAAGTCACCGCAGCGGTAAACGCCTACACTCAGACCATAGGCATCTACCCCGAATCGCTCAAACGACAGCTGCGAGACACGTTGCCGCTGTTCGGTGCTCAACGGTTGACCAGCCTGGGTTATGCGTGCAATGTCGCGGTGGCCGCCCCGCAGGACGCCATCGAGCCGATCAGGCGCATGTGCAAGTGGGTCGTCGACGAAGAATGCGACGCCGACGTTGTCATCCCGCTGTGGAGGCTCACGCCGGCATGACAGAATCGCGCAGCGCCCTGCAAGTGGTTGAGGGTATTGACCTATCCGGCAAGGTATGTGTGATCACCGGCGCCTCGTCGGGGCTGGGCCGCGAGTCGGCGCGGGCGCTCGCCGCAGCGGGCGCGCAGGTGATACTGGCCGCACGCAACGCCGATGCGCTGGCCGAGACGGCCCGGTGGGTCCAGGCCGAGGTGCCCGGCGCCCGAACCTCGACGGTGCATCTCGACCTCACCTCGCTGGGCAGTGTGCGCGCCGCGGCCGCTGAGATCCGCGAGGCTACGCCGGTAATCCATGTCTTGATGAACAACGCCGGCGTCATGTTCACGCCCTTTCGCCGCACCCAGGATGGCTTCGAAATCCAAATCGGCACCAATCATTTCGGGCATTTCGAACTCACCCGACTGCTCACTCCGCAGCTCGTCGCCGCTCAGGGCGCCCGGCTGGTCATCCTGTCCTCCGGGGGTCACGCCCTTGGCAACGTCGACTTCGGCGATCCCAACTGGGAGCGGCGGGAGTACGACAAATTCGTCGCCTACGGCGCATCCAAGACAGCGAACATCCTGCACGCGAAAGAAGCCGACCGCCGCCTGCACGAGCTGGGAATCCACGCCTATGCCGTTCATCCTGGCACGGTGGCCACATCGCTGGCGCGATACATGTCGAAATCGGACTTCTCGCAGCTGCGCAAATTTGCGGTCGCCAATAGCGCCGAGCGTGGCGAATCATCCGATGGGCACCTGGATTTCACCACGCCCGAATACGGCGCGGCCACTCAGGTGTGGGCCGCAGTGAGCCCGGAACTGGCCGACCGGGGCGGGCTTTACCTCGAAGACTGCGGCATCAGTGAACCCGTCAAATCCTACGCACGCGATGCCGAGCGCGCTGTGGAGCTGTGGGCGCTCTCCGAGAAACTCTGTGCCGCAACATGAACAGACACGAGCGTCGAAAACTCGAGGTGCGCGAGAAGATTCTCGCCGCCGCCTTCGATCTGTTCCTGGCCCAAGGCGCTGGCGCCACCACCATCGAGGAGATCTGCGACCGGGCCGACGTGGCCAACCGAACGTTCTTCAACCACTTCGCCACCCGTCAGGACATGATCCGCGCGTTGGCGGAGCGGCGACTGGTCAACCTGCACGACGTGTTCTTCGATCGCGGCGACGAAGCGATCCCGGCCCGTCTCATCGCTGTGTTCGACGACATCGCCACGGCGTTAAGCCAATCCGGCGACACCTATCGCGAGCTGATCGGAGAAATGCTGGCCACCACCGGCTACGGCATCCAGCGCGGATTCAACCTGCACGAGACTTTCGTCGAACTCGTCAAGGAAGGCGTCGCCCGCGGCGAGGTGAGCACCCGACACGACGTGGAAACCCTGGCCGACATCATCGTTGGTGCGCTGTCCGGCGGGATCGTCAACTGGACGGTCGACCGGACCTATTCCCTGGACACCAATCTGCACAATCTCGGTGTCGCGCTGGCGGAGCTGCTCAAGGCTTGAGGCGTGCCCCCTCGGCATCGTCGCCGTCGAACCGAACCCGAAGCAGCGCCTGGCTTTGCGACGCGGTGATGAACAGTTCATCGGAGCCGTCGCCGCCGATGCAGACGTTGGTAGGCAGTGATCCACTTGGCAATTCGACCACCCCGACGCGCCGGCCCGCGGGGTCGATGACGTCGAGGCGATCAGCGCCGGTAAGCGCGACCCAATAGTCGCCGCGGGCGCTGACCGCCATGCCGTCGGGCCAGCCGTTGACGAACGTGTGCACAAGTTCGGATGAACCGACTGCGTGGGCGTCATACGACAGTAACTGCGACGACAATGTTGCTGTCACAAGTAATTTCGATCCATCGTTATCGAAGCCCAGCCCGTTGATGAACACCGGCCCGTCGTCGATAACCTGTTGGGTATCACCCGAGACGACATCGGTGGCATACACGTGCCCCGGAAGCCCGGCGTCGGGAATGCTGATGTCGAACTCGCCGCGGGTGTCGGTGATCCACAGCCGACCATCCGGGCCGAACATCAGATCGTTCGGGGCGCCGAGCCCCTCGACCAGATAGTCAACGTGCGCGCCTGTGATCACTTGAACACCGGGCTCGACGGATCCGCTTGCGCCCCAAGCACCGCCGTTCTGCGCCACGTACAGCGTGCCGTCGTCACCGCGTGCGAGGCCGTTCGGTCCGCCGCCGGTGTCGATGCGTTCGGCCGGACCACCGGACGGATCGACGATGTAGACGCAGCCATGGCTGATCGACGTCAATGCCACGCGTCCATCGGGCAGCCACACCGGGCCCTCGGTGAAGCCGAGCCCGTCTGCGATGACATCGACATGCATGCTCACGACTCCGGTTCCGGTAGTGGTGTCCAATCGGCCGAGAGCCGTGCGGTGAACCGCGGCGGCCGCCGATCGAGGAATGCGGCGACCCCTTCACCGGCATCGTCGGTGCCCATCACCCGATGGTGCAGTTGCGTTTCCAGCGACGCGACCTGTCGCGGCGTGTAGCTGTTGATCGCGCTGTCCCACAGCAGTCGCTTGCACAACGCTGCCGACATCGGCGCCACGTTGGTCGCGATGTCGCGGGCCATCTCCAGCGCATGCTCGAGTACCTGCCCGGCGGGCAGCGCCTTGTTCGCGATACCGAGCGCCACGGCCTCCGCCCCGTCGAAGGTGTGTCCGGTGAGCAACACCTCGGCGGCCACTCCCAGGTTCGTCAGCTGTGCCAGTGTCCAGTGCGACATGCAGTCCGGTATCACGCCCCGACGGACCTGCACTACACCGTATTTCGCATCTTCGGCGACGATCCGGATATCCGTCTGCAGGGCCATGGTCAGGCCGATGCCGATCGCGTGGCCGTTGAGTGCGGCGATCACCGGCTTGCGCAATTCGAACGCGGCCGGGTCGATCGGCGATGCGGAGAACGCAGCGTCGTCCATCGGGGCGTCGAACGGCG
>Ga0335074_10016620_pt1 | contig 10363 bp, 8 predicted proteins | sample Lox_Sample_23_FD_206715 | JGI IMG/M metagenome (GOLD analysis project Ga0335074, IMG submission 206715) | Soil microbial communities from Loxahatchee National Wildlife Refuge, Florida, United States - Lox_Sample_2.3 | ecosystem: Environmental > Terrestrial > Soil > Wetlands | place: USA: Florida...
CCGCCTGGATTGGCAACGGCGTGATAACGCCCACGCTTTTTATCGCTTTACTTACGACGATCTCAGCCAGGTCGGTGCCTTCGGCCAGAGTACGTCGTTGCAGGCTATGCGCAACGCGACGCACACTCCCACGCATACTTTGGGCTACGACTTTAGTCGTGGGCCTTATCTGCACAGCTTGCGCTTCGAATATCTGCGCGTGGGCAGCGGACTCGCCGATCGCACGGCCTCGCTTCCGGCAGGAGTTAACAATCCGGTTCCCGGGATCGGAATCAGCATTGGCGCTCCAGTCGCCGGCAATTGCTCGCTCGGCGGAGGCGCGTACTGCGCTGGCCCAAGCCCGTATGCTGGAGATGCGCTTTTCCAGTCGAATTACGATCTTCGCTACGACGGCAGCCGCGTGTGGGGCGATCACATCTTCCGCTTCGGGGGTACTTTCGACCGCATTCGCGTAGGCGGCTTCGCGCCGCAATTCCTGAATCCGCAAGTGGGCACAACCGGTATCTGTTTGACCGAGTCACTTGTGTCCGCCGATTGCGCCACCAGTGCTGATGCAGCCGCATATCCGGCGGATTTTGCCTATCTTGGCAACGGCGTAGGTTTCGCGACCGGAAAAGGCGCCTTCGGGTACTCCGGCGGCGGCATGGCTGACAATCGCATTGAAGCCTACGGGGGCGACAGCTGGCGCTTAACGCACAACTTTACGCTGACCTACGGCATGCGCTGGTTTCATGAAAGTGGACGCTTCGATAACAGCTTCGGGGGCCTCTCGACGTTGGGGCAGTGGCAGCCAGGACTGGCCAATCCCGTTCGCAATCCGAAATACGATTTTGCGCCGCAACTCGGCTTTGCATGGGATATCGGAGGCTTGGGGAAAACTATCGTTCGCGGCGGAGCTGGGCTGTATTACGACACAACCCTCTGGGAAAACACCATGCTCGACAGCCGAGCGCGAACGTCGCGTGGTCTGCTTTCGTATACACCTCAGGTTTGTTCGTTCGGCGATGCCGAGCCTTTCTACTGGCCGACCAGCCTTTCCGGTGCGAGTGTGGGTTTGCCGCTCGCAGGAGGATCCGCTGTCGTTTATGATCCGGCCACAAATCAGGTGAAACCAACGTTCTGTGGATCTACAATCTCGACCGCCGCATCCTCAATTCTTGCTCTCAGCAGCGCCTTTCAGGGTGCGACCGCAGCCAACGGCGGTGCACAAGGCAATCCCAATTATGTTGTGAGCACTCTAAACGCCAGCAACGCGAACGGAGTCGATCTGTTCGCTCCCAATTTTCTGACGCCGCGCGCGATCCAGGTCAATTTTGGTTTTGAAACCGAGCTTCAGCCAGGAATGGTGTTCAGCGCCGACTATATTCGAGACATCGGCGATCACAATCTGCTGATTGTCGATCAGAACCACAGCGGTGCCGCACGATCCTACAATCAATCCAATGCGCTGGCCGCTCGTGATAACGCGCAGGTTGCGGCGGGCTGCCCCGCGGGACGTGGCGAAGCGCAGTGCATGGTGGCCGCGCTGGGTGGCGTTGCGCAGGCGCAGGCCGCATATGCTGCGGCAGGTCTGGATTCCAATTCCGCGACCACCGGCGGAGGCCCATGCAGCTTCTGCGCGTTTCCTGGAATTACTCCTTTCGGGATCAACAACAACGGAAACGGAGCCGGAACTGGCTCCCTTGGCACTCTCGACATGATGTCGACGATCGGACGGTCGGTTTACAGCGGGGCGCAAGCCAAGCTGGTGCAGACGTTCTCGCGCCCGGCTAACGGTATCCAGAGTGCGCAACTGCTCGTCGCGTACACATTCAGTAAGTTCCTTAGCCAGTCTCCGGACCAGGACCTGGCCATGATGGCGATCAACAACGACAAGCCGTTGCAGTTCACCGGGGATAATGGCATGGATCGCACGCATCAGCTGTCCTTCGGCGGCGCTTTCGAATTCCCGCGGCGCATCCACATCAGCATGCTGGGACGTTTTCTAAGTCCGCTGGCGCAGACGATGCTTCTGCCGCAGCTCACCAACGGCGGTCAGATTTACGCGACTGATTGGATCGGTTCTGGACTGGGCTCCGCAGCCGCCCCGGAACCGCTCCCCGGAACCCAAATTGGCCAATTCATGCGCAAGACCGAGCTCGCGACATGCGCTCCATGTCTCAACTTCAACGTCAATCCAGCGAATAACAGTCCGAATAATTTTCAGAATGTGACCGGCAGCTATAACCTTCGCTATGCGGGCACCTTGACTCCGGCGGGTCACTGCCTGGTGGCGGACGGCAGTTGTCCGGGCAACTCCGGCATTCAGGTGATGACGCCCTCCGACATGACCGCGCTCGGTTGGGTGATGCCGACCATACCGTCAGTGAACGTGAAAGCCATGAACGTTCGGTGGCTCCAAATCTTCGATTTGCGCGCTTCGTGGCCGATCACATTCAGAGATCGGGTCACGATCGAGCCCAACGCCGCCGTTTTCAACGTATTCAATTTCGCCAACGAAGGTCAGCCGGGAAATATGTTTGGTTCTTCGTTATACCCGGGGCCGAATCCAACGTTCCAGCCGAATGGCACGCTGGCGCCGAACGTGATCGGCGGCATTACGAAGGCCGGCATGAGTCCCTTCCGCGCCGGGCTGGAATCAGGGAATTTCGCTGTGGGAGCGCCGCGGCAGATCGAGTTTGGGCTGAAGGTCACGTTCTGACATCTTTCAGATCGAGGCCAGGAATGTAGCAGGAAAATGGTATGCCCTCGTGTCCGTCGCGATCCCTGCGTTTTTAGCGATTAAGGATGTTTATGAACTCGAACCGCGAGGTTCCTGGGCTGGGTCGGAGAACATAGACTGAAGGTCAATCCACCGTCTGGCGGTGCGCGCGGAAATCCGTTTCAAGGAGAAACCTGCGAGCGCAGGCGCTTCGAGAGCTTTTCGATCTGCTTCAGTTTTTGAATCAAGTCTTTGGGCAAGGTCCCCTTGCGGAGCGCAGCCATGTCGTCGGGAATGGTCTGCGCCGTCCGTGCCAGATCGTCCGCTTCCTTTTGCAACTCGGCGAAATCCTCCTTACGGGTAACAACCGCGGGTTGGCCGGGAGTGGCGCCTTGTGAATTCATAGAAGGCGGTGGATTGGGGAACCCTGTCCTCTGTCCTGACGATGCGATCGAAAGCAGAACAACGGCGAGCAGCGGCAAAGCGGGTGCTTTCATGAGCGAACCTCCGGACCGGCAGATTTCCAGAATTGTACTCCGGGATCTTTCGATTGTTTTGCCGGTACGAAGGGAAACGTCGGCCGACAAATTACTCACAAGGTACCGGTACGCACAACGATTCTGCGTGGCTTTTGTGTACAATGCGGCTCATGTCGTTTCGTGGTTCGCAAAGCAGCTCTGGCGGTAAACGCGGCCGCACTCCACCACCGGAAGAAACGTTCGAAGAGGCGGCATTCCTTAAATCTCTTGGCGAGAAGCAGCGGCCGGTCTCACTCAAGCTGATGGACGGCCAAGTCGTGCGCGGCTGGATTGAGTATTACGACAAAAACATGGTGCGGGTCACGCGCGAAGGTGCGCCTAATCTCTTCATCTTCAAGCACGAAATCATGTACATTGCCGAGGAAAGCGCAAAGAGAAAGTGAATCCTTGGCAATGACTTCTGCAGAGAACTTTGAAAGCTTTCTTCCCGCCATGTCGACGATCGCCCGCGAGTCGGGAGCTCTGGTGCTGCACTATTTTCGTCAGAAGTTAGAAATCGAATATAAGGGCGAGGCCGACCTGGTCACGGCGGCAGATCGAGCCTCTGAAGCTCTCATTCGCGAGCGCATCAGCTCGCAGTTTCCCGGCCACGACGTTCTGGGTGAAGAGCAGGGTCTGACCGATTCCGGCGGTGAATATCGCTGGTACGTTGATCCCCTCGACGGAACGACGAACTTCGCTCATGGATATCCAGTGTTTTGTGTTTCGCTGGGATTGGAGCATCGCACCGCAAATTCAGCACGTCGGATTGCCGCAGTGGTCTACGATCCGACGCGCGATGAGCTTTTCTCGGCGGCGCTCCGGCGAGGCGCAAAACTGAATGGAGAGCCGATCCAGGTTTCGAAAATCGGGCGGCTGAAGGAATGCCTCGTCGCGACCGGTTTCCCGAGCCACAAGCGGCATAAGAATCCGAACATTTTCTTTTATCACCAGATTACGCTGCGCACACATGGCGTGAGGCGCGCGGGATCGGCTGCCATCGATCTCTGTAACGTGGCTTGCGGCCGGTTCGACGGCTTCTGGGAGTTCAACCTCAATCCATGGGACACGGCGGCGGGAGTTCTGATTATCGAAGAAGCCGGAGGCAAGGTAACACGCTTCGACGGCTCTGAGTTCCAGATCGACAGCCGTGAGACTTTGGCGTCGAACGGTCTTGTGCACGATGCACTGCTGCATGAATTCCAGGAAATATTTGCCGGCCGCGGTTTGGAATCCTTGCCCGACCCCCGAGAATACGCGGCGCAGCGATCGAAAGGCTAGAGACGTATCCCCCGCGTTTCCAAAGCGGGGCAATTTCGCATACAAAAACTAAGGCCGGCCTATAGGGGCCGGCCTGTTTTATTTGTGAAGGAGGCGATGACGTCAGCGCGTGAGCACGCGATCGTGGGCGTGCTCATCATGCTGCTGCGGAGTGGGCGTGAAGTCGCGCTCGGGTTCCGGAGCAAGAATTTTCGCAGCAGGGTTCTCCTCGACCGCCGGTAGTGCGACTTTTAGTGCCTCATCGATAGTTTTCACATAGTGCACCGTGAGATTCTCGCGCTGCTCCTTGGTGAGGTCTTCTTCCAGGTTCGTTTTGTTTTCCGCCGGAAGGATCACGTCGCGCACGCCGGCGCGCTTGGCGGCCAGTACTTTCTCTTTGATCCCGCCCACCGGAAGAACGTTTCCGCTGAGAGTGATCTCTCCGGTCATCGCAACCAGCGGCTGGATGCGCCGCTTCGTTAGCAGCGAAACCAGGGCGGTCGCCATAGTCACGCCGGCCGACGGACCATCTTTGGGAATCGCTCCCGCGGGCACGTGAATGTGAATGTCGTGATTCGCGAAGAAATCTTCCGTGATCCCCAAACGATCTGCATTCGAACGCACCCAGGTCAACGCCGCCTGCATCGATTCCTGCATGACCTGGCCGATCTGGCCGGTCATGGTGAATCCGCCTTTGCCTTTCATCGCATTGGCTTCGACGAAGAGCACGTCTCCGCCGGACGGAGTCCACGCCAGTCCCACCGCAACTCCGGGCCGCTCCGTGCGCTCGGCAATTTCGCCTTCGCTGCGAATTTTGATTCCACCGAGGAACTCCTGGATAACCTCGCGAGTCACGACAAGCTTTTCCGTCTTACCTTCGGCCAACCGCCGCGCCTGCTTGCGGCAGATGGTCCCGATCGTGCGCTCCAGATTGCGCACGCCGGCTTCCCGCGTGTAGTGGCGAATGATGTAGCGCACGGCGTCTTCCGGAAATTCGATCTGTTCCGGAGTGATCCCGTTCTCATCGATCTGGCGCGGAACCAGATACTGGAATGCGATGTGAACCTTCTCTTCCTCGGTGTAGCCCTGCAGCTCGATGATCTCCATGCGATCGCGCATCGGCTCGGCAATCGGATCGAGCATGTTCGCGGTCGTGATGAAGAGCACCTTCGACAGATCGAATGTTACGTCGAGATAGTTGTCGCGGAACGTCGAATTCTGTTCGGGATCGAGCGCCTCGAGCAACGCCGAAGCCGGATCGCCGCGAAAATCGCGCCCGACTTTGTCGATTTCGTCGAGCATGAAAACCGGATCTTTCGTCTCCGCGCGGCGAATGCCTTGAATGATCTGACCGGGCAATGCGCCGATGTACGTGCGGCGATGGCCGCGGATTTCCGCTTCATCGTGCACGCCGCCGAGCGAGAGGCGGACAAATTTGCGTCCCAGAGCTCGCGCGATCGACTTGCCCAGCGACGTTTTGCCCACGCCCGGGGGGCCGACAAAGCAGAGAATCGGGCCTTTCATATTCGGCTTCAATCGCCGCACCGATAAATAGTCGAGAATGCGGTCTTTGACTTTTTCCAGGTCGTAGTGATCATGATCGAGAATTTCCTTCGCCTTGGGAATCTCGATGTCATGGCCGGAAGTCTTCGACCAGGGCAGCACAGCGAGCCATTCAATGTAATTGCGCGTCATCGAATAATCGGCCGCCATCGGCGACATCCGTGAGAGGCGGCCCAATTCCTTGAGTGCCTCTTTCTTCACCTCATCGGGCATGCCCGCTTCTTCGATTTTCTTCTTCAGATCTTCGACGTCGCGCTGGCCTTCATCCTGCTCGCCCAGTTCTTTCTGAATGGCCTTCATCTGTTCGCGGAGGTAATACTCGCGCTGCGTCTGCTGCACACGATCCTGCACTTCGCTCTGGATCTTGTTGCGCAGCTGCTGAACTTCGAGCTCCTTCGCCAGATGCTGATTGATCTTCTGCAGACGAATCAGGACGTCGGTGGTTTCGAGCGTGTCCTGCTTGTCAGGGGTTGAAAGCGACGGCAGGGAGGACGCAATGAAGTCGACCAGGCGGCCGGGCTCATCGATGTTCATGGCTACGGTCGAGAGTTCGTCAGAAAGCGTAGGCGAACCGGCTACAATCTGCTGAAATAGCGTCAGCACATTGCGCTGCAGCGCCTCAATTTCCGAAGTCGCGGCCGGAGTCGCACCTTCCGGAATCGGAGTGAAATGCGCCCGCATGAAGGGCGAAAGCTGGGTGAACTCTCCAAGGTGAACCCGCTCCAGACCTTCAGCGAACACGAAAAGGCTCTGGTTGGGCATCTTGACGACTTTGTGAACGACCGCCGAGGTACCGACGGTGTAAAGATCGCTCGGCTGCGGATTATCGACGCGCGCTTCGCGCTGCGCCACCACGACGATGGTCTTGTCGTCACCCAGCGAGTTGATCAACTGCACGGAACTTTCACGACCCACGGTGAGTGGCAAAACGGCGTGCGGGAATAAGACAGTATCCCGTACCGGCAGCACCGGAAGCGCCCGTTGATCGTTTGTTTCTTTAGGCTTATGGTTCTTTTCGGGCGTCTGTTGATTCATGATTCTCCTTGAGTGTATCTCGCTCAAGTTTAGATGTTGCCGCTACGGCAAAGGTTTCAGACCCCCTACCGAACCTACTTGCAAGGACGTTTGAATTCTAGACTTGCGACGAATCTATAGCACGTACCCAAGGTGCAGAGGCTAACGCCCCAACCCGGTTTTGCCAAGCACTAAATTGGGAACGTCCGAAACGGCACCTCGTGCAGGTCTATGCAGCCGTTGTAGCGGAGCAGAAACCCGGATGGTTCCGCTGCATCTCTAGCGCCGGCCTTTCGCCGAGTTCGTCTCCAACGAAAACTTTGCGAAGTGGACTGACCGAAATGCCCGCACTAACCTGGCGGCTTTGTGACGTTCGGGATTGCCAGCCTATGCTTCGGCAGAGCCAATCTCGCGATCAGGCAGTGGAGTTTTCTGTGTCACATTGTGATCAGTGGTTTTGGATTCGGCTGCGTTTTCGTTCCGTTTTCGACGACTTCGGTCTCGTATTTCAGGAATGAAGAGCTGGGAAATGCCACCGGGGGGGTACCACTTGCTGCGCAATGTGGGAGGCAGCATTGGAATTTCGGTAGTCAATACGATCGTCGCGCGTCGCGAGCAAACGCACCTCAACGAACTGGTGCATTCGTTAACTCCTGGGCGCGTGACCGTGCAACCGTCGTTTGCAGGGATGCAGGAGTCCTTTTGGCGCAGGGTGCGTCTCCGACGACCGCGCAATACCCGTGCTTACGGTCTGATCGGGGAGCTCCTGAATAGCCGCTCAGGCCCACGTGGAAGATTTCCGCTACATGGCGCCGGTCTGCTTCGCCCGCATCTCGATCATCTTCGCGCTTAAGAAATCAGTCGATGCAAGGGGAGGCGCCTTGCAAGCTGGCCATTGAAATGTAATTCCCATGGCTGCGCCCGGGGCTCGCCCAAGATCGGGGCGCAGAGCGCCCCCTCGCCATGATTGATCAGAAAACGTGCTTCGCCGTATCGCCTCTGAAAGTCAATTCCTGGAGCACGCGTTCGTTCGATGCATTGAGCCCGTAAATCGTCTCGGTTCTGGGCGCTTTATGCTGCAGTGGAACCAGGGTGCATTTCGCTTTCACGTCCGAGCCTTTCTTCCCATCCTTCTCGAAGACCATGAAGTGGTCCTGTCCCTCCATCTCGTGACGGATCGTGTAATCGCCCGCAGGCAGCAGAGTAGTTCCCACGTGGACAGGCTGAGCGAAGGTAACGTGGTAAACGTCTCGGATCCCAAGGTCCTTCGTTCCAGCGCTCGCCATCGCGACCATGACGAATGCACACACCAACATCCCTACGATTTTCAACCGCATATCATTCCTCCAAAGTTTTTGCGAGATTTCTAAAGGAAAACAACGTCTCTCAAAGACAGGCAAGTCTAACGACTCCAGATACGAGGCTATGCTTTGAGATTTGGTGTGAATGTGTGCAGGGTCACAAAGGAATGTGACGATAGGCGGCTAAAAGCTTAGAGCCATTTCGCAGAGTCACCCTATGCTGCAGGATAAATCCCCAGCACCTTCACGAACTCCGCCACTTCTCCCAGGTGCCGCAGGGCGTTGCCGGCAGGTTCGTCATCTCCGCGCAGAAAATCAACATAGAACACGTATTCCCATGGACGCCCGCGCATCGGTCTTGATTCGATCTTGCTCAGGCTGATATCGCGCAGCGCAAACACGCTCAACGATTTGAACAGCGCGCCGGGAGCATTCTTGACGTGGAAGGCAATCGAAGTCTTGTTGGCGCCACGTGGAATGAGACCCTCATACCCGCGGGTCGAATTGCGCCTGCGAATCAGGAAAAACCGTGTGAAGTTGCGTTTATCGTCTTCAATCCCGGCTCTCAGGATTCTCCCCGAATATTCCCGAGCCGCCTGCGTTCCCGCAATCCCGGCTGCATCGCGGAGGTTCCCGGCGACCACATGTTTCACGCTACCCGCCGTGTCATAGAACGCGACCGGCTCAATTTTTGGGTGCTTGCGAAAAAAGTCGCGGCATTGATCGAGCGCCACCGGATGGGAAAGCACTCGCCGCAGTGAAGTCAGCTTCACTCCCGGCGCGGCGATCACGTTGTGCACGATGCGGAGCAAATACTCGCGTTGAATAAACACATCTCGCGCTACCAGGAGATCCGCATGCTCGGCCACAGTTCCGGCTAGCGTGTTTTCAATGGGAATGACGGCTCCATCGACATTTCGGCGCTCCACTCGGTCGAAGACCTCCAACGACCGGGCGCAGGGCACAACGGTGCAGTGCGGCAGCATACGCTCCGCGGCTTCGTGGCTGAACGATCCACGCTCTCCCTGAATCGCAACTTTCATCAGCAAGCAAAATATCTGGAAGCGGCCGCCAGCGCAAATCCCCGGAATCGGCGGCTCAAAAAGATCCTGCATCGCCTGGATTGATCCGTGTTATTTGATTCCAGTCATTTGGGTCGCGTTCGCTCCCTGATATGTTGACCGTGTGATAGCAGGTGGCCTGACCGATCAGGAAGTGGCGGCGCTACGCGGCCAGATCGTCGACATTGTCTGCGGCTCGGTCTTCGTGCTCATCGTGCTTGCGGCCGCGGCGATCGCGCTGGTGCGCCGCCGCAGTGGCGCACGCCTGTTTATTCTTCTCGGAATCTGGAGTGCCACTTACGGGGCCATGCAACTGACCCAGCAGCAACTCATGCTGCTGGGTTCGCCGCATTGGTTGCAGCATCTGGCTGCGCCGCTCAATGCCGCGATGACCTGCCTGGTGGACGCGGCTTGACCGCTTTCTGCTCTACACGGATGGTGTTACTGAGCCAGAAAACTCACGCGGCGACGCTTTTGGCGATTCCGAGCCTTGAGCAAGTCGTTCGCGACAATCACGGTCGCTCAGCCTCGGAACTCTCAGAACGGCTGCTTGCGGAATTACGAAGCTGGCAACCTGGCGCCCAGACCCAGCAGGACGATGTCACCCTGCCCGTGGTCGATGTGGTTTAAGCCTCACGGTTTGACTCCAGCTGTTTTTTCATCACCAGCGCGTCGACGCCGTTGCAATAATAGCGTGGCCGTGTCCGGACCACGTCGTAGCCGTGGCGTTTGTAGAAAGTGATAGCCGCGTGGTTGTCGACGGCTGCCTCGAGCCCGACGGCGCGGGATCCGGCTACGCGCAAGCGATCTTCGGCGGCCGCCAGCAGTTGCGATCCCAGACCCGAGCGACGAGCCGCCTCGATCACGTCGATGGTGATGATATGTCCGGTGAGACCTCCATGTGCCACGATGAACCCTTGGATCGTGGCGCTGCGAAGGTCGACC
>Ga0335074_10016621_pt1 | contig 10363 bp, 11 predicted proteins | sample Lox_Sample_23_FD_206715 | JGI IMG/M metagenome (GOLD analysis project Ga0335074, IMG submission 206715) | Soil microbial communities from Loxahatchee National Wildlife Refuge, Florida, United States - Lox_Sample_2.3 | ecosystem: Environmental > Terrestrial > Soil > Wetlands | place: USA...
CAGCGCATCCACGCCCATCACCTTTTGAATCGGCTCCGCGCGCACGATGTTGCCGCGCGATTTGCTCATTTTGCTTTCTTCAAACAGCAGCCAGCCATGCGCGAAGATATGCTTGGGCAGCGGCAGACCGGCAGCCATCAAAAATGCCGGCCAATAGACAGCATGAAAGCGGATGATCTCCTTGCCGATCAGATGCAGATCGGCGGGCCACAAGCCGCGCTCCTCGACCGCCGTTTTGTATGCGATCAGCGCGTCGAACCAGACGTAGAACACGTGCGGCGATTCGCCATCGACCGGAATCCCCCACTTGATATTTGTCCGCGTAATCGAAAGATCCGTAAGACCTTGCCGGACAAACGCCAATACTTCATTGCGACGCGTTTCAGGGCGGATAAAATCGGGCTGCGTGTCGTAAAGCTCCAGCAGTCTATCGGTAAACGCGGACAGTCTGAAGAAGAAGTTTTCCTCTGTGACCGTTTCGGTGGGCCGGCCGCAATCCGGGCAGGGATCGCCGGGCTTCGCGTCATTTACATACAAATTGTCGAAAATGCAATACTGCCCTGTGTAGGAACCCTTGTAGACATAAGCGTTTTCGCGGCAGCGCCTGAACAAATCGTTCACCACGCGCGCATGCTTCGGATCGCTGGTGCGCTGGAAATAATCGATGCCCAAGCCGAGCATCTTCCATTGCCGCTGGAACTCGGCGGCAACGGCATCACAGAACTCCTTGGGCGCCTTGCCCGCGCGTTCGGCGGAACGCTCCACGTTGACGCCATGCTCGTCGCTGCCCGTGGTGAGCACCGCTTCGTACCCTTGCATCTGCTTAAAGCGTTTGATGAGGTCTGCCACGATAGTGGTATAGGCGTGACCAATATGCGGCGCGGCGTTGACGTAGTAGATAGGAGTGGTCAGGTAGTATTTATTCATCTGGAACTTTCATTGTGGGACGAAAACCGTCACGATCTTGTCCGGCATAAGTAAGCCATGTTCGCTTCGGCAATTACTTGCTTCAGCGGCACGCCGGATTCCTGCGCGATGCGGCGGCAATCCTCATATTCCGGAGCATACGCGCCTTCGCCCGATACCTTCATGCGCACCTTGCCGTACGGCGTGTCCACTTCCACAAAATGGCGCGCCTGCACGCGGCGCTCGGCAGTGTACGTGCGCAGGCCAAGCGTGGAGGTTTCGGCGAAGATGGTTGCAACGAGCAACTCGCGATCTTCATGGCGAGCCAGCACCCGCAGCAGCGTACCCGGACGGCCTTTCTTCATCTCGAGCGGCTGCAGGGTCACATCGAGCGCGCCTTTGTCAAACAGCCGATCCATCGCATAAGCCAAAATTTGCGGGCTCAGATCGTCGATATTGGCTTCCAGCACCGTGATGGTGGTCGCCTCGCTGGTGGCCGTTTCTTCGCCTAGAATCACGCGCAGCACATTCGCGCGATTCGGAAAATCCCAACCGCCCGCGCCGTAACCCGTGGCGACGATTTTGAGCGGCGGCAAACCACCGAAGCCGCGCGCCAGGGTGACGGCCAATGCCGCGCCGGTTGGAGTGGTCAGTTCCACCGCGGGACCATCCGCATAAATCGGCTGGCCTTCGAGCAGCGCGGCGGTCGCGGGCGCGGGGACCGGCAGAACACCGTGTGCGGTGTGGGCCGTGCCGCTTCCCACATTGAGCGGCGACGATACAATTTCGGTGACGCCGAGCAGTTCGAATCCCAGGCAAGCCGCCACAATGTCGGCGATGGAATCGGCCGCGCCTACCTCATGGAAATGCACCTGATCGGCGGGGATCTGGTGCACGGCCGCCTCGGCTTCAGCCAGCCGCTGAAATACGGCCGCGGCGTTGGTCTTAGCGCGGGCGGGCAGCGCAGCCTTCTCGATCATTTTCAGGATATGCGGCAAGTGTCGATGGGCGTGTGTTTCCTGGGCATCGACGTGGAACTTGGTAGCCGCAATGCCGCAGCGCTTCACGCGCTCGAAAGAAATCGCGGCGCCGGTTTCGAGCGATGCCAGCGCATCTACGATGGCAGTTTGATTGGCGCCGGCATCGGCCAGCGCACCCACCAGCATGTCGCCGCTGATGCCGGAGAAGGCGTCGAGATAACAAAGCACGATTCTTTCATTATGAAAGATATTGGGGGGTTGGCGGGCAATCGGCGTCCGGCAACGCCGTGCTTGACAGCGGCTCGCGGTAACCCATACCCTGAAAAGCGACATGAAGACGAACAGCGAGAGCGCACTTGTCATTCCGCCCGCCCTACTCGCGGAGGTGCAGACTGCTGCCAGGGAAGAGCACCGCGCGCCCAGCGAATTGGTGAACGATGGGCTGCGGCGCTATTTGCAGAGCCGACGTCCTCTCGCCGCTCCAGCCGCCGTCGACCAGAAGGCACCGGCCGCCATCGAGCGCATACGCGAGCTGCGAAAAGGCAATTTCCTCTCCGAAGGCATCACCATTCGTGACCTCATCAGCGAAGGACGCGCTTAACGCGCTTTGGCTCGACAACTCCGCCACGATGCGCTGGTGTTTCCAGAACGCCACGCACCCTTATGCCGACACTGTTCTCGAAACGCTGGTCTCCGGCGAAGCAGTTGTACCCATCCTATGGCGCTATGAAGTCGCCGCCGTGCTGGCGAAAGCCCAGAGAGCCGGCCTCCTTACCGCGGCGAAAGCCGACGCATTCCTGGCCGTGCTACAGGCTCTCAACATCGTCGTTGATCCCGCTAGCGCCGATCACATTCTGGACGACGTGTACCGCCTGGCAGTCACCTACGGCCTCACTTCCTATGATGCCCTTACTTTGAACTTGCCCGCCGCAAGAACCTTCCCCTGGCTACCCTTGACGACGAGTTGGTACGCGCCTGCAAGCTGGCAGGCCATGCGTTGCTCTGAGCAACGACCGCAGCCATATAGTTCGATTTGGTTGGCGGCCGTCGGCCCCTGAGTGTGCACCACGGGCCGGTTGCCTGATACCATCACCTCAAGGAGATTTCATGTACGGAATTTACATCAGGCAAGTTTCGCGGGTTTTTGCATTCGCTCTTTTGGTTTTAGCCTTGGGGTTGGTCCCAGCCCACGCCAAGACCGATTTCACGGGCACGTGGAAAGTTAACGCGGCCAAGACCGATTTCGGGCCGATGCCCCCGCCCGACAGCATCGTGGAGAAGATCACGCACGAGGAGCCTAATATCAAAGTTAGTGTGGCGCAGACCGGCGGGGCGCAAGGCGATATGAACTACGACATGGCCTACACCACCGACGGCAAGGAAAGCGTCAACAAGATGGGGGACAACGAATTCAAGACGGTCCTCAAGTGGGATGGCGACGACCTGGTTGGCGAGACCAAGGGAGCTTTCGGCGATTTCAATTTCACGGCCAAAGACCGGTGGACGCTCTCTGACGGCGGCAAGACCATGACGGTGACTCGCCACATCTCGAGCGATCAGGGCGAGTTCGACATGAAGCTGGTGTTTGACAAACAGTAACGCCTCTCGCCTAAGCCGCGGTCGCGTCCTTTAGCCCCGCCGGTGACGACGGGGTTAATCTTGCTACGCCTCGCGTTCCAGGGAGTCCACCCACGCCTCGAGATCGCGGTTGCCTTCGGCCCGCGCATGCAGCAGCGTGGCTCCGTATTCGTAGCCCTTGTCGTAAGCGCGCAGATTTAAATCGCGGAAGCTGTCGGGCACCGATGCAGCCACGGCTTGGCGCAAGGCGTCCGGGTCGAGCAGCGCCGTGACTGCACCGAAGAACCCGACCACCACGATGTTCAGCACCATCTTGCGCCCCAGTTCTTCAGCCAGGCGGGTGGCCGGTACGCTATACACGCGCATGCCGCTGGGCACGCCGTTCACCCGCACCAGATCGCGCTCCACGATCAGCGTTCCGCCGGGCTTCAGCTCGGGCAGATACTTGGTGTAAGCTTCTTGCGAGAGCACCACCAGCACATCCGGCTGGGTTACATACGGATACGCGACCGGCTCGCTCGAAAGCAGCACGGCCGCGCTCGACGATCCGCCGCGAGCCTCCGGCCCGAAGTTCTGCGTCATGGTGGCGTAAGCGCCCTGATAAATCGACGCCGCTTTGCCGATCACGGTCGCGGCCAGAATCACTCCCTGGCCGCCGAAGCCCGCGATGCGAATTTCCGTCATCTGCATACCGGCGCCTCCACTTCCGAATACCGTTCGCCCAACCGCTCGCGATATTGGTGCCGCATCAATTCCAGATAATCCGGACGTTCGCGGTCTACAAACTTGCCGACCACGATTTCGCCTTTCATGCTCAGCGCCGTTTCGCTGGTAGGCGCGCCATTGCGAATCTTACTGGCCGTTTTGTAATACTTCATGGTCTCGAGCGCATCGCCCAGTTTATTGCGCCGCTGGTACAACGTCGGGCAGGGCGAGAGCACTTCGATGAAGCAGAAGCCTTTCTTGTGCAGCACTTCTTTCATGGAACGCGTGAGCTGCTTCACATGATAAGTAGTCCAGCGCGCCACATAGGAAGCGCCGGCCGAATCCGCAAGCTGCGCCAGGTTGAAAGCCGGTTCAAACGCCCCGTAAGGATGCGTCGATGTAGTGGCCGTTGGGGGCGTGGTGGGAGCGGACTGGCCGCCGGTCATGGCGTAAATCATGTTATTCACGCAAATCACCTTCAAATCGATGTTGCGCCGCGCGGCATGGATCAGATGATTGCCGCCGATAGCCGATAAATCGCCATCGCCTGAATAGACCACCACCTGCAGCGCCGGATTCGCCACTTTCAAGCCGGTGGCGAAGGGAATGGCGCGGCCGTGCGTGGTGTGGAAGGAATCCAGGCGCGCATAACCGGCCACGCGCCCCGTGCAGCCGATGCCCGATACCACGGCCACCTTATCCAGATCGGCTTCGGATTCGAGCAGCGCGCGCGTGAAGCAGTTGACCGTAGTGCCGATGCCGCATCCGGGACACCAGATGTGCGGCATGCGGTCCATGCGCAAAAACGGTTCCACCGGATTGGTGGGATGCTCTTCAATTGCGACCATGCTCATCGGGCTGCCTCCACAATCGCGGCTAAGATTTGTTCCGGTTGATGCACGCTGCCTCCCGCGTGGCTTACCGGAATGATGCGGCGCGGGCCGGCTTCCCAGATGGCGCGCTCCACTTCGTGGACCATCTGGCCTAAATTCAACTCCGGGACCACAAACGCTTTCGCATTCTTGGTTCGCTCCGCAAGCGGCCGGGCAGGGAACGGCCATACCGTGATCAGCCGAAACTTTCCGGCGCGAATGCCTTGCTCTCGTGCCATCGCCAGGGCTTTCGCCGCGACCCGCGAGGTGATCCCATACGACACTACCACCACATCCGCGTCTTCCAGGCCATCGGTTTCGTAAAGCGCTTCTTCCGCCGCAACCGGGGCTGATTTTGAAATCAGCCGCCGCACCAGGCGATCCTGGGTGGGAACATTCATGGACGGATAGCCGCGCTCGTCGTGGGTTAATCCGGTTACGTGGAAGCGATAGCCTTCGCCGGCATGTGCCATCTCAGGCACTCCGTCGTCCATCGGTTCGTACGGCTGGTAATCTTCGGGCTTCTTATGCGTGTGGCGGCGCGGATAAATCTCGATCTCGCTCGCATCCGGGATCACCACCTTCTCGGTCATATGGCCGACGCATTCATCCATCATCAGAAAGACCGGCTGGCGGTACTGCTCCGAGAGGTTGAAGGCTTTGATGGCGAGATCGAAGCATTCCTGGGGCGAATTAGGGCAGAGCGCTACCACGCCGTAATCACCGTGCGATCCCCAGCGGACCTGCATCATGTCGGCTTGCGCAGGCAGTGTGGGCAAACCCGTCGAAGGTCCCCCGCGCTGCACGTTCACGAATACGCAAGGCGTCTCCGTCATGGCGGCGTAACCGATGTGCTCCATCATGAGCGAGAAGCCCGGTCCCGAGGTAACCGTGAAGGCCTTGGCGCCGCCCCAGACCGCGCCTTGAATGGCAATCGAGGCCGCCAATTCGTCCTCCATCTGAATGAAGCTGCCGCCCACGAGCGGAATGCGCGCGGCGAAACGTTCCACGACCTCGGTAGAGGGCGTAATGGGGTAACCTGCGGCAAATCGCGCACCCGCGGCGAGCGCTCCCTCGCAGCAAGCGTGGTCGCCATCCAGGAAGTGCGCGCCGGTAAGTACACCTTTTGGATCAGCTTGCATGGCGGTATCCGTAGATGGCGAAATCCGGACAATAGAGTCCGCAAAGGTCGCAACCGCTGCATTTTTCAGCGGTGGCGACGTAGGGTGGGTGATATCCCTTGGAGTTAAAAGCAGAGGAGAGTGAAAGCACGTGGGTGGGGCAAAACTCAACGCAGAAGCCGCACCCCTTGCACCTCTCGATGGTGATTGAAACAGAGCCTTTGGGCATTTAGCACGGAAGTTAGCACGCCAGTGGCCACGGGGCGCTTGCCCGATCGGAGGTCGATAACCCCAGGCTCGCGGCTCGGGAGCGTGCCCCACTGGGGATTGGGTTCGTTTCGTAATTTTTTGTTTCGCGCGGCGGGGCAGCTCCCTTTGCGCTGGGAGGCGGCCAACTGGCCGGTGGATTTCTTGGCGTTTTCGCGGTTGGCCTGGATGCGGGCCTGGCTGGGGGCGGCGTTGGGGGCTATGTCATCCATGGCTCTTACCGGGTTTTTACCGGGTTCTTACCGGGTTCTTACCGGTTGTAAGGTTAGCAGGCGAAGAGGCGGGGGCGGGCGCGGATTGGTGCAAAGTGTTGATGGGATAGGGCTGATTTTTATGGGTGGCGTGGGACTGGCAGAAGTTTCTTCGGCTTGCGGTGGGCCAGAGCGGCACAGGCGAGTCGATGATCGGGCCACAAGCCGGTGAAACCGGTCGGACTGAGGCGGCGGGGGTGGGGTGGAAAGGGGCCAGCCCAGCGTTAGTGTGGGGCGGGCGACTATTTTGCGGGGTCCAGAGGGTCCCGTTCGCTAGGGGGCCGGCCCGGCGGCCTTCCCTTGGCTGTGGACGCAACTCGGGGCTCGGCTCACGGCTCACGGCAGAGGCTAGACCTCCGCTGCGGGTACCCGCTTGGGGGAGGATGGCTGCGGTTGGCCGTCGCATCTCGGCGGTTGGGCGCGCCATTGGTCCCGGGTGATTGTGGCTGGCTTTGATTTCGGGACGGCGGGATTCGGCCGGAGCGGTCGGCCGGGTGCGGTGATCAGCGGGTGGCGACGGCACGTTGGGGTGGGTCGCCTGATGCTGGCGCGTCGTTCCTAGTCTCGTTCCGGGCGCAGGAACCTCTTTCTCCGAGTAGCGCGTATTTCGGCCGAAGCGAGCGCATCGGCAAACGCTTCGCGACTAGGGCGGAGCTACTGCTCAGAGACCGTATTCGGAGTCAGGTCTTTCTCGATACCGATCAGGCAAGCTTCCAGCAGCTTCCGCAACTGTGAAATGTCCGTCGCCGAAAGCGAGTTGAGGAGGCGCTGCTCCACCTGGCGCATCGCCAAGTGGACGGATAGCAGTTGAGAATGCCCCTCCTTCGTTAATTCCGCCGGCATGGCCCTGCCTCGGTCCGGCTTTGCCGATCGTAAAATCAGCCCACGACGTTCCAGGGAAGCCAGGATCTCAACCATGCTCTGCGGAGTTACCGAATGAAGGCGGGCCAGTTCCGCATTCGAACGAGGCTGGCCATACGCGAGCTCCGTAAGGACGCTGGCTTGCGCCGGCGTCAAGTCGCTGTTCCGAAGGGCTTCTTCTGTCGCGCGCCTCGTCGCGCCTTGAATCTGGCGCAAAAGGACTACAATCGGCTTAAACGCAGGTTTGATGATTTTTCTTGACACGGTTCCATAATATCAGGCATCCTTATATCAGGATACCTGATATGCTGATTTCTCAACTCGAAACACCCGAAGTAAATCTCTATTACACGGTCCGAGGCTCCGGGCCGATGTTGTTGATCCTCCAGGGCGGCGCTGGTAACGCGAACGGCTCGGAAGCGCTGGCCGATGAGCTTAGCAGCGATTTTACCGTCGTCACGTACGACCGCCGCGGACTGTCCCGCAGCACGCCAATCCGGACAGAGCGATACGAGATCGCGACGCATGCCGATGACGCAGCGCGGTTGATCGGTGCGCTTTCCGGCGAACCTGCATTCGTTTTTGGTAGCAGTCTGGGTGCACTGATCGGCGTGGAACTTGTAGCTCGTCACCCCGGCGTTGTCCGCCTGCTGATCGCTCATGAGCCAGGGCTATATGCGCTGCTCGAAGGCGCAGAGCGGGACGAAGCGCTCCTTGGTCATAGGGAGGCGCTCGAGACATTTCAGCGGGAGGGGGTGCCCGCAGCGATGAAACTCATGTTTGCGCGCAGCGGAACTGACCCCAACGACCGCGAAGCGGAAGTCCCTGCGGTGTCAGTTTCGACGGCCGATCCTAAGGCTATGGAACAGCATTTTGTCAATCTTCGCCATTTCCTGAAGTGCGATGTTCCGGCGGTCACCCGTTATCAGCCGGACGTGGCCGCCGTGGCGGCTGTCAGGTCCAAGATCATACCGGCCATCGGCCGTGCCACTTCACCGTCTGCCCTGCCGTATCGGTGCACTGTCGCGCTGGCTGGTGTCCTGGACCGGGCCCCCGTCGAATTCCCAGGCGGGCACACTGCGTACATGCTCCACCCTAAGGGAGTTGCGCACAGGATCAAGGAACTCATTCGGCCGGAAGCCTGTTGAGCTTTCGAATCGGGGGGAAACTTCGGACTGAAAAGGGTATGCACCCAGCGGTCGCGGCGACGGACGACGCGCTGCTGGCGCGGGATTGGCGGCCACATCACGCTGCGCGAAGCGTAATCCGCGCGCCGGGAATGCCGGCGGCGTGGGCCACAGGCGGCGGCGCGCGACGAGGGGCGGATGGCGGGCGGTGTCATCGAGCATGGCGCACGACCGTCGGCGCGGGTGGCGGTTCGCACGCGGCATACCGCTACTCGGCTCGGGGCCGGCTCATTGTACGAGTGGCGTTACTCGTTGGTGGCGCGCCGAGCCCCTGGAGTTTGAGCTTCGAATGTTTTGAGATCCCAATAATCGCGCCATGCCGCGATCTTGCCGTTGCGCAGCTCGAATATGCCCATACAAGGCACGCTGATCCGTTTGTCTCCGAACTGGAAATGGTCCACACGTTCGGTCATGACGACATCGCCGTCGGCTACGATGTGACGAATTTCCCAGGGCAAAGCCGTCATTCGCCCGGCGCCGATGCGCAAGGTCTCGCGAATAGCGGCGCGGCCCTTAACGGGTGGCCAGGGCGCATTCCACCAAATTGCGTCCTCGCTAAAATAGTTCGCAAACTCCTCCAGGTCCGCGCGCACGCAGGCTTCCATAAACTGACGGATCAACACGATGCTCTCAGCGTTTTCCAACGAGAACCTCCCAAAATCGTCCCCTGGATATTGCACCACACTCCACACACGCCAAGTGGATCGTCGGCAACTCTTCCGGAGGCGCTGGGTTCAGGCTTTAGGCCCGATTCCAATACGGTCATTCACGGCCGATGCGATCCGTTGGGTGCAGCCGAGGTAACGCTCGGTGGTCTGCACGGAAACATGCCCGAGGAGAAATTGAATCTGCTCCAGTTCGCCGCCGGCGGCCCGGCAGAGCCGAGCGCAACTTCGACGGAGATCGTGCGGCGCGACTTTGCTGACGCCAATCTTGGCGGCGAACTCCTTGACGACGTGCCAGACGAGCTTTTCCGTCACAGCTTCGCCCCAAACCCTGCCGGCGCTGCTCACACGCCGGAAGAGACTGCCGGTCCTGATTCCAGCCGCCGTCGTCCAGTCATTCAAAAGCTCGGTCACCCAGTCCGGAACCGGGACGGTTCGAAGGTGACCAGCCTTCCCACGGAGATCCACAATTGCCCAATGTCCCTCGCGCTGTTGAAGATGGCCGATGGTCAGTACTGCCAACTCATGCCGCCGAAGCCCGCAGGCGAGCAAAACTGCAAGAAGTGCCCGGTCACGTTTCCCCTTCATGCGTCCGCTGTCGGGCGCCTGCCACAGAGCTTGGCCCTGCTCGGCGGTCAGCCAGTTGCCGAGTCTTACGCCCAGTTTCTTGACGCCCTTGGCTCGTCGTATTCCTGCCGCCAGATCGGCGCTGAGGAGACCGCAGTCCGCTGCCTCGTACGCCAGGCGGCGTACCGCTCCGAGACGAAGGTTGACCGTACCTGGAGCGAGATTGCGGGATTCCAGATGCATTCGGTACCGGAGCACCACCGTTTTGCTGAACGAGAGCCGCGGCTCGGAACAATACCACTCCACGAATTCGTCAATCGCGTGCCGGTAGCCGCGCTGAGCATCGGGACAGGAAAGGCTGTTCAGGACAGCCGATTTCGCGACACCCAAGTCCGGCTGCCGG
>Ga0335074_10016622_pt1 | contig 10363 bp, 12 predicted proteins | sample Lox_Sample_23_FD_206715 | JGI IMG/M metagenome (GOLD analysis project Ga0335074, IMG submission 206715) | Soil microbial communities from Loxahatchee National Wildlife Refuge, Florida, United States - Lox_Sample_2.3 | ecosystem: Environmental > Terrestrial > Soil > Wetlands | place: USA...
AGTTACCAGACAGGCTTCAGTCATCCCCGAAGTTACTGCCAAGGGATGGCTGTAAGGCATGACCGAGTGAATATGTCTGGCGTCCGGGCGGGCGAACGATGTACATACGCGACTGAGGAGTGATCGATACTCGTAGTTAGCCGCTCAACTGGAATGTGCGATGACGGAGTCAATGCACTTAGCTCATCAAGCCGGTGCGGCGGTAAGTCTCGTGGCGCTAACACTCTGGCTCCAGTGTGCGGGAATGGGCTTCGTCATTTGCCGGGCAAGGGCCTTTATTGAGCAACTAGCAAACAGGCTGAGTCCGTGGCATGCCGCCGTGCTTATGGTCCGGTTCGCAGCGGCCATGATTGTTCTGCACATCTTAGAGACTTTGGTGTGGGCGTGCTTTTATCGCTGGAAATGTTTTTCGGTGTGGGAAGCTTCCTTCTATTTTTCGGCCGCCAGTTACTCGACCGTGGGCTACGGGGACGTTCTCCTTCCGCAGACGTGGCGCACGTTAGGTCCAGTCGAAGGCCTTACTGGAATGCTGATGTGTGGAATGTCCGTGAGCGGACTGTTCGCTATCCTGACCCGAGTTCTGGCGGCTGAAGCCAAGCCGTCAGCGGGAGCATCCTCCTAAAGTGCTTAAAGAAGTCTGCAGTCGCAAGCCCCGCGAGGACTGGCCCCACGACAAGAAGAGTGTCTTGAAGTCAGTAATGATTCGCAGCCTCGATGACATTGGTCCCAAGAGTCGGGGGCAGGGAATGCTTCATCTTAGTGCGGCCATGCAGTATGCCGACGGACACGGTCAAACTGTAAGCCGGAATGTATTCTATCCACCTTGTATTTATACTGATGCGCCTGCTCGAGAGTGCCCTATGGTGGAAGTCGTTTAAATTTCAGATTCCGGGCAGACTGCTCGCCGCATCCATTGTCTGAGCTTCTTGCGTGCACGTGCCGATCGCGCCTTCACCGTTCCAAGCGGTACGCCCAAGATTCGTGCGACTTCCCGGATTGATAAGCCATCGATGTCACGAAGCTGAAACGTGTTGCGCAAAGTCGGTGTAAGCTGACTTTGGAAATGAGTTAACCGCCTGCTTAGCTCGGTACTTCGATAGTCATCCTCCGGGCTGGGCCGCCGATCCGCCAATCGCTGCAAGGCAGAGAATTCCTCTACTTCTCCGATTGGCTCATCGAGAGGAACATGGATGTGGCGCAGTCGCCTCCGCAGCTGCATTCGGGCGGCGTTGTGCACAATCGCCACGAGCCAAGTGGACATCTTTGAGTGTCCTCTGAATTGATCCAGGTGCGTATAGGCTGCCAGAAGAGCATCTTGTACCGCATCTTCTGCGTCGGCTGCATTACCCAGCAGCCGATAGGCTCCACGGTAAAGAGACGGTAGGCCGCTGGACAAAATGTGCCCGAATGTCTCACTCACGACCGGCCCCGGAAGTTCAGCGAACTCTCCGCCCTCGACGGCTACATTTGTGCTCTGCATGCGTGACAGCTCCTGTGACGAGAGCACGGCACGTGTGGTTCCAATCGCTTGGTGTGCGAGTATCTGTGCAGTTTGAGCGTGATGAATCCGGGCTCCCCGTACGGCCTCGCAGTCTGGGGACAGAAGCCCGTCGATAGCGACAGAGTGTTGTCAGTCGGATCATTTCCTTAGATAGGAGGGTGCCCGAGGCGGATAAGTGTGAGTGGGACGCCGGAAGGTGGGATCGAGTACCCGCAGCGAGTCGCCGGCCAGGGCGTAACGGGTTATCCTTTTTCCAGTCCCATTCGTTTCGTCAGTAAGACACCCTCGTTGTCTCTGAGTCGAGTTTCGAATTCTCATTCCCAGCCTGCGTCGGGTGTGCTCGTCAGCTCTCTGTCTTCCGCAGATATGGAATCGCAAATGCAATACCGCTTCCGTGACTTACTGTCGAATGAGTCTGGTTTCTATGTCACCGATCACAATTAGCTGTTTCAAGCCGATTATGGAAGTCGTTTCCAATATTCTCAATTGGGTTTGCCCCGAGTGCGGCGGAAGAATGGGAGGCGAGGGACTCGAATTCAAGTGCCAGGGACAATGCCAGACGGATTGGCGCGCGCTTTGGAGCGCGGTTGGATATAGACGGCGTCCGGCTCCCGTAAATGAGATCTAGCGCGCCGTGGCACACGCTCCTTCCGCACGCTTATCTTCTCGGGGAGTGTCTCCGGTCGGATCAGGGAGAATCATGCTACGGGAAATAATTAACACGCCGACCGAATGCTCCCTGGCTCCCGCTCTCATCGCGCGGGTTCAGTTTGATTTGCTCATGTCGCCCGAAAGATGCTCAGCCGTGAGTGCCGTGCATGTTTTCTGACGAAAGTGTCAGACGACTGACATTCTTCAAATGCGATTCCTGACTGGATCGGGCTTTGTGATAACGAGAGTCTCTTTCAAGGTAACGTCGAACTTGGAGCGTCAAGTGCTAGTACTCGGCATGGGCCCAACGCATGGCTGCTCAAATATCGACTGGGAGGCCGGCGCAATGGCGGGGAAGGGAACTGCAGCGCGTGAAAAATAGAATTCTCAATATGGCATTGCGCGCGGTTGCGTTCCTGTTCTGCTGTGTGAATGCAGTCGCCGCTGCGGATCCTTCTGCAGTGGGATCCACCAATATCTTTGCTCCTGAATCTACGCCGGCAAGGTCGATCCTCCACCTTTCAATACTCGTGCTGACTGTCACGGGGACCATATTCGCAGTTGTTTCTGCCCTGCTCGTCTATTCCATTTCAAAATTCCGGGCGAGATCAGCGAGTGCGAATAGCGAACCAGCCCAGGTATACGGAAGTACACAGATCGAATTGGCATGGACGATTATCCCAATTTTGATTGTGGTTGTTTTGTTCGTGGCGACGGCACGGGGCATCCACGAGATACAGGACGCTCCAATGCCAGCGAATGCGTTGCAAGTCATCGTAATTGGCCATCAGTTCTGGTGGGAGTACCGCTACCCGCAACTTGGAGTCGTCACTGCCAACGAACTGCACATCCCACTGAGTAATACCGCTCATCCGCGGCCGACATTTTTGCAGTTGCTTTCGGCCGATACCGACCACAGCTTCTGGGTGCCGGTATTGGCAGGCAAGACCGATCTCATTCCGAATCATCCCAACCGGTTGTGGATGGATCCGCAGCACACGGGAATCTTTGTCGGACAGTGCGCGCAATACTGCGGAACCCAGCACGCCAAGATGCTCCTGCGCGTGTCGGTGGATAGTCCTGAAGGCTTTGCGGAGTGGGTACGTGAGCAGCAACGGCCCGCAATTGCGGAGGAACGAGTTGCAGTGGGCAAACGGGTGTTCGAGACCACCGCCTGCATTAATTGTCACTCAATCAAGGGCACGGTCGCGAACGGCCGCTTCGGGCCAGATTTGACGCACTTGATGAGCCGGACCACGATCGCCGCTGGCGCGGCACTCAACACCCCCGAGAATCTCCGCCTCTGGATCGAAAACCCAGATGCGATCAAGCGTGGCTCACTGATGCCCGCGATGCAGTTGAGCAAATCGGACCGGGACGCATTGGTGGGTTATCTCGAGACGCTTCGTTAGGGAATTCCAAGATCCTTTATGTCATCGAGCGCGATCACAAGTCCGGGTGGGCAGGTTGAAGAGAAGCCGTGGGTCGATGTCCTGCATGAGTGGGTCACGACGGTCGATCACAAGCGGCTCGGGATTCTCTACATCCTGTACGCGCTCGTCTTTCTCGTGTTGGGCGGCATTGAGGTTCTCATCATTCGAATCCAGTTGATGCATTCGCACAACGATTTCGTCTCCCCGCAAGTATTCAACCGCATGTTCACCATGCACGGCACGACCATGATCTTTTTCGTGGCCATGCCGGTGCTGTTCGGATTTGCCAACTACCTCATCCCATTGATGATTGGTGCGCGCGACATGGCGTTTCCGCGGCTGAATGCCTTCAGCTTCTGGCTGTCGGCTTTTGGCGGTCTCCTGCTGTACTTCAGTTTTCTTGGAGGAAGCGGACTATATGGCGCAGGGAACGCACCTGACGTTGGATGGTGGGCGTACGCGCCTTTAACCGCGCGAGCGTTTTCACCGGGCCATAGCTCAGACTATTGGACGCTGGCGCTGCTGGTTTCTGGGTTTGGAAGCATCGGAACGGCGATCAACATTATCGCCACTGTTCTTTGTCTGCGGTGCCCCGGCATGAAGCTTACTCGCATGCCTCTCTTCGCATGGCTCAATCTCGTGATGGCCGGAATGGTTCTGATTGTCATAACTCCCCTCTCCGCGGCGCAGATCATGCTGCTGATCGATAGATATCTGGGAGGGCACTTCTTTGACGCTCAGGCGGGCGGCTCTGCCGTGCTGTGGATGCACTTCTTTTGGATATTTGGCCACCCGGAAGTGTATGTGCTGATCATTCCGTGTTTTGCCTTCATGTCGGAAATCATTCCGGTCTTTTCGCGCAAACCAATTTTTGGATATCCGGTGATGGTGGCGGCGACAGTTTGCATCGGGTTTGTAAGCTTGAGCGTATGGGCGCATCACATGTTCACGGTGGGCATGAACTCGTATGCCAATAGCTTTTTCGCGATCACCACGATGGCCGTCGGTGTTCCCACCGGGATCAAGATCTTTAACTGGATCGGCACCATGTGGGGCGGTCGGATTCAGTTCAAAACTCCCATGCTGTTCAGCATCGCATTTCTATTCCAGTTCCTCATTGCCGGTTTGACCGGAATCATGTTGGCCTGTGTGCCCTTCGACTGGCAACTGAGCTTGTCGTATTTCGTGGTCGCGCACTTTCACTACGTGATCGTGGGAGGAATTTTGTTTGCCCTCTTCGGTGCGTTTTATTACTGGTACCCAAAAATGACCGGCCGAATGCTGAACGAACGTCTTGGCAAATGGCATTTCTGGCTCTTCCTGATCGGTTTCCACCTCACATTTGATGTGATGCACATTCCCGGATTGCTGGGCATGCCGCGCCGCATCTACACCTACGAACCCGGGCGCGGTTGGGACACGCTGAACCTCATCGTCACAATCGGCGCCTTCATTCAAGCAGCCGCCATCCTGGTCTTCGTGTGGAACCTCATCAGTTCTTATTTCAATGGGGAAAAGGCGGGGAACGATCCTTGGGATGCATGGACTCTTGAGTGGTCTGCAAGCTCCCCACCCTTGCCCTACAACTTCGCCAAGGTTCCGGTGGTCGCAAGCCGGCGCCCCCTGTGGGATTTGAAACATCCGGAAGACCCGGACAGCCAGTATGAGTGAAGGCGGAAACCAATGAGCGCAGTAGCGATGTCCCTTTCCAAGACGGAGAAGCCCTGGGATCTTCCATATCGCGGCAACGTCGCGATGGCGTGCCTGATCGTCGCGGAATCGGCGATCTTTACGATTTTCGTCGTCGCCTACCTCTTCTACATCGGCAAGAGCTTGACGGGACCAACTCCACGCGAAGTGCTCGAGACTCCGATTTTCTTTACGATCTGCCTGCTGTCCAGCAGCCTGACTATTCACTATGCGGGAAAATTCCTCCAACGGGGCAAGCGCGGCGCATTCCTAACCCTGTGGTCGCTCACGATTCTACTGGGTGGCCTGTTTCTCTTCGGAACCGGAAGGGAATGGTATCGGCTGATCTATGAACGCGGGTTGACAATCTCCACCAATCTCTTCGGAACAACCTATTACTCACTCGTCGGCCTGCACGCGTTTCACGTCACCGCAGGAATGATCATGCTCATCATTGTGGCGATCTTCGCGTTTGCGGGACGGATCGGTACCGAACACTCCCGTCGTGTGGATGTGCTTTCCTTGTACTGGCATTTTGTGGACGGGGTCTGGGTCGTCGTTTTCACCGTGGTTTATGTTCTGGGACGCTGAGGGAAGAAATGGCAACGCTGATAATCGAGCAAGGCGAAAGCGAGGGTCGGCCCGAGGTCGCAGTACCTGCTCCGACGGCATGGCCGTTTGTTCTGGCTCTGGGATGCACCTTATTATTTGCGGGCCTCGTCACCAGCGTCTCGGTAAGTTTGCTTGGCGCTTTGTTATCGCTCGTAGGATCGATCGGCTGGTTTCGGGAAGTCTTGCCGCATGAGCAGGAAGAGGCTCTGATTGTGGTCCCCGAAGATATTCGCATAACCACCGAACGGCACGCCGTTGAGCGGGTTCCTGTTCCGGCCTACCAGCGTGCCTGGCTCCCTGTTCATACGTACCCAATTTCGGCCGGCGTGAAGGGCGGACTGGCAGGAAGCGTAGCGATGGCTGTTCTCGCTTGTGCGTACGGCTTGTTGAAAGCCCACAGCATTTGGTATCCGATCAATCTTCTTGCAGCTGCGGTCTATGCCGAATCGCTGAAGCTCGGCCCTGCACAGCTGTATTCGTTTCATTGGGAGAGTTTTGCTATTGCTCTGGGCCTTCACGCCGTCGTGTCAACGCTGGTGGGAGTGCTGTATGGCGCGATGCTCCCGATGTTTGCGCGCCGACCGATCGTCCTCGGAGGACTCATTATTCCCGTGCTGTGGTCCGGAATGCTTTACACCATTCTCGGCCTGTTGAATCCATTGCTCGCGAGCCATATTGACTGGTTTTGGTTCGTTGCTTCACAGGTGGCCTTCGGAATCGTGGCGGGGTTAGTGGTCATCCGCCATTCGCCAAGGCCCACGCGCGAGAACCTGTCCTTCGTGATCCGTGCTGGGATCGAAGCTCCGGGAATTACTCCACCACAAGAAGGAGAGAAGTGACCGTGAAGCGATTTTGCTATCACCGATCTCGCTATGGATGTGCGGCCGCGATGCTTAGCCTTGTGCTGTCGGCTTGCGGTTCAATGCCCGGCCGGCCAAGCAAGAATTCGGAAGTCCCCGCTCCCAGCGAAATCATGGATTTCAGAACCCTCTACGCCGAAAACTGCGCTGCCTGTCACGGCAGGGAAGGTCGAGGAGGGGCCGCGATTGCTCTGGCCGATCCGGTTTATCTTGCGGTCGTGGACGACAGCGCGATGCGAAAAATCATCGCGGGCGGTGTCCGTGGAACTTCCATGCCGCCATTCGCGCAAAGCGCCGGCGGAATCCTGACCGATCAGCAGATTGATGTGATCACCAGCCAGATTCGGTCGCGTTGGAGCCGGCCGGGAATTCTCGACGGAGCTAATCCACCTTCTTACGCTGCGAAGTCTGCGGGAGATGTTCAGCGAGGTGAAACCTCTTACGGGACTTATTGTTCATCATGCCACGGCGCACAGGGGCAAGGTGGAGCAAAAGGCAGCGCTATTACGAATGATTCGTTTCTGGCGCTAGTGAGCGATCAGGGGCTGCGCACGATTGTGATTGTCGGACGACCGGAGTTAGGGGCTCCCGACTGGCGCGGAAACGTCATCGGGAAACCAATGTCGGACCAGGAAATTACCGATGTGGTTGCGTGGCTCGCGTCTCACCGGGTCCAGAGCCCCGGTCAACCCTATTCCACCGCGAAAAACGTGCAACGTTAGGAGTTTAGAACGATGGCCACCAAACCTGCCCCCGCGCCGCCGGACAACGCAACGGCCGAGGCAACGATGTCTCGACGCGGATTCTTCATGAAGTTGGGAATTTTATTCAATGGCATTGCCGCGAGTGTAGTCGCCGTACCGATTGTGGGATTTCTTTTCTCCTCGATCACTCGCGGCCGTGCGAACGGCTACCTTTCCTGGGTGTCGCTTGGAAAGGTCAGTGAATTCCCCGAAGGAGAAACGCGGCTGGCTACGTTTCAGAATCCCTACGTCATGCCTACCGATGGCAAGACCGCAGACACGGCCTGCTGGGTGCGGCGCGTCGCCGGAGAGGAATTCCAGGTTTTTGCCGTCAACTGCGCCCATCTGGGTTGCCCGGTTCGCTGGTTTCCGCAATCCGGTCTATTCATGTGTCCGTGCCATGGCGGAGCGTACTACCAAGATGGCTCGCGCGCTTCCGGGCCGCCGGAGCGCGGTCTTTTTGAATATCCACACAAAATTGAAAACGGCTTGATCAAGATCGAGGCTGGCCAACTACCCACACCGGGAGCAGCAATCGCCGAGGTCGCCGGAGAGAAACCGCCATGCGTATCATGATTAAAGCAATCGGAGCGTGGTTCGACCGCCGTTTGCAGCTAGCGGCCCCGGTTCGCGAAATCGCGGAACATCGCGTACCACGAAATGCAGCCAGTTGGTGGTACGTCTTTGGCACCGCGGCATTGACGGTATTCGTCCTGCAAATCGTAACGGGAATTCTGCTCGCTCTTATTTACGTGCCTTCGGCGAGCGAGGCCTGGAGCAGTCTGCAAGCGCTGAACCACGACGTCACTCTCGGCTGGTTCATCCGCGCCATGCATGGCTGGGGCTCTAACTTCATGGTGGCCATTGTTCTAATTCACATGGTCCAAGTCTTCCTTTTTGGCGCGTACAAATTTCCCCGCGAACTTACCTGGATTATTGGCGTCTTTCTGTTGCTGATGACCTTGGGCATGGCATTCAGCGGACAAGTACTGCGCTTCGATCAAGATGCCTACTGGGGTCTCGGCATTGGAGCCTCCATCGCGAGCCGCGTTCCGATCCTTGGTCCCGCGACCGTGAAATTGATGCTAGGAGGCCCGATCATCGCGGGAGCTACTCTATCGCGATTCTTCGCCCTGCACGTGTTCGTAATTCCTGGCTTACTGATCGGCTTTGTGTGCCTTCATCTGTTGATGGTGCTAAAGCTGGGTATTAACGACTGGCCTGTGCCGGGACGCATTGTGAAGCGAGCGACTTATGAAAACCAATACCGCGAGCTGACGAAGCGAGAGGGTGCGCCGTTCGTTCCTTATGCTATCTGGAAAGACATGTTCTTCGCGGCGCTGATTATCGTGGCGGTTGCCGCGTGTGCACTGTACTTCGGTCCATTCGGTCCGACGGGCCGGCCGGACCCGACGATCATCCAGACGGTTCCGAAGCCGGATTACTTTTTTCTGTGGCTCTACGCTTTGCTCTCGCTGCTTCCGCCGTCACTTGAAACACCCGTACTTCTGATCGGCCCAGTGTTGGTGATTATGGGGTTGCTGCTCCTCCCGTTTCTCTCCGGCGAAGGTGAAAAGAGTTGGAAGCGGCGTCCGATCGCGGTTCTGACCGTGTTGCTGATCGCGATCACGCTGGGGACGTTTACTCATCTTGCTGGATACACACCGTGGAGTCCACACATGAACGCCTGGAGTAGTGATCCCGTGCCGGATCAATTCATTGATCACTCGACCGCGCTTCAGCGACAGGGGGCGCTGGTCTTCCAGGTCAAGCAATGCCGCAATTGTCACTCCCTCGGAGAAACTGGTGGGCAACGAGGCCCCGCGCTCGACAGCGTGGCGGTGCGGCTCACGCACGATCAACTCATTCGCCAGGTAATTCAAGGTGGCGGGAACATGCCCGCCTATGGAAACAACTTGAGCCCCGCGGAGACAACGGCGCTTGTCGCCTTTCTTGAGACGCTGCATCCGAAGGGGCAAGCGCCCGCACGCGATGCTTCACGCACCGTGGCACTTAGCGATGAGAATGCACCTGGTGCGAAACCGTAGGAGAGCGGCGCTATGCCCCATCACCATCACGCCGCTTTCGGATCGTCCCTATCAGTTTTTCTAACTCTGATTCTCGTTTTCGCGGCGCTGATCTATCTGCGGGGATGGCTGTCCCTTCGTTCCAGTCGCACAGAACCTACTTCGGGCTGGCGCGCCGTCAGTTTTCTCGTTGGCCTGCTCTTGATCTGGGTCGGTGTCGCCTCGCCGATCGCTGCTCTTGACCACCGATTGCTCACCGCCCACATGCTGCAACATCTGCTCCTCATGACGTTTGCTCCTCCGCTGATCTGGCTGGCTGCGCCCGTCGGGTATGTGTTACACGGTCTCCCGCAGCGATTGGTCAAGAGTCTGCATGCTGTGTCTTGGCAGTCTCCGGCGGCGAAGAACATCGCGAAGGCCGTGGGAAGCCGCAAGTTCGCATGGTTCGCGGCCTGCGCCGCCTTGGTTGGATGGCATATTCCGACATTCTTAGCGCTGGGAATGAAATCGGTCGAGTGGCATCTGTTCGAGCAACTGTCCTTTCTTGCGACAGGTCTTCTGTTCTGGCGACCGGTCGTTCAAACCCCCGAAGGCGAATCTCAGCAGGATCTCTCGATGATCTTGTATCTGTTTTTTGCCACATTGCCATGCGACATTCTCGCGGGATTTCTTGCTTTCTGCGATCGAGTGATTTACCCGATTTACTTCTCGTCCTCACACTCATTAGGGTTCTCTCCGCTAGTAGATCAGCAGTGCGCAGCTGCACTGATGTGGACGTGCGTGACAGTCGTTTACCTGTTGGCTGCGGCGATCTTGACCCTGCGTCTCCTGTCGCCCGAAGGCGCTC
>Ga0335074_10016623_pt1 | contig 10362 bp, 8 predicted proteins | sample Lox_Sample_23_FD_206715 | JGI IMG/M metagenome (GOLD analysis project Ga0335074, IMG submission 206715) | Soil microbial communities from Loxahatchee National Wildlife Refuge, Florida, United States - Lox_Sample_2.3 | ecosystem: Environmental > Terrestrial > Soil > Wetlands | place: USA: Florida...
CAGCCGGGCCTGGAGCAGCCGGACGGCCTCATCGGCGATGTCCTGGATCGGCTGCCTAACTGTCGTTAGCGGGGGGTCGCACAACTCAGAGAAGAGGATTCCGTCAAACCCGGTCACCTTCACCTGGTCTGGGATCGCGATCCGCGCGGCGCGGAACTCCCGCACCAGGCCAAGCGCGATCAGGTCAGACCCGCACACCACGGCATCAGGCAGCCGGGGCCGGGTCAGCAGCGTCCTGGCCGCCTCGCCCCCGAAGTCGAAGGAGAACGTTCCGTGGAGTACTGGGTCCAGCGTGATGGTGGGCATCTGGGCCACGATGGACCGCACGGCCTCATACCGGCTGCGGCCAGTGGAACTGGTGGCGTCGTCGGAGGCGAAGGCGACGGTTTGGCAGCCCTGCGCCGCGAGGTGCTCGACCGTTAGCCGGATTCCCAGGCGGTTGTCCACGCCAACGTAGTCCGCAGAGAGCCCGTCGACCTGGCGGTCGATCTGCACGATTGGGACCGAGTTGCGGGCTCGCTGTGCGGCCAGCGCGCTGGAATGATGGCCGGCCGGAATCATGATGAGCCCGTCGACCTGCCGGTCGATCAGGGTCTCCAGGCGCTGTGACTCCTGGCTCGGCGGACCACCAGAGTCACCAAGGATCATGTCCAGGCCTGCTTCGCGGAGCGCCGACTCCAGCGCTTCTACCAGTTCGGCGAAGAACGGATTGCCGATTCCGGGGACGACGATCCCGGCTAGGCCGGTTGTGCGCGAGCGCAGGCCGCGGGCGACGAGGTTCGGGCGGTACTTCAGTCGCTCCGAAGCGGCGAGTACCGCCGCGACGGCGCTCGGCGATGCGTTGGCCGCGCCTGATAGCACCCGCGATGCGGTCGAAAGAGAGACTCCGGCGGCGGCTGCGACGTCCCTGAGGCGAACCGGTTCTGGGATCGATTCCAGACTCATGCCATGGATCATTCCATATCAGAGCAGCTGGAACCAGCTATCAACCTCACTATCATGCTTTAGCTATTGACATCTGAAAAGGCTAGGTGTGAAATCGTTCCCACGTCGGCCTGGGTGCGCACGTGGCTGGAGGTGTACTGCGCGACCGGGTAGTCGGAGCCCGGAGTTCCGGGCTGCTCAAGAGTGCCCGGCTGGCCGAGAAACGGAGAGACTCAGCCGTGCGGGCGGCCCGACCGCTCATACCGAATCAGGCATCGGAAAGCAGGTGGCAGTCCTTGCACAGCGCTCTTGATCTGCGGGATCTGCTGAGCGACGAGCTCGTTCAGCGGCAGCAGAGCGGCTACCACGTCGACGACGCCCTCGCCGCGGACATTCGCGCCGCGTTGTCGAGCGACCGTCCGGAAGCAGACCTCGCCGAGCTGTACGACCAGCTGGACCAGACAGCCCTGCGGCCTGGATGGGATTTCGAGGAGCCCACCGAACTCGCAGGCATTGTCGCCGCGGCCCCCGGGGCGCCAAGTGTGGCGATCGTCCCGGACGGTGCGGAGCTGGAGGACCTTATCCACGCCGCATGGCTCGGGCGCTGCGCGGGCTGTAACCTCGGCAAGCCGGTCGAAGGCCACGGCTGGGACCGCGGGAGGCTCCGCGAGTACCTGACCGAGGCTGACAGCTTCCCGCTCGACGACTATGTGCCGGTCCTCGATCCGATGCCTGAGGGCTACACCCTGCACCCGAGCTGGCCGGACGCTAGCCGGGGACGGGTGGTGGCCATGGCGCGCGATGACGATCTCGACTACACCGTGCTCGGTTTGCGCACTCTGGAGATGCACGGTGCTAGCTACACGACTGACGATGTCGCGGAGCTATGGCTCGACAGCATGCCCTTCGGGAAGGTGTACACGGCGGAGCGCGTCGCCTACCGCAACCTGGTTTACGGGCTGCAGCCGCCGGCCTCGGCCCGCTATCGCAACCCCTACCGTGAGTGGATCGGCGCCATGATCCGGGCAGATATTTTCGGCTACGTTTCCCCGGGCGATCCGCAACGTGCAGCACAGCTTGCCTATGCGGACGCCGCGGTGTCACACACCGGGAATGGCATATATAGCGAGATGTGGGCGGCCGCACTGATCGCCGCCGCATTCACGGCCCCGGACGCCAGTGCTGCGCTGCAGCAAGCCCTGCTGGTGGTGCCCGCCCGTTCCCGGCTCGCGGTCTCGCTGCGAGCCGTGCTCGACGCGCACCAGGCGGGCCGTTCCTGGGAACAGGCCATGGAGTCGATGGAGCAGCGGCTCGCCGGCTACCACTGGGTTCACGCCATCAACAACGCCGAGGTGATCTCGGCTGCGCTGCTCTGGGGAGAAGGCGACTTCAGCCGCACCATCGGCCTAGCCGTCGAGGCAGCACTCGACACTGACTGCGACGGCGCGACAGCGGGCTCGGTTTTCGGGGCGCTGCACGGCACGAAGGCGATTCCCGTTAGCTGGACTGATCCGCTGCACGACACCCTTCACAGCGCCGTCTTCGGATTTGACGGAGTAGCCATCAGCGGTCTGGCACGCCGGACGGCAGCGCTCACAGAACCGCGGGTGCGTCACGACATGACCGCCCGCCTCCCATCTCACAGCTAGCCAGCCCATCTTCGCCGTTAGGTGCGGAACAGCAGGAGCGTGACTGACATGACCAACTCACCAGTGCCATATCTTCTGAACCGCCGCTCGTTCATCAGCGCAGCCGGCCTGGTCGCAGCCGGCGCGGGCATCGCCGCCTGCGGCAGCAGCGTCGGCGGGAGCTCCGGCAGTGCGATCACCATGTGGACGTCGTTCGGCGAGCCGCAGCAGGAGACTTACTTCAACGACACGATCACCAATCCGTGGAACAAGCTGTCTCCCAAGACACCCTTGCAGCTCACGGTCAAGCCGACGAACAGCCTGGCGCAGCTACAGCAGACGGCGGTCGAAGCGGGCGCGGGCCCGGACATCCTGGGTGAGGACGGATCGAGCACCGTGGTGCCGCTGGCTGAGGCCAAGCAGATCCTGCCGCTCGACTCCTACGCCGCGAAGTACGGCTGGCACGACATCATCCTGCCCTGGGCCTTCAACGCCTCGAGCTATAAGGGCAAGCTGTGGTCCATTCCGAACGCCTACGAGACCATGCTGGTGTACTACAACCCGGCCACGTTCGACAAGTACAACTGGAAAGCGCCGACCACGCTCGATGAGACCGAGGCGTTGTTCACCGAAGCGCACGGCCGGGGCATCCAGCCGATCACGGCGGGCAACGCCGGCTGGCGGGGCGTCAACGAGTGGTTCGTCACCATGTTCTGGAACCACTACAGCGGTCCCGATGCGCTCTACCAGGCGCTGACCGGTCAGATCCCGTGGACCGACCCGGTATTCGTGGAACCGCTGCAGATCCTGCAGAAGTGGTTCCAGAAGGGCTGGATCGGCGTGTCCAGCCAGGACTACTTCACCACGCAGTTCGCCACCTGCTATACCGACCTAGCCAACGGCAAGGCCCTCACCTACTGGTCAGGGACCTGGGAATTCGCCAACCTGCCGCTGTACTTCGGCGCCAAGGCCCACAACGACGCCACCTGGACGTGGGCGAACGTTCCGCAAATGCGCAGCGAAATCCCTGCCGTCGTCAACGAACTGTCTATTGGCGGAACGTACTCCATCAACGCGAAGGCCGAAAACCCAGACGCCGTCGCGAAGTTCCTGGGCTGGTACCTCGCCAACAAGAAGGCAGCCGTGCTCGGCCTCAAGGAGTTCGGGTTCGAGCCGCCGCCGATCACCCTGACCTCGTCCGACTGGGTACCAGGGACCAACCCCAACTATTCGCGCTGCTACGACGAGATGGCCGTCAACAGCAAGGCGGGCAACATCGGCTACACCACCTGGACGTTCTGGCCGCCCAAGTCCGACACCTACATCATCGACTCCATGGACGGCGTCATCACCGGCTCGTCGACGCCCGCCGCCTACTGCGCAGGCCTGGAGACGGTGTTCAAGGCCGAGCTGGCCGAGGGGCGAGTTCCGCCGCTGTTCAAGCCGCGAGCCTACGCGGCGTTGTGACGATCCCGGCGACGGCGGTCGCTCACCAGCAGGTGGCGGCCGCCCGCTCACCCCGGCAGCCGTCCGCAACGGGAGGCGCATAACTGTGACTTTCCCGCTGGTAGACACTCCCGCGCGCCGGGCGCAGGACGCGAAGCGAGCGGATGGGGTCTCGCTCCCACGCAAGCACAGGTGGCGCTGGATGCGGTCCTGGGTATTCATGCTCCCGCTCCTCGCCGTGAACATGCTGGTGATCGTGGTGCCGTCGCTCGAGGCCGTGTATTACGCCTTCACCAACTGGACCGGCTACGGCAGCGCCAAGTTCACCGGGTTCGCCAACTTCCGGATGATGTTCACCTCAGGCGAGTTCTGGCAGGCCTGCCTCCACAATGTCCTGTGGACGATCTTCTTTCTCATAGTGCCCATGACGATGGGGCTGGCCGGCGCCTTCATGCTGTCCAGGATTACCCGGTTCCGGGCGCTGTTCCGGACGCTTTACTTCATCCCGTATGTCATGGCGACGGTGGTCAGTTCGATCATCTGGGAAAACCTTCTTAATCCAAACGGAGGGATCGGGTCGGCCATCGGGTTCCTGGCGAATGTGAGCTTTTTCGGGAACCAGAAACTGGCGCTGCCGTCAGTCGCGTTCGTCAACAACTGGCAGTGGTGGGGCTTCCTCGTCGTCATGTTCCTGGCAGCCATGCAGGCCACGAACCCGGCGCTCTACGAGGCGGCTCAGATAGACGGCGCCAATACCTGGGGCCAGTTCTGGCACATCACGGTGCCTTCGATCCGGCCCGTGCTGATGTTCCTCGCGCTCATGACGATCGTCTGGTCGTTCCTGGTCTTCGACTACATCTACATCATCACGCAGGGAGGCCCGAACAATGCGACCCAGGTGGTCGGCACGCTGATGTACACCGAGGCCTTCAGCGACCAGGCCGCAGGCTACGCCTCCGCCATGGGACTGTTCCTGGGCGTACTCGCCATCATCGTGGTCATCGTCTACACGCGGATTCGTCGTCGGGGGTGGAACATATGAGCCTGGTCGCCAGCCTCGGGAGGCCCGAGCGTGCGGCAGACCGCCAGTACGTCCCGCGGGCGTCACAAGCCAGGCGGCTCAGCCGCGTGGTCTTCTACCTGGTCCTGGCCGGGCTGGCCATCTATGCGATCGCCCCGCTGGTGGTCGTCCTGTTCGCTGCGCTGAAGTCTGAGCAGGAACTGGCCGCTAACCCGCTCGGCTTTCCTCATCACCTGGTGTGGAGCAACTTCACAACGGCCTGGACCCAGGGCAACATCGGCACCGGCATGCGCAACAGCGCCATCATCGCGAGTGGCACGATCGTCGGCGTCTGCCTCATCGCGGGTCTGGCAGCCTATGCCATGGCGCGGCTGAACCTGCCGGGCGGCAACATGGTGATTGTCTACCTGGTGGGCGTCTCGGCGCTGCCGATCCAGCTTTACCTGGTGCCGCTGTTCTACCTCTGGTCGCATCTCAAGCTGTACAACTCATTGCCAGGCGTCATCATTATCTACTGCGCCTTGTTCTCGCCGTTTGCCACGCTGCTGCTGCGGAGCTTCATGGTCTCACTGCCGCGCGATTACGAGGAGGCGGCCCGGATTGACGGTGCCACCGAATTGCGGGTGCTGTGGCGGGTCACGCTCCGGCTGGTCGCGCCTGGTTTCCTCACCGTCGCGCTCATCGCTGGCCTGTCGGCGTGGAATGAGTTCCTGATCGGAGTCACGTTCCTTCAGAGTTCCAATCTTCAGCCCATATCGGTGGCGCTCTATTCATTCCAGCAGGGCTACAGCCAGAACGACTCGCTGATATCCGCGGCCGGCATCATCATGCTCCTGCCGATGCTCGGGCTGTTCCTGGCCCTGCAGCGGCACTTCATCGCCGGAATCTCAGCCGGCGGACTGGGCGGCGACTAGGCAACGACGCGCAGTGCCTCCGGCGGACAGCAGCAGCAACAAGGAAGGAGCGGCGTGGCCGCGGTAGTGGAGTACGACAGGATTTACGGCGCGATCATCGGCCAGGCCGTGGGCGACGCGCTCGGCGCGCCGACCGAGGGAATGACCCGGCAGGAAATCGCCGAAAAGTACGGATGGGTCGCCGACTTCGTAAGCGACGACCCGGTCGGCACCGATGACACCGAGTACGCCGTCCTCACCGCTCAGACGCTGCTGCGCTACGGGCATGAGCTGACGCCGGCCAAAGTGACCAGGAACTGGCTGGACACGCTCGCCGGACAGCAGGGAGGCTTTAACCGCGGCGGATTCAGCGAGATGGACGCGATCCACAACCTGCGGGCCGGCCTCGTCGCCCCCGAGACCGGCAGCGACAACCACGAGCTGTGGAGCGACGGCAGCGCGATGCGGATCGCTCCGGTCGGCGCCTTCTGCGCCGGCGATCCCGCCGAGGCCGCCCGGCTGGCTGCGATCGACGCCCAGGTGTCCCACTCCCGCGACGGCATCTACTGCGCGCAGGCCATCGCCGCCGCGGTCGCGGTCGCTCTGGTTGCCACCTCCTGGGAAGCAGTCGTCCAGGCCGGTCTAGACGCCGTGCCCTCCGACTCGTGGTCAGCCCGTACGATATCGACCGCGGTCGGCATCGGCTCCCGAGCGTCCGGCCTCAGTCACGCGGTCGACGACCTGTACGAGGCGATCTCGATCTTCTGCTACCCCTGGGCAGACGTCGCGCCGGAAGCTACCGCGCTCGCCTTCGGCATCTTCGCCGCCGCGCGCGGCGAGTACACCGAGTCCGTGCTCGGCGGCGTAAACATCGGGCGGGACGCCGACACCATCGCCGCGATGTCCGGGTCCCTAGCCGGCGCCCTGCGCGGCGCCGAAGCGGTGCCCGAGCGCTGGCGCCAGCGGATCAATACCGTACGGGGCCAGTGCATCCAGGCGGTGGTCGGCACAGACCTCGCTGACCTTGCCCGCCAGCTTCATGCCAATCTGGCGGCGGACTCTCGCGAAAGGCAATCGCAGTGACTGGCACCGAAGCGTCAAGCCAAGACCGGGCCCGCGGGGCACTGCTCGGCCTGGCGGTAGGCGATGCGGCCGGCTTCCCCTCGCTGTACCACCGGACTGTGCGGCTGGGAAGGCGGCGCAGCCAGCTCTGGAAGTTCGCCTCCGATCTGGACCGACAGCAGGTCCTGCGATTCCCGCTGCCCTTCTCTTCCGCCACGCCCGAGGCGCTGACCATCTCCGCCAGCGACGACGGCGAGTTCGCCGCCGTGGCCGCCCATATTTTGCTGGACTGCGCGGGCGACTACAGACCCGAGGCGCTGTTCGCGGCCTGGCAGAAGCACGTCGTCGAGCCCGCCGAGGACATCTGGTCCGGCATCGCCGAGCGGGCGTCGATCACCAACGCCCAGCGCGGGCTCCGCCCGCCGCAGACCGGCAATGACAACCCGCAGCACTACGACGATGGCGCCGCCCCCAGGGCCGTGCCCGTCGGTATCCGTTTCGCGGGCGCACCCGAGCGGGCCGCCGCCGTGGCCCGGAGCCTGGCCGAGATCACCCATGCCGCCGACGGCGTCTGGGCGGCCGAGGCAATGGCCGCCACCATCTCGGAAGCCGTGGCCGGCTCCAGCCTGCGCGACGCCGTCGAGATCGGCCATCGGCTGATCCCCGCCGACTCCTGGCTATCCCGGCAGGTCAGTCAGGCCCTGGGGCTCGCCGACGCGGCCGCCAGCGCGTTCGACCTCGCCGCCGACCTGAGCGACAAGGTAGCTAACCGGAGCTACAGTTTCGGCACGGTAGCGCCGGAAACTCTCGCCAGCGCATACGCACTGGCGCTGGCCGCGGACGGCAATCCCCAGGTGGCGATTCCCGCGGCGGCGACCATCGCCAAGCAGGCGGACAGCGTGCCGGCACTGGTGGGCGCAATCACCGGGGCGCTGGCCGGCGCGGAGCAGCTGCCAGCGGCCTGGGCAACCAAGGTGGAGGTACTTCGTGGCATCTGCGTGCCCGCGCTAGAGGGCGTACGGCTGAGCGAACTGGCTGACAAGCTGCTGGGCGCCGGCACCGCGATCCGCGATTAAGTCGCGGCCGGGTTAGGACGGCCTGGCGCAACGGCTACCTCGCCCTGAGACGCCATCCAGGGAGGACTCTGGTGACCACCGGAAGGGTGAGCACGCTGACCGATGTCATTGTGGTCAATGAGCCGTTTGAGCGTTGGTGGTCTTTCAGCGCTGATCATGCAACACACCGATGGGCCGGACCCGGGTTGCGGTTCATCCGGATAGCCCCGGGCGACCGTACGCCGTTGGCAGAGCTGGAACTACCAGCGGCCACCGAGCGGTTGCTTCTGCTGACTCTCGACGCCGACATCGCGCTCGACCTCGCTAAGCTGCCATGCCTGCGGGAGCTCGCCACGCTCGAACCTCCGGGCGAGGCGATGCGTGCGGCCCTGAGTGATCACGGCGTTGACGTTTACGTTCCTCGAAATGAGGGGTACTGGGGGCAGTCTGTTGCCGAGTTTGCGCTCGGCCTGACGATCGCGGCTTTGCGGCGCATTCCGCAGATCGCGCGTGCCATGATCGATTCGCAAGACACGTGGTCGTACCTGCCGCCCGAAGGGATGGGGCGACCTGGGGCGCGAGCAGGGCAGTTCGGCGATGACAGCGCGTTCGTGTCCGGAACGGTGTCCGGGAAGCGCGTGCGCGTCATCGGCATGGGCAATGTTGGCGCTCGCTACGCGTCGTTCTGCGCCGCGCTCGGCGCCGATGTTGCCGCTTGGTCGGCCAGTGCACCGGATGCCGTCTTCCACCGCTCGGGCGCGCGGAGGGTTCTGCGGCTGGCGGAACTCATCACTGATGCCGAGATCGTCGCTCCCATGCTCCCACTCGTCACAGGTACCGAAGGCTTCGTCACCCCGGAGCTGGTCGAATCCATGCCACGAGGGTCTCTCCTCGTTCTCGTCACCCGCGCGCGCGTGATCCACATGCCTACCGTGCGCCGGCGGGTCCTTGCTGATGAGATTGCCCTCGCTGCCGACGTTTTCGACGTCGAACCGGTTCCGCTCGACGATCCGCTGCTTGGCCGTCACAACGTCGTCCACACACCCCATAATGCGGGACGCACGATTGACTCCAACCGAGCGCTCGCGGACGCGCTGCTCGAGCAGTTCAGAACGCCGGGCACCAGCGGGCGCGTGGCATGAGCAGCGGGATCAGCGTCGCCGTCGTCGGCCTCAACTTCGGCGCGAGATGGGTTCCCCACTACCTGGCCCATCCGGACGTCGGCCGGGTTGTGCTGTGCGAACCGTCGGCGGATGTGCTCGATCGCGTCGGAGCGGCAGCGGGGATCGATGAACGCCACCCGGAACTTCGGACGGTTCTCGAAGACGACACGATCGACGCGGTGCACCTGCTCACTCCGCTCCCTCTGCATGCGGAACAGACGATCGCCACGATGAATGCCGGCAAGCATTGTGCGGTAGCCGTGCTGCCCTCGTTGGATGTCGCCGATCTAGGCGAGATCGTGCGACTGCAGAAACTCACCGGTAAGAACTACATGATGATGGAGACCGGTGCCTACACCAATGCGGTCATCCACCTCCAGCAGCTGGTTGACTCTGGCGCATTCGGTGACGTCGTCTTCGGTCGCGGCGAACATCATCAAGACATGTCTGGGTGGCCCGGCTACTGGGTCGGACTACCTCCACTCTGGTACTCGACACACGCCCTCGCGCCGTTGCTGGCTGTATTGCGAACTCAAGTCACGACAGTTCGCGCACTGGGGGCGGGACGCCTGACCCCAGACATGGCCTCGCGCTGGGGCAACCCATTTCCGACTGAAATCGGCCTGTACGAGCTAGCCGGTTCAGACGCGGCGATCGAGATCACACGATCCATGTTCCAAACGGCCCATGCGAGTTTGGAATCGTTCTCACTCTGGGGTACCCGGCACGGGTTGGATTGGGGTCGCACCACGCAGGAGCAGGCGCTGTTCTACACCTGGGGGGAAATGGCTTCAGATCGCCGCGGGCGCCAGGTTCTGGCCGAGCCCTATCGGCCACCTGATCTTTCCCACACCATTCCGGCTCCGCTGCGGAGCCTGCCTCAGCTATACGACGGAGCGGTTCCCCGGCTCGTGCACGAGTTCGTCCGCAGTATCGTCGAGCGGCGCCGACCCACGCTAGACGCCGTGGTCGCCGCGAACTGGACAGCGGCCGGCTTTGCGGCACACCAGTCGGCCATGTCAGGTGGTCAAGTCGTAACGGTGCAGTCCTACGCCTAACGGGGCTTCGCCCAGCCCGACGAGCTCGCCGGTGCCCCTCAGCTCCGGCCTGCCGTGTTCCGAGTCGGTCAAGGTGAGCGTGCCAGGGTCATGACGGTGGGCGTGTGCTCGA
>Ga0335074_10016624_pt1 | contig 10362 bp, 7 predicted proteins | sample Lox_Sample_23_FD_206715 | JGI IMG/M metagenome (GOLD analysis project Ga0335074, IMG submission 206715) | Soil microbial communities from Loxahatchee National Wildlife Refuge, Florida, United States - Lox_Sample_2.3 | ecosystem: Environmental > Terrestrial > Soil > Wetlands | place: USA: Florida...
CGGGCCGGAAAAAGAACGGAATCGACATCGAAGCGCGGACGGCATCGGCGACCGGCTGCTCGTCGGGGTCCAGCCCGTAGAGCCTGTGGTAGTCCCATGGCAGGCGCACCATCTGTCCGGTGGTCACATCGGCCACGGTGACCACCAGCTTGTAGCGCCGCTCCGGTAACAGGTGGTCGTCGTCGACGGCCAGATCCCCGAAGGTGCTTACCCCCAGGTCCTTCAGCTGAGAGCGGATCCAGTCGTGCGCGAAATCTCCTTTGTAGATGCCTTCTTCGCCCAGCACACCCCAGACCGGACCGAACAGCGGTATTCCGGTGATAGGTGTGGGATCGAGAAACTTGCGATACGGCACCGTCATCGCCAGCCGCTTGACCTCGTCGGGCGTCAGCTGCTCGGCGCCCTGCGTACCGGCGGCGAGGATCGCACCGACGACCGAGCCGGCTGACGTGCCCGAGACACGCTGAATGGCGTAGCCGGCTTCCATCAGCGCGACGACGGCGCCGACCAGCCCGATGCCCTTGACGCCGCCACCGGATAGGACAAGGTCCGCCTTCAGCAGTGTTTGGGGAGTCATCAATGCCGACTTTAGCCGCTACCGACGACGACGGTCGGGGTGACTCAGAGCGCGGGCGAGGCCTTGTCGTAGTGGGATCCGTCGCCGTTGCTGTCGGCGATCGATTGGATTTCGCCGAGCCGCGGCGGCGCGTTGGGGTCGACCAACGCCATGATGACCTCATAGCGCCTGGTGACGTCGTCGCGGTCGGTCGGCTCGCTGACTGTGGCCAGGTTCAGTCGCTGGATCGCATCGGCTTCGCGGATCAGTACCGTGCGGCGCTTGCGGTCCGGGGTTTGTTCGATGACCTTGGCCAGGGCATCGAGTTGCCGAATCATGATGGCGGGCATACCCGCCGCGGCCTGACGGATGGTGTCGAACGTGCGCTCAACGAGCCGGTTGAAATCAGCGACGAAGGCGATCACACGGATATTGCCCTTTGCGTCCCGCCGTACCCGTTGCGGGCGCCACGAGGTCGAGATCCTGCACAGGCAGTCGGCAATCCAGTCGATGCAGGTCATTCCCGTGAACGTGTCGTTGACCGCCGGCGAAAGTGCCCGCAAAGCGATCTCGACCAGCTGATCGAAGCCAAACGAAATGTCTTGCGGCAGCGTGCGATACGCGCCCGTGACGTGGCCCAGCGCCAGACGGGTCGCCACCGCCGGCGCGGCCTCCGGCGGCCACACCCAGGCCACCACCTGACCGGCAACCAGGAAATGGCCAGGGCGGTACGGCAATTGCACCACCGCGTTGGCCTTCGTGGCGATCTTCACCAGCACGTCATGGCGGATGACCTGAAGATAGCCACTGCGCGGCGTGACGATCGGAGCGCCGGACTCGGCCAAGTTCTCCAACAACTCCTCGCGAGACGGACCCCGCAACGCGCCGACACCGTAGGATTCGCCGGGATCCAGGTTGTCGATCTCGACAGCCAACGTTTGCGCGATGCGGGCGATCACCACCGGCAGCTGAATCATCGCGGCGATGTGGTTGAAGAAAAAGATCAGCACGGCCACGTCAACCAACGTCAGGATGAACGTCACCGTGATCGACAGATGCGGAACGAAATCGCCGTGCGGGCCGCCACCCACCGAAACCAGCGAAATCGTCGCATAGGAAAACGATGCGACGAAAGTTCCCAACGAAACTTGCGTTCCCGGGTCGCGGACAAAGTTTCGCAGCATCCGCGGCCCGAACTGCGTTGAGGCAAGCGTCAGGGCCACGATGGTGATCGAGAAGACGATGCCGACCACCGTGATGATCGCCGCGGCGATCGTGGCCAGCACGGCTCGGGCCGAGTCGGCGCTGCCGTTCAGCACCCACGACGGCAGCGTGATGATTCCGTCGTAGGCCGTCCGATCGATCGCGTAGGTGAGGGCAAACAGCAGGACGATTCCCAGGGTTTGCACAATCGGTACAAGCCACAAGTTTGTCCGCAGCTGCTCGCGCCGCCAATCGGCCTCGAAGTAGGCCTGACCACGCATCTAATCGATTCCTTCGGCAAAGGGCCCGAGTGCCAAGGCGGGCAAAAATGTCAGTACACACAGAATAACCATCACCGCAGCAACCAGACCGACGAATTGCGGCCGCTGGGTGGGCAGAGAGTGCCGATTGATGCCGGTGTGTGACCTTGGCGAGCAAGTGACCCCGGGAAAGCCATCGCGATCCCGGTGCCCACCAGAACCGCCAGCTCGGTGGCCAGGATAAAGGTCGTCGACAACGTCATCTCGCGGGCCATGATCTTCTTGCCAAGGCATTCCGACTACTCAATTACGACCCCTCGGAAAAAGCAAGGCGGCGATTAGGTAAGTCGCGAAAACTGTCACGAGCGCCAAGGCGATCACACCCATCGATCGGCACCGTCCTATCCGACTGCGAGCAGCAAGCGACTCGGCTCTCGCCGGTATTTGAAAGAAATTAGGCGCGGACGGCCCACGGCGCTCGTTTGTTGACGGTTTCTTTACGGGTCGACAGCGCGGTCCGCCGAAGTCCAGTCGTAAGGAAGGAATTTGCCGTCGAACGTCACCACCACACGGTCGCCCGACGGGTGGGATTTCTTCTGCAGGTCGACGCTGAAGTTGATCGCGCTCATGATCCCGTCACCGAACTGCTCATGGATGAGCTCTTTGATCGCCCCGCCGTACACCTGCAGGGCCTCGTAGAAGCGGTAGACGGTCGGGTCGGTGGGCACCGCGGTGGGCAGCCCGCCGCGCATCGGCGGCGCGGCCAGCACCGCGACGGCCGACTGGTCGAGACCCAGCATCTCGACGAGCACCTTGCCGAGCTCAGCGGGAATCGGGTGCTGGCCGAGCAGCGCCGCGGTGGTCCACACCACCGGCCGCCCGATCGCGTCGGCCAACTCCTGCCAGGTCAGGCCCTTAGCCAAGCGGGCGACGACGATCTGCTCGGTGATCTCGTTTCGGGTCATGGCTACCAGCATGCACCGCATCGGCGAATCCGTCTCGCCGTCAGCACCTTTCGCAATACCATGCGAGGCGTGCGGATCGTCGTCGACCTGAACCGCTGCCTTGGTTATGCGCATTGTGTGCCGCTCGCGCCCGAGGTGCTCAAGCTCAGCGGCGAAGAGACCCTCACCTACGACCCCAACCCGGACGACAGCCAACGTCTGCGGGTGTTGCGGGCCGCGGCGGCATGCCCGGTGCAGGCGATCATCGTGGAACTTCTCGACAGCGACTAGCGGGCCGGCCCATGAACGGGAATGTCTTCAAAGACAACGGTCGCATCGTCATTGTCGGTGCGTCGCTGACCGGGCTTCGTGCCGCCGAAGCGCTACGCGGCGAAGGTTTCCGCGGACATCTGACCATCATTGGCGACGAGCCAGACGAACCCTACGACCGTCCGCCGCTGTCCAAACAGGTCCTCAAGGGATGGGTGCCGGCCGATCACACGAAGCTGCCGCGCCTGCGTCGCGTCGATGCCGACTGGCGACTCGGCGTGGCCGCGACCGCTCTGGACCGTGCCAACCGGTTGGTGCGACTGGCCGACGGCGGCGAGGCTCCCGGCGATCGACTGCTGATCGCCACCGGTGTACGGGCGCGGCGATGGCCCAACGCGGAAGAAGCCGCGCTGCAGGGCGTGTTCACCTTGCGCACCAGCGGCGACGCCGCACGGCTGCAGGCCGCGCTGGCCGCCCGTCCTCGCCGGGTGCTCATCATCGGTTCCGGGTTCATCGGTTCGGAGGCGGCCTCGGTGTGCCGCGAACTCGGGCTGGAGGTCACGGTCACCGAGCGCGGCCCGGCCCCGTTGTGCGGCCCGCTCGGCGGGGTGATCGGCGCGATCGCGGCCGAGATGCAGCGGGCCGCCGGGGTGGACCTGCGCACCGGCGTCTCGGTGCTGGCGTTGGAGGGTGACGCGGGCGGGCACGTGCGCCGCGCGCGGCTATCCGACGGCAGCACCCTCGACGTCGACGTGGTGCTGACGTCGTTGGGGTCGATACGCAACGTCGAGTGGCTTGACGGCGCCGGGCTGGCCGCCGGGTTCTGGGGAGTGGGTTGCGACGCCGGCTGCCGCGCATTGGATATCAACGGGGTGGTCACCAGCAACGTCTTCGTGGCGGGTGACATCGCCCGGGCGCCGCACGTGCTCTACGACTACCAATTCCTTGCGATGGAACATTGGGACAACGCCGTGCTCGGCGCTCAGGTCGCCGCGCACAACATGGTCTGCGACGAGGTCGATCGATGGGCACACCTGCTGATCCCGCAGTTCTGGTCGGGACAGTTCGGCGTCAACATCAAATCCGTTGGCGTGCCGTCCTTCGGCGACGAGATCATGTTCATGCAAGGGTCGGTGAAACAGCGCCGCTTCGCCGCCGCCTATGGCCGCCGCGGCCGCATCGTCGGCGCGGTCACCTTCAACCATGCCAAGTGGATCGACTATTACCGCGACCAGATCGCGCGGTCGGGGCCGTTTCCGCCTCCACCGCCGGGTTTCGACTTTCCCGAGGACATGCGGGTGATGCCCGCCGACTTCCCGCCGCACGGCGTGCCGACCGAGGCCCCGGATGTGGTGGTGACGGGACACCATCCCAGCGAGCGCCACGCCGAGTTCCACCCAAGGATCCGCACATGAAACCCGACGAGGCCTTTGACGCCGCGATGCGGTACGAGAACCGCGCGAATCCCTATCCGTACTTCGACGAGCTGCGCAAGACGCCGGTCGTGCGGGTGACCAACGGGATCTATGCCGTCACCGGATACGACGAGCTGATCGCCTTGGCTCACGACCCCCGGGTGAGTTCTGACCGTCGCAAAGCTCATCAGCCAAACGCCGCAGAGCCGCAAATGATCGATGAGTCCATGGTCGAGATGATGACGACCTATGGCCGGGACCCGAGCTTTATCGCGTCGGACCCACCGGATCACGACCGAGCGCGCCGGCAGTGCATGCGCTTCTTCGGGCCGCCGCACGCACCGGACGTGATCCCCAGCCAGGAGCCGTTGTGTCAGCAAATTGTCAACGAGCTGCTCGACAAGGCCGTGAGTAAGACCCGCATCGACGTCGTCGACGAGTTCGCTTATCCGCTGCCGGTCAACGTGATTTGCCGGATCCTCGGCGTGCCGATCGAAGACGAGCCGCAGTTTCACGCCTGGATCGCCGACGCGATCACCGGCCTTTTCGACGTCGGCCCCGAGATCACCACCGAGGAGGGCAGAGCGCGGCGGGCTAAAGGTGAAGCGGCCAACCTTGCTTTCAAGCAATACGTCATCGGTTTGGTCGAGAAGGCCGAGAAATCGCCCGGCCCAGGGATGATTTCGCAGTTGGTGCACGACGACGGACCGGACGGGCGGATGTCGCCGAGCGAGATCGTCAATAACACGATGCTGCTGTTTGCCGCCGGCCACGACTCGACGGTCAATTTGATCTCACACTGCGTGCTGACCGTACTGCGCAACCCCTGGTCAATCGAATTGCTGCGCAGCCGACCGGAATTGATTCCCGGCGCCGTCGAAGAGGTGCTTCGGCTGCAGCCGTCCGTACAGTTCTTCCCGACCCGATCGGCGCTGACCGATATCGACATCGCCGGCACCACGATCCCACGGGGCTCACCCATCTACCTCATTTACGCTGCCGCCAACCGAGATCCGCGACGCTTCACCGACCCCGACACGTTCGACCCGCAACGCCGCGACAACGAGCACGTGGGCTTTGGCAGCGGCATTCACATCTGCTTCGGCGGTCCACTCGCGCGGCTGGAGGTAAACACCGCGTTCGAGGCATTCCTTCGACGGGTGGAAAACCCACGGGTGGTTGAGGATCCACCGCCGTATCGCATCAGCCAGGTCTTCCGCGGTCCGCGGCAGCTGCTCATCGACTACGACCGAATCAGCCCTGAACGACGGTGACGAGCAGCTTGAACGTCCTGGAGCCGTCGCCGACGTCGGTGGTGAGAACCAGCGGGTAATACCCGCTGGGCACCGACTGCGCGACGCTGATGGCGACGGTCGCGCTGCCAGATCCGTCGGTGGAGAATTGCCCGGATGCCTTCGCCGCCTTGATCCCCGCGAAGCCGGACTTACCGGTGATCGTGTAGCCGCTGGGGCCGTCGATCATCCGTTGCACATTGACCGTCACGTTGCCGGTAGCCCCCGGCGCGATCTCGGCGACGGCGGGTGAAACGTTGACGGTCACAGTCGAGCTGCCCGCGCCGAATGACGGCGGCGCGGAGGACTCCGCGGCGCCCCAACTCTTGTCGGGCCCAGGAGAAAGCGAGAATGCCACGTCGCCGCCATCGCGGATGATCGACTCCGGCAGGTACGTGTGATCGGTGGGCCGGCCGTCGACGCGCAGTCCCTTGATGTAGCGCATGCGGTACGGCCCGGACGCGCCCGGCGCGGTCATCTGAATGGATTTGCCTGCGGGCAGCTCGATCACGATGCGGTCGAACAACGGTGTGTTCACCGTGAGGATCGATGTTCCCGGTGTACTCGGGTATAGACCGAGCGCAGCCCACACGTACCAGCTCGACATGGCGCCGAGGTCGTCATTGCCCGGCTCACCGTCGGGTGTGGGAGTGAACAAATCGCTGCGGACCCGGTCGACCAACTGCTGTGTCCGCCAAGGTTGGCCGATGTAGTTGTACAGCCATGGCACGTCGAAACCCGGCTCGTTACCCGCCCACAGATACGGCTCCTCGGGCCCCACGTTGAGCTGACTGGTGAAGCGGTCCAGGCGCTGTGCCACCGTGTTTCGGCCGCCAAGGGCCGTCACCAGGCCCGCGATGTTCTGTGGCACATACCAGACGTATTGCTCGGCGTTGCCCTCGTCGAAGCCGAGTTGGCTGAAGCAGCCCGCGGCGGGTTCCACCACGCCGGGGCCCTCCGGAAACAGGCCCATGGCGTCACGCGGCGAGATGTAGCGGGTGGTGGGATTGAACAGGTTCTGCCAGTACTGTGCCCGGTTCTGGAATTCGGCGGCGGTCGCGGATTCCCCCAGCGCGTCCGCGAATTGGGAGATGGCGAAGTCATCCACCGACCACTCCAACGTGATCGAGGCGCCGGGGATCGCGCCCCCTGTGCACGAGTCCGCGTTCAGCGGCAGATAACCGCGCTGCAGGTAAGTGGCGATCTCTGGCCGCTCGACATAACCGTTGCGCCCGACGCCCCCTTCGGTCGCGGCGTTGACCATGTAGCGCAGCGCCGTGTGAACATCGAAATCCCTTGCACCGAAGGCGAAGAAGTTCACGATCAACGGGACCACGCTGTCGCCGGTCATCTCGGCGGTGGCGGTGTTGGCCAGCGCCCACCGCGGAAACGACCCGCTCTGCGAGGCATCGTTCACCAGCGACTGGGCCATGTCGCTGGCTTGGTCCGGGAACAGCAGTCCGTGTAGTGCGGCAAGTCCGCGGTAGGTGTCCCAGTCGGAGAAGTTGGCGTACTGCGTGTGCGGGGCAGCTACCTTGTGAACGTCGCCGTCGAATCCGATATAGCTCCCGTCGACGTCATTAAAGGTGTTGGGATTCAACAACGAATGGTAGAGCGCCGTATAGAAGGTCTTGGTGTCGCCGGCATCGGCGCTGGCGATCGTGATGTGTGACAGCTTGTCGTTCCACTCTTTCGATGCGGCGGCGCGCGTGTCGTCGAAGTTCGCGTTGCCCTCGGCCGCGAGGTTGGCTCGCGCTCCGTCGAGGCTGACGTAGGAAAGCGCCGTGCGCACCTCGATCCGCGAGCCCGTCGGAAAAGTCACGTATCCCCCGCTGGATCCGCTGTAGCTCGAATACGCGCTCCGTCCGTCGGGAAAGATCGAATAACCATCCCAGGTGCCGACCGAGGTGAACGGCTGACTGAACCTCATCGCGAAGTACACCGTGTAGACGTTGTCCTTGCCGCAGAAGCCGCCGCTGGTCGCCGATCCGGTGATTGTGGCGTTGTCGTCGCCGATCGTGATGTTCGCCGCGGAGGTACCCCCAAGCGACGCACCGGAATTCACGTGAAACAGAGCGGGCCGACCGTTGTGGGGGTAGGTGAACCGGCCCACGCCGGTGTGGGTGGTGGCAGTCAGTTCCGCGGTCACTCCCGTTGTCGGAAACCGCACCGAGTAGTAGCCGGGCACACCGACCTCGGTGTCGTCGTGCGCGATCTCCTCGGTGCGCTCCCAGGGGTCGGATCCGATGGAGGTGGTAGTCGGCAGCATCGAGATGTCACCGAACGCCGCGCACCCCACCGAGGCGTGCGTCATGCTGAAACCGGTGGCTTTTCGGTTGCCGTGGTCGTAGCCCGCGTAGTTGCCCTCGGTGTCCGGCGAGTACTGCACCATCCCGAACGGCACCGAGGCGCCGGGGAAGTTGTTGATCTCCCCCACCCGCTTGCCGCCGGTGCCGGTACCGATCAACGTGTCCACGTGGTCGACGGGGTTCGCGACCATGACCGGCGGATCGTACTGCGTGGGCACCGCGCTGGCCAGCATCACCGTGACCAGCAGCACCGCCCCCAAGAGGGCGACAAGGCGCCTTCTTGACCACATCATTCCAGCTTGACTCAACGCCGCCGCGGATGCGTTACGACATGCTTAACTCAGCCCCACCAGATTTACAGAAGCACGCGCGGCGGGCCAGGGCGTCACACGAGTAACTCCGGTACCTGAGTCCGACCATTACACGATGCTGCGAAACGTCACCGCCGGTGATATCACCGGCCGGGCGACCCCGTTGGTACCCCTGGGACTCCTGTGGCGCACTCAGGCGAACCACACCGGATTCGTCAGTGCGACCATCGCGCCAAGTGGGCGCCGTTGGGCTTCTCGTACCTCCAGGCGCGCGAAGCGCGCCGACGCAGCGTCGAGGTCCCATTGCAACCGCGCTGACGGGCCGACCGTCGCCTGTCGCACCCGCCCCTCCGCGGTGATCAGGACGACGGTCGTGTCGGGGGCTCCGCTGATCACGGCGGTCACCGTCGCCGACGTGCCGGGCGGTACCCGCAGCGTCTGCCCGGGACCGGCCACGCCACCGTCGCCGCTTGCGGTCAACTCCAGGGCCACATCGCAGGATCGGGCGAGGTACGAACGGCCGCAACGTAGTCCATCGACAATGGCGGGGGTCGAGAGTCCGTCTGCATGCACGATCGTTTGCGGCGAGCCGACCTGCTGGTGTTCGCCGTGCGAGTCGCTGCCGCCGACGGCCACAACCCGACGGCCCTGTCGAAGCAGCCGCTGCCAAATGCGAAGCGACAGTTCATCATCGAGGTTCCAGCGACCGTTCCACACCTCGAGCGCGTCCACGTGGTCAAAACCGAATTCCCACGCCGCGCCCGGCAACGGCACCGACGGGTGGGCGGCGACCACCAGCCCGCCGTTGTCGCGGACTTGGGCGGCGAAGCGCGGAAAGACCCCGTCGCTCGGGCCATATCGCCAGTCCACCCACGCGTGCGGTGACAGGCCGACGGCCAGCCAATGGCCGTGCCGGGTGGTAACCTCCTCTCCCGGAATCACCAGCAGTCCGCCGGTGCGGCACGCAGGCCACACACGGTTGGCCGAATTCGTGTTGTGCTCAGTCGAGACAATGAAATCCAGCCCACCGGCGCGGGCGGCCGCGATCATGTCATCGGGCTCGCGCTGTCCGTCGGAGTGCACGGTGTGCAGATGCAGGTCCCCGCGGAACCACCGCGCGCCGCTCACCGATGGCGGCGGCGAAAACGCAACCGCCGGCTCGCGTTCAACCACCGGCTGCCCGCGCTCCAACGTGACGTGGACGTCCCACGCCATCCCCCAGGGACTCAGCACCACCGGACCAAGCGCGACGGCCCACACGCCAGGCTCGATCGGGCCGGCCAGGTAGCCGGGCGTGGCGTAGCTACTGGACACCTCGAAGTGGTCTCGCGCTCCGCCCGACCAGCCCCGAAATCCCGCCGCATTGCCTAAGTCGTAGCCAGCCGGTCCAAAGATGCCCAGATCCAGCACATTTCGGGCCACTCCGGCGACGGAGAAGTCGTCATGCGACGTGGCGACGCGAATGCGCTGTACTCCTGGCGGCACGTCGAACGGCAGGTAAGCCCACCGGTAGATGCCAAACCCAAACCGGCCGGAAAACGCTAACTCGATCGCACCGGGGGCGATTGTCGCGATGCTCACGGCTGCCAGGATCCAACACGAGAGAGTAACCAACCGTTACATCGACGCGAACATCGGCCGTCTAACAACTTTCGATCAGTGGCGCAGCCCGGAAGTTGCTGGAACCGCCGACGCCAATCTCGGCTTGAGGATCACGCTGGTCGCAATGGCGGCAATGCCGATGGCGACGCAGATCCACAACGCCGAGTGGTACGACCCCGCGGTGCCCGCCCCGACAACCG
>Ga0335074_10016625_pt1 | contig 10362 bp, 13 predicted proteins | sample Lox_Sample_23_FD_206715 | JGI IMG/M metagenome (GOLD analysis project Ga0335074, IMG submission 206715) | Soil microbial communities from Loxahatchee National Wildlife Refuge, Florida, United States - Lox_Sample_2.3 | ecosystem: Environmental > Terrestrial > Soil > Wetlands | place: USA...
CTGCCATCTTGCCACTCAAATACCTCTCCTCTCCAAGAAAGCCAATTTTAGATGGTTTGGGCGCACGTCGGCCAGGAGCGGGTGGCGCTTTGCCATACACATGGAGTATGTAGAGGTAATAAATGTAAAATAGGGACTCGACGACGTTCATGAAGCCCTGAGCTGCAGTGAACCCGTTGTGTTCATTGAATGCCTTCCATCCGTATATATAATCTATCTTGCCATATAATTCATAGGGTCCCCATATCGGCTTGTGCGCCCAACCTCCTGGCATACTGTGAGGTCGGAGGAGGACATAACCAGTGTCCCATGCAACGAGAGGGAGTGAGATCATGAGCCATATCAGGGTGAGATTTGAGGGCGTATGGGCCCATTTGGCTTTGCGCACGCGCGTTGGAGTTTGTTTCGAAGGACTCGCGTCAGCTTCTGAGATATCTTCTGGATGTCCCCGTGTGGCGACCATGTTCTTTATACGCTGTATGACAGTCGGGCTGGGAGGATTGATTCGAGTTCGGATTGGCTCTGAATGTCTGACTGGGTGTTGTAGCGTTGCCTGTGGCGGCGCTTTACCTTATTCCATCCATCGCTATGACCGCTTTCCCGAGGGAAAAGCTAGGACGTCATAGGCTAGAATACGAATGTGCAATTCTTGCCTTTCGAACTCTTCTGTCCTCCACGTCATAGTGCCGCCTGCTTCACGATCATACAATCTGTTCACTCGGATTCCATCACACAGTTTGTCCATGTTATAGCACGATCAATGGCTTCCGTGACTCCTCGGCGGTCTCCCAGGTTCCAGGAACAATCGACGCCTTCTACTACCTCGACCGCGAACGGAAGCTCAAGTACATCCACGAAGATGGCTACAAAATCACCCTTCCAGCCTACCTCACTCGAAGCTCTCCTCCTGGTGACTTATCCAGCCACGCTCATCCTTGGCTCTCTCTACTCTCTCATTGATCCAGCCACACGGGCGTCTCCCTACAGTGCAGCATCGCAATCGCACGTCCACGAGCTTGCCCCTTCCTATTTCGCACAAAAGTCAAACCTCTTTAATGTCTTATTCGTCAAGCGCGGCTGGTTCTGGGTCACTATCAGCTACTTCCTCTTCCTATTCACACACCCTTCAACTGGGCCCTCACGACAACCTGCCCTTACACCCAAACGACTTCAGGGCATTATAAGATGGGGCATAGTCACAGTCTGGTGGATCTTTGTCACGCAGTGGTTCTTTGGCCCTGCTATCATTGACCGTGGGTTTACTCTTACGGGCGGCCAGTGTGAGCTCGTAAGAGAAGCGGAACTTGGCAAGATCGACATGAGTGACACTAGGCAATTTGTCACTAGCATAGCATGTAAAGCTGTTGGCGGTAAATGGAAGGGCGGACATGATATTAGCGGGCATGTCTTTATCCTCGTTTTAGGAAGCATGTTCTTGCTTGAGGAAGTTTTGTTCGTGCTTCTCAGGTCATCACGTTCGAAGGAGGAGAGAACGATTTTAATGAGTGACGGAGCGGTGAAGAGCGCGGAAGTCGAGGCTCGGGGTGATAATATTGTTACTGCATCAGAAATTCACGGACAATTTAATTTGGCCGTGAAGGTTGTTTTGGGTGTTACTGGACTAAGTATTTGGATGTTGTTAATGACTGCAGCGTATTTTCATACGTGGTTTGAGAAAGTAAGTTTATCTGTATTTATCTTGGTACGGCAAACAATATGCTGATTTATATCTTAGTTGACTGGATTGCTGGTAGCATTCAGCGGTATTTTCGTGGTCTATTTCCTGCCACGAGCTATTCCAAGTCTGCGAAGGGTAATAGGTTTGCCCGGTGTTTAGAACCCGGGGAAAATATTTTTTCTGTACATTATGTTGTTATGATGAAGTTAGAATGAGCTGTATAAAATATCGAAATTTGCACGATATGATTCTATTAAGCCTTATGGTGCGATTTCGTAAACTACACACTGCTATGGCAATTTTCACGTGGTATCGACTAGGCAGATACGGATTGGGACGTAAATTCCACACGTGCAATTTCCATATGTACACGCCAACGCTGACCAAGAGAAGCATACGGTCACTGTTGTGACTGTCGAAACCCAAGAGATTTCAAGTCCATGTCCTAACGAACGAGTATTAAAAAAGCATCATCTCCCATTCAGCAAGCACAACCCTCCTTAGATGCTGCATCTCTTGGTCCTGTTAAGTTCACTCTTGACTGATCCTCTGTGCCTCTACCAGTAGTTGCTTGAGAAGCGCCCGGACCTCTGGCCCCCTTCAATGAGGTCTCTGGAATGGCGTTTGCGATAGCTGTGAAGACCTCCGTTACATTGGTACCAAGCTTAGCGCTAGTCTCGAAGAATAGTAGACCCTCCTCCTCAGCGTATGACTTGGCCTCGGCAGTTGAGATCTTTCTTGCATCCCCATCGGCGTCTTCCCCATTCCCGTTGTCTCCCTCGGCATCCTCACCGAGGTTGCTTGATGTCCCGGCTTCGTTTGTAAGATCAAGCTTGTTCCCTACAAGTGCGATGACGATGCCCGGGGATGCCTGTCGTTGAAGTTCGGCAACCCAATGTTTTGCTTTGATAAGTGATGTAGGCTTTGTGAGATCATAGACAACGAGCGCCGACTGGGCATTGCGATAGTACATAGGTGCTAGGGATGCGAAGCGCTCTTGTCCCGCAGTGTCCCATATCTCGAATTTGATGGTTCTTGTCGGGAGATTACATTTTTGTGTTAGGAATGCAGCTGTGCAGATCGTCAGTAACCTCTGAGAGAACTACGGCGGGTAGCAGTAGAGATCATGCACCTCCGATAGTTGGTTCTTTGTTCTCCTGGAAATCATTGTTTACAAACCGGAGGACGAGGGAAGACTGTACAGAATCAGCATGATGCTCAGATCGCGGCCTATGTATCATATAACCTTTCCGACTGCAGCTTCACCTAGCAAGACAAGCTTCACACTGCTGCTTGGCTTTGGTGCCGCAGGAGTAGTATCCGCCATCCTTTGTCACACCTTCAAATGTCCAAGCCAGGAGCGATTCGCAAACGGCGATGATGAGGGTTCTCAAAAAGGAACGCTGGGTCAGATTTCACTACTCGGAGAGTATGAAGAAAATGAGGCTGAGTATGTTGGCCGTCTAAGAAGTCTTGTTGTTTGAATTAACGTCACAGGTTGGCTTTGATTTAATGCTTAGCTCCCTGTGCCTAAAGTGATGGCGCATGCGATGACGACCGATGCGAAACAGGCTTAGCGGTTAATTCCAGCTTTCCGAGACGCCGACATTTTGATGGTCTGGAATAAATTTCGAAGTTTTAAGGTCATGTTCAGTCCCAAATCTGCGCACTCAACAACCCCATAATGTCTAAAAGAAAGATAGACACATTAGGCGGCATCACGTCTTCAAAGGATTCTAAGAAAGTCAAATACGATTTCAGCAAATCAAAAGAGCAAGAGAAGGTGCCTAATCTACTTAGTAGTAGTGAGGATGAATCCGACTTTGGTGGTGCTTCATTAGAGGAGCAGAGCTTCAAGATAAATGAAGAGTATGCCAGGCGTTTTGAGCACAATAAAAAAAGGGAAGAGTTACACAGATGTATGTCACAAGGGTTCTCTTTGCGTTGTGCACCAACTAACTTCAACAGTGGAGGAGAAGTATCAAAAGGAGCCAAAACATTCTAATGATCGATATGAGGGTAAATATGATGATGACAAAGACTCCTCTTCGGACGAGGATGAAGATGACGAAGGTTTTCTTGCTACGGAGGCTCTTGACGCCCAGATTTCTGCAACACTACAAGCAATTCGAAATAAGGATCCTCGGGTCTACGATGAAAAGGCGACATTCTATGCTCCAATTGAAGAGGAGGAAGATGAGGAAGTGCCTCCCCAAAAGGAGGCAAAACCCATGTATTTACAGGATTATCACCGAGAAAATCTCCTGAATGGATATATAGGCGCCGAGGAGAATGAGGAAGTGCTGGTCCCACACACATTCGTACAGGAGCAAGATGAACTGAAGAAGACAATCATCAAAGAAATGCATGCAGCTGCAAATGAAGATAGCTCCTCATCAGAAGATGGGGATGACGACAAGGATGGTGGCTTTCTTGTGCCAAAGACGAAACCACAGTTGTCGAAAGGCGGAATTCACCTTTCTGGGGTTGCCAAAGTCGAAGTTGATGTCACTATCGCAGACAAAGATCCTGAGACATTTTTATCCAATTTCATGGCTGCACGCGCATGGGTTCCGACTGACGGAGCTCGATTTCAACCTCTAGAATCTGATGATGAGGAGGAAGAAGAGCGGGCCGAGAAATTTGAAGCTGCCTATAATTTGCGTTTCGAAGACCCGCAAGGAAGCAACGAAATACTGAGATCTTATGCTCGCGACGTCGTCGCAGCGAGGTCAGTAAGGAGAGAGGAGCCGAGGGGTAGGAAGAAACAAAGGGAGGCAGAGCGTGAAAAGAAGGAGGCTGAGAAGAGGCAGAGAGGAGAAGAAAGAGCCCGATTAAGGAAGCTGAAGATAGAAGAAATGGAGGAGAAGCTGCAGAAAATTAAAAAGGTGGCAGGCTTGAAGGGCCAGACACTAAAAGACGAAGAATGGGTCAAATTTTTGGACGAGGGTTGGGATGATAGCACGTGGGAGACCGAGATGAACAAGCGCTTCGGTGATGACTATTACGCACAGCTGGAGGCAGGATCAGAACAGGATAGCGAAACGGAGAAAACCAAAGGATCCCTCTACAAGAAGAGGAAGCTCAAGAAGCCCAAATGGGACGATGACATTGACATTACAGATATCATCCCCGAGTTTGAGGATGAAGAGGCGTCAAGGAAGAAGCCAGTCTTCACTTCATTTGATTCAGAATCCGAGAGCGATGAAGATGAATCAGGTTCGGCCGCGAGGAAGTCCAAGTCAAGCAAGGAGCGCAAGCAAGACAAGTTGGCGAAAAAGAAGGCAGCCAGACTTGAGCGCAAGAAAATCGAAGAGCTAGTGGATAATCAATTGGACTTCAATGATGCAATCCTACCTAAAACCTCGAAACAGCCTTCCATATTTCGATATCGGGAGACGTCGCCAACGTCCTTTGGCTTGACAGCACGGGATATTCTAATGGCCCCAGACGCTTCACTTAATCAATTTGCAGGGCTTAAGAAGCTGGCAACATTCCGGGATACAGAAAAGAAGCGGAAGGATAAGCGGAAGCTAGGGAAGAAAGCAAGGCTGCGAGAATGGAGGCGCGAGACATTCGGAAATGAGAATGGCCCTGAAATCATCATTGGTGAGACAGCGACTGACATCGCGGTGGGGCCCAATCTGGTTGAGGGGAAGAGGAGGAGGAAGAGATCGAAGAAGAACAAGGATCAAAGTTCAGCCTAAGATCGTAGACGTCGGTCGGGCCTGCCAAGCTTGACAAAGATTCTGTAACACAAGCAGGAAGTCTGAATGCGGGGTTCTCATTAGCTTGCAGAGTAAATTCGTGATGATCGTAACCAGCATTCATGGATGAGTAATGCCGCAGGTAATACCCGGCACCGCACCTATCAAGTGACAAAAGAGATCGATCAATATCGCGTGCGGCACCTGATTTAATTTGCTGCAGCCTATCAGAGCGTCAGAGGCAATAGTTTAGTTCCTGTTGTCATATGCTGCCGCCACTATCGACGTTTTTAATTCTTTGTCGTCGTTCTCTATTCTTGTCATTGTTTCCTATTTATGTCATCTTTCCTTATCCTTGTCGTAGTCCAAGTCTAATAGGCTGCTCTAAAAATTACTGAGTTACCTAATTATCCGGGAATAAGTCAGCCCCGGTAAAACACTTTTCTAACGACCGGCATTATTAGTCTTAGTCAGAGAGCAGATTCATTACTACAGATAGACATACATAATGCCCGACAGGAAAGTGACCTATGAGTCCCAAGATACATCGCTCAAAATGATCACATAGGTGCTTGTAGGCATGGGCTATGTGTCCATGGCTCGAGAGCAATATGTCTGGGTCCTAATGACTAAGTGGGACATGATGCTAAAGCCTTGGACGACTTGGGCTGGTTCGCGGAGGCGGGAATATTGCTCGTATCATATCACAGGAGAGTACGTAAGACTTGGCCACTTTGGGCTCGGGTTGAAAGAGATTAAGGTGATCGTGCGGATCACCGATCTCGTTCGTGATTACACACAAACTCGTCTCATTTAGCACTCAGCTGGCCTCGGCCGAGCTTGGACAGGATAAATCCGTCCGAGGTCGTGCGTAGTACTGCCCGAAGAAAGCCATCTCACTTGATCCTTTACATAAGGATACTATGGCCAATTGGGGCATAAGATAGCTTCCGCGGGTCCCCTAGAAAGAGCGGGTTCGCCAAGTGATGACGATGACATTACTAAGCGCAATCAGGCCCGGGCGTTGACTGAGACAAAAGGCGGAGACGGGGAGACGAGGAGGGAGAGGAGCTTTTGGTACTCGGTAACAGCAATATTATATCAAGTATGCAGAGAGCCACTGACGAATTGAGGCGGCGGGATATCTGCTGACGACCGCTTCGGACCGGATGACCAAGCAATAACGGCCGAGCGGGTAAAATTGTCAGCGCAACGAGGGAGGCACGCTAGGCTGGAAACATCCAGGCAAATATCCATGCCCCCTTCCCGCTTTTCCCATAGGTACGCGCCTCTACGAGCACAGATTATGGCCAACTTTCTTTCACCTCCCACACATTTTTTTTTTTTTTTTTTTTTTTTTTTGGGGTTCCCTCGCACCTGGGCGGCCCCGCTAATATGCACACTACAGTATCTCCCCCGATTGTCATCATCGACCCCGGACCTTACCAGCTCTTGATCTCTACGCTAAACTTACCCTAGTTGGCACTCACAACCCTGCTGGCCTCATCCTTTCCCCCTCCGCCGCTCTCGTCACAGTACCTACATAGCTTGCTTAGTTGCCCCCGGCCCCTCTCACGCTCACTCTCACTCTACTCTTCCTCTCACTGTCCCTCCTCTTTCTGCTCACTCACACGCACTTACTCCACCTACTCCACCTCCACCCCCTTCTGATCTCGGTCATGTTCTGTTCACGCATACGGTAAACATAGATATCCCTCCGCCACCGATCATCATGGAGTAATCAGGCGCCACCACTTCTTCCCCTGTATGCCCTCTTGGGACTCATTGCCGTCTTTCCAACCATACCTCAGTGTGTCTGATGATGACTCCCACCCACTACGAGACCCAATGACATATTTTAGAAAGCTTATCCTCCTTCCCTTCCAAAGATCCTGTGGGAGGCGAGCAGTGGCTAGGGATACGTAAGCAATGCCACCACTCTCTTTCCTCCAATGTTATAGCCGCCAACTTACGGAATGCTGAACTATAGCTTCCGTCTTTACCGTTGTACCTGTTACCAGCTCTGCGGCGAAAACCCCTTGGCAAGCTGTCCCTTGCTGAATGGGCCACCGAGGGCGCAAGCAATTCAGTGGACGAACGGACGGCTGGAGCTGTAGTTGTGATGGACATGGGCCAGTGGGATGTGCACCAATTCAACCCAAGTGCCTCTCACAAGCGTCCGTGGGATGTAGAATCAACGCCTACAGAAGCTTTTACAGCGATTAACGGATATAGCAACCAGCTGCGAGAGCACGACCCACTCGAGGAACCAGAGTGGAAACGACGGCGGCACTCGCCACAGCCCAATGCCAGCGTTTGGGATACGAGCGTACAGACCAGCTTGTGGCTCGCGCAGCAGAACAACTTGGCGCCCATCGCTTCGATGAGCAGAGAAGAGAACAGTCAGTCATGTCAGGCCAATGAGTCTGAGCAGACTTTTTCCAGGGATGATGGATCCTTGAGTCGAGCACCGATTTGGTCTCGTCGTATTGAGGAGACTGAGACGGCTCACGGTCACGAGGGGCGGGGTCGGGAAGGGCGGGATTTCTCGAGGTCGGCGAATCCGAGTGAGTTCATCTGAATCTAAAGTGGTCCCTTGGAAACAATATCGGATCACTAACCGTTTTGCCCCACCAGACCAAGCTCTTGGAAGGGCGTATGAAACGCGCAAGAATGCGCCGGAGACAGCAGCTCCGCAACCTAGAAGGATGTCAAATATTTCGGGAATTGACCATCGTTGCGAGAAATGCTACCAGTCGGAACCACTCTTAAGAGATTCTGCAGCTAGCTTAAGTAAGCTTGTAGATTCTCTTACTTTGGGGCCAATGGCCGACCTTTTGTCTCAGGTTAGTCCATGCTCATACAAATGGCAAGCTGGATACTGTCGTGTCTCTCTATCTTTACGAATCCAAAATTTGCGCAGACTAACCTTATCTCAAGGCTCGTAGAGATGGGCTGCTGCATGACCAGACCCCACATGTCTCAGAGTTACATCGGATTATTGACCTTCTTCAGGAGGCGAATGAGTTAGCGAAGCAAGTTCTCCGCGGAGCACCCTCCTACTTGCACAATGTCAAAAAGGAAAGTCCCCTGCAAGCCAACGATATCCAGACCTCTTTGGAAAGTATGAAACGACGCTTCCTGGCGGACTCGCAAGATGTCCTAGCGAGGCAGCGCCGTCCATCATCCGATATCAACAGTAATATCGAGGCCCAAGACTATCAAGCCGTGCTTCCTGATCCCTCCATCCTTGGTGGTTCTCCACGCCGGCTGTCAACTACCGGTGTAACAAGCACGGATGTGCTACCGCCAATTAGATCTCAGAGCCCTTCCCATCCATCACCAGATGGCTATGGAACAAGACTTCCCTCCATGAAACCTCCTCCAACACCTGGCCGTCAACTTCCTTCACCCCCAGGAAGATCACACCCAAGTCCACCATCTTATAATATGCCATCACCATCTTCAGCTTACCCACAGTCTGTGGTTTCGACCAGCGCCCAGCCTTCACAGCCCTCTTTATCAAACATACTCCATCCACTCTCTCCCACCCCATCGTCCTCACTCGGCACGTCTACATCTACGGCAATCCAAGCCCACACAGCGGCACTTCAGCATGAGGTCTCGGTCAAAAAGTATGCTCTCCAAACTCTCCAAGGCGAGCATGACAAGCTCCTGGCCGCATTGCGGCGTTCACAAACCCGCGCTCGGACATTAGAGGATAAGCAGGTGGCCTCAGATCTTGAAATAAATACTTTAGCTGAGGAGCGAGTAAGGCTATTAACGCAAGTTCAAGAATTAGAGCAGAGCATAGCCGATACATCCAAAAGCAGAGATGAATTCCGACAAGCGGCAGTGAAGGGGGGTGCACAATATGTGAAAATTGTGCGAATGGCGAGTCAATTGGAAATGATGGCGGCCGAAGAGAGGCGCGAATGGAAGCGGAAACTGGAAGAGAATAAAGCAACGATCGACGCGCTACGAGAGCGCCCGGCTGCTCCCAGAGGTCCAGATGGCACTGCCAGAGAGTTTGAGACATTATCAAGCGAGGAAGCCAGCCCAGAGGATGAGCTAAGGAAGGAAGTCCAGCGTCTCCGAGTTCGTTGTGCTGAGATGGAATCGGCTTTGAAAAATATCCGGAGTGAGAGCCACAGGTTCGGCGAAGCTATCAAGGCGCTCAGCACAGCCGGAACACGAATCTCAGAGTCTGTGAGCAGTGTTTTGGAAGATCCACCAACACCTATCGAGACGCGTGCTCCCCCTCCTTCTCCCCCTCCTCCTCCTCCAGCAGAAGCACCTTCGCTATCATCCACCGAAAGTGGCGGAAATATGTAAATTTACCGGCTCTCGTGTGCATATTATCAGTTTCACCCATTTTTGGATCTCAATTCCAAGCGGTTTCAGCATCACCTTCGAAAATTCCAAACTTTTTCCAACATTCTTCTCACACTTTTTTTTTTTTTTTTTTTAGGGAGGCGTGGCGTCATGAGTGTTCTGGGATGGGGACAACAAAGATTATATGGATATTTGAAAAATGGATCTCATCTACATACGCTTCTCGTACATAAAAAAAATTTCCAGGTATAAGATAGGGACATTGGGTCAGGTCACGAGACTTATTCGTGTGATGTTTGATACATTAGATATTCATTCCAGTATTGTATCTCTACAGAAAGCGCGAGGCCCTTTTGTTCTTTCATACCACACATCACATGAGAGAAAACTTCTTATCAAAAGATTTGCTCGAAAAGTAGACGTAATGGGGGGGAGCGTAGTTTCCACAGTGTGGATTTTTGGCCTGAGCCTGCAATACAGTCATATAATTTAACGAGCCAAACCACCCATCTGATGTGTGGTTGGCGACATTGAAAGGCATTCCCCGAATCCCACTTGAGCGCCTAATGCAAATGCAACCATTCATTCCTATAACATGCAACTAACAATCTAGCTATACCTCCGTCCCCTCTTTGGAGGCGG
>Ga0335074_10016626_pt1 | contig 10362 bp, 5 predicted proteins | sample Lox_Sample_23_FD_206715 | JGI IMG/M metagenome (GOLD analysis project Ga0335074, IMG submission 206715) | Soil microbial communities from Loxahatchee National Wildlife Refuge, Florida, United States - Lox_Sample_2.3 | ecosystem: Environmental > Terrestrial > Soil > Wetlands | place: USA: Florida...
GAATAGCCGCAAAATTCTACGTCTGGGCTGTATGAATCTCAGTAACTGCTTAACTAGAAGGAGGTAGACAAGCTTACTTCTTCATGATGATATGTCTCAAGGCATTTCCGAGAGTGTGATCCTCATTAGTGAACTCAAAAGATGCTGCGGTCTCCGTAGAGCCAGGTAACTTTATAATTAATGTTAGCTTTCCGTCTGATGTCAGCGATTTTATACATACAATCCGAATGGTCTTGGTTATTGGTTCTGCTCTATCGTTTTCGTCGATCTCGCCGTTACGCTGCTCCACGCCTGCGGTAGTATCTGGCATCTCCTCATCATGAATTGGCTCAGCCATGTTGTAAATTTGCCCTGTAAAGAAGATTAGATATTTGTTGAAGAAGCTCGACGTAAATTTGCGATTTGGGCGGAATCGAAGGCAAGAAAAATCTTTGTTCGGAGTAGCTCCGCCAAAGAAAGCCCCTCCGTAGCTCTTCATGAAAAGTTTCCACTCCGCAACCTCAGAACCCAATTGACTCACCACCACACTCTTCACAATGAGCTCGCCTCGCCGAACGGCAACAATAAGCCGCGACACCAACGAAACCAAAATCCAACTGCGGCTGAGCCTCGACGGCGGACCCCTCGAGCCCTTATCCGACACGCTCACCAACGGCTCCACCAAAACGCACGCGTCGCAGAGCTCCAAATCGCAGGAGATCCACATCGACACGGGCATCGGCTTCCTGGACCACATGCTGCACGCGCTGGCCAAGCACGCGGGCTGGAGCCTGCTAGTGCACACAAAGGGCGACCTGTACAGTAGGTGATGCGCCGTCCAGCCCCATCCACGGCTCTAACGGCGCCCAGTCGACGACCACCACACCGCCGAAGACACGTTCCTGGCGCTCGGGAGCGCCTTCAAATCCGCGCTCGGCGCGTCCACGGGGCTGGCGCGCTTCGGGCACGCGTACGCGCCGCTGGACGAAGCCCTGTCACGGGCAGTGGTGGACCTGTCGAACCGCGCGTACGCGGTCGTCGAGCTGGGGCTGCGCCGCGAGAAGATCGGCGACCTGAGCGCCGAGATGCTGCCGCACTGCCTGCGCAGCTTTGCGGGCGCCGCGGCGCTGACGCTGCATGTGGACTGCTTGCGCGGCGACAATGATCATCATAGGGCGGAGAGCGCGTTTAAGGCGCTTGCGCTGGCAGTGAGGATGGCGGCTGCGAGGGTGGGCGGGCGCGAGGGCGAGGTCGTGAGTACGAAGGGGGTGCTGTATTGAGCTGGGAGTGGCTTGGTTTTGGCATGGGGTCATGATGGGTTGGGATAGATACACTTTGGGACGAAGATCGCGGTGAGTGCTACCACAGTGTATTTTATGGATGGGAGGGATTGGATTCGTTCTACTGATCGCACGGTTCGCCGAAGAGTACAGTCGGCCGGCGCGAAATAACAATAGAAATCCACAGGCCTCCTATCAAGCCCTGACGCCTTTAAGCATCCCGAATTCTCTTTTGGTCTATGTTCGCCGCCGTGTAACACGGAACAAAGGAAACAAGCCTACTCTTACATTGGTGATGAGGTCAATCTATGCTCCCGCAAGTGTGAAATAACTCAAAACACTTTTCCGGTCTGTCTCCTTCCCTACTGGAAAGTATCCGGGTCGGCGCTCCCGTCGGCCACAGCAAGCCTCTGCTTGAGCGTCTTCGCTTTCTTGCTGATGCCCTTCCTGCGCTTGCCGGGCAGACCGCCAGCGGGCACGCCGCTGATGGGCGTGGCCGCACCGCTCGGCTTCGCAGACTGGTCTTCGAAATGGCCCTCGCCTGGGATATGTCAGTCACCGCCAACTAAACGTAATGGAGCTCTATACCTTCGTGATACATGTCATCGAGATTGACCTCCTTGCGCTTCCCAGCCTTGCGCTTGCGACCCGTCTGGCCACCAGCGGCAGCAGCAGCGGCACCCTCAGCCTCGAGCTTGCGCTCCAGCTGCTCCAGCTGCTCGGCCTGGTCGTCGTCGGCGAGCCACATGGCGATGTCCTTGGTGCGGTTCTCGCGCGAGCGCGTGTTGAAGTCGACGGAGCGCTCGGCCTGGCCGGAGATGACGACGCGCTGCACCTCCTCCTTCTGCAGCGCGCGCTTGCGGATGCGCTCCTCGATCGTGCCGCGCGTGATCATGCGGTACACCGTCACTTGCTTGGTCTGGCCCAGGCGATGCGCGCGGTCCATCGCTTGGCTGTCGATCGTCGGGTTCCAGTCGCTGTCGTAGAAGATCACCGTGTCTGCGCTCGTCAGGTTGATGCCCAGACCGCCGGCGCGCGTCGATAGCAGAAACACGAAGATCTCCGGGCGCGTTTGGAAGTCGGCGACCGTGTCTCGGCGGTCTTCGAGCTTCGTTGAGCCGTCCAGTCGGCAGTACTTGTAGTTGCGGTATGTCAGGTACTCCTCCATAAGGTCGATCATGCGTGTCATCTGGAAGTAGAGCAGGACACGATGACCGCCTTCCTTGAGTTCACGCAAGAGCTGGTCGAGACGTGCTAGCTTGCCGCTGTCGGTGACGAATCGCCTCATGCTGGGCACTTGGATACGTGTGAAGCGCGACACAATGTTGTCAGGTGCGGGAAGCATGCTGTGGACTGGATACTGAGAAAATTCGACGGTGGAGTCGATAAGCGCCTCTTCCGTCTTCTCGGAAAGCGGGAAGAGGGCCTGGCGCATGGGTATATTGAAGAAAGTTCGCTGTTTCTCGAGAAGCATATGTTGTGTAGAGCAGAAGATCTCAACAGGTGGTGCCGACACAGATGGACGTGCGCACAGCTCCATGGTATTGAGTCGCTCGGCTTCGAAAGTTGTCCGAGCAATATTCATGAGATTGTGCAGATGACCTTCAGTGGTGATATCCGCGAGGGCCTTGCGTGGATTTCGATCCACGATGTTGAGCATTGCATGAGCGGGTGTATAGTCATTCTCATCGTTTCCATCGTAGAGAACACTGAATCGATCGAGTTTCCGGTCTTTGCGCTTGAGATCCAGTGCCCGATCGAATAGATCCATTCGAGGTTGAGTTGCAGCTTCACTGGCAGAAGTGTCGATGAATCGCAACCAGGAGAAGGCACCGTTTTCACCGCTGCTCTGGTTGATGTTTTCGGGAGTCCAGATGTTGAACACGTGGTTCAAATACTTGTTTTTCCAACCTGCCTTTTCATTATATCGGCCAGGCAAGTCCAAGCGACCTCCTTGATGGTAGACGAGACGTGGCAGAGCAAACTCAATCTCGTTACGGACAGAGTAGGCAACATTAACGTTATTGCCTTCTCGCACAAAGGAGGCCGTCTCAGCAAAGTAGGCAAAAGACATTGGCGAAGTGGTATCCGCACGCTCGAATAGATCAGGATGGTTGCAGACTTTGCGGAACTGCATGACAAGGTTCATAAGCGTTGCTGTGTCTTGATCGTCACCACCAGCAGCCTTCTCGATAAGATCCATGATACTGATCTTATTACGTAGATTGGTATAGTAGGCTCGCTGTCGATAAGTGAGGTCACAGAAAACATCAAGCTCAACTTTGTCACCAAGCTCTTTCTGTACATGCTTCTTGATACGGCGCAGCATGAATGGCTTCAGGATCATGTGAAGACGTTTCAGTTGATCCTCATTGAGCTTCGTGTTGCTTTGCGCGTGGCTTTCAATGTCTTTGGAGAACCAGTCGCTGAACTCATCGTGAGAGTCGAACAAGCTAGGCATAATGAAATGCAGTAGTGCCCACAACTCTTGCATGTTGTTCTGAATTGGCGTACCGGTAAGGAGGAGACGGTTACGGCAGTGGAAGCCAAGCAGACTCTTCCATCTCGAGGATTGCGATGATTTGATTGCCTGCGCTTCATCGAGGACCATGTATTGCCATCTCATCTTTTGGAAGTAGGCTGCATCTTGAACAACGAGCTGGTATGAAGTAACCAGGACGTGGAACTCCGACTCCTTGCGGTATGTAATGTGCTTCCTGTCCCAAGTCTTGCGCAGAACCTTTCGCTCTTTAGCGCTGCCCCAGTAAGGTAGAACCTTGAGGTCAGGAACGAATCTGGTGATTTCCTGATGCCAATTATGCAGGGTTGACGCTGGAGCGATGACCAAGAATGGTCCCCAGATGTTGTGATTTTCAGCGAGATAGGACATGACAGAGATGGATTGTACCGTCTTGCCTAAACCCATTTCATCGGCCAGAATACCATTAATGCCTTGCTCGTACAAGTTAACAAGCCAGTTGAGACCCTTGAGCTGGTATTCTTTGAGCTGACACGACAGCATCTTGGGTTGTGGAATATCGATGCTCTGCAAGCTTGTAGGATTCTGGAAGTTCATCTCTCCATCATCGAGCTCCTGAAGTTGATTATCGACGCCTTGATTGAACTCTTTAGCGCGCTGTTGAGCTTCCAACACGGCATGTTGCGCGTTTGCCATAGCAGCTTGTTCAAGAGTTGCATCATCGCCATCGAAGTCAAGATCCTCAAAGTTTGTGACTTTGGAACCGAACTTGCCAACGCTATCTGGAATGTTGACGATGTGACTATCAGGTTTGGATGCGACAAGATCAGTAGATACTGTAACGTCGTCGGTGGATCGTTCGACCTCGGCCGTCTTGACTTTCTTGCCGATGAAGTGAGAGTACAGTTCCGTCTGAGATATAAGAAAGTTAAGCTTGCGTCGCTGGCGGTTAGCTTCACGTTCTGCTTCAGCTTTCTTTGCATTCTCAAGCTCGATTCTCTCAGCCATCTTTCTTTGATCACGCTCGTCACGTTCATTGCGTTTCCAGAACGACAACATCTCTCGCATACTACGTTTAGCACGAGCCTGAACATCCTTCGTGCTCTTGTTCGTCTTGAGCTGCCAGCGACGCGCTTCCTTGGACGCAAGTTGAGCTGTTTTGCGCAGGTTCGATTGCTTGACTTCGGTTGATTCCTTTTTGATCCTGAATACCCGAGGAACATCTTTCCTTGAGATGTCACGCCAGATGGATTCATAGATCTGATGATAGGCCTTGGAGGTATATGGGACAATATCGGATGGCATCGAGTCCTCACGGTCGGCAAGACCTTGGAGGCGAGAAAGTTCCTTGGGAGCAATGTGAGGTGGATCATCACCACGGTCAAGCGCAGCTTGTGCAGCGGCAGCTTGGTCCTTCTCCGCCTTCTTTTGCTCGCGGCTTTTCTTTGGTCTGTTGGCCCACCGACCTCCTCTACCACCTCGTCGTCCTTCACGCGGAGTCTCGTCGTGCATGGAGAAGCTGCCTATCAAGCCGCTTTCAACACCATTCGGTGTAGAATCACGACGCGGTGCAACGCCATGGAGGAGTTGAGTGGCCTGACGGACCTTATTATCGTGTTTTCGCACTTCTCTCAAGAGACGTTCGCGCTCTTCCTCGTTAATAGCCTGCTCGGCAGCCGTCATGGCCTCATCACGTTTCGCGGCCTCATTTGCGACCAGTTTTTCTCTGCGTCGCTTACGCTGCATGTCCTTCTTACGTTCTTTCTCTTCGGCAATCTCGTCCGCTTGGACTTGGTGCCAAGCCATTTGTTCATGAGATCTACTGTAATCTTCTCTTGCTTTGATGGCGTGTGCCTGGAGAATGTTTAAGATGCGTTGAGTATAGTAGATTCGGCGACGCTGAGACTAAGTTAGTAGCCGGATCTGGTTGTGACATATCTTCCGCTACATACCTTTCGCTTCACGGATTCGCTTGCTTGAACGGCTAGGACCCTCTTGAGCCCTCGTTGAATGTACTCGTTTCGACTCTCGTAATCATCCAGTGCATCATCGATGGCATCGATTCTAGCCAGTTCAAGGTCGATCTCCTTCTCCTGAGGTCGCCAGCGAGATTGAGCAGCGGCCGGCTGCACATCATGAGAGAGTACGCCATTTTGCACAGGCATATCCACACTTTGCTGGGGAGTGAAGTTATTGATGGCAGGGAGGAGAGGTGGAGATTGCGGGCGTTCCTGCTTGAAAGGAGGATAACTGTTGGATGCCTTCGATGATCGTCGAGAGTCGTAAGCTTGTTTCGGTGGAGTAGACTCATGATCGTTGCTTGAGACGATGCTTGATAAAGACATTGGATCAGCCGTCCGTTTTTCCATCTGCTTCATGTTAGCTGGCTCCGATAGGTTTATCTCGGATGCGGTAGCTACCTCTTGTGATGATTTTTTAGCATGTGTTGGTTGCACTGGAGGTGGAGGGCCTCTACTGTACGGTGGATACAGTGGTGATAGAGGTGACTGCGGAAGACCGTCCGGCCGAGTGCCATTATACGCGTGACTCAGCTGCTGTGACTGAGCCATGGGTGAAATCTGAGGGAACGCGGCGGCGATGGGAGAGTGGTAGGGTTTGTCGTACGATGAGGGATGATTTGGAGGGCGAGAGTCAGGATAAGCGTAGTTGTCTCGACGCTGTGGTGTTACACGTAAGCAATGAGCCAATAACAAGGGATTCCGACTACGGTTTGCGATGAAACCGATGATTGGGAGAAAAAAAGTTAGGTGTTGAGAAAGTAGATGTGCACACGAACCTCTTGCGGAAAGCCGTCGTAATGACCGCCAGGCCTCGCTACATCATTTCGGTCACCTGCATCCTGGGTGGGATCGTAGTACTTTGATGCAGGAGTTTCTCGTCCGAAGACGGCGGCAGAAATGGGAGGTAAGGCGGTTTGCTGCGGTGAAGTCGGCGGAGGATTGTGGTTGGCGAAGCTCGGTTGTAGCGACAATGGCGCGGGCGTTGACGTTTTGGAGTGTTGAGGCGAAAAGCCGTACGAGGCCGGAGCTGGTGGGCTCGTGTGGTGTTCCCTTTCCATGGCGTCTTGCGGGTCTGGTCGCGACAAACGATCGGGATCATCGCGCTGCAAGACGGGATGATGGTACATTGCCGCGAGAGGGAAACGGGATGGGTATTGCGGCGCTTATATTGAAGCTGCGCGATCCATGGGCAGGTGGACGGAGCGGGTTGGGCGCGCGAGGGTGAGAAAGGGTGCGCGCTCAGCAGCTCGTTTGCTGAGGTCGCGACGTGGTGGTGTCGAGGGAGTCGGGCTGGGATGGGGTGCAGACGGTGGTGGATGGATGGGTGATGGAGGGAGATGGGAACAAGGTTTGAATTAAAATGGGAATGGGATGGATGATGGGTGCAGCGGCGAGAGGGAGAGGGAGAGCAAAAGCAGAGGCTCTTTGTCGACTAGTGCGGACCTGATCATTCGAACCTGATGATGCACTTGCACTTCACGTATTATTGGCGTGCAAAGCATGCAGCACCGCGGCTTTGGGCTCGTCGGTTGCGGATGGGCGGTGCACCGCCGGCATTGGGCTTTGATTGATTTTTGGCTTCTTTCCGCGCGCTCATTGAGGCTGCCAGTGTACGTCTGATGGCCAGGAGAAGTGTGAATTGCCCTCGGCGGGCCGGGAAGCGTCGCAGCGGGAATCTGCACGAGTTCTGTTGGTGTGGCGCTTTGAGTGGCTGTAGCATGACAACTGAGAGTCTCCCTATCACCCATTTTCCCTCTGCCTTTCCGCTCTAATAATTACAGCACGGCGCAGTTCAGCCTTCAGCGTGCGCTTACGGACACTATCACTCTCGATGCAATCTGTTTGGGTTCATGTGTCTGGGCTGCGTGGCCTCTGCGTCTTTGGCTTGGCCTGCGATTGGGGAACGAAAAGAGTGTGTCTGGAAGCGGGCTCTGAAAAAGGATTGCATTGCTGGCGCGACCGAGCGAGTGCACGACCGCGACCGTTTCTTCTCCTTTGATGGGCTACGGAAGTCAGAACGGCGAAGCGAGCCTACCTTACCTTAACCAACCAACCATTGCAATCCTCCTACAGCCCGTAACGAATGTCGCCTTCACCCTTTCTCACGCATCACACCCACAAAGAATTCTGCGCCACATTAGCTAGAGTAGACGAATGCTTCATCTTGCAATTTACGGCTACTAGTGGCTTAGAGACAACAATACAAAAAGTGACATTGAACCCGTTCTAAAAACCAACATTCAAGTCATGTGACCGTGATTGGAGTGACGCTACTTCCCACCGCCATCGGCGAGATTTGCATCGTAACAGCTCATAGTTCGACTTAGAGATACGCTCATCGTGCGATCGTGCCATTGCTCACTTCATTCTGGATGCGCAATGGTGGCTCCGCACAGTTGATAGGCGTCCACCCTTTCAGCCTCGTTGATGACCATCGACTACACCCGGAGATCGCCACGAACGTGTTCAGTCGCTACTCCCCTCAGTGCCGCTACCTTCTCACACCGCCCACGGTTGCCGAAGTCATGCCTCCAAGTTCACTCGTCTCTCAACCGTGCAATCATGGCAGAGATTGTAAACTGAACGAGTCTAAGAGAGATTGCGACGCCGCATAGTCTGATAGCAACACGTCCATAGTCCTGCAATAGTAGCCGGTAACCCGAAACCAATCCCAACCCCCAATGCTATCTTGTTGGCCTCGCTTATGCCCCCAGAGTCGCTACTTCCAGAGCCACCGGCGTCCGACGCGGTAACTCTTGTCGTGGATGTGACGTGGATAGTAACTTGTCCCGTTGTATCTGGGCCCAAAGTTGTCGGGTTGGCTGCGAAGATGTACACTATTATAAGCTTATGTTGACTGATTTGGAGTAGAAGCGGCCGAAGCCGACTGATAAAGGGAATAAAATAGAATTGTGACCCACCTGCGAGTGTGGTTCACAATGGAAAAGCAGCCATTATAGCCGTAACTAAAGCAACGAAGACCAGCAACTCACCACCAGAATTCACGGCGCCGGATGAAGATGAAGCAACTGTCTCTGTCACTAATGTCACAGCTGTAACCGTGGGCCCTGTCCCCTCGACCGTAGGCGTTACGGATGTGGTCGCGGGAGAGTCTGCCACAGCTGTGAATCCTGCGCCTAGGCAGTAATTCTCATACACGCTCTGCGCGCCAGAGTAGTCACTTTCCCATGGCCCAACGGTACATGACTGGGAGACGCAGGTGCTGATGAAGGACGTTGCTTGGGCGAAGAGGTCGGTCGCACAGTAGCACTCATTCGGCGGAACAGGTTGGCAGCCGATAATATATCCGACCTGTGAGGCACGACTATCGCATCCTAGGCAGTAGGCTGCACATGGTCTAAGGCTTGCCCAGGCTGGATACTCGCATAACGAGTTTGGTGTGGCACTGACTAAACGGAGGTAACAGAGAAAAATGACAGATATGAACACAGAGTTGTAAAGATCGGAATGTATCATGACTCCTATTCCGCGTCGTGTATTGCCGAACACATAGTAGTGACATCTGTGTGGAGGTCAACGTTCTTATATCGGGCGGGCTGAGTCAAAACCCTTTTCGGGTGCCAAGGGAAGCGGAATGCGCCACGGCGGCTGTCTAGGCTGACTAGAGTCTTCGAGTGGGCGGATTCGATAACTCGCAGCCACGTTCTGAGCCGCAAATGATATCCCAACAAACAAGCGTGGCCCTAAAGCCAGCAATCCCACATCCATATAATTCGTTTAAGGTAGCCTCGTGCTCTCTTTAGGTGTCTGTGGCTGATGGTCGAACACTTTCAGCTCCAGGTAACAAGCCACAAGATTGCCAAGCCGAATAGCAGTGGAATCCTGTATCAAAGAGGGGATTTCCGGGTGACGACATTAAGAGAGGCTAATGGTAAATTTACCTGCGAAAATGGATCACACTCATGCCTTTTCGCGTACTTGAAGATTTCTTCAAGCAAACGGTACGACGTGCGTCCTGGTAAGACTTTCTGGTGATTCTTCTTATTGGTGATGTTCTGCCTAATAAGATGCGTGCCCTTAGCGATCAAGGGGAGTAGAGAGCCTTGGCAGGAGGCGTTCCTTCTCGTAACACGTCTCTCACTTCCCGATATTTGTTATCACACTGGCAAGTTCTCTACGCCCGTACCTGCTGTCGCCATCACCTCTTTACCGTGAAGAAGTCTAGGCGTTTGATTGTGGACCGAGCTGAGGTTGTCGTTGGAAAGACGATATGGCGTAGTCGGCATATACGTAGACGCCTGCAGAGGCATCTGGAGTTGGGTTTAGATTGTAGTTATTGGTCGCGTAAGCAAATATGAAAGCACTCGCAGACGGCCAGCCCAACTCACAGACTCGCTTCAATCGGAAATTCGTCTCTACTCTTCATCCATGCTTCCCAGCTTCCAACTGTAATCTCAGTGTCGCGGCCTTCCCCGCCGAGTTTGGCGGTACTCGTCAGACCTTACTCCGGTAAATGTGTAAAGTCCCACTTACGCACTATTTAATTACAGCTATCTCTCTTTTTGTCACGGGGTGAAGGGATATCTCCTTGCAAGATCTCCTACAAGGCTAAGGACCACAGACCACAGACCACACCACAGAT
>Ga0335074_10016627_pt1 | contig 10361 bp, 8 predicted proteins | sample Lox_Sample_23_FD_206715 | JGI IMG/M metagenome (GOLD analysis project Ga0335074, IMG submission 206715) | Soil microbial communities from Loxahatchee National Wildlife Refuge, Florida, United States - Lox_Sample_2.3 | ecosystem: Environmental > Terrestrial > Soil > Wetlands | place: USA: Florida...
CGCCCGCGACGTTGAGTGCGACGCCCGTCACATTGTCGGCCTGGGCAAGATAAACCACGGCGTCGCCGATATCCGCGGGTGTCTGCTCGCGCCCGAGGAAGGTACCGGTGCGCGAAATATGCGTCAGGTTGTCGACATCGCCACTGGCCATCCCGAGCAACCCTGGAACCTTGTTGAGCACTTCGGTCCACATCGCAGTGCGCAGGAAGCCCGGACATACGGCATTCACGCGAATATTCGCATAGCCGAGTTCTTCCGCGAGCGCTTGGGTCAGGGCGACGACCGCAAATTTGCTCGCGCAATAGGCTGAAGCCCCAGCCCGTCCGCGCTTACCGGCAATCGAGGCTGTATTGATGATCGCACCCTCTTTCTGACGCGTCAGATAGGGGATCACAGCCTTGGCGCATAAGAACGGCCCTTTGGCGTTGACATCCATCACGCGGTCCCATTGCTCTTCGGGGAAGTCGGCGACGAGGCCAACTGCAATGATGCCAGCGTTCGCAACCAGGATATCAATGCCGCCGAAGGCTTTCGCGGTCTCTCCCGCCATCCGCTGGCAATCGGCGAACTTGGTGACATCGGCGAGGACTGGAATCGCTTTGACGCCCAGCGCTTTCACTTCCTCGACGGTCTTCAACAATTCGGTTTGTGCTGCGAGATTATAGGTAAGCGCTTTGTCGGAAGGATTACCCATATCGACCAGCGCGATATTGGCGCCTGTGGCCGCCAGTTTGAGAGCGATACCACGGCCAATGCCCCGCGCTGCCCCAGTTACGATCGCATTTTTACCTCTAAGTTCCATCGCCGCTTGATCCTCATTATTAGCCTTGCAGAATTTCGAGACGGAAAGTACCACGCATAGCTTTCCCTTGTCATAGGCCGTGCTTGCGCAGCCGTTCAGCAACAGATTCTCAAGCGCGATGCTCGCAGCCGAGCGCCAACTCACATTTTAGGCGGACTGTTCGCGGACTGACGTCGGCGCGGGTTCGCAGGCGAACCCTTTCTCTCACAGGTGATAGTTATATCTAGTCGAAGGCGGCGGCTCCGGTGATGTCGCGTCCCAGAATCAGCGTATGGACATCGTAGGTGCCCTCGTAAGTGTTGACCGTTTCGAGATTAAGCATGTGCCGGATGATCGGATACTCGTTGACGATGCCGTTGGCGCCGAGCATGTCGCGGGCCGTGCGCGCGATATCGAGCGCGGACTGCACGTTGTTGCGCTTGGCAAACGATACGTGCTCGGGACGATACTTGCCTTCGTCCTTGAGCTGGCCGAGGCGCAGGCAAACCATCTGAGCCTTGGTAATTTCGGTCAGCATGTTAACCAATTTTTGTTGAACGAGTTGATAACCCGCCAACGGACGCGAGAACTGCTTGCGCGACTTGACGTAATCGAGTGCGCACAGATAACAGGTGCGCGCCGCGCCGATTGCACCCCACGCGATTCCGTAACGCGCTTGAGTGAGACACGCGAGCGGCGCCTTGAGGCCGCGCGCGGTTGGCAGATGACTGGAAGCGTCGAGCCGGACGTCATCGAACATAAGTTCCGAAGTGATCGATGCGCGCATCGAAAACTTGCCGTGGATATCGCGCGTGCTAAAGCCGGGCGCGCCCTTCTCGACGATAAAGCCGGTGATGCCATCGTCAATTTTCGCCCACACGATCGCGACATCGGCGATTGAACCGTTAGTAATCCAGCGCTTGGTGCCATTCAGCACCCAGCCACGGCCATCCTTGCGGGCGCGTGTCTCCATCCCGCCCGGATCCGAGCCATGGTCAGGCTCGGTCAAGCCAAAGCATCCAATTAGCTTTCCTTTCGCCATCTCGGGCAGATAGCGATTCTTCTGCTCCTCCGAACCCCACGCATAAATCGCATACATCGCCAGCGCGCTCTGAACCGAAGCGAAGGAGCGAAGACCAGAATCTGCCGCTTCGAGTTCCTGCATAATCAGGCCATAAGCGACGTTGTTCATCCCGGCGCAGCCGTAGCCTTTGAGATTGGCGCCAAAGACGCCAAGTTCCGCCAGCTGCGGGATGATTTCGAGGGGAAAGGTCGCGTCAGCAAAATGGCGTTCAACCCCGGGCATAAATTCGCGCTGCACGAATTGCCGGACCGCGTCTCGCGTCATCTTTTCTTCAGGGCCGAGCAGGTCGTCGAGATGAAAAAAATCAAGATCTTTCAACAAGTCGGCCATCGTAATACTCCATAAGTGTGAGCCGCGTCAGCTATCAGTGTGGCTACTTTAGCGGATCTGTGAGCGCGGCCAATTGGGATCGGCAAATGGCGCCATAAGTTTGCCACAGTTTTTGTCCGGCACCCAGTTGCGTAAGCTTTGACCATCAAATACGCTTATATCAGAACGTAGCGTTATGCACATCGAAACGTTAAAGGTCTTCTGCGACATTATCGAAAGCGGTAGCGTTTCTTATGCTGCCTCGCAAAATTTCGTGACTCAATCGGCGGTCAGCCAGCAGGTCCGGAGCCTTGAAGATAAGTACGAGTGCCGATTGTTGGAGCGAGCGCGGGCTGGAGTCAAGCCGACTGCCGCGGGCCAAATTCTTTACAATTCGAGCAAAGAAATCGTCCGCCGCTTTATCGAATTAGAAAACCGTTTGCGCGAAATCGGATCGGTGGTGGCAGGGTCGATCCGGGTCGGCACTGTCTATAGCGTGGGGCTGCACGAATTGCCGCCGTACCTGTCTGAATTCCTGCGCGCTTTCCCGCAGGTCAACGTTCACCTTGAGTATCTGCGCTCAAACAAGATCTATGAAGACTTGGTTGAGGGCAAAATCGATCTGGGCGTCGTTGCTTATCCGGCCAAGCGCAGCCAGATCGTCACGATCGCCTTCCGGCACGACGAACTGGTGTTGGTCGTGCCGCCCGAGGACTCGCTGGCGAAGTCGAACAAGGTCAGCGTCAGCCAACTTGTCGGGCAACGCTTTGTCGGTTACGAACGCGACATTGCGACGCGCAAGGCCTCCGATCGCATCCTGCGTGAATACGGGGTCAAGCCTAATTATACGATGGAATTCGACAACATCGAAACGATCAAACGCGCAGTCGAGATCGGACAGGGAATAGCTATCGTACCGCGCTCCACGGTCGAGCAGGAGACGACGCGCGGCTCGCTCAAAATGCTTGAATTCAGCGAAGGGCCTTTCACCCGTCCGCTCGCAATCATCTATAAGCGGGGACGCGAACTATCGCCGGCTGTCCGCAAATTCATCGACGTGCTGACGGCAAGCAAGCTGCCGATACCGGGCGGTCACTCGCGCAACAATCGAATCGAGCGGGACCGTATCGATCGCATCGAGGCCGCCGAAAAGGCCGCCTCGACCAGCTAACCCTCAGCGGCTAACCCTTTAGAGCCTCGCGCAACGCATCGCGATCGAAGCCGGCGATAATCTTCTTCCCGGCTACCGTCACTGGACGCTTAATCAGATTCGGCTCCTGCGCCATCAATTCGAGCGCCTGAGTTTGCGTCAGCGGTTTACCCTTCAAGCCCATCGCCTTGAAAGCTGGACTTTTCGGATTCATGTAATCGCGAGGGTCGGCACCTTTGAAGATTGCCTTCAACTCGTCGAGGCCAAGCGGCTCCTTGGCATAATTGCGCTCTTCAACCTCAACGCCGAGATCGTTCAGGATAAAGCTGCGCGCATCGCGGCAGGTCGAGCAGGTGGATTTCCAATAGAAGCGCGGCTTCGCCATCGAACGATCATGACCTCTCTGACGAGCCGCTACTCGATATTGGTGTCCGTACGCGGCGACAGGTTGCCGCCGTTGACCGGACCGGCGCCACTGTCGATAGGATGTGGTGCCGGATTCACCGCGGGACTAGCGGCAGGCAGCGTCGAACTGGCGGGATAACCGGTATTCGCTACGGTACTACCATTTTCATTGGCGTTTGCCTGTGGCGCAGTCTCCGTCGGTCCGCTGAAGTTGACCGGCTGCTTACCGGCGACCATGCTGGGTGTTAGAACGTAATCACCACCCAGCGAACTACGCCAGATCGTATCTGCTACCTGCTTATTGCCACCCGTCAGGACATAGCCTGCGCCACCGACGATACCGCCGCCGATGCCGTACAGCAGCTTGGCCGGCATATAAAACAGGTTACCGACAACGGTGCCCGCGCCGACCCCGACGCCCTTCCAATTGACGCCCGGGCTTTCCTGCGGCTGAGGCACCTGCGGATTGGTGCCAACTCCAGTGCTGTCTTGCGCCAACGCCGCAGCCGACAGCGCCAATGCCAGCACAAGAACTCCCATCGTTAATCGACTCGTGTTTTTCATTGCGTTCTCCTCACCCCCACCGCTATTCCACCTTCACCACCGCGTCCTTGGGCAAGAGTCCCATCAAATGATCGAACGCCTTTTGCAAATAGTCAACGTCCTTTGATTCCAACGTCAGCTTCACCCGGTAATTGCTATCGCCGATCCTTGGATAGGATCCTAGAAGGAGGCCCGGGTAATGTTTCAAACATTCATTCAAGTGCTCGGCGATTAGCCCTTCGCTCGCATCAAGGAAAATGCTGCGAATAAAGTAAGGATCAGTCGTAAATCGCCCTACGAGCGCCATCAGCTTCGATTCGAAGATCTGAGGAATCCCTGGCAATATATAGACGTTTTCGAGTTGGACCGTCGGAAAACGCAAATCACCAGCGGCATTCAGTACTGCACCTTCTGGCACTTCAGTCATCTTGAGCCCAGCGGCGTTCACTCCACCCTTGAAATGATGCAGCACGATCCGTTCCAGCTCCGGATGCTGGACAAGCTTGCGGCCAAAGGCGACCGCTATCGCCTCAATTGTTATATCGTCATGCGTCGGGCCGACACCGCCCGAAGTGAGCACGAAGTCAAAAGTCTTGGCGCAATAACTGACTTCATCCGCGATTGGCTGGATTTCATCAGGCACTACCGCGATACGCTTGAGGGCGACGCCAAGCTTCCGCAATTCGCGCGCGGCGAAATAGGCATTGGTATCCTGGACCTTGCCAGAGAGGATTTCATTCCCCACCACCACCATCGCGCAAGTTCGCTCATCCATTCGCGCAACACCACCGTCCCGATGCTAGCTCACTTTTCCTTTTCAGGCACTAATTCTTTATATCCATCGTCAGCGTTGGATAGCTAGCGGGCATAGCCAACTGCAGGATTGAACTCCTGCATTTACGTAAAACCCTAGTCAATGCACTGCCGAACTGCCGCCGGGACGCGTCCGCTTGAGAAGCAGGAATCCCGGGGAAAAAATCGCGGCCGCCAGCGCCAGCGTACGATAAATATCATTGTAAGCCAGCAGCGAAGCCTGCTGCTGCACTACTCGATAAACCATCGCCAGCCCTTGTGACTGCTGCGAGATCAGGCCCGTCACCATATGAAATTGCGGCGCACCCGGCATCAGCGGCGCGGCCTGATCCATCTTCCAGGCGTCAAAGCTGGTGAAATGCTGCGTCAGATACGCCTGATGGAGCTGCTCGCGGCTGCTGAGCATATTGGTCACCAGCGAGATGCCGATCGCAGAACCGGTATTGCGCATCATATTGTAGAGACTGGCCGCATAACCCATCCGCTCCCGCGCAACACAGGCGAGCGTAGCCGCCGACATCGCGGGAAAAATCAGACCTGACCCGAGCCCGGACAATATCATCGCAAAGCGTACATGGCTGATTCCGACGTCGAGCGTCCAATGGCTCATCGACCATAAGGAATACGCCATTAGAACGAACCCCAGTCCGACCAGCCAGCGCGTATCGAAGGCCCGGCGCGAGAGCTGCCCGATCACAAACATCCCGGCCAAGGTGCCGAAGCCGCGCGGCAGGACTGCGATACCCGATTCCCACGGCGAATAACCGAGCAGCTCCTGGAAAAACAGCGGGTTCAGCAAATTCATGCCGAACACCACCAGCATCATGATCAGGATGAGCATTACCGAGATATCAAACAGAGGGATCGCCATGATGCGCAGGTCGAGAATCGGTTCGGGGAAACGCAATTCGTGATAGACCAGCAACGCCAGCGCCACGACCGCGATGGCCGTAAAGGCACAGACCCAGGTCGAATTAAACCAGTCCGCCCGCTGGCCGCGATCCAGAACAATCTGCAATAGGCCTAAGCCGAGCGCCAGATACGCGATACCGATATAGTCAATTCGGCGCGCCCGCGCCTGTGACTTGCGGATATGTTCGGGGTCATGCACGAAGATGCTGACCATGATCGCGGCGAAGATCCCAATCGGCAGGTTGATATAAAAATTCCAGCGCCAGCTCCAGTTATAAGTAATCCAGCCGCCGAGCGTCGGACCCAACATGGGGGACGTAAGCAGTCCCATGCCCCAGACCGACATCGCGAGCCCCTGCTCCTCGGGCGGAAAGGTCTCCATCATGATGGCTTGCGATGACGGGATCATCGCGGCGCCGGCAGCACCTTGAATCAGGCGGAAGATCACCATCTGGACGAGCGTGTCAGCCGCGCCGCACAGTCCCGAAGCAACCACGAATACGACCACCGAAAAGAGGAAATAGCGCTTGCGGCCGAATCGTGCCGAGATCCATCCGGTCAGCGGAATCATGATCCCATTGGCAACGATGTAACTGGTGAGAATCCAGGTAATCTCGTCGCGGCTGGCCGAGAAGCTGCCCTGCATATGGGGCAACGAAACGTTAACGATTGAAGTATCGAGGACTTCCAGCGTCGCGCCGAGCATCACAGCAACGGCGACGAGCCATTTGTGCGCAGCCTTCCGCTCCGGTATCGCCGCGCCTGTTGCTACTTCTTTAGCTGACGATGCGGTGGGTGCTGCACTCATGCAAAATTATCCAGTGAGACGGAACACCAGAGTATATTTTGCCAAGCCTGTGCTGTCAGCACTTACAAGCAAGCAGAATGGTCACCTTTGTGTCAGTTAAGTACTTATTGAGGCGGGATTTATTTGAATGACGTACCATCCGCAAACGAGAATGGGGCGCTCCGATCTACGGAACGCCCCATTCAACTCAGTAGTCAGGGCCTAAGCCTGATCAGATCATCGCTTAGGCGCCGACGCCGTGGCGGAGGACCTGGCCGGGGGTGGCGCCGGTGCAGCGCTCGCCCTCGAAGGTCACTTCGCCGTTGACGATCGTGTACTTGTAGCCGTCAGCTTTCTGCACCCGCCGCCATTCGTTGCCCGGCAGGTCATGCAGAATCTCGATCGGCCGCACATTGAGCTTGTCGAAATCGTAAACCACGATATCGGCCGCCGCACCCTCGCGCAGGAATCCGCGATCCTTGAAGCCGCCGCAGAAGGCCGGCAGCGCACTCAGCCGCCAGTGAATCTGCTCCAGCGTCAGCCAGCCCTTCTCACGCACGTACTTCACGATCCCTTCGGTCGGGAACCGCCCCGCCGTCAGGAACTTGGTGTGCGCGCCGCCGTCCGATACGCCAAACGTGATATGCGGCGTATCGATCAGCTCTTTCATCAGATTCATGTCCTGATTGACCGCCGGCGCAAAGAACTCCGTCTTCAACCCTTCGGACGCCGCCAGGTCGAGCATCGTATCCACCGGATGCTTACCGGTCTGCGCCGCCGCCTTGCGCAAGGTCAATCCTTCCAGATGCTTGTTCTCCGGCTTGACCACATCGGTGATGATGATCTCATCGAAATAGCTGGTGATCAGGCTCTCGCGCGGCATCTGCGCCTTGAGCGCCTCGCGCCGCCGCGGGTCGCCCAGCTTCTCGCGCCGCTCCGCCACCGTCCCGGTGGTCGCCTCGCGCCACGCGTCGGAATCGTCAAACAGGTTCCAGTCCTCAAACGTGAAGCTCAGGCCGGCATCGGTCGTGACCCCCTGGCCATAAACGCGCAAGCCCTTCTGACGGCAGCGCTCCAGCCACTTCAAGGTGTTACGATGGCGATGCGGGAAACGGTCCTGGGTCGCCACCGCCTCGAACATGATCGGGCGTCCGCTGATTTCCGCCAGCAACTCGAAATGCTGCGCGTCTTTCTTCGGATCCCAGCTCGACAGCGTCAGCTCCTGGAAGCCCTCGCCGCGCTCGCCCAATACCCGCGCCATCTCGATGCAGGTCTCGTCATGCATCAGGTCGGTGTTCATCGGCGAACCATCATAGTCGCGCTGCACCGATGACGGCCCGTCCGGCACCAGCCGCTGCGCTGACCAGCCGCAGGCGCCCGCGTCCATCGCCTCGTTCAGCAACCGCCGCATCTCGGCATGCTCCTGCTCGGTCGGCATGCGCCCGGTCTTCGACTCGTCGATCCCCATCACATAGCCGAGCAACGGATTCATCGGCATGTAGGGCAACAGGTTCATGCCCTTGGGCTGGCGGTCGAGCGCGTCCATGAACTGCGGATAGCTCTCCCAGTCAAACTTCATCGCCGCCTGCATCGAGGCCAGCGGAATCGCCTCGGTCCGCACCATCGTGCGCATCGCGCGGTCATGCTCGTTGGGCTTGACCGGCGCAAAACCAAAGCCGCAATTGCCGATCACGACTGACGTAATCCCGTGCCAGCCCGAAATCGTCAGATACGGGTCCCAGAAAATCTGCGCATCATAATGCGTATGCAGATCGATAAAGCCCGGCGCTACCACCAGCCCGTCGGCCTCGATTACCTTGGCCGCCTCGTGCGGCATGATCCGCCCGATCTTCGCGATCCGCCCATTTTTCACCCCGATGTCGTCCCGGTAACGCGGCGCCAGCGTCCCGTCCACAATCATCCCGTTCTTTACCACTAAGTCGAATTCTGGCATTTGCCGATCTCCGCTTTGGTTTGGTCTTTTGACCTTTGAAATCACCGAGGCGCGGCTGGCCGGGATTTTCGACAAGGCGCCCTCGAACTTTAGACGATATGCGATTTTTGCCTATCGCGATGCATTCTGCAAGCGAAACAAGCGTTCGTTTACTTCCGCACTAACCTCTTTTGGCGTCCGCCTCGAGTTCGACTCCAAGCGGTACGAGGATACGCACGACGGCATTATAAAACGCCACGTTCATCGCGAGCTCAAGGATCCGCCGATGGTCGAGGAACCGGCGGAGGGCCTCGAAGGTGGTATCGCTGACGCCGACGTTGGTAGTGACCTCAGCGGCATAACGCATCACAGCGCGTTCTTGATCGTTGAAGGCCGGTGCATGCTCAAACTCGGCGAGTTGTTCCAATTGTTCACGCTTGATGCCGACTCGCAGAGAGATATTCCAATGATGCAGGAACTCGTAATCGGCCTTAGTGATCCTTCCCACAGTCATCAGTGCAAGTTCGCGCAGCTTCGGATCGAGTTCAGTGCCGTTGCGTAATTCATCAGCGAGGCCGAGAAAGCGCCGCAGGAGATTCGGAGCATTGGCGACAATCCGGTGGACGTGGCCGGGCTCACTCCCGCGCGCCTTGATAAAGTTATCCCAGATATCACGATCGGCTTCAGGCAAATCTTCGCGGGTTAGATAAGGCAAGCGTGCCATGGGTTCCCTCCGTCGCAGGCCGCGATCACTGGTGCGGATGCGACGGCGTCACGCTAGCGCTCCTCGTACGAAAAGCCAAAGCGTCGCGCCCAGAGGTGATCATGCGCGATTGAAGATGGCGTCGCTATTCGCCTAGATTGGTCATTCAGGAATCAAGGCAAGACTGCTTGGTCGATTTCGTTCGAGGCAGCGCATATGGATTTCAACTATGGTCCCAAAGATGAAGCTTTCCGCGCTGAGTTTCGCGCATGGCTTGAACGTAATCGTGAATACGCGGCGCCAACACGACCGGCTTTGTCGCCGGAAACCCCCGGTGAACTCGAAAAGCGAAAGCGATGGCACCGGCGGCTGCACGAGGGCGGCTGGCTCGCGGTCAGTTGGCCCAAGGAATACGGCGGACGCGGCGCATCGATACTGCAGAACATTATCTATTACGAAGAACTGGAGCGGATTGGCTCGACGGTGCCCTTCGTTGGCTCGGGCATTTCGCTGCTCGGCCCTACCTTGATCCAATGGGGAACTGACGAGCAAAAGCGCTATTTCATTCCGAGGATACTGAGCGGCGAGGATATCTGGGCGCAAGGATACTCAGAGCCGAATGCCGGTTCGGATCTCGCTGGTTTGCAGACGCGAGCCGTCGAAGACGGCGACGACTTTATCGTCAATGGCTCGAAAATCTGGACATCGGGTGCGCACTACTCCAACTGGATTTTTTTGCTGGTGCGGACCGATCCCAACGCGCCGAAGCATCGCGGGATTAGCTATTTGCTTGTCGATATGCGGAGTCCCGGTGTCGAAGTCCGTCCGCTCGTCCAAATGAATGGCGCGAGCGGCTTCAATCAGGTCTTTTTTGAAGACGTGCGGGTGCCGCGCAAGAATCTCGTTGGTGAAAAGAATCAGGGATGGCAAGTTGCTATCAC
>Ga0335074_10016629_pt1 | contig 10361 bp, 6 predicted proteins | sample Lox_Sample_23_FD_206715 | JGI IMG/M metagenome (GOLD analysis project Ga0335074, IMG submission 206715) | Soil microbial communities from Loxahatchee National Wildlife Refuge, Florida, United States - Lox_Sample_2.3 | ecosystem: Environmental > Terrestrial > Soil > Wetlands | place: USA: Florida...
TGAACAGGATCAGCTGGGCGTGCAGGGTCCCGTGCGAGCGCACCCCGACCACGGTCGCGAGGTCACCGCGCGCGATCGAGTCGGTGGCCTGCCATGCGCTCTGGGTGAACATGATCTGATCGGGGACCGGTGCCCCGGCGGCCGGGGTGGTCGCGGTCTGTGAGACCGTCGCGGTACCGCGGGTCACGGTGACCATCACCGTGAGGTCGGTGTCAGCCACCTGCACCTGTTCCGTCTCGGGGACGGCCCTGGGCGTCAGCATCGCAGCGGCCGTGAGCGGGCTCCCGGCCAGCAGCGTGGTCGCCGGGATCACGTTGCCCGAGGTCATGGCCTGCTGTGTCGCGGTGGTGCTGGCCGTCATGGCCGTCATGCCGGCCGTCATCCCGGTGACGTTCTGGACCTGCGTGGCGCTCGACAGCAGCCACAGGTGCAGCGACCCGCTGGGCGACTGCAGGATGAGGTAGTTGCTGGTGGCCAGGAACACGATGCCGCGCTGGATGTCGAGCATCTGGCCTTGGTGCTTGGTCTGGCTGTAGCCGTCTACCTGGGTCAGGCTGGCCAGGTCGGAGTAGGTGGTCTGCCTGGCGGAGTTCCAGTTGCCGAGGGCCGAGTTGAGCACGGCTCCCTCGCTGCTGGACCGGGCCGAAAAGGCGGCAGGGCTCACGGCCATCGCGGCCGAGTGGCCAGAGGCGGTGGCCGCCGCTATGGCAATCGCCCCGGCGGCGATCGCGCCGCAGGCCAGGACGGCGGTCACGAGGCCGGCGCGGGTCTTCAGCACCGCCGGGCGGCCGCTGCGGTAGCGCCGATCGCGGGCCATCATGATGGATGCCTCCTTAGGCGGACGCCGCGCCCGCTACGCGCGTCCTTTTCTGACGGGCGGGCCTGGGGGGTCTGGGTAGCCAGTGGACGGCCCGTTCGTATCCACGGATCCGAGACTGCCGCGCCGGTCGTCGGTCGGGCCAGGATTCCCGGCTCACGTAAGGAGAACGTTCGAACCTCGGCCGACGGACCTGCGCCACGGACCGCGGTGACGGGCCGGGGAGGCGGGGTGTTCAGCGCTGCGTTACATCTGCTCGGGAGTCGGCACTCCGAGCAGGCCGAGGCCGGTGGTGAGCGCGCGCAGCGTGAGCGCGCACAGCGCGAGCCTGCTCGCCCGCAGCGACTCCGGCTCGGCCTTGAGGACGGGACAATCCTCGTAGAACGTGGTGAACAGGCTGGCCACCTCGAACAGGTACGCGGCTAGCCGGTGCGGCTCGGCGGTCTGCCCGGTCTGGGTGACGATGGCGCCGAATTCGAGCAGCCGCAACGCCAGTGCCCGCTCCGGCGCGGCGGTGATGGTCACTCGCGATCCCCGGATGTCCGGGCCGGCATCTGCGCCTGCGCGGCGGAAGATCGACCTGATCCGCGCGGTCGCGTACTGCAGATAGGGGCCGGTGTTGCCCCGGAAGGAGATCATCCTGTCCCAGTCGAATACGTAGGCGCTGTCCCGCGCGGTGGACAGGTCGGCGTACTTTACCGCCCCGATGCCGACCGCCTCGGCGATCGCGTCCAGTTCCGCGGCGCCGAACCTGGCTGGCGCGTCGACTTCGTCCAGGATGCCGCGGGCACGCTCCACAGCTTCCGAAAGCAGGTCGCTGAGCTGGACGTTATCGCCCGACCTGGTGCGCAGCCGGCCCCCGTCGGGCCCGAGCACCAGGCCGATCTGGGCGTGCTCGAAGACCGCGCCCTCCGGTATCCAGCCTGCCTGCCTGGCCACCGCGAAGACCATCCGGAAGTGCAGGGCCTGGTCCGAGCCGACCACGTAGATCGCGCGGTCGATGTGCAGTTCGCCGATCCGGTACCGGATGGTGGCCAGGTCAGTGGTGGCGTAGTTGTAGCCGCCGTCGCGCTTGCGGATGATGAGGGGCAGCGGCCTGCCCTCGCGGCCGGTGAACCCGGGCGGGAACGCGCACAGCGCACCGTCGCTGTACACCGCGATGCCCTGCTCCTCCAGCTTGGCCACCGTTCCGGCCAGCATGTCGTTGTAGAAGCTCTCACCCCTGATGTCCGCGTCGGTGAGCGTGACACCCAGGCGGCCGTAGATGCGGTGCAGGTAGTCCAGGGAGAGATCGACGATCTCCTGCCACAGCTCCAGCGTGCCCGGGTCGCCGCCCTGGAGGTCCACGACCCGCTTCCTGGCCCGGTCGGCGAACTCGGGGTCGGCGTCGAACTTGCGCCTGGCCGCCTGGTAGAACACATTCGGGTCGGTGCGCAGCAGCGCTGCCTCGGGGGAGTCCTCGCCTACGTCGAGCAGGTACTCGATTTCCATGCCGAACTGGGTGCCCCAGTCGCCGACGTGGTTGTCCCTGATCACCCGGTGGCCGCCGAATTCAAGCACCCGGGCGATGGCATCGCCGACGATCGTGGTGCGCAGGTGGCCGACGTGCATCTCCTTGGCGATATTGGGGGAGGAGTACTCCACCACCACGGTCGCCGGCTGCGCCGCCAGCGCGGTCCCCAGCATGGGGTCGTCCAGCAGGCGCGAGGCCTGGGCGGCGATCCAGTCGTCCCGCAGGACGAAGTTGATGAAGCCGGGCCCGCTGACCTCGGGCGCGGCGCACACGTCGGCCACGTCCAGGTGCCGGACCAGGTCGCCGGCGAGGTCCCGCGGTGGCCGGCCGACCCGCTTAGCCAGCGGCAGCGCGGCGTTGGCCTGGAAGTCGGCGAAAGATGAGGGCCGGACCAGGGGGTCGGCGTCGCCGTATTCCGGGCCGACCGACGCGACGATGGCGTCGTGGACCCGTTGCGCGAGAACCTCCTGCGGATCGGCCATGCGTCCAGGGTATCGGTGATCGCGAGCCCGGCGGGCGGACGGCGGGGTCAGGGACGGCGGAGGAAGTGACCGGCACGCACGGTGCCCCGGCCCGGGCTGAGGCGCTGCGTGATCTTCTCCGTGATCTCGCCGCGGGCCAGGTCGGCCGCAAGCCGGCAGGCCGAGGTGATGGCGCGGGCCGTGCTCGCGCCGTGAGCGATGACCACGGTCCCGCCCAGGCCGAGCAGGACGGCGCCGCCGTAGCTCTCCGCATCGAGCCTCGCGGCGAGGTCGCGCAGGCCGCGGCGCTGCAGGAGCGCGCCGAGCCGGGCGGCCCTGGTCCCGGTCACCGCGGTCCGCAGCTCGGCCGCGGCGAACCTGATCGAGCCTTCGAGGGTCTTCAGCGCGACGTTGCCGGTGAAGCCGTCGGTCACGATCACGTCGAGTTCGCCCGCGAGCAGGTGACCGCCCTCGACGTTGCCCGCGAAGGTCAGCGGAAGGGCGCCGTGGGGCGGGTCGGCGGCCAGCAGTTCGTGGGCGCGCCTGGTGAACTTGTTGCCCTTGCCCGGCTCCGTCCCGATGGTCAGCAGCCCGACCTTCGGTACCGCGACGCCCAGCGCGATCTGGGCGTAGGCCACTCCGAGCTGGCCGAACTGGACAAGCATCTCAGGCTTGGGGTCCGCGGTCGCACCCGCGTCGATGAGCACGGTGCGCCCGGGGCGCGTCGGCAGGACCACGGCGAGCCCGGGGCGCAGCACGCCGGGCAGCGACCGCAGCCGCAGCCGCGCGGTCGCCACGACGCCGCCGGTGGACCCGGCCGACACCACCGCGGCCGCGTCCCCGCGCCGGACTAGCTGGCAGGCCACCGCGACGCTTGACCGCGGGCGGCGCAGGCTGGCCAGCGCTCCCTCGTCCATGGCCAGCGTGTCCTCGGCCGGAACGATGCCGATCTCCCCGGCCCGCGGGTCCGCGCCCAGCCCGGCCAGCGCCTGCCGTAGGCGGCCGGGAGGGCCGGTGAGCAGGATGCGGATCCCGTGCTCGCGATGGGCCGCCAGCGCGCCCGCCACGATCTCGTCGGGTGCGTAGTCGCCCCCCATGGCATCGACGGCCAGCACGGGCCGGGAAGGGTCGGGCCGCGGGCCGAACGCGCCAGTTCCCTGACCGTCTCGGTGCGCTGATGACCGCTCCAGGCTGTCCGGTGCCGCGTTCAGCTGGTCACCGGGGCGTGCGGCCGGGGATGATGCCTCATCCTGCGTGTCCTTCGGCGAAGAGGGCCTACCTGGTGCGCCCCATTATGACCCCGGCGGGGGTCTGGATTGGCGCGGCCCCCCGGAACCCGCCTCCCCGGCCGACCGGATTACGCGGTCGAAAAGGCCGGCCATGTGAGTGAATTTCAAAGCAGGCGATTAGAGGTTGCTGTGACTGCGTCGAATACTTCCTGCGATCCACGGTACTTGTCTCGCCGGGAGACAAGCGGATGGAGAATCGGAACGGACGAGGCGGCCAAGAGCGTAGATAAACGTGGAAGCAGTTCTGGCCCGCGGGTCACGGGGAACGCGGCCAGGCCCGGGGGGAACCGCTGGGGAGCGGGTGTCATCAGGCTTTTTTCGCGCGCAGCGTGGTGCTTGGCGTGCGCGGCGCGTATCACGGAGGGAGAAAGCGCATGATCGATGCCCAGCAGGTGATCCCGTCGGCCCGGTCGGCCGGGCGCGGGTTTCGTGCCTACTCGGCGAGGCACCTGGAAATGCTCACCCAGCGAGCGGGTCTGTCACCTGCCGAACAACTGGCCGTACGGGCGGTAGCGACGGTGCTTCCGTTCCGGACCAATTCCTATGTCACCGAGAACCTCATCGACTGGGACGCGGCCCCGGACGACCCGATCTACCGGCTCGTGTTTCCCCAGCCGGATATGTTGCCCGCGGCGGACCTAAGCCTGCTGGCCGGCCTGATCAGCGGCAGAGCGCCGGGAGCGGCCCTGTGGTCGGCCGCGCACCAGATCCGGATGCGCTTGAACCCGCATCCGGCCGGCCAGCTCCTGCTGAACGCGCCGAGCCTGCACGGCAGGCCGCTGGCCGGCCTGCAGCACAAGTACCCGGAGACCGTGCTGTTCTTCCCCCGCCAGGGTCAGACCTGCCACGCGTACTGCACCTACTGCTTCAGGTGGGCCCAGTTCGTGGACGAACCCGACCTGAAGATGGCTACCGACGATATCGGCACGCTCGTCGCTTACCTCGTCGAGCATCCGGAGGTGACCAGCGTCCTGATCACCGGGGGTGATCCCATGGTGATGGGCGAGGCGGTCCTGCGGCGGTATATCGAGCCGCTCCTGGACCCGCGCCTGGAGCACCTGGAATCGATCAGGATCGGCACCAAGTCGCTCTCGTACTGGCCGCAGCGCTTCGTCACCGACCCCGACGCCGACGCGACGCTCCGCCTGTTCGCCGAGGTGGTCGCCTCGGGGCGGACGCTCGCGCTCATGTCGCACTTCTCCCACCCGCGCGAGCTGGAGCCGGCCGTGGTCGAGGCGGCGGTGCGCAGGATCCGCGGCACCGGGGCGGTGATCCGCACGCAGGCCCCGCTGATCAGGTCCGTCAACGACCACCCCGCGGCGTGGCGGGCCATGTGGCGGGCGCAGGTGCGCCTGGGCATGGTCCCGTACTACATGTTCGTGGAGCGCGACACCGGTCCCCAGGACTACTTCGCCGTGCCGCTGGCGCGTGCCTATGAGATCTTCCGCGAGGCCTACCAGGGGGTTTCCGGGCTCTGCCGGACGGTCCGCGGTCCGTCGATGTCGGCCACGCCGGGCAAGGTGTGCGTCGACGGGGTGGCCGAGGTGGCGGGGATCAGGGTCTTCGTGCTGCGCATGATCCAGGCGCGCGACCCGGGCCTGGTCGGGACGCCGTTCTTCGCCAGGTTCGACCCGGCCGCGACCTGGCTGACCGACCTTGAGCCGGTGTTCGCCGCCAGGTTCCCCTTCGAGCCCGCCGCCTACGAGCCGGTCCCCGATGAGCCGCCCGGGTTCTGGCCCGACGAGCCGGGCGAGCTGATGGTGCCCGCCATCTGACCGGGTTCCTCGCTCGGCACCGCCGCGCGGGCCGCACCGACGTCGCGCTTGATCAGCACGCAGCTCGCGGCGGCCAGGCCCACCACGGAGATCGGCAGGACCATGGTCCAGCGCATCGCGAGGACGTACCCGTGGCTGAACACGTAGCCGCCGAGGCGATGCAGTTCGGCGGCGAGCGCCTGGGGGATGCCGCGCTGAGCGCCGGAACTAGTGGGCCCGCCGATCAGGCCACTGGCGGCGGCCTGGCGGAAGCCGCCGACGAACGACGCGCGGACCTGCGGGGGCAGCCCGGCGGAGCTAATGGTGGCCTGGCTGGTCAGCGAGGCCACCAGCCGGTTCTCCAGCAGGGCGCCCACCGACGCGGTGCCGATGACCGAGCCGACCTGGCGGACGGTGTTGAGCACGCCGGACGCTGCGCCGGCCAGCTGCGGCTGCACGTTGCGCATGGCGGTCGTCGTCATCGGCGCGAACGTGGCGCCCATCCCCAGGCCCGCGACGATCAGCGGCGGCAGGAAATCCTGCCAAGAGGAGCTGGGCCTGGCCACCAGGACCGCCCAGCCCATGCCCACCCCGAACAGGGTCAGGCCGGACACCAGGATGTACTTGCCGCCGATCTTGTCGGTCAGCCGGCCGAGGAACGGGGCGATGACGATCATCACGAGCGAACTCGGCGCCATGGTCAGGCCGGCCTTCAGCGCGGAGAAGCCGAGCGCGTCCTGCAGGTAGATGGTAAACGGCAAGAAGATGCCGAGCATGCCGACGGAAAGCGTGCCCGACACCCAGTTCATCAGCGTGAAGTTCCTGTCCCTGAACAGCGTGAACGGGATCAGCGGCTCGCGATCCTGACCGAGCTTCTGTACCAGGAAGAACACGCCAAGCACGACGACGCCGGCCCCGATGATCAGCGGGATGGACACGAACGAGACGATCGTCCCCCAGTCGTAGCGCTGGCCCTCGACCAGCCCGTAGCAGATGCCCAGCAGCCCCAGGCTGGCCAGGACCACGCCCAGGATGTCCAGCCGGTGGCTCCGGCCCGGGCGAAGGTCGGGAACGATGTAGAAGGTCACGGCGAGGACCGCGATCCCGATCGGCAGGTTCACGAAGAAGATCCACCGCCAGTCGAAGGCGGTGACGAGCAGGCCGCCGAGGGTCGGCCCGGCGATGGTGGCCAGCCCCGCCACCGCCCCCCAGATGCCGAACGCCGCGCCGCGCCGCTCCGGCGGGAAGACCATGGTCACGATGGCCAGCGTCTGCGGCATCAGCATGGCCGCCCCGAGCCCCTGGACCGCGCGGAAGCCGATGAGCCAGCCGGGCCCCGGCGCGAATCCGCACGCGGCCGAGGCGGCCGTGAACACGACGATCCCCGCCGCGAACATGATGCGCACGCCGAGCAGGTCGCCCAGCCGGCCGGCCGTGATGACCAGGACCGCGAGCACGAGCGCGTACGCGTTGAGAACCCACAGCACGTCGTCGAGGGTGGCGTGCAGCTTGAGGATCATATTGGGGATGGCGATGTTGACGATCGTCAGGTCAAGCAGCGTCATGAAGAAACCCAGCGACACCACGACCAGGACCGCCCACGGGTTTCCGCGCAGCTTCGTCATGCCTCCGACCATAGCTCCGGCGCGTACGCACTGGCCACGAAGGGCGAGGATGCGTCCCCCGAGATGGCGGGTATCGGGGCCCGGTCCAAGTAGGCTGGTCGGACAGGTTGAGGAACGTTTCCGGTCTCGCGATCGTATGGCGGCGCGCATGGGTGGTATGACCGGCTGCCTGGCGCTGGCAGACGGAGCAGGACCCGACACCGAGTGGGTGGGCCGCGCCGTCGCGCGCGTCGGCCATCGCGGGCCCGACGGCGAGGGCTTCTTCGCCGACCCCGATGTGGCCCTGGGGTTCAGGCGGCTGGCCATCATCGACGAGTCCGCCGCCGGGCGCCAGCCGATACATTCGGCCGACGGCCGCTACGTCATGGTCTTCGACGGCGAGATCTATAACTACCCCGAGCTCACCCAGCGGCTGGCCGCACGCGGGGTCCACCTGCGCGGCAGGTCGTCCTCTGAGGTCCTGATCGAGATGTACGCGTGGCTCGGCAAGGACGTCGTCCGCCAGCTCAGGGGGATGTACGCGTTCGCCATCTGGGACCGGCGGACGCGGGAGCTCTTCTGCGCGCGCGATCCCTTCGGCATCAAGCCGTTCTTCTACGCGCTGAACTCCGGAGGTCACCGCCATCCGGGAACCAGGGGGACCACGGGATCCAGGCCCAATCCCCAGCTCAGGTTCGCCTCCGAGCGCAAGGCGCTGGCCGACTCCGGTGAGGTGACCGCGATCGACCCGGATGCGCTGCGGCGGTACCTGTCCTTCCAGTACGTGCCCGCGCCGGCCACCATGGTGCCGCCGGCCCGGGCCCTGCCGCCCGGGCACGTCCTGATCGCGCGGCCGGGCGGCCGGGTCGACGTGTTCAGGTACTGGCGCCCCGAATTCCGGCCGGCCAGGTCGCCCTCGTCGAGCAACCCGGAGAAGATCCTGGCGGCGCTGCGCGATTCCGTGCGGGTTCACCTGCGCGGTGACGCGCCGGTGGGCGCGTTCCTGTCCGGCGGGGTGGACTCGGCCACCCTCTGCGCGCTCGCCGCTGAATCCTGTCCGGGCCTGCCGGTCTTCACGGTCGGGTTCGAGCGCGAGGGGTACAGCGAAATCGACCTGGCCGCCGAGACGGCGGAGGCGCTCGGCCTGAAGCAGGTGTCGTACGTGATCACCCCGGAGGAATTCATCGCCTGCCTGCCCCGGATCGTCTGGCACCTCGACGACCCGATGGCGGACGCGGCCGCCGTCCCGCTGTGGTTCGCGGCGCGCGAGGCGCGCAGGCAGGTCAAGGTGGTGCTGTCCGGCGAGGGGGCCGACGAGCTCTTCGGCGGCTACGGCGTCTATTACCAGCCTGGCATGGTCCGCGCGGCCAAGGCGCTGCCCGCGTGGGGCCGCGCGACGATCGGCCGGGTGGCCGCCGAGCTGCCGACCGGCGCCAAGGGGAAGGGCCTGCTCAACCGGACCTCGACGCCGCTGAGCCGCAGGTACATCGGCAACGCGTACGTATTTCGCGCTGATCAGGCGGAGATGCTGGTCAGGCGCGCCAGCGGCAGCGCGTTCGACGTGACCGACCCGGTCTACCGGCAGGCGGCCGAGGCCGGCCTCGACGACGTCGCCACCATGCAGTTGGTTGACGTCAACACCTGGCTGCCGGGTGACATCCTGGTCAAGGCGGACCGGATGGCCATGGCTCACGGCCTGGAGCTGCGCACCCCGTTCCTGGACCGCGAGGTGCTGGGGGTGGCCGCGCGCCTGGCCAGGCCGGAGAAGACCGCCGCCGGCACGACCAAGTTCGCGCTCAGGGAGGCCATCGGCGACCTGCTCCCGCAGGCCGCCGCGGAACGGGCCAAGCTCGGCTTTCCCGTCCCCCTCGGGCACTGGCTGAGCGGCGGCATGTACGGCTTTGCCGACCAGGTGGTCCGCACGGCGCAGACCGGGCAGTGGCTGGACAAGGGCGCCGCCGTGGACCTACTGCGCCGCTTCCGGGCCGGGGACCCCGGGGTGACCTGGCGGCAGGTATGGCTGCTCGTCGTGTTCTCGCTGTGGCACCAGATCTACGTGGAGAGCGTCTATGACCCGGTCGCCCTCGGCTGGGAGCCCGCGGTAGTCGGCTGAGCGCGCGAGCGTCACACCAGAACCCAGTGGTCAGGCGCCCGGTGACTCCGCGGGGGTGGCGCCGAATCCGCCGGCCAGCAGCTGCTCCCTGATCTTCCTGCGCCCGCGGTGCAGCCGTGACATCACCGTGCCCACCGGCGTCCCCATGATCTCGGCGATCTCCCGGTAGGGGTAGCCCTCGATATCCGCCAGGTACACCGCGGTGCGGAACTCGCCCGGCAGCTCACGCAGGGCCCGCAGCAGGTCGGAGTCGGTGGTCCGGTCCAGCGCCTCCGCCTCGGCGGACGGCACCGGCGGTGCCAGCCGGTCCGCGGACATCTGCCATTCCTGCAGGTCGCCCCCGAGCGCCTGCTGCGGCTCCCGCCGCCGCTTGCGGTAGACGTTGATGAACGTGGTGGTCAGGATCCTGTTCAGCCAGGCCCGCAGGTTGGTGCCGGGCGTGAACTGCCCGAACGCCGCGTAGGCCTTCGCCGACGTCTCCTGGACCAGGTCTTCGGCGTCGGTGGGATTCCTCGTCATGCGCAGCGCGGCCGGGTACAGCTGGCCGAGCTGCGGAATGACATCGCGCTCGAATCTCGCCCGGTCCTCGCTTGAGTGTTCAGTTCGGCTCATCGTTCACCCCGTGATCGTCGTCCCACTGTATATAGACGCAAAACATGGCCGAAAACGTACCCCTGTTACGGAAAATCATCTCACTCGTCCCCGAACCGCTGAGCCCCCGCAAACTATGGTGCACCGGGCATCCCGGTGGCAAGCTGGATGAGACCTGAGAAGTACCTGAAGGCGGGTCTGGTGGCGGGCAGGGCTATC
>Ga0335074_10016630_pt1 | contig 10361 bp, 7 predicted proteins | sample Lox_Sample_23_FD_206715 | JGI IMG/M metagenome (GOLD analysis project Ga0335074, IMG submission 206715) | Soil microbial communities from Loxahatchee National Wildlife Refuge, Florida, United States - Lox_Sample_2.3 | ecosystem: Environmental > Terrestrial > Soil > Wetlands | place: USA: Florida...
GCCGGACGGCTCACAGGTGTGGGTCGGCAACATCTTCGACGGCGACGTCACGGTCATCGACCCCGCGACCAATACGGTCATCGGCACCGTGCTGCAGGGCAGCGGTACGGCTAACTACCAGGACGCACCACTCGGCATCGCGTTCGGCCCGGCTCCGTAGCGGGCGAGCGCATCGCCACGGCCTGGACGCTGACTGAGGCCAGCGTCCAGGCCTGGTGCGCCCTGAACGATCACGAAAGACAACTGCCGCCGGCGGTTGCTATCCCTCGCGCTACCGGGTGCGCCGCAGCAGCGCCAGGAAGATGGCGTCGGTGCCGTGGACGTGCGGCCAGAACTGCGCGTACCGGCCGCTCGCCCCCGGCTGCCCGTCCGGCCCCGGCTGGTACCGGACGCCGAGGTCCGGCACCTCGGGCAGGACCGCAGGCGCGTCGAGCACGGCGACGTCCGGCCGGCCGGACAGGACGTCCGCGAGCACGTCGCGAGTCTCGGCGAGATGCGGCGAGCACGTCACGTAGGCGACGACACCACCGGGACGCACGCTGTCCAGGGCTGAGCCGAGCAGCGCTCGCTGCAGCCCGGTCAGCGCGGTGATGTCGGCCGGCGTGCGCCGCCAGCGCGCTTCCGGACGTCGCCGGAGGGCGCCAAGACCGGTGCAGGGCACATCGGCTAGCACCCGGTCGAATCCTGCCGGGCGCCAGGCCGGCCGGGTGCCGTCAGCCACCACGACGGCAGCCGGTCCGCGACCCCCCGGAGTCTCCCGAAGGGCTGAGCGGACGAGCCCGGCGCGGTGCTCGCGCACCTCGGCCGCGACGAGCCTCGATCCAGCGCCCGCCGCCAGTCCGGCGAGCAGCCTTGCCTTGCCGCCAGGCCCGGCGCATAGGTCAAGCCACCGGTTGTCAGAACCGTCGATGCCGACCCTCGTCAGCGCGATCGCGGCCAGCTGGCTCGCCTCGTCCTGCACGCCCGCCCGGCCCTCGGCCAGCGCGGCGACCGCTTTGGGATCGCCGTCCGCGAGGTAGGCGCCGTAGCCAGACCAGCGAGCAGGCGTCGCTCCGGCCTCGACAAGCTCGCGCTGCTCGGCCAGGCCCGGCACCGCGCACAGGTGGACCACCGGCCGCTCTCCGTTAGCGGCCAGCAGGGCTCGCGTCCGCGACAGCTGCTGGCCGGCCGACTCGGCTGCCAGGCGCACGGCGGCTGGGGTGGCGTCGCCGCCCGCAACCGGCAGGCCGCTGGCTGCGCCGGGCGCCTCGCCCAGCGCCTCAGCGAACGCCTCCACCATCCAGCGCGGGTGGCTGAAGCTGACGGCGAGATGACCGGCCGGATCAGCACCTGCCGCCGGCGCGGCGATGGCGAGCCAGCCGTCCAGATCGCGGCTGGCGACGCGCCGCAGCACGGCGTTCACGAACCCGGCCGGCCGCTGCCCGGCCGCTTCCTTAACCAGGTTGACCGACGTGGCGACAGCGGCGTGCGGCTGGATCCTGGTGGCGAGAAGCTGATGGGTGCCCAGCCGTAGCACTGCGCGCACGACCGGGTCGAGCGAGCCGAGCGCCCGGTCCGAGCAGACGGCCAGCAATGCGTCGTACGTGCCCTGGCCGCGCAGCGTGCCGTAGCTCAGCTCAGTGGCCAGCGCAGCATCGCGGCCGGACAGCCCCTGTCTGGCGATCAGCGCCGGTAGCAGCAGGTTGGCGTACGCGTCCCGCTCGTCGACGGCCAGCAGCAGGTCCAGCGCCACCCGCCGCGCGGGGTCGGCGGGGGGCTTCGGGCGGCCGTCCCCCCGGTTAGTAGCGGCCGGCCGGCGACGGGATGCGTCAGCGCCGGGCGACCCGCTCATACGCCTGGACGCGCTGCGCCCGTGTGCGCGGGCGGGCTGCCTGGTCACGTCAGCCAAGCACCGCGGGACGGCCGTCTGGCCGCGAACCGCGAGCCCAGTCGGCGGCCGACATCCGCCGCTTGCCATGCGCCTGGACGTCGCCGAGCTCCACCGGCACAGTGCCGGTCCCGGCCAGTACGCGATTCCGCAGGACGGCGAGCTCGCCGGGCGCGAGCGGACCCGTCAGGTTGCTCGCGAGCGCATCGTCAGCAACCGGCCGGACCGGCCAGAGCTTCACCCGTACGCCGTCGAGTTCCGTCCACGCGCCCGGCTCTGGCGTGCATGCCCTGATGCGGCGGTCGATGGCGATGGCCGGGTCGTGCCAGTTAAGCCGGGCGTCCGCGGTCGCCAGCTTCGGAGCCAGGCTGATGCCTTCCGATGGCTGATCGCGCGCCTCGACCGCGCCGGACTCGATCCCGTCGAGAGTGGCTACCAGTAGCTCCGCCCCGGCAACGCTCAGCCGCTCAAGCAGGTCGCCTGCCGTGTCAGCCGGCCTGACCGGCTCGGTAAGCACGCCGAACACCGGCCCGGCGTCTAGTTCCCTGACGATCTGAAACGTCGTGGCGCCGGTGACGTCGTCGCCGTGCAGGATGGCATGCGGGACAGGCGCCGCGCCCCGCCAGGCGGGCAGCACCGAGAAGTGCAGGTTGACCCAGCCGCGCGCGGGGATGTCCAGAGCCGCCTGCGGGATGAGCGCGCCATACGCGGTGACCGGGCAGCAATCCGGGTCGATCTCCCGCAGTCTGGCCAGGAACTCCGGGTTCGAGGGCCGGTCCGGCCGCAGTATCTCGAGGCCCGCCTCGGCCGCTCGCTCGGCCACCGGGCTCCGCGTCAGCTGGAGCCCGCGGCCAGACCTGGCGTCCGGCCTGGTGACGACCGCCTCGACGGTGTGCCCGGACTTCAGCAGGGCATCCAGCGACGGCACCGCCGTAGCCGGAGTACCGGCGAAGACCAGGCGCATGAGCTAGAACGCCTTGCCGTCGGTCGGATGCGGTGACACCTTCACCAGCGGAGCCGGCTCGCCCCACCACTCCGAGGCGCGGATCTCCTTCATGGCCAGCTTCCGCTGCGTCGGGTCAAGCCGGTCGATGAACAGCACGCCGTCGAGGTGGTCAGTCTCATGCTGGACGCAGCGGGCTAGCTGGCCGCTGCCCTCGACCGTGATCGGCTCGCCGTACATGTTGAAGCCCGTCGCCACCGTGGCGAAAGCACGGCTGGTCGGGTAGGACAGGCCGGGAAACGACAAGCAGCCCTCTTCGTCGATCTCCACCTCGTCAGACAGCTGCAGCGAGGGGTTGATCAGGTGGCCGAGCACATCATCGACGTAGTAGGTGAATACCCGCAGCCCGACACCGATCTGCGGAGCGGCCAGACCGAGGCCTGGCGCGTCCTTCATCGTGTCGGTGAGGTCAGCCACCAGCTTGCGCAGCTCCACATCGAAGGTGGTGACCGGATCGGCTGGGGTCCGCAGCACCGGATCGCCGAACAAGCGGATCGGCCTGATACTCACGACATCTTCCTCCGGGCATGGGGCGCCGCCTGCCGTCCGCCACGATCGGGCCTGCCCTGACGGGCTGTGCCGGAATGGACGCCGCTGCGCTGGCGCAGAACTGCAGACAAGTCTATTGGCCAGTGCCTCGATACCAGCCAGTGCCTAGCCGCGGGGAACGCCACCTGAGCCTGGCGAGCGCGCCTTGAATGCCGCCTTCCGCGCCGCCCTCGCCACGCTGGGGTCGGGGTGGTGCTCGCTCAGCGTCGTCAGCAGGTCAATCACGGCCGGATGCCGCACCTGCCACAGCCCGGCCACGATCTCAGCCTGCGACTCGGCCGGTACCTGCGGCAGAAGCTCCGCCACGACGTCGCGCGGGTCGGCCTCCTCGAGGAGGCCGGCGCCGAGGTCAACCAGCAGCCAGGTGCGGTCCTCAGGCCCGAGGTCCGCCTCCTCGCCATGCTCGTGCAGCCAGACAACGGCGTGCGCCCGGAGCAGCGGCTCGGTCAGCGCGGCACGTATCTCCTCGGTGGCCGCGATGCCGATCCGGTCCAGAACGGCGAAGGCCGCGCCGCGCAGACCGGGCGTCCCGGCCGCCGCGGCGGCGATTAGCTCCGCCGCAGCGTCTGTCTCCGACCTGCCGGTCAGCCACTCGCCGATCTTCGACTCGCCGTCCTCCGCGTCACAGCTCGCGAGCGTCATCAGCAGGCCGATGGCCCCGTCACGCTCAGCCGTGCCCAGCACCGGTACGTGCCAGCCCTGGGTCAGCAGCCGCCGGTGAACTCCCCAGACACCGAGCGGCGACAGCACCACCGTCAGGCCGCCGCTGCTCTCCTCGGTGCCCAGCTCCACCACGCCGAGGTCAGCGAGCGTCTCCAGGGCGTGAGACAGCACTGCGGCCTGGTCCGGACCGGGCGGCCGGAGTGCGCTTGCTCCGGCGAAGCCCGGTGTGCCAGCGGCGCCAGAGTAAGCGTCGAACAGCGCATCGATCCGGACCGGCGCACCGACGGTATAGAGCGCAGTAGCCAGCCCATCCAGTTCCTCGGCCGCCAGCAGTGCTGCCAGCGCGTCGTCCCACTCCTGCAGGACGTCCTCGGCGCTCGCGGCGGAAAGCGGCACCGGGGTCGCGTCGGCGACTTCCGGCGGCTGGTCCACCCGGCCTGCTCGCCCGCCGGCGGCTGGCCGGGCGGCGGGCTGCCGTGCGCCGGTTCGCTGGCTGGCGGCGGCGACGATCTGCCAGGCCGCGTCCAGCTCGTCCGGAGTCAGCTCCAGCGCCTCCGCCGCCGCATGGGCGTCCCTGGCATCCAGCGCTTGCCGCTGCGTGACCCGAGGATGCTCGGCGACCCAGGCACTGAGCCCGCGAGAAGCGCGCAACAGGGGCGCCACGCGCGCTGCGGCGGCCAGCTCGTCCCGTGGCGCAAGCCGGACCGGCGGCATCCTCGGGCGCCTGCGGCGGCGCCCGCTCGGATCTTCGACCGACGCGGGTGGCGTCCGCTGGCTGCCAGGTGAGTTGGTCACCCAAGTACCCTACGGCCTGAGCAGTGCGTAGTCAGATCAGTGCCGCCGGGTCCAGCTGGACGCGCACCGCTCCCGGTTCCTTGGCCGCACTGCGTGCGGCCTGGCCGGCCCGCAAGGTCAGCGCCAGCGCGCTGCCCGCTGAGCGGGGCACCCGGACCAGGTAACGCAGCCGGTCCGGTTCCTCCCCGTCTGCCTCGATCGGCCGCCTGGCCTGGCCGGACCGCCTGGCCTGCCCGGACGGACTGTCCGCGGGGAGCGGGCCGATCAGTTCAGCGCCGGGCGGCAGGTCGGCGGCCGCCAGTAGCGACTCCACCGCAGCTGCTGGCCCCGCCACCGACGCCATCCGGGCGGCAGGCGGGAACCTGAGCTCTGCTCGCTCGGCCAGTTCGCGCTCGGCGAACGTCGCGGGGTCCCAGCGGATCAGGGCCTGCACCGCCCGCTGGCCGCCGTCTGCCACGACGATCACGCTGCCTCCCTCGGCAGCCGGCCGCACTAGGGCTGCGGCGTTCATCCACCGGCGCAATGCCTCCTCGGCCGCCCGCAGGCTGGCGAGCCCGAGCAGCGCCCAGCCGTCGAGGAGCACGGCGGCGGCATATCCGCCGTCAGCGACCGGCTCCGCTCCCGGAGTTGCGACCACGACTGCACTGCGGGGTCCGACCCGGTCCAGGACGTCGCTGCCGCCCGACGTCAGCACCGGCGCCGGGGCGAACGCCCGGCCCAGTTCCTCCGCGGTCCGCCGGGCCCCGGTTACCAGCGCTCGGAGCCCTTCGTGACCGCACTGACGGCAGCCACGACCGATCGTGGAGCCGCACCACCCGCAGCGCAGTGGCGCTTCCGGGCCGGGTAGCGCCGCCGGGCCACCGCAGTCACAGCGTGCGGGCGCATGGCAGCGTTCGCAGGCGACGGCGGCCAGGTAGCCGCGCCGCGGGACCTGGAATAGCACCGGCCCGGCCGCCAGTGCCGCGCGGGCCGTCCGGAGCGCGAGACTTGGCAGGCGCGCCGACCTGGCCGCCTCGTCCCTGGCCAGCTCCGCCTCGGCACCGGCCGGCTGCACTGCCGGGGCACGCTGCCTGACGATCTGGCGCCCGGCCGCCAGCGGCCGCGCCCAGCCCCCGGAGATCAGCAGCTCCGCCTCTGCGGTCCGGGCGAATCCGCCGAGCAGCGCCGCGCTGCGAGCCCGGTGGGCGCGCAGCGCCAGCACCTCCCTGGCGTGCGGGTAAGGAGCCCGCGGTTCGTCGTGCAGATCGTCGCCCTCGTCCCAGAGCACGACCAAGCCCAGGTCAGCCACGGGGGCGAACATCGCGGAGCGCGTGCCGGCGGCAACCCGCACATCGCCCCGCGCAACCGCGAGCCAGCGCCGGTAGCGCTCGGCCGGGCCGAGGCTGGCGGACAGCACGACGTGCCGGCCCGCGCCGAGAGCAATCGCCAGCGCTGCATCGACGAGCCGCAGATCGCGGGCGTCCGGGACGACGACGACCGCGCCGCGACCTGACCTGGCGACTGCCGCCACCGCCTGTGCCACCTCGTCCGGCCAGGACCGACCTGGCAGGGCCGACCAGACCGCCCGCGGGCTGCGGCCGGCCGCTAGCGCGCGCAGGAAGGACGGGCCGTCCGGATACTGCTGCCAGGACATCCCCTGGTCAGCCGCGGCACGGTCAGGATCCGGCGAAGGTTCAGCGCTCGGCGGCGTGCGCTGTGCCGTGCTGGCGGCTGCATGTCTCGGCGGGATAGCTAGCCGCAGCACATCGGCCATCGTGCCGCCGTAGCGGTCGGCTACTGCCCTGGCCAGACCGGCAATCTCCGGGGTGAGAACCACCTCGGATGACACCACCCGCTGCAGATAGCCCAGCTGGCCCGGATGATCGCTCTCCGCGAGCCGATCGAGCACGAAGCCGCCGGTGAGCTGGCCAGCGAAGCGCACTCGTACCTGGCAGCCCGGCACCACCGCAGCGGCCAGCTTCTCCGGCACTAGATAGTCGAACGGCCGGTCCAGGTGCGGCAGCGAGATATCGACGGCCACCCTCGCGACGGGCAGCTCCGCAGCGGGCTGCCTGTCCTCAGCAACCCGGCGCCGGCGAGAAACGCGACGCTGGCCCTGAGTGCGTGCTTGCAGCGCCTGACCCGACACTCTCTTGTCCTATCAGAGCGGTACGACTGTCGCACTGCACGCAGCGGGCGGGCCGCAATGCCCAGTTGCCCGGTGCGGCCCGCCGTCAGCCCGCGGCTCAGCCCGGACAGGCCCGGGTCAGGGCAGTCCCGTCAGTTGTCAGGCGCTGGCGGAGGACGACGGGCACCGACTTGCCGGCCACAACGTCGGTCCTGGCCTGCTCGAGATCGTCGGCCAGGGCGAACAACGCGCTGCGAACCGGGATCTCGCTCGTCGCGGCCGCCGCTGCATTGGCCTTGCTGACCGCCTCGCCGAGATCGGCGGCCTGGACGTTGGCCGCAGTCGAGCCGCTCAGATCGCCCAGCGCCCTGACGTAGGCCTGATGCACTGCGGCGGGATAGCTGCAGTTCCCGGCCGAACTGCCGGAACTGCTGACCACGACGATCACGGCGATGATGACAGCCCAGATCAGGGACGTGTAAATCGCAGCCAGGGACGCACGGCGGGTGGACTCGCCGGCTGTGGACCTGCTGAGGCCGAGAGCGCCGAGGACAAGGCCGGGAAGTACAAGCGGCACCAGGCCGGCAATGAGGATGACCCGCGGCGATCGCAAGCCGCCAGGGGGCTGGCTACCGCCGGGCCGGGTGGCGTCATTCCAGCCGGACCCCTGCTGGCCCGAGCGCACCCCGGCCGGTATCTCGTCAGCTGGCCAGCCATGGCGCGAGCCGCGCGGTCCCGGCCATGGCCCGGTTTCCCAGGGCGGTGGCGCGGCTGGAACTGGCCCGGCCGATTCGCTCGCCCAGGGCGGCGCACCCGACGTCGACGTCCGCTGATGGGCTGAACTGGGCCTGATGTCGTCTTCGTCGTCAGCCTCGACCGTCATGGCGTCCGGCGACAGCCCGGCCCGACCAGTCCGCAGAAACCACTGCGCGGTGGCACTGCCGATGTCCGCATGATCGTTGTCGTCGCTGTCTGCAGGCTCGCTAGCCTCCCGGCCCTGGCCATTGCCCGCGCCGCCAGCAGGCTGCTTCGGACCCGGCTCAAACCACGGGTCGTGCTGCTCGCGGGTGGCCGCTCCGTCTCTGCCATTGCCCGTGGCAGCTGACGCGGCTGCCTCGATCTCGGCCTCCGTGACGGCAGACTCCCCCGCCGGGCTCCGGCGCCCATCAGACGACGACATCCATCTCCAGACCAGAACCGGATTGGCTTCGGTGGTCGATGAGACGGTACCGCAGTATCACAACGACGTCTGGATAACTACAAATTATCCGATTCGGAAACTACCGGCTGTGATCGGGACAAGCAGGCCGTGACCTGCCTGTCCCGCACACCGCCAGGCCGGCCGGGCCGGCGGGTTGCCTACCGGCTGGCTGCTGATCTGAGCGCCTCGGCGCGGTCCGTCCGCTCCCAGGCGAAGTCCGGCTCCTCGCGGCCGAAATGTCCGTACGCGGCGGTCTGAGCGTAGATCGGTCGCAGCAGGTCCAGGTCCCTGATGATGGCCGCCGGGCGGAGGTCGAACACCTGGAGTACCGCGTCCTGGATCTGCTCGACCGGCGCGCGCTCGGTGCCGAAGCACTCCACGAACAACCCGACCGGCTTGGCCTTCCCGATGGCATAGGCGACCTGCGCTTCGCACCGGTCGGCCAGTCCTGACGCCACCACGTTCTTCGCCACCCAGCGCATCGCGTAGGCTGCGCTGCGGTCCACCTTCGACGGGTCCTTGCCGGAGAACGCACCGCCGCCGTGCCGGGCCATGCCGCCGTAGGTGTCGATGATGATCTTGCGGCCGGTCAGGCCAGCGTCGCCCATCGGGCCGCCGATCTCGAACCGGCCCGTCGGGTTCACCAGCAGCCGGTAGCCGGTCGTGTCGAGCTCGAGCCCGGCCAGCACCGGCTCGACCACATGCTCGCGGATGTCGGGCGTCAGCAGCCCGTCCAGGTCGATCGCGGGCGCGTGCTGAGTCGAAACGACAACCGTGTCGAGCCGCACCGCATGATCGCCGGCGTACTCGATGGTGACCTGCGTCTTGCCGTCGGGACGGATGTAAGGCACCTCGCCATTGCGCCTGACCTCGGCGAGGCGCATAGCCAGCCGGTGTGCCAGCGTGATCGGCAGCGGCATGAGCTCCGGCGTGTCGCGGCAGGCATAGCCGAACATGAGCCCCTGGTCGCCGGCCCCCTGCCGGTCAAGCTCGTCCGTGCCCTCGCCCTCGCGGTGCTCGACCGCCTCCCCCACGCCCTGGGCGATGTCGGGTGACTGCGAGCCGATTGATACCTGCACTCCGCAGGTGGAGCCGTCGAAGCCCTTGGCAGAGGAGTCGTAGCCGATCTCAAGGATCTTCTCGCGGATGATCCCCGGAATGTCGACGTAGGTGTCCGTGGTCACCTCGCCGGCGACGTGCACCTGGCCGGTGGTGATGAGGGTCTCTACGGCGACGCGGCTGCGGTGATCGCCCTTGAGCATGGCGTCCAGGATCGCATCACTGATCTGGTCCGCCATCTTGTCGGGATGCCCCTCGGTCACCGACTCGGACGTGAAAAGACGACGAGCCACTAGACACCTTTTCTTCTGCTCGGAAATCTGCTGGTAAGAGCCAGCGCAGCAGGGTTCGCTCCGGATCCTCGCCGAAGTGTACAGGTTACGGCTCAGGACGCGTGGCCGCAGTGCGCCGACCCTCTAGTGAGGCAGATGATCTTCCTATTGATACAGATGATCTTCCTGGTGTTGCAGCCGGCTGGCGATCGCGTCCCAGATCCCGTCGGCGATCTCCGCCTTGCTGGCGCGGGGAAGCTTCACCTCGGTCCCGTCCGCGCCGAGCACTGTGACCTCGTTGTCGGCAGTCCCGAAGGCGAGCCCGTTCCCCACCTGGTTGACAACGAGCAAGTCGCACCCCTTCCGCGCCAGCTTGGCGCGGCCGTTCGCCAGCACGTCCCCGGTCTCGGCAGCGAAGCCAGCGATCACCTGGCCAGGCCGCTGACGGGCCGCGGCCAGGTCGCGGAGGATGTCGGGATTCTCGGTGAGCTCGATCGGGTCGGGTGCGGCACCCGTCTTCTTGATCTTGGAATTACTCCTCGCAGCCGGCCGGAAGTCGGCCACCGCGGCCGCCATTACGATCGCGTCAGCAGCCGGGGCCTCGGCCAGCATGGCCTCGCGCAGCTCCAGCGCGGACCGCACCCGGATCACCCGCACCCCGGCCGGATCCGGCAGCTCGGCATTGGCCGACACCAGCACGACCGAGGCGCCGCGGCTTGCTGCCGTCCGCGCCAGCGCGTATCCCTGCTTGCCGGATGACCAGTTGCCTAGGTAGCGGACCGGGTCGAGTTCCTCCCTGGTCCCCCCGGCTGACACCAGCACGGCGCGGCCGGCCAGGTCCGGGA
>Ga0335074_10016631_pt1 | contig 10361 bp, 3 predicted proteins | sample Lox_Sample_23_FD_206715 | JGI IMG/M metagenome (GOLD analysis project Ga0335074, IMG submission 206715) | Soil microbial communities from Loxahatchee National Wildlife Refuge, Florida, United States - Lox_Sample_2.3 | ecosystem: Environmental > Terrestrial > Soil > Wetlands | place: USA: Florida...
CGACGAGCCCATTGACGAGCTCCTGGGCTCGTCGCTGCGGGTGCTGGCCGAGCATGAGGACTGGCCCGGCCCGCGCCGGGCGGCCGTCAGCGCGTTCGGCTTCGGCGGGACGAACGCGCACCTGATCCTGGACGCCTGGCCTGCCGCCGACGCCGCAGCGGCACCGCGTGCGCGGCGGCGTCCCGCGGAGGTGGCAATCACTGCCGTCGGTGCCCGGGTGGCCTCGGGCGCCAGCGGGGACGACTTCCGCCAGGCTGTGCTGCTCGGCGAGGCAGACCATGGCCGCCGGGAGGCCATCGGCCTCAGGCTGGCCGGCCTGCGCTTGCCGCCGCGTGATCTCGAGGAGGCGCACGCGCAGCACATTCTGCTGTTTGAAGCAGCAAGGGAGGCCGCCGCCGGAGTTAAGCTGCCCCGCGAGCGCACCATGGTGGTCGTCGGCATGGGCGTCGATGCGGAGGTCGCCCGCTATCCCGTGTTGCAGCGAATGGCGCCCGGTTCGCAGGACACCGCGCTGACGAGCGGCGCTGTCCTCGGCACCATGCCGAATCTGATCGCCAACCGGATCAACATGCAGTTCGACATAGGCGGGCCGGGGTACGTGGTATGCGCCGAGGAGGGGTCCGGTCTGATCGCGCTCGACCTAGCCGCCAGGGCGCTGCGGAATGGCGAAGCCGATGTAGCGCTCGTGGGTGCTGTCGACCTCTCGTGCGAGCCGGTGCACCTGGCGGCCTGCCGGGCGCTCGGCCGGGATCAGCTGCCTGGTGACGCGGCCGTCGTCATGGTTCTGGAACGGCTGTCAGATGCGCGCGATCGTAATCGCCCGGTCATCGCGGTGCTCGATGACGCGCGAGCCGACGGCGCGGGTCCGGACTTGCTCGTGCGCGATGTCAGGACCGGGCCAGCCGGTGCTGCCGGCGGAACGGCGACGTTCGACCCGGCCGAGTTGTTCGGCAAGGCGCACGCGGCGCACGGCCTGGTGGCGGTTGCGGCCGCGGCAACGGCGGTACGGCACCAGGCCGTCCCGCGTTCGGGCAAGCTCGCCATTCCGGTGGCGGGCAAGCTGACCGTGCAGGTCGAGGTGGAACCGCTGGAGGCGCCGCGGCTGACCGTGCGGCTGCGGCCGGATCATCCGCCGGAGCCGTGGGCCGCGGGCTCCGCGCCGCGCCTGCGACTGTACTCAGGCTCCGGCCGGGCGGCCGTCCTTGACGCGCTGGCGGCCGGCCGGGAGTCTGGTGGCGGGCCGGCCCGGCTGGCTGTCGTTTCGGTCGACGACGAGATGCGGCCCGGCCGCAGCGAAGCGATCCGACGCTGGCTCGCGGACGGCGGGCCACCGCCCGAGGGCGCGGCCTACCGGGATCGCCCGGTCGGTGGCGAAGTCGCGTTCGTGTTCACGAACGGCTCGGCCGCCTATCCGGACATGGGTGCTGAGCTGGCGCTGGCGTTTCCGCGGCTCGCCGATGCGGTCGAGGCTGCGCACGCACCGCTACGGCGGCGCGGCAAGCCGGCGGGCGTGAGCCCGGCGGAGCTCACTGTCATCGATCAGATTCTCGGCGCTTCGCTGCTCTGCGGCTTCCACGTGCAGCTCTCCCGCGGCCTCCTCGGCATCAGGCCGGACGCGGCGATCGGGTACTCCTCCGGCGAGACAGCCGCGCTCGCTGCTCTCGGAGCGTGGACCGACCCGGCCGCCGCGTACCGCGACTTCCGGGCGAGCGACCTGTTCTCAGCCGACCTGGTCGGTGAGTACCGCGCGGTCCGCCGGGTCTGGCAGCGGCTGGGCGTCAGCGGTGACAGGTGGGCCAGCTACCTCGTCAGCGCGCCAGCAGAGGAGGTCCGCAACGCCCTGGCCGGGGAGCCGACGGTCCATCTGATGGCCATCACGATGCCTGACAGCTGCGTGGTCGGCGGCGAGGCGGCGGCCTGCGCGGCCGCCCTCAGGCGGCTCGGCAGCGTGGCCGTGTTCCCGCTGGACTACGGGATCGCCGCGCACGCGCCGGAGGTAGCGGAGGTGGCGGAGGACTACCGGCGACTGCATCTGCGTCCCACCAGCGACGTGCCCGGCGTCAGGTTCTACAGCAGCGCAAGCGGAGAGTCCTACACCGCCTCGGCCGAGCGCGCGGCCGACGCGTTGCTGGCACAGATGTGCGGCACCGTTGATTTCGTCCGGGTGATCGAGCGTGCCTGGGCAGACGGCGTGCGCGTGTTCATCGAGCACGGACCGCTCGCGCAGTGCACCGGCTGGATCCGCCGGATCCTGGCGGATCGCGACCACGTGAGCGTGGCTCTGGACGCACCCGGCGGACGGGCACTGCGGCAACTGGGCCAGGCGGTGGCAGAACTGACAGCCGCAGGCGTCGCCGTGAACACGGAAGCCTTCTTCGGGCGGCTGGCCGAGGCCTCGGCACCCGCAGTCCCGCGCGCGGAGGTAATCCAGCTTCCCGCGCATCCGCCTGCCATGCGGCTGCCCGGTCAGGCGGTGCTGGCCGTCGCCATGCCGCGCGCTCCGGCGCTTGTCCCGGTGTCCGGCAGCTATGAGCAGGATGGCGCGCACCCGGTCGCCCACGGACAGCGCGATGGTTCTGGCCCGACCGCGGGGGACGGCGGTGCGCCGCCATGGCAGGTGCTGCCGAACCAGGCGCCCGTGACGGAGGCAGCACCTCCGGCGGGAACCGGCGACGGCAGTGCGAGCCCTCGCTCGCCGCAGACGCGACCAGGCACTGTGGTACGACCGGGCCGCGATGTCACCGGGCCTGCCGGAGTTGCCGGCCGGCAACTGGCGAACGTCACCGCGCTGCACCGGGACTTCCTGGCCCGCCAGGCACAGGTGCACGCCGAGTTCCTGCGGGCCCGCCAGCGAAGCATCGCCGCACTGATGACGGCGCTGAACGAGTCACACGGCCAGGTCCGGGGCGTACCCGTCCCGGCAGTCCCGCAGCCCGGTCGGGTCACCCCGGTGCCGGCTGTGCCGGTGCCGCGGCAGCCGCCGCAGGTCCTGGCGCCGCCGTCTGCGCTGGCGGTGCCCGCCCTCTCGCCCGCGCCGGGGCCGTCAGTCCCGCGAGGCCCGAGCTTTGACCGTGCGCAGCTCGAACTGCTCGCGGACGGGAAGATCTCGGACCTGTTCGGGCCGCAGTTCGCGCCGCTGGACGACCGTCCGCTGCAGACCCGGCTGCCCGCGCCGCCCATGCTGCTCGTCACCAGGGTGACCGGCATCGACGCTGTCCCCGGCTCGATGGGAACCGGCACGATCTGGACCGAGACCGACGTCACGCTGGACGCCTGGTACCTGGACGAGACCGGTCGCATCCCGGCCGCGCTGATGTCCGAGGGCGGCCAGGCCGACCTGCTGCTCATCAGCTGGCTCGGCATCGATCTGCTGGAGCGAGGAGACCGCGTCTACCGGCTGCTCGGCTGCGAGCTCACGTACTACGGCAGCCCGGCTGCCGCGGGCGAGACGCTTCGCTACGAGATTCACATCGACCGGCACGTGGAGCATGACGGCACCCGGCTGTTCTTCTTCCGTTACGACTGCTACGTCGGGGACGAGCTGCGAATAACCCTGCGCAACGGTCAGGCCGGCTTCTTCAGCTACGACGAGCTTGCCAGCACTGATGGCCTGAGCTGGGACCCCGCTCAGGCGCCGCCAGGTGACGGACCGGTCGACCGCCCCGTCGCCGCCGCCGTCGGCCGCTCATTCACCGGGGATCAGCTGCGCGCCTTCGCTGACGGGCGCCCGGCGGAATGCTTCGGCCCGGACTGGGATGCGGCCCGCGCGCACGTGCGCACACCCCGGATTGACAGCGGGCGGCTCCTGCTGCTCGACGTTGTGACCGAGGTTGATCCTCAGGGCGGACCGTGGCGGCGCGGTTACCTCAGGGCAGAGACAGAGGTGTCGGCCGGTGACTGGTACTTCGGCGGGCACTTCAAGAACGATCCGTGCATGCCGGGAACCCTGATGTTCCAGGGGGGACTGCAGGCGATGGCGTTCTACCTGGCAGCGCTGGGGTTCACGCTCGGCCACGACGGATGGCGCTTCGAGCCGGTCACCGAGCAGCCGTGTGTCGTGAGGTGCCGCCGTCAGGTCAGCCCGGCAAGCCGCCGGATCGGCTACGAGATCTTCGTGTCGGAGCTTTCCGGCGGGCCGTGCCCCACGGTGTACGCCGACATACTGGGCACGGTCGACGGCGTGAAAGCATTCCATGCCCGCCGAGCCGGCCTGCGGCTAGTGCCCGACTGGCCGCTGGACTACTGGCGTCAGCTCGGCCCGCCCGCGGTTCAGCCAACCGGGGACCTGGTGCCGCTGCGGAGCCTGGGCGGCCTGACCGGAGCGGGTGACGCGGACTTGCGGTCGCAGCCAGTCCGGATCGACGGCGTGCGGCAGGACTATGCGGCCCTGCTCGCCTGCTCGTGGGGCCGGCCGACTCAGGCGTTCGGGCCGGGGTACGCCCGGTTCGACAGCCATCATCACATTCCGCACCTGCCCGGACCCCCGTACCACTTCATGTCAAGGATCGTCGGTACCGACGGACCGATGGGCGCCATGCAGCCAGGAACGGTTGTGACCGCGGACTACGACGTTCCGGACCGGGCCTGGTACTTCGAGCAGAGCGGCTCGGGCACGATGCCGTTTGCCGTGATCATGGAAGCTGCGCTCCAGACCTGCGGGTGGCTCGCCACCTACGCGGGCAGCGTCTTGTCCTCTGCCGTCGACCTGCGATTCAGGAACCTCGACGGGACCGGGACCGTCGTCAGTGCCGTGACGCCGCGAACGGCGGTCCTGCGCACCCGGGCAGAGCTGCGCGACATCTCCCGGCTCGGCGACGTCATCATCGAGTCCTTCACCGCCCGGACCACCGCCGTGAACGGCCCGGATGAGGAGGTCGTGTTCGAGATCGACACCGTGTTCGGGTTTTTCCCGGCGGAGGCCCTCGCGCAGCAGCCCGGACTGGCGCCGTCCGACGCCGACCGGCGGCGCCTCAACGAGCCCGGCAATCTTCATGTCGATCTGCGGCAGCGTCCGGGTGCCTACTTCGGCGGCAGCGCGGGGCTGCCGGGACCGATGCTGCTCATGCTCGACCGCGTGACCGGTTACTGGCCGCAGGCCGGCGAGGCGAAGCTCGGCCGGGTGCGCGCGGAGAAGGACCTCGACGCGGGCGAGTGGTTCTTCAAGGCGCATTTCTTCCAGGATCCGGTGCAGCCGGGCTCACTTGGCATTCAGGCGATGTGCAACCTGCTGCAGTGGTGCCTGACCGAGCGCGGGACGACGGCCGGCCTGAGCGAGCCGCGATTCGAGCCGATGATGACCGGTCAGCCGGTCACCTGGAAGTACCGAGGCCAGGTGATGCCGGCTTCCCGGCTCCTCGTGGTCGAGCTCGAGCTCACCGGCACCGGCGAGGACGATCGTGGCAGGCACGCCACGGCGGACGGCTGGCTGTGGGTTGATGGCCAGCGCATCTATCACGTCACCGGCCTGGGCATGCGCGTGGTGCCGGGCGCCAGCTGAGGCCGGTGGCGGTCATACCCGGGCGCTAGTATCCAGCCGGTAGCGATCGATCACGGTGCGCTGGGCGGGCCGGACGGCCTTGCCCGGAAGGCCGCGCAGGAAGAACTCGAGCGCCTTCCGCTTCACCCGGCGCTTCACCAGATTGACGCGACTCAGCCGGAGCGCCTCGTCGAGCGAGCCGGGAATGTCGATCATGACGGGCACCACCAGGACGTTCCGGCTGTACCCGGCTGGCCCGGCTCGCTGCCAGGCATCGCCGAAAATCATCTTGCACCGCCGGTACAGCCGGGCATCGCAGGACACGAGCAGCCGTGCGTAACCCTGGTCCAGCGAGTAATGCCAGATCGACCGGTACAGCATCAGCGTCGCCTTGCCGCTGACACCGGGCTCTCGCACGAGAGCTGATATCTCACCACAGTCCGCCGGGTCCAGCGCTTCGAGCTGGCGCCGCACCGCCGGGTACAGGTCCTGATGCACGTAGGTAGGAAAGGACCCGAGTCCCTCGCCCGGACGGGCATAGATGATGCGGGCCCCGGCGACGGTGCGGTCGCCGTCGCCGGCGTCGCTGAGGACACTGAAATACACCGAGTGGGCCTGGTGCGGGTCCTCTGCCAGGCTAATCTGCAGGCCGTCGCTGGTGAGGTCCGCCTCGGCGACGATGCCGAGTGCACGGTATGACCGCGCATGCAGTTCCTTCGCAGCCCGGAGCTGCTCGGGCCGCGTGGCCGTGACAGCCCGCAAGCCCGGCACCTCGGTGCTCAGCTGGCGGTAGTACCTCCAGGTCCGCCTGATCATCTGGTCACCCCTGCCACCTCGGCGGCCGCAGTCCCCGGCCCGGCACCATCAGCAGGCGGCCTGGCGGGCAGGAGGAAACCCACCATCACCAGGCCGGCCAGCGCAACCCCCCCGGCGACCGGGCATGCGTAGCTGATGCTGTGCTGGAAGGCCAGCACTGCCGCGTCGTCGAGCTTCTGCGCGACGGCGTGCAGGCCCGCGCCGCTGAGAGCCTGCGCGGCCACCGCGGCGCCGCCGACCGAGCCCCTGGCAGTGGCAACGACGCCGGGAGGCAGCCGCGGCGGCAGCGTAGCCAGCAGCCTGCTCGCATACAGCGAGGCGGAGATGCTGCCGATGACCGCGACACCCAGCGTCCCGCCGAACAGCCTGGTCGCTGCGTTGACGGCGGACGCGACACCCGACTTCTCGGCCGGGACCGCGCCGAGGATTGACTCGGCGGCCGGCGCCTGCGTCAGGCCAAGCCCGGCGCCGAGGACAACCTCCTGCAATGCGATGGCGGCGTAGGACGTTCCCTGCACATCGCGGGCTGTCCAGAGCAGCGCCACGCCGAACAAGGCCAGCCCTGAGCCCACGATGAGCTTGTTCCCGATCAGCAGGGCCAGTCTGGTGCCGGCTACCGAGGCCACCGCGACGGCCACCGCCGCCGGCAGCAGGCGCACGCCTGCATCGAGAGGGCTGAACGCCTTCACGACCTGGAAGTACTGCGTCATGAGGAAGATGAAGCCAAGAAGAGCGAAGAGCGCGATCGCTACCGCGCCGCTCGCAGCGGTGAACCGCGGATTGCGAAAGAGCCTGACATCGATCATCGGATGAGCCGACGCTCGCTCGGCAGCTATCAGGCCTGCCAGGACCGCGCCGCCGCCGGCCATCGCGGCGACGGCCGGCACCGAGCCCCAGCCCCACTCCGGAGCCTGGATCACCCCGAAGACGAGCAAGCCCGTCCCCGCTGCCGAGAGCGCGAGGCCAAGCCAGTCGGTGGCCGGCGTTGCCGGATCGCGGGACGTCGGCACCGCGATCGCCACGCCTGCCATGACCAGCGCAGCGGCCGGAGCCATGAAGACGAAAATGCTGCCCCACCAGAAATGCTCAAGTAGCCAGCCGCCGACGATCGGCCCGAGGGCGATCCCGACGCCCGCGGCTGCGCCCCACAAGCCGATCCCGCGTGCTCGCTCGCGCCGCTCTGCGAACAGGCTCGTGATCAGGGACAGCGTGGACGGGAACATCATGGCCGCGCCGAGACCCATGACGGCGCGCGCGCCGATAAGCTCACCGGCCGAGTGTGCGGACGAGCCGACGAGGCTGGCGGCACCGAACACGCCGAGGCCAGCGAGCAGCATGCCCTTGCGGCCCAGCCGGTCCGAGAGGCTGCCAGCTACGAGTACCAGCGCGGCGAACACCAGGTTGTACGCATCGACCACCCATTGCAGGTCAGTGACGGTCGCGCCAGTCTGCCGGACCAGGTCGGGCAGCGCCACGTTCACGATCGTGATGTCCAGGTTCAGGATGAGCGCGGCAAGGCACAGGGCGGCAAGCGCTAACCCTCGGCTGGGCACTAAGCGGTGCCGGCCTCCGGTGTCACCTGACGTCATCGGATGCCCTCACCCGCTTCTCCTCTCGCTCGGGCACGAGCCTAGGCCGCACCGGAGTGGCGCGCGAGGTCGCGCACCACAACGGCGAGGACGATGCCGTGGCGGACGGCAAACCGGCCCGTCAGGCGGTGAACCTGCTCGCTGGTGACCGAGGCGGGTGCCACCAGGCGTGCGGCCAGCGACCCCCCGGCCGCGTCGAATGTGACATCTGCTGACCTGAAGCCGAGCGTTTCTCCGGTCAGCGGGAAGCATGCTTTGTAAACCGACTCCTTCGCGCTGAACAGCAGCCGATCCCATGCCACGTCAGGCCTGACCGCAGCCAGGCCTGCCAGCATGACGCGTTCCCGTGGGAGTGAGATCAGCTCAACCATGTCTGCCGCCAGCGGCGCGTTGCGCTCGGCGTCGATTCCGATACCGGCCAGGTCGGTGTCGTGCGCGACTGCCGCCGCCCGGTAGCCCGCGCAGTGCGTGATGCTTCCGATGACGCCAGCCGGCCAGAGTGGCTCGCCGCTCGGGCCTCTGAGAATCGCGGTCGGCGCCGCGCCGAGGCAGGCAAGGGCGGTCCGTGCGCAATACCGTCCGGTTCTGAACTCAGCCCGCCGGGATGCCACCGCGCCGGCAATACATGCCTGCTCTGCTGGATGCAGGGATAGCCCCGCTGGGTCGCCGAATACCTCTGCGGTCGCTACCGACCCTGGAACAAGCCTGGCGATCACATCACCCATTGTCGGCTGAATGGGGCTGTCGCCATAGCTAGTCGCCCAGACGGCCGGCCGCCCAGACGGCGACCTGGCTCCGTGAGTTGAAGCCGAGCTTGGCAAGGATGTTGGCCACGTGCCGCTGCGCTGTCGCGAGGGTAATGGACAGCTCGCTGGCGATATCCCGGTTGCTGAGGCCCGCTGCAAGCAATCCGGCCACCTCCTTCTCCCGTGGCGTCAGCGGGCTGGCCGGCCGGGCGCGCGCCACGGGCGCGTCAGACCCCTGACGGGCCACCGGGCCGGCCGGCTCGCCTGATCCTGGCGTGCTGTCGTCGGCTAGAGCGAACCGCACGGCGGCAGCTGGTGACATCGCCAGGCCTCGCGCCCAGAGGTCGTCGACGGCGTCAGCGCCAAGCCCGGCGGCGGCATCGAGAAAGCGCTGCGCTCTGGCGCTGGGCAGCGGCGGCAGGTGCGCCTCGGCGCGTAGCGCGGCAACCGCCCCGGCGAGCTCGACTGCCACGTCGACGAGGCCTTCGAGGACCGACAGCCGGGCCAGAGCCTCAAGGCTTCGTGCCATCCCGATTCGGCTGCCGGACGCATATGTCAGCCGAAGGCTCTCGGCCAGGTGCTGTCGGGCAGTGACCGGGTCTCCCTGCTCAATTGCCATCCGGCCGAGCCCGGCGAGGCAGCGGGCCATATCCGGGCGGGAGTTCAGCTCACGAAGGATGGCAAGGGCTTCCAGGTAGTAGTCCCGTGCAGCGTCCGGCTCGCCCTGGAGGCGAGCCAGGTCGCCGAGCCCGAGCATGGTGCGAGCGCAGCCCCATTGCTGATCGATAGAGCGCATCACAGCTAGCGCTTCCTCGCCGAGCCGCCGGGCCTCCGGCAGGGAACCGCGACCAGCGGCGACCGTCGCCATGGTCGCGAGCGCGTAGCCCGCATTCCATTGGTCGCCGCCCGAACGTGCCAGCTCCAGCGTCTCGGACGCCATTGCGGCGGCCTCGTCCGGACGGCCCGCATGAAGCGCGACCTCGGCGAGCACATTCCGGGCAGTGCCGGCCCAGAAGCTCTCGCCGGCCAGTGCCGACATTTCCAGCCCCGCCAGCGCCAGTTCCTCGGCCTCGTCGGCTCCGCCGCTCGCGAGCGCGAGCTGCGCACGACCTGTCAGCGCCGCGCCGCGAACGGCGGCCGGAACGCCCGGATCTTCCAGAGCGAGGAACCTGTCGTACCAGGTCGCCCCCTCGGCAAGGGCGCCGCGCACGATCCAGACCGTGCGCATGGCGGCGCAGACGCGCAAGCCGCCCTCTACGTCGCGGTCACTCAGGCATCTGCTGAGCACCTCTGTCAGGTTCGCGGCCTCGATGTCGACACGCTGGAAGGCCCGCCGGCTTTCCGACCAGGCCGCCTTGACCCTGCCCATGCCGGCGTCCGCGGCATGCTCGGCCTCTCTGATTGTGTAGTCCCGCATCCGGCGTCGCATGACCGGCGCTTCGCCTGCCTCTGCCAGCAAGCCGGCCGCGTACGTGCGGACTGTCTCCAGCATCCGGTACCGGACCTGACCGAGCGCCTCTGGTCCGACCTCGACTAGGGACTTGTCTGCCAGCGCAGTCAGAAGGTCGAGGATCTGATCCGCCGGCAGCGCGTCGTCCGCACAGACCCGCTCGGCCATGTCCAGTGACCAGCCAGCTAGCACCGAAAGGCGTCGCAGCAGGATTTGCTCCGGCTCTGACAGCAGGCTGTAACTCCAGTCGAAGGTCGCCCGCAGCGTCTGCTGCCGAGCTGGCA